>Ga0160472_100510_pt1 | contig 25686 bp, 22 predicted proteins | sample HID1973M_E11MG_FD_108267 | JGI IMG/M metagenome (GOLD analysis project Ga0160472, IMG submission 108267) | Enriched mosquito-associated microbial communities from UW Madison campus, WI, USA - HID1973M_E11 MG | ecosystem: Host-associated > Arthropoda: Insects > Digestive system > Unclassified ... | reverse complement strand
GGCATCCCGGCATGGATGCCGGGATAGCCGCGTCAGGCCATGGATGGCCGGTCGCGGCGGGCCCACGGAGCAATGCCGGAGTGAGGGCACCCCGAGCCTTAGCGAGGGGCCGAATGGAGGGGCAAGACCTTTTGGTTCCTTTTGGCTGGGCCGGCACTCCGGGCGTTTGCCAAAAGGGACTCGCTGTAAGAGCGAAACCGTCAGCGGCCGTTACCGCAGGAATGGATATGTATTCCGCTCAATCAATCAATCAATCAATCAAACAGACCAATCAAACAGACAGACAAAGATCAGTCGCCTGCCAGGGCGCTATCGCGAGCAGGCTCGCTCCTACAGTAAACAGTCAGGAGTAGCGAGCGAGACTGATCGCACAATCACCTAGGCAGCAAGCAAGCCGCCCCCGCGGGCACTCAAAACTCCACCCGCGAAAGCAAACCAAACCTCAAGCCAGACTCTTGCTAACCACCTCAAACACATCACTGGACAATTGCCCCGAAGCTCGAATCCGCTCCAGCTCGCCCTTCATCAGCGCCTGACGCGCATCGTCATACTTGCGCCAGCGCGTCAAAGGCGCCAACTGCCGCGAAGCAATCTGCGGATTGAAGCCGTTTAACTCAATCACCAGATCCGCCAGGAAACGGTACCCCGACCCATCCGCCGCATGGAAGTTGATCAGGTTCTGCCCGGCAAACGCGCCGATCAACGCCCGCACCTTGTTTGGGTTCTTGATGTTGAACGCCGGATGCTCCATCAACGCCTTGACCCGCTCCAGCCCGCCCGGCAACGTGCTGCCGGCCTGGACGCTGAACCACTGGTCCATGACCAGAGGATTGTCCTTGAAGTGCAAGGCGAAACCGGTCAGCGCCTCGGCCTTCTTCTCCTCGAATGGCGAATTGACCAGCACCGCCAGCGCGGTGAGGCGTTCAGTCATGTTATCGCAGGTGTCGAACTGTTCCAGGGTCGCGGCCAGTACTTCCGGCTTGCCGCTGAGCATCAGGTACGACAGCGCAATGTTCTGCAGCGCGCGGCGGGCGAAATGCTCGGCCTCGGCCAGGTAAGGGGTTTTCTTCGACAGGTCGCGGTTGGCCTGGTAGCGCAGCCACAGGCCTTCGAACAGGGCATCGGCCAGTTGCTTGCGGGCAAACTCGCGGGCGGTGTGGATGGCGTCGACATCGGCCACTTCGCTGATCTCGGTCAGGTACGCCTCGCCTGGCAGCGAGAGCATTTCCGCGACCATGGCCTGATCCAGCGAATCGTCGGACAGCACCGTGCGCAAGGCCGTGACCAGACGCGGGTCGAGCACCAGCGCTTCGCCCTTCTGCTGTTGGGCGATCAACTCTTGCAGCACTTGCACCGACAATTGCTGGCCGGCGTCCCAGCGATTGAAACCGTCGCTGTCGTGCTGCATGAGGAACATCAACTGGTCGCGGTTGTACGGGAAGCTCAGTTTCACCGGTGCGGAGAAGCCGCGCAGCAACGACGGCAGCGGCTGTTCGGTGATGTCGACGAAGGTGAAGGTCTGCTCGGCGTCGGTCACTGAAATCACCCGGGTAGTACCCTGGGCGCTGGCTTCACCCGCCAGGCGCAGGGCGATTTCATTGCCCTGGCTGTCCAGCAGGCCGAGTTCGACCGGGATCACGAATGGCAGTTTTTCCACTTTGTCCGGCGTTTGCGGGCAGCTCTGGCGGAAGGTCAGGCTGTAGGTCCTGGCCGCAGCGTCATAGGACTCGCTCACTGCCAGACGCGGCGTACCGGCTTGGCTGTACCAGCGCTTGAACTGGGTCAGGTCGACGCCGTTGGCATCTTCCATGGCCTTGATGAAATCGTCACAGGTCACGGCCTGGCCGTCATGGCGTTCGAAGTACAGGTCGCTGCCTTTGCGGAAGCCTTCGGCGCCGAGCAGGGTGTGGATCATGCCGACCACTTCCGAGCCCTTTTCGTACACGGTCAGGGTGTAGAAGTTGGAAATCTCGATGAAGCTGTCCGGGCGCACCGCGTGGGCCATGGGGCCAGCGTCTTCGGCGAACTGGTGGGTGCGCAGGAACGCGACGTCCTGGATGCGCTTGACCGTCGCCGAGTTCATGTCCGAGGAGAAACCGGCGTCGCGGAACACCGTGAAGCCTTCCTTGAGCGACAGCTGGAACCAGTCGCGGCAGGTCACGCGGTTGCCGGTCCAGTTGTGGAAGTACTCATGCCCCACCACCGACTCGATATTGGCGAAGTCCACGTCCGTGGCCGTCTGCGCATTGGCGAGCACGTACTTCGTATTGAAGATGTTGAGGCCCTTGTTCTCCATCGCGCCCATGTTGAAGTCATTCACGGCAACGATCATGAAGATGTCCAGGTCGTACTCGCGACCATAGACTTCTTCGTCCCAACGCATGGATTTCTTCAGGCTGTTCATCGCGTGCTGGCACTTGTCGATGTTTTCCGGCTCGACATAGATGCGCAGCGCAACGGACCGCCCGCTCATGGTGGTGAACGTATCTTCGACGGCCCACAGATCCCCGGCCACCAGCGCAAACAGGTAGGCCGGTTTCTTGAACGGGTCTTCCCAGGTCGCCCAGTGTCGCCCCTCCTCGCCCGGCCCCGAGGCAATCGGGTTGCCGTTGGACAGCAACACCGGATAGCTGTGCTGTTCAGCGACCACAGTGGTCGTAAACGTGCTCATCACGTCCGGACGGTCGAGGTAATAGGTAATCTTGCGGAAGCCTTCGGCCTCGCACTGGGTGCAGAACATCGTGCCGGACTTGTACAGGCCTTCCAGCGCGGTATTGGTTTCCGGGTGAATCCTGACGCTGGTGTCGACCGTGAAGGTGGTGCTGGTCGGCTGCAGGGTCAGGTGGTTCTCGCTCAGTTGGTACTGCGCGTCAGTCAGCGCTTCATCAGCCAGCGCCACCGACAACAGTTCCAGCTGCTGGCCATCGAGCACCAGCGGCGGCAGGCCCGGGCCACGCTCGGGGTTGCGGCGCATCACCAGTTGCGCATGGACCAGGCTATGGTCCTCGAACAACTTGAAGGTCAGGTGTGTCTCGTCAATCAGGTACTCGGGCGCCTGATAGTCCTTCAGGTAAATCATCTTCGGTTGTTCGGTGCGCATGCTGGAGTCCTTAACTATGCACGGCGAGCTGGTAAGCCGTGTATTTACGAATATTGATCACGCCGGTGTCGAAGATCAGGTATTGGCCCTTGACCCCCAGCAGCGTGCCTTCGGCAATCGGATTCTTGTCCAGGTTGAAACTGACGATCTTCGCCGGATACTGCTCGACCGGAAAGCGGATTTCCAGCGGTTCGACGTCGCTGATAGTCTGGATCGCCTGCAGGCCAAATCGTTCCTGCAAACCAAGCAATCCTTCGGCGCAGCTGTCGAACAGGCGGTCGCGAACCTCGGCCAGGTCCACGGATGCCGCTTCGCCCTTGAGCAAGGCGCGCCAATTGGTCTTGTCGGCCACCTGACTGCGGAACAGGTCCTCGACGAAACCCGATTGCTGGCGGGTGGACACACGCATGATCGGCAAGGCCTGACGAGCACCCTGATCAATCCAGCGGGTCGGCAGCTGGGTGGCGCGGGTGATCCCGACCTTCACCCCTGAGGAGTTGGACAGGTAGACGATGTGATCGGTCATGCAGAAGGTCTGGCCCCACTCCGGCTCGCGGCAGGTACCGGCGTCAAAGTGGCAACGCTCCGGACTCATGATGCACACGTCGCACTGGGCCAGCTTCGTCATGCACGGGTAGCAGTAACCCTGGCTGAAACTGGTCTTGGTCTTGCGTCCGCAATGGCTGCAGTGGATCGCCCCCAGGTATTCCAGACGCACCGTGCTGCCGATCAACGGATTGACCGGAACCTCGGTTTCGCCCAGACGAAAAGCGTATTGCACGTTCGGCCCGTCCAGGCGTGCCGACATTTTGCTGATTGCACCGCGGCCAATCTCGATCAATGGATGGCATCCGACTTGAACAGGATATTGGGCACCTGGATCGACTTCGAGCTGCATTCCTGCGGGCCCATGTAGCCGGTACGCTGCTCTTCCGGCAGGTTCTGGATTTCCCAGGCGATCATGGCCTGCAGCGACAGTTCGCGCTGCTCGGCGGTGAGTTTGCCGCCGTCGGACCATTTGCCGATTTCCACCGCCAGTTTCAGGCTCTCGTAGATATCAGGGGTGATGTTCTTGATCATTTCGTGAAAAGAGGACATTGGGTCTCCGTCTCTTTATGGCATGTACTTGAATTAGGCGCCCAGTTTACGGCGGTTATACAACCCGCCCAACAAACCGGTGAAGCATCCGATGAGTAACCCGCTGACGTGGGCCGCGTTGGCGATTTCGCCGAAGCCGATCATCGAGATCAGCCCGGACAGGCACAGCACCAGCCACACCAGCATCATCACCAGCACGCCACGGGGCAGGCGATAGGCCGGGTTCGGCGCGAGCAACTGGAAGATCCAGCAGTGTCCGAGCAGGCCGTACAGCACGCCTGACAAACCACCGAACAGGGTCGGGCCGCTGAAGAAATACTGGGCGAAATTGGACACCAGGCTGAACAGCAGGGTCAGGCCGATCAGGTTGATACTGCCCTGGCGCGACTCAATGCGCCGCCCCAGCTCCCAGTACCACATGCCGTTCATCGCCAGGTGCAGGATGCCGAAGTGAATCAGCATCGGCGTCACCAGGCGCCACCACTGCCCCGCCGCCAAGCTGTCGGCCAGGGGCGTGAAGTGGATGTAGTCGCCGACCACGCGGAACTCGAGGAAGGTCAGCCAGCGCATGGTGTCGAGGTTGTCGCCCAGCAGGGTCACGGCGCCGACGATCAGGCTCAGCAACAGCACCAGCGCGGTGGCCTTGGCGTACTTCAATTGCTCGACGAAGCCCGGCCGCTGGAAGGTCTGCGCCACCGGGATGTCCAATTGCTGGTCGGGATCGCCCGCGGGGAAGCGCTCGTACAGCGCACGCACGTCTTCGCTGATGTTGGCCGGCACCCACAGTACTTGCTCGCCGGACTCCTCGCTGACCCGATGGGGCACCTGCATGCGTTGCAACAGTTTGACGAACCCGCTGAGGTCCACCGCCAGGGGCAGACGCAACACCGCTACGGTACTCATTGCAGCACCTCCGGCCGCTCGACATCGACCCAGACGAATTTTTGTGGATCGAGGCGGGTTTCCTGATCCAGGCGATAGGCCACCAGCTTGCCGTAGAGCACAGCGCTGTAATCCAGGCAGGCCAGGTTCGGCCGGATCGGCGCCGGTTTGCCGCTGCGCCAGTAGTGTCCAACAAACAATAGCGGTTCATCGCTGCCATAGCGCAGCAGGCTGTTCTTTTCGCTCGACGTCAGCGGTGTTTGCGCCACGGGTTCGGGCAAGGCGTCTGGCTGGAACACAATGTCTCCATAGGTTTTCGGATCGTCTTCCCAGAACTTGGTGCGGAAGAACGAGCGCACCAGGCCATCGCCGCTGGTCATGGTCAAGCCATGGGGCAGGCGCATGTCGGTGCCGCGCAACAGGCGGTCGAACACGGTGCAGGCAAAGGTGCCCGGCTCAGCCGATGCCTGGAGAAACGCCTCGTCGATGCAGCCGTTGGGGAACAAGCCCCGCAGCGGTTCGATCAGGCCGGCATCCCAGCAGGCGTGCACCACCCGGAAGCGTCCGGCATCGACAAACAGTGGCAGTTCATAGAACCACTGCAGGAAGTCATGCCAGTCGCCCGGATGGTGTTCGAACTGGGTCAGGGTCTCGTGCAGCAGGCGGGCATGGCGCGGGGTGTGCTCGCGCACGAACTGCTTGCCGCTGCCGGGCAATGCCTGCGTGCTCCAGCCCAGGGCGTTGAACTCATGGTTGCCCATGATGCACAGGGCCTGGCCGGCCTCGACCATGTCGTGCACGATGTGCAGCGCCTCGCGAATCCGCGGGCCGCGATCGATGATGTCGCCGACGAACACCGCCATGCGCGAGGCATGGCGCCAGACGCCGCGCTGTTTGTGATAACCGAGCCGGTCGAGCAGATGCTCCAGGGTCAGAGCGCAACCGTGCACGTCACCTATCAGGTCGTAGCTACGCGCGGGATCGAGCATCAGTCGCCTCCACCCCCCAACCTGCTGCCCCAGCCGAGCTTGGTCCGACAGACCTCATAGTAGTTATGGTCCAGCGGATGGATAAGCCGCAGTTTCTGCGCCTTCTTGCTGATGGTAATGGTGTCGCCGGGCGCACAGGTAAAGTGGTTCTGCCCGTCACACGAGACTTGCGGGTAAATCTGCATATCCTTGGACACGACGATTTTCAGCTCACTGTTGCCATCGACCACGATCGGCCTGCCCGACAAGGTATGGGGGTACATCGGCACAATCACAATAGCGTCGAGCTTGGGGTGCATGATCGGTCCGCCGGCGGACAGCGCGTAGGCGGTGGAGCCGGTCGGTGTAGCGACGATCAGGCCGTCGGCCTTCTGGCTGCAGACGAACTGGCCGTCGATGTACAGCTCGAACTCGATCATCCGCGTCGACTTGCCGGGGTGCAGCACCACGTCGTTCAGCGCATCGCCCTGGCCGATGGCCTCGGCGTGGCGGCGCACTTCGGCCTGGAGCAGGAAGCGGTTTTCCACCAGGTAGTGGCCATCGAGGACTTCGGCGACCTTGACCTCAAGCTCGTCGGGACGGATGTCCGTGAGGAAACCGAGGCTGCCGCGGTTGATGCCCAGTACCGGAATATTATGTTTGGCCAGCGCGCGGGCGGCGCCGAGCAGGCTGCCGTCGCCGCCGACCACGATGACCATGTCGCAGACTTCGCCGAGCATCTTGCGCGATGAGGTTTGCAGGCCGTGCCCGGGCAGGACTTCGGCGATGGTGTCTTCGAGGATCACGTGCAGATGACGATCGAGCAGAAACCGTTTCAGTCGGCGGACGGTATCCAGCACCTGTGAACTGCCCAGGCGACCGATGATGCCGATATTGCGAAATTGCTCCATGGGGCTCCTGCGGGGATCGATAGCGGCGAAAACCACGATTATGGGCGAAAGCAGGCGATAGACAAAATCCTTTCAGCCTCAAGGGTGTACCCGGGTTTCGGGCTATGCTCGCAAGATGATCCTATTTCCCGATTTGCTTCGCCTGCCCCACCAGCTACGCCATCCCGAAGTGCGCGACCTGGCGTGGGTCATCCTCGCACCGCCGATGCTCGAGGACACGCCGTGGCCCCAGCGCCATCCACTGGCGGGCAGCGACTGGGTGCAGGCACCGGAGCGCCTGGAACAGTGGCTGCGCCAGCTCGATCGCGACAGTTACGGCCTGCTGCACTGGCTGGCCCAGGCCCGCACCCGGCGCCTGGGCCTGTACTACGAACGCCTGTGGCAATTCGCGGTGCAGCACGCCCCGGGCATCGAGCTGATCGCCGCCAACCTGCCGATCCGCCGCGAGGGTCATACCCTCGGCGAGCTGGACATGCTGCTGCGCGACCGCGACGGCGTCCATCACCTGGAGCTGGCGATCAAGCTGTACCTCGGTCCGCAAACCGGCGACGGCCAGGACACGGCGCAATGGCTCGGCCCCGGCTGCCATGACCGGCTGGACCGCAAGCTGGCGCACCTGAGCCAGCATCAGTTGCCGATTTCCGCACGTCCGGAGAGCCGCGAGGTGCTGGCGGCCCTGGATATCCAGGCCTTCAGCGCGCATTTGTGGCTGGGCGGTTATCTGCTGTACCCGTGGCCGGGGCAATCCGCGCCGCCGCTGGGTGCGCATCCGCAGCATTTGCGGGGGCGCTGGTTGCATCAGAAGGATTGGGCCCGGTTCCACAGCCAAAGCCCGCCCGGTCGCTGGCAGCCCCTGCCCCGCCATGCCTGGCTGGCGCCGGCGCACTATGCGGCGGAGCACACCTGGGGCCTGGAGCAGATGGCGGCGTGGCTGGCGGATCTGGATCCGCTGGCACCGGCTCAGTTACTGGTGCGCCTGACGGAAAATGCCGAGGGCGACTGGGAAGAGGCCGAGCGGTTGTTTCTGGTGGCGGATCTTTGGCCGAATGTGCCGGGCTCAGCCTGATTTTTCGGGGGGCTCGTCTGACCCTATCGCTGGCAAGCCAGCTCCCACAGAAATCTCCCTGGATCACAGAACATGTATCCACTGGAGATCCTTGTGGGAGCTGGCTTGCCAGCGATAGGGTCAACACAGGCTAACAGGACAACTGCAAAACCAGCACCACCACACCCATCAAACCTTCTTATGCAGCTCCACCCACTGCCCATAAGCATTAATAAAACTCTGCAAAAACGGCTTGACCGTCTCGGACAATTTGCCGGACTCATCAAACGCTGTACCAGCCCCACCCAGATAAGCCTCCGGCTGCTGCAACAACGGCACATTGAGAAAAACCATGGATTGACGCAGATGATGGTTGGCACCAAACCCGCCAATGGCCCCCGGCGAAACACTGATGATCGCCCCCGGCTTGCCGTTCCAGGCGCTCTTGCCATAAGGACGCGAGCCCACATCGATCGCATTTTTCAGCGGCGCCGGCACCGAACGGTTGTATTCGGGCGTCACAAACAGCACCGCGTCGGATGAACTCACTTGTTGCCTGAAAGTGCTGTAGGCTGCCGGCGGTGAAGCGCCATCAATGTCTTCGTTATAGAGCGGCAAGTCACCGATTTCGACGATCTGGAGCTTGAGATTGGCCGGCGCCAGGGCGGCCAGGGCCAGCGCGACCTTGCGGTTGAGCGATTCCTTTCTCAAGCTGCCGACCACGACGGCGACGGTATAGACATTGCTCATGGAGATTCTCGACTGTTCGAAGGAAAGAGCTTGTAGTTATAGATGACGATTTACAAAGTCGGACGAGGGAAAACAGCGTCCCGACTATTTTTTTCCCGCAGGAAAACTTACTTCGCTCACAGACGGTCTACAGAGCCGCAAATTGAGTGATTTATCTCCAGAGGTTCTAAGCAGATGGCAGCAGTACTCGTCGGTCAGTTCCATGCAAGAGATGCGGAAGGCCGCATTTATTCGGTGCATGAGTTCCAGGAATCCACCCCGGCGGCAGACGGCTCAGCCCCTGCCACCACCTACAAACTGGCCATCGGCGACCGTGTCAACAAAGTCGACGACAACGAGTTCCTGTTGGTGCAATCGGGCGTCACCATCACCCGCGAGCCACAAAACGCTGTGGTTTCATAACCCGACGTTATGAGCAGAAGTCATAGACTCGGACTTGGGTTAGGATTCAGCCACTGATTCCTTCCCCTGCTGAACATGGACTTCACGCATGCGCTTACGCCATATCGAAGTGATCCAGGCGCTCCTGCAGACCGGTCACCTGGGCACTGCCGCCGAATGGCTGCAATTGCCGGTGGCCGACGTCGAGCACCTGTTGCGCGATGCCGAAGAGCAGTTGGGTTTCATGCTGTTTGCCAGCGTGCGCGGGCGTTTGCAGGCCACCCGGGAAGCCCGGGAACTGCAAGTCGAAATCGCCCGGGTCTACGACGCGCTGGAGCCGGTGCAACGGTTGGCCAATAGCCTGAAGCAATACCTCGCCCCCCCCCTGCGGATCATCTGCACCCCGCCCCTGGCCCAGCAACTCTTGCCGCAGAGCATCGCGACCCTGCGCCGGCGCCTTCCCGACGTGCCCTGCACACTCCTCAGCCAGCCCACCCGGGACATCGTCAGAAGCCTGCTGCTGCGCGAAAGCGACCTCGGCCTGAGCCTGTATGACCCCGATCATCCCGACCTCCAGTGCCAGGTGATAGCCCAAGGCAAACTGCAATTGCTTGCCCCCCATGGCTGGCTGCAACCCAAACAGAAGTACATTTCGCTGCAGGACCTGGCCGGCCAGTCGATGATCGGCCTCGAAGGTCATGACCCCTTGAGCCCGGCCCTGGAAAACAAACTGCACGCCCTGCGCCCGGCGCCGGTGATCCAGACCCGGGTGCAAACCCACCAGATGATGCGTGGCATGGTCGAAGCCGGTGAAGGCTTGGCGATCGTCGATCCCTTTACCGCATTGGGCGCCAGGTCTTCGGGGCTGGATGCCTGCCCGCTGGCGCCCGCGGTGCCAATCACCCTCTACGCCCTGACTCTCAAAGGCGCCGAGCCCTCGCCCGCCGTGCAGACCCTGCTCGGCATCGTCACGGAACAAGCCGCGGCGATATTGGCGAACTGAGCGAGTTTTCCAGGGGATTGTCGAACAGGCGGTACCAGAACAGCGCGACTTCAGCGGTGTTCGGGTCAATGCCGCGATAGCGCAGATGGTCGATGCCGCCGATCTCGTAGCCGCAGCGCTCATACAACCGACAGGCGCCGAGGTTGTTGTTCTGGGTTTCCAGCATGATGCCCGGCAGCTTTTTCTTGCGACTCCAGAACTGCGCCACGTCCAGCAGCGCCTTGGCCACGCCATGCCGACGCGCCGGCGCGTGCACGGCCAGCTCGTCGATATGGGCAAAGCCGTTCCAGTTGGTACTGATCACCAGATGCCCTACCGGCTCGTCATCGAGATAGGCCATGAAAATCGCGCTGTCGGCGGCATCGCGAAAGGCGCTGAACTCCTCGGGATCGATGCCATAGCACTTTCGATAAGGGGTGATGGGCGTCACCGGCCACTGCGCCACCGGCTGGCCAATTTGCGCCGCGCCATAGGCAACGATCTCGAAACTGAAATCACTGCCCCAGATATAGGGGGCGAAGCCGTCATCGGCGACTCGCACCGACAACCCCGGATACTTTGGATTGATGACTGGTTGCATACTGGGAAAGGTCCTCATTCCTTGATGCAATCGACGGTGTACTGCCGTCCATTGCCCTCGTCTTCGTGTTGCAATCCGTGCACATCGGCAACGAACCCCGGGAAACTGCTATCGAATGTCCGGGCAAACGCCAGGTAATCGATAATCGAGCGGGTCGATTCGGTGAAGCGCTCGCCGGGCATGATCAGTGGAATTCCCGGCGGGTACGGCACCAGCATCACCGCGGCGATGCGCCCGTCCAGGGCATCGATCGACACGGCTTCCACCTCGCCACGCACTAATTGATCATAGGCGTCCGCCGGCTTCATCGCGACTTCCGGCAGCACCGTGTACATCCGTTTGAGGTGTTTGGCCGTGGCATTACTGCGGTAGCAGGCGTGCAACTGATCACACAGATCGCGCAGGCCCATGCCCTGATAGCGCGCGCCGTGCTGTTGCGCCACGCAGGGCAGGCAGTTCGCCAGGCTGACGTTGGCGTCGTAGCTGCGCTTGAACTCCAGCAGTTCGGTGAGCAGCGTGCTCCATTTGCCCTTGGTGATGCCCATGGAGAACAGCACCAGAAACGAATACAGCCCGGTCTTCTCGACCACCAGCCCGCGTTCCCAGAGGAATTTGCTGACCACCGCCGCCGGGATGCCGCGCTCGCTCAGGGCGCCGCCGGCTGTCAGGCCCGGCATCACCAGGGTGACCTTGATCGGATCGAGCAACACGTAATCGTCGGTCACGCCGCCAAACCCGTGCCAGTCGGCCTCGGGTTGCAGCAGCCAGTCGGCGGTGGCGACCTGCTCGATGCCTTCGACTGAAGGCGGCTGCCAGATCGAGAACCACCAGTCATCGGCGGCAATGTGCTGGCGCAAATTGGCCAGCGCCCGGCGGAAACTCAGGGCCTCGTCGAACATTTCCTGAAGCAGCGAACGCCCGGCCGGCCCCTCCATCATCGCCGACGCCACATCCAGTGAGGCGATAATGCCGTACTGCGGCGAGGTGGAGATGTGCATCATGAACGCTTCGTTGAAACGGTCCCGGTCCAGTTGCCGCGCCCCACCATCCTGCACGTGGATCATCGACGCCTGGCTGAACGCTGCCAGCAGCTTGTGGGTGGAATGGGTGGTGAACACCAGCGGGCTGTGTTCGCCGCGGGAGGTGCCCATGCCATAGCGCCCGGCGAAAAACTCGTGGAAGGCCGCGTAGGCGTACCAGGCTTCATCGAAGTGCAAGACCTCGACGCTGTTGCCCAGTTGCTGCTTGATCAGCTCGGCGTTGTAACACAGGCCGTCGTAGGTCGAATTGGTCACCACCGCCAGCTTGACCTTCGGCGCCCGGCCCCGGGTCAGCGGGCTTGCATCGATCTTGGCCTGGATCGACTCGCGGCTGAACTCGCTCAGGGGAATCGGCCCGATGATTCCCAGCTCGTTGCGCTCCGGGCACAGGTACAGCGGGATGGCGCCGGTCATGATGATCGAATGCAGCACCGACTTGTGGCAGTTGCGATCCACCAGCACGAGGTCGTCGCGGGCGACCATGGAATGCCAGACGATCTTGTTCGCGGTCGAGGTGCCATTGATGACGAAGAAGGTATGGTCCGCGCCAAAGTTGCGCGCCGCCCGGGCTTCCGCCTCCGCCAGGGGGCCGGTATGGTCCAGCAGCGAGCCGAGCTCCGGCACCGAGACCGACAAGTCCGAGCGCAGGGTGTTTTCCCCGAAGAACTGGTGGAACGCCTGGCCCACCGGACTTTTGTGATACGCCACGCCACCGCCATGGCCGGGGGTGTGCCAGGAATAATTGGAGTCGGCGGTGTGTTGCACCAGCGCCTTGAAAAAAGGCGGCAACAGGCCATCAAGGTACTTGCGCGCCGCCCGGGCGACCTGGCGGGCGAGGAACGGCACAGTGTCTTCGAACAGGTAAAGAATGCCGCGCAACTGATTGAGTTCGGCCATGGCATCGGCCGGGGCGTTTTCCAGGGTGACTTTTTCGCCGAGGGCGAAGATCGGCAGGTCCGGGGCGCGCACCCGCGCCAGGCCGATCAATTCGGCCATGTTCTGTAATAGATGCGAATGGGCACTGGCGTCTTCCGACGCGATCAACATGCAGGACAGGCCATGATAGGTCGACGCGACAAGCCGCCCTTCCGCGTAATCCATGGCCGAAACAATGCTGAAACCTTCCTGCTCCAGCTCCCGGGCAATGCCCCGCACTCGGTCGCCGGCAACGGTGTCGGCCTTGATGTCGCGGTGGACGATCAGTACCGGGAATTTCAAATCTTTATACATGGGGCTCAGTGTCCTGAGGCGGCAGGCCGTGGCCTGCCAATCACCTCAGGGTAGAGGGTTGCGGCGGATGTGGCGAGCAGACGCACCAATTTGTGGCAACTGGATGACTTACCCTTGGCCAAAAAGGAACCCTTGTGGCAAGGGGAGCTTGCTGTGGCGAGGGAGCTTGCTGTGGCAAGAGAACCTCTTGTGGCGAGGGAGCTTGCTCCCGCTGGAGCGCGAAGCGGTCCCCGACTTTCTTCCAGCCCAAAGCCGCATGCTGGTTTTACGACGGCTTCGCCGCCGAGCGGGAGCAAGCTCCCTCGCCACAACGAAGTGTACGCCAAGGGGTGTGGGATTAAGCCTCAGCCTCAGCCAACTGCAACCACAGCGCCGGAGCACCCGCCGATTTGCTGATGATTTCCAGGCGCGCCGCATGCCGGGCCAGGTCGTCTTCGCTGGCGCGAATGATGCGCGTCGGCTGGCGATCGGCCGGCAAGCGACGGATCTCCGTGGCCGAGTTGTCCGCGCCTTCACCGGAACCGTTGCCGTCGGAGGCATTGCCAGCCAGGGACAGGCTGGTCTGGCCGCCGGTCATGGTCAGGTAGACGTCGGCGAGAATCTCGGAGTCGAGCAAGGCGCCGTGCAGTTCACGGCCGGAGTTGTCGACGCCGTAACGCTTGCACAGGGCGTCGAGGCTGTTGCGCTGCCCCGGGTGGCGTTCCCGGGCCATCATCAGGGTATCGAGGATCGAGCAGTGTTGCGTGATGTCCGCGCGATCATGCTGGCCCATCAAGGCGAATTCGTTGTTGATGAAGCCAACGTCGAACGCCGCGTTATGGATGATCAGCTGCGCGCCCTTGATGAACTCGAAGAACTCTTCGGCCACTTCGGCAAAACGCGGCTTGCCGACCAGGAACTCGTTGGTGATGCCGTGGACGCCGATCGCGCCCTCGTCACTTTCCCGGTCGGGCTGCAGGTACACGTGGAAATGCCGGCCGGTCAGGCGCCGCCCGATCAGCTCGACACAGCCGATTTCGATAATCCGGTGGCCGTCGGTCACCGGCATGCCGGTGGTTTCGGTATCGAGTACAACGGATCTGGTGGCCATCAGTGCTCAGCTCTCAATCGGTGTCGTTCAAACAAAGGCGCGGATATTACCACGGTCCCTGTAGGAGCTGCCGCAGGCTGCGATCTTTTGATCCTGATCTTGAAAATCAATGCAAAAGATCGCGGCCTGCGGCAGCTCCTACAGGTTATCGATCGGACATTGCATTCAGCCCTGTTTATATCCGCGCACTTCATCCACCCCACGGTTGGCCAACTGGTCCGCCCGCTCGTTACCATGATGGCCAATGTGCCCGCGTACCCACTTCCAGGTGACCTTGTGGCGATTGACCTGCTCGTCGAGCAGTTTCCACAGATCCGCGTTTTTTACCGGCTCTTTGGCCGCGGTTTTCCAGCCGCGCTTCTTCCAGTTGTCCATCCACTCGTTGATGCCTTTCATCACGTACTGGGAGTCCGTCACCAGCAGCACTTCGCACGGGCGCTTGAGTTCTTCCAGGCCGCGGATCGCGCCCATCAGCTCCATGCGATTGTTGGTGGTATTGGCTTCGCCGCCCCAGAGTTCCTTTTCGACACCCTTGCACACCAGCAATGCGCCCCAGCCGCCAGGGCCCGGATTGCCCTTGCAGGCACCGTCGGTGAAGAGTTCTACGCTATCGCTCATGCCAATCCATCCAGAAAAATACGTCGGCACGCCGCTGGCGACGGCCGAAGCCGGGACATGCCCGGCTGACAATAAAAAGAAGGTATCAAGGCTCGATGTTGCGCCGGTTGACCTTGGCCATCGGCAATGGAATCAGCTTGCCCATCGGCTCGCGGCGTTCCTGGCGGACCGGTCGCAGCCCGACCACGATCTTGCGCGCCACCAACAGGTAGAAGCCGCCACCGGACAACTGCCAGTCCCCAGCCTTGCGCTCCCAACCGGCGAGGCGGGTCTGCCAGGCGGGGGAAGCCAGCGGCGGACGATAGCACCCGAAGCGGCGTTTCTCCAGCGCGAAGCCCAGCAGGTTGAGCCAGTCGGCGACCCGCGATGGCGAAATGCAACGGGCCTTGCGCAGCGCATCCTGGGCGAACACATGGCGCAGGCCCCAGGTACTCCAGGGATTGATCCCGATGATCAGCAGATGCCCGCCGGGCCGCACGCTGCTCGCCGCTTCGCGCAGCAGGCCGTGGGGCGACAGGCAGAAATCCAGGCCATGCTGCAGCACCACCACGTCGGCGGCATGCTCGCTCAGGGGCCAGGCCTGTTCTTCACAGACGATCTCGACCCCCGGCAAAGGCGCGCCCAGGCGCACGTTGCGCTGCACCTGCGGTGCCGATGGCGGCGGTTGCGCCGAAGGACCGTAATGCACCAGGTACCCACCGAAGAAGCGCCCGAGTTCGTCTTCGAGCATGCGTCGCTCTTCGTCCAGCAGAAATTGCCCCAACGGACCGGCCAGCCAGTCACGGGCCGCGCTGATCAACGCCAGCCAGTCGGGATCGGCCTGTGCGAACGCTTTATCAGTCATTGCATTCTCCAACGCGCCAGGAAGCTCTAAGATGCACCAATGTTTTCCGCTTGGCGAATCACACGATGATACAGATCACTGCCCTGCCCGCCTTCACAGACAACTACATCTGGTTGTTACAAGACCACGACACCCAGCATTGTGCCGTGGTCGATCCGGGCGACGCCGCCCCCGTACTGGCCTGGCTGGACGCGCATCCGGGCTGGGTGCTGAGTGATATTCTGATCACTCATCACCATCATGACCACGTCGGCGGTGTCGAACAGCTGAAAAAAGCGACGGACGCAAAAGTGTTCGGACCGGCCAGCGAGAGCATCCCGGCGCGGGAGGTCGCGCTCAAGGACAACGACCGCATCAGCGTGCTCGGATGGGACTTCGATGTCTTCGCCGTGCCCGGCCATACCCTGGGGCATATCGCCTACTACCATCATGGACTGTTGTTCTGCGGCGACACCCTGTTCGCCGCCGGCTGCGGACGTCTGTTCGAAGGCACGCCGGCGCAAATGCACCACTCCCTGACCCGCCTGGCCGCACTGCCCGAGGACACCCTGGTGTACTGCACCCACGAGTACACCCTGAGCAACCTGAAGTTCGCCGCGGCCGTGGAACCGAACAACCCGGACATCGCCGAACGCCTGGAAAAGGTCACCCGCCAACGGGAAGCCGGGATCATGACCCTGCCGTCGACCCTGGCACTGGAGAAGCTGACAAATCCGTTTTTGCGCACCGGTGAAACATCCGTTAAACAAAAAGCAGATGAACGGAGCGGCAGCGATAACCCCGCGTCCGATATGGTTTTTGCGACACTTAGAGCCTGGAAAGACCAGTTCTGAAGACCTTGCACCATGGTTCCGCAAATCTTAATAGGTTGACCGCAGGGGGTGCGCTTTCTAGAATCGCCCGACATTTTTGCCCGGAACTTACTTCCAGCCAATGTCGTCATCTATTCGCAAAGCCATCAATTCAGACGCATTGACCCGCCTGGCTCAAGCCATAGCGGTGGCTGTGTCCGCCACACTGGCGGGCTGCTCCAGCCATGCGCCGCAGACTGATGCGGCGCATACGCCGAACATTGCCGCGCGCGCCAAGCAGAAGCCGGTCTGGCTCAGCGAAAAACCCAGCCCTCTGGTTCCCCAGGACGTCTGGGAGCGCATGCGCCAGGGCTTCCAGTTGCAGGATGGCCTGGGTGTCAACCCGCGCATCGAGCAGCAGCGCCTGTGGTTCGCCAGTAACCCGTCCTTCCTGGAAAACGCCGGTGAGCGTGGCAGCCTTTATATCCACTACATCGTCGAGCGCCTTGAAGAACGCAACATGCCGCTGGAACTGGCCCTGCTGCCAGTGATTGAAAGCGCCTACAACCCCATGGCCTATTCCCGGGCCGATGCAGTGGGTCTGTGGCAATTCATTCCGTCCACCGGACGCTACTTCAACCTGCGCCAGACCCGCGCCTACGATGGCCGTCGCGACATCACCGCGTCGACCACCGCCGCGCTGGATTACCTGACCCGCCTGCACGACATGTTCAACGGCGACTGGATGCTCGCCCTCGCTGCCTACAATGCCGGCGAAGGCACCGTCAGCCGGGCCATCGAGCGCAATGAGCGGCTCGGCCTGCCGACCGACTACTGGAACCTGCCGCTGCCGTCGGAAACCCAGGCCTACGTGCCCAAGTTGCTGGCCCTGTCGCAAGTGGTCATGGCGCCCGAAGCCTATGGCGTGAACCTCAACCCGATCGCCAACGAACCCTATTTCCAGGTCGTCGAAATCAACCAGCGCATGGACCTGTCCAAGCTCGCTGAAGTGGCCAACATCGACGAAGACGAACTGTTCCAGCTCAACCCGGCCTTCAAGCAGCGCACCACCCTCGACGGCCCGCAGCATCTGCTGGTGCCGACGTCCAAGGCGCAGTTGCTGACGTCCAGCCTGCAGACCATGCGCCCGGAAGAGCTGATCAGCAAGAAGCCGCTCAAGCCGGTCTTCGAAGGTTCCGGCAGCACGGCGGTGGCCACCGCCAGAACCAAATACCGGGTCAAGCGCGGCGACAACCTGGGCTCCATTGCCAAGGCCAACAACGTCGACGTCAAGGACCTGCAGCGCTGGAACAAACTCAGCGGCAAGAACATCAAGCCCGGCCAGACCCTGGTCCTGCTGGACAACAGCAAGCGCAGCTCCGGTCGCGTCAACACCGTGGTTGCCGCCAACAGCAAGAAACAGCAGCAGACCAAATACAAGGTCCAGCAAGGCGATTCGCTGGCGGCCGTGGCCAAGCGCTTCAACGTCGAGATGCAGCACCTCAAGCGCTGGAATCCCCGGGTCGGCCAGGCACTCAAGCCCGGGCAGATGCTGACGGTTTCCAATCCACGCTAAAAACAGCCCCTGACTTCAGGGGCTTTTTTTGTTGCAAATTTGATCTTTGAATCCGCCGTTCACTGTAGGAGCGAGCATGCTCGCGATGGACGTCAACGATGACGCGGGTATTCTGAATGCCCGCAGCGCCCTCAGGTTTTTCGCGAGCCTGCTCGCTCCTACAGGTGACGGAATTCGAGTACTTTTTCCCGCCCAGCCAAGCTGTTACTGTACGGTCCATAAAGCCCAAGCCGCCCGGATCGGAACCCTTATTTGAAGCGTCCCCACCTACTGCTCCTGATCAGCCTGGCCCTGAGCTCCAGTGCCGGCGCGACGATCAGCGAAAGCCATGGTTATGCGCAGTTCGGCACGCTCAAGTACCCGGCCCGATTCAGCCATTTCGACTGGGTCAACCCGCAGGCCCCCAAGGGCGGCACATTGCGGGTCATGGCCTTTGGCACCTTCGACACCCTCAACCCCTACACCTTCAAGGGCACCAGCCCGGTCACCACGCCGAGTTTCCTACAATACGGCATCAACGAGCTCAACGAACCCTTGATGGTCGGCACGGGCCAGTACGCCCCATCCGGCGATGAACCGGCGTCCAGCTATGGCCTGATCGCCCGGTCGGTGGAATACAACGAAAACCGCAGCTGGGTGGTGTTCAACCTGCGCCCTGAAGCGCGCTTCCATGACGGCACGCCGATCACTGCCTACGACGTTGCCTTCTCCTACCGCCTGCTGCTCAAGGAAGGCCATCCGCTGTATCGCACCAGCCTGCAGGAAGTGCAGCGGGTAGACATTCTCAACCCGCAACGCATCCGCTTTGTCTTCAAGCGCGCCGGCAACCCGCTGCTGATCCTGCGCCTGGGCGAGTTGCCGGTGCTGCCGCAGCATTACTGGAAAGACCGCGACTTCAAGGCCACCACCTTCGAACCGCCACTGGGCAGCGGGCCGTACCGCATCACCTCGGTCACCCCCGGACGCCAACTGGTCTTCGAACGGGTCAAGGACTATTGGGGCAAGGACCTGGCGGTCAATCGCGGCAAATACAATTTCGATCGCATGGAAGTCGAGTTCTACCGCGACAGCGAGGTGGCCTTCGAAGCGTTCAAGGCCGGCGAGTACGACATCTACATCGAGCATCAGGCGAAGAACTGGGACAGCGGCTACAACTTCCCGGCGGTACGCCGCGGCGAGGTGATCAAGGCGCAGATCCCCCATCAGATTCCGACCCAGACCCAGGGCCTGTTCATGAACGGCCGCCGCGCGATCTTCGCCGACGTCAGGGTCCGTGAAGCGCTGGGACTGATGTTCAACTTCGAATGGACTAACCGCGCCTTGTTCGGCGGCGCTTATCAACGCGCCCTGAGTTACTACCCCAACAGCGAATTCTCCGCCAGCGGCTTGCCGGTCGGCCATGAGTGGCTGCTGCTCAAACCCTGGCGCGAGCAGTTGCCGGCCAGGCTGTTCACCGAGCCGTTCAGCCTGCCTCGTACCGATGGCCGCGGCATCCCCCGGGAAACCCTGCGCAAGGCCCTGGGGCTACTCGGCGAAGCCGGCTGGAAGCTCAATGGCCAGCGCCTGCAGAACGCCGCCGGCAAACCCCTGCGCCTGGAGCTGCTGCTGGTCAACCCGAACCTGGAACGTATCCTTCAACCCTACGTCGAGAACCTCGCCAGCATCGGCATCGAGGCGCGGCTGCGCACGGTCGATCGCGCCCAGTACAAACAGCGCCTCGACCAGTTCGACTTCGACATGATCCTGATGACCCTCAACCAGAGCCTGAGCCCGGGCCTGGAGCAATGGCAGTACTTTCATTCCAGCCAGGTCGGGGTCAAGGGCAGTAAGAATTATGCGGGCATCGCCAACCCGGTGGTCGACCAGTTGCTCGAACAACTGCTCGCCGCCCAGACCCGCGATGAGCAAGTCGCCGCCGGCAAGGCCCTGGACCGGGTACTGCTGTGGCAGCACTACATCATCCCCAACTGGTACCTCAATAATCACCGCCTGGCCTACCGCAGCCAGTTGGCTTTCGTCACCACGCCGCCCTACACCCTGGGGCTGAACGCGTGGTGGCTGAAATCTTCGGAGAAAGATCAATGACACCTGTACGTGCCCTGCTCCTGCAGGCCAGCGGTCTGCTGTTCGCCGGGCTGGCCTGGGCCGCTCCGCAACATGCCGTGACCCTGTATAACGAGCCGCCGAAATACCCGGCCGACTTCAAGCACTTCGACTACGTCAACCCGGACGCGCCCAAGGGCGGCACTTTCCGCCAGGCCGGTTTCGGCGGCTTCGACAGCCTCAACCCGTTTATCAACAAAGGCGTGCCGGCGGACGACATCGGCCTGATCTACGACACCCTGGCCAAACAGGGCCTGGACGAACCCTTCACCGAATACGGCCTGATCGCCGGGCAGATCGAAAAAGCCCCGGACAACAGTTGGGTGCGCTTCTACCTGCGCCCCGAAGCACGCTTCCACGACGGTCATCCGGTGCGCGCCGAAGATGTGGTGTTCAGCTTCCAGATGCTGACCAAGGACGGCGCGCCGATGTATCGCGGCTACTACAGCGACGTGGCGGACGTGATCGCCGAAGACCCCTTGCGCGTGCTGTTCAAGTTCAAGCACAGCAACAATCGCGAATTGCCGCTGATCCTCGGCCAGTTGCCCGTGCTGCCCAAGCACTGGTGGGCCGATCGTGATTTCAACAAGGGCAACCTGGAAATCCCCCTCGGCAGCGGCCCGTACAAGGTCAGCCAGGTGAAGGCCGGGCGCTCGGTGCGCTATGAGCGGGTCAAGGACTACTGGGGCAAGGACCTGCCGGTCAACCGCGGCTTCTACAACTTCGATTTCATGACCACTGACTATTACCGCGACAACACCGTCGCCCTGGAAGCGCTCAAGGCCGGTCAGTTCGACTACTGGCTAGAAATGACCGCGAAGAACTGGGCCAATGCCTACAACATTCCGGCGGTCACCCAGGGCCGGTTGATCAAGGAGCAGATCGCCAACGGCAACCCCACCGGCATGCAGGGCTTCGTGTTCAACCTGCGCCGCCCACTGTTCCAGAACGTGCGCGTGCGCAAGGCACTGTCGCTGTTGCTGGACTTCGAGTGGACCAATAAACAGTTGTTCAACAGCGCCTACGTGCGCACCCGCAGCTACTTCGAGAACTCGGAAATGGCCGCCACCGGCCTGCCGGACGCCGATCAACTGGCCGTCCTCGACCCGTTCCGCAGCCAACTTCCCGAGCAAGTGTTCAACCAGGCCTTCGTCAACCCGAGCACCGATGGCAGCGGCATGATCCGCGCCCAGCAGCGCGAAGCCTATCAACTGCTGCAGGAGGCCGGCTGGCGCATCGTCGACGACAAGATGGTCGACGCCACGGGCAAACCGGTGGTGATCGAATTCCTGCTGGCCCAGACCGAGTTCGAGCGCGTACTGCTGCCCTTCAAGCGCAACCTCAGCGACCTCGGCATCGACATGGTGATCCGCCGGGTCGACGTTTCGCAGTACATCAACCGCGTACGCTCGCGGGACTTCGACATGATCGTCGGCAGCTTCCCGCAGTCCAACTCGCCGGGTAACGAGCAACGGGAATTCTGGATGACCGCCGCCGCCGACAAACCCGGCAGCCGCAACTCCATGGGCCTGAAAGACCCGGTGGTCGATCAACTGGTCGAGCAACTGATCAACGCCGATTCGCGCAACAGCCTGGTCGCCCACGCCCGCGCACTGGACCGCGTGCTGCAATGGGGCTATTACGTCATACCCAACTGGCACATCAAGACCTGGCGGGTGGCCTACTGGAACCACATCGGACACCCGAAAGTCTCGCCCAAGTACGACATAGGCACCGCCACCTGGTGGGTCAAGCCCGACATCCAGCCGGCGCAGGAAGTCGAAACCACCCTGCAGGCTGACCCTGCGGCCACGGAGTAATCAGATGCTGGCGTATATATTTCGGCGACTGCTGCTGATCATTCCGACCTTGTTCGGCATCCTGCTGATCAACTTCGTGATCATCCAGGCCGCCCCCGGCGGGCCGGTGGAGCAGATGATCGCCAAGCTCGAAGGCTTCGAAGGCGCCACCAGCCGCATCGCCGGCGGCGGTGCCGAAGTCTCGGTGGCCGGCTCCGCCTACCGCGGCGCCCAAGGCCTGGACCCGGCGCTGATCAAGGAAATCGAACACATGTACGGCTTCGACAAGTCGGCGCCGGAACGGTTGTGGATCATGGTCAAGAACTACGCGTCGCTGGACTTCGGCGACAGCTTTTTCCGCGACGCCAAGGTCATCGACCTGATCAAGGAAAAAATGCCGGTGTCCATTTCGCTTGGGCTGTGGAGCACCCTGATCATGTACCTGGTCTCGATCCCCCTGGGAATCGCCAAGGCCACGCGGCACGGCAGCCATTTCGACGTCTGGACCAGTTCGGCTATCATCGTCGGCTACGCCATTCCGGCGTTCCTCTTTGCCATCCTGCTGATCGTGGTGTTCGCCGGCGGCAGCTACCTGGACTGGTTCCCCCTGCGCGGCCTGACCTCGAACAACTTCGATGAGCTGAGCATGGGCGGCAAGATCCTCGACTACTTCTGGCACCTGGCGCTGCCGGTGACCGCGCTGGTGATCGGTAACTTCGCGACCATGACCCTGCTGACCAAAAACAGCTTCCTCGACGAGATCAACAAGCAGTACGTGGTCACTGCCAAAGCCAAGGGCCTGACCCGCCACCGCGTGCTCTACGGCCATGTGTTCCGTAACGCCATGCTGCTGGTGATCGCCGGTTTCCCTTCGGCGTTCATCGGCATCTTCTTCACCGGCTCGTTGCTGGTTGAAGTGATCTTTTCCCTCGACGGCCTCGGCCTGATGAGTTTCGAAGCGGCGATCAACCGCGATTACCCGGTGGTGTTCGGCACCCTGTTCATCTTCACCCTGCTGGGGCTGGTGGTGAAACTGATCGGTGACCTGACCTACACCTTTGTCGATCCACGCATCGACTTCGAAAGCCGGGAGCATTGAGATGAACCTGTCCCCCCTCAATCGCCGCCGCTTCGAACTGTTCAAGGCGAACAAGCGTGGCTGGTGGTCGCTGTGGCTGTTCCTGATCCTGTTTGGCGCAAGCCTGGGCGCCGAACTGATCGCCAACGACAAGCCACTCGCGGTGCACTACGACAACAACTGGTACTTTCCGGCGCTCAAGCGCTACCCGGAAACCACCTTCGGCGGTGAATTCCCCCTGGAAGCCAACTACAAGAGCCCGTACATCCGCGAACTGCTCAAGGCCAAGGACGCCTGGGTCTTGTGGGCGCCGATCCCCTATGGCTACCAGAGCATCAACTACGACCTGAAAGTCCCGGCCCCGGCGCCGCCCTCGGCGGACAATCTGCTGGGCACCGATGACCAGGGCCGCGACGTGCTGGCGCGGGTGATTTATGGTTTCCGCATTTCCGTGCTGTTCGCCCTGACCCTGACCGTACTCAGCTCGATCATCGGCGTGATCGCCGGCGCCCTGCAGGGCTTCTACGGCGGCTGGGTCGATCTGGCCGGGCAGCGTTTCCTGGAGATCTGGTCCGGGCTGCCGGTGCTCTACCTGCTGATCATTCTCGCCAGCTTCGTCCAGCCGAACTTCTGGTGGTTGCTGGGCATCATGCTGCTGTTCTCGTGGATGAGCCTGGTGGACGTGGTCCGCGCCGAGTTCCTCCGCGGGCGCAACCTCGAATACGTGCGCGCGGCCCGCGCCCTGGGCATGCAGAACGGTGCGATCATGTTCCGCCACATCCTGCCCAACGCGATGGTCTCGACCATGACCTTCATGCCGTTCATTCTCACCGGCGCCATCGGCACCCTGACCGCCCTGGATTTCCTTGGCTTCGGCCTGCCGGCGGGCAGCCCGTCCCTGGGCGAGCTGGTGGCCCAGGGCAAATCCAACCTGCAGGCGCCGTGGCTGGGCATCAGCGCCTTTGCGGTGCTGGCGCTGATGTTGAGTCTGCTGGTGTTCATCGGCGAGTCCGCTCGCGATGCCTTCGACCCGAGGAAGTGAAATGAATCAGGACAATCTGATCGAAGTGCGCGACCTGTCCGTCGAATTTGTTGTCGGCAACCGATGCCAGCGGGCGGTCGAAGGCATCAGCTTTGACATCAAGCGCGGCGAAACCCTGGCCCTGGTCGGCGAAAGCGGCTCGGGCAAGTCGGTGACCGCGCACTCGATCCTGCGTTTGCTCCCCTACCCGCTGGCCCGCCATCCGACCGGCAGCATTATGTATTCCGGACAGAACCTGCTGGGACTGAACGAAAAGACCATCCGCCACATCCGTGGCAACCGCATCGCGATGATCTTTCAGGAGCCGATGACGTCGCTCAATCCGCTGCACTCGATCGAGAAGCAGATCAACGAGGTGCTCGGCATTCACAAAGGCCTGACCGGCAAGGTCGCGACCAAACGCACCCTGGAACTGCTGGAACTGGTCGGCATCCCCGAGCCGCACAAGCGCCTCAAGGCCCTGCCCCACGAATTGTCCGGCGGACAGCGCCAGCGGGTGATGATCGCCATGGCCCTGGCCAATGAGCCGGAACTGCTGATCGCCGACGAACCGACCACCGCCCTGGACGTGACCGTCCAGCTGAAAATCCTCGATTTGCTCAAGGAACTGCAGGCTCGACTGGGCATGTCGCTGCTGCTGATCAGCCACGATTTGAACCTGGTGCGAAGAATTGCGCATCGCGTATGTGTCATGCAGCGCGGTTGCATCGTCGAACAGGCATCGTGCGAAGAATTGTTCCATTCGCCGCAGCATCCGTACACGCGGGAATTGCTCGGCGCGGAGCCCAGCGGAGGCCCGGCAGTCAATGAAATCGGGGCGCCGCTGTTGCAGGTCGAGGATCTGAAGGTCTGGTTCCCGATCAAGAAAGGCCTGCTCAAGCGCACGGTGGATTACGTCAAGGCAGTGGACGGCATCAATTTCAGCCTGCCCCAGGGACAGACCCTGGGGATCGTGGGTGAAAGCGGTTCCGGCAAATCCACCCTGGGTCTGGCGATTTTGCGGCTGATCGCCAGCAAAGGCGCGATCCGCTTTGAAGGCAAGCAGCTAGACTGCCTGACGCAGAATGAGGTTCGCCCGTTGCGACGGGAGATGCAGGTGGTGTTTCAGGACCCGTATGGCAGCCTGAGCCCGCGCATGTGCGTCAACGATATCGTTGGCGAAGGCCTGCGGATTCACAAGATGGGCACCGCCGCCGAGCAGGAAGCAGCGGTCATTGCGGCATTGAAGGAGGTAGGTCTGGACCCGGAAACCCGGCACCGCTACCCCCACGAATTTTCCGGCGGGCAACGGCAGAGAATCGCCATTGCCCGGGCATTGGTGTTAAAACCGGCGTTGATTTTGCTGGACGAGCCGACTTCGGCCCTCGACCGCACCGTTCAACGCCAGGTGGTGGAGCTTTTGCGTTCGCTGCAAAGCAAGTACAACCTGACGTATCTGTTTATCAGCCATGACCTGGCTGTGGTGAAAGCGCTGAGCCACCAGCTGATGGTGGTCAAGCATGGCCAAGTGGTCGAACAGGGAGACGCGCAAAGCATTTTTGCCGCCCCCCAACATCCGTATACACAGCAGTTGCTGGAAGCCGCTTTCCTGGCACCAGCCACTGCGCAATAACCTGAAAGAGAGGAGCAACACATGGGTTTTCTCGCCGGTAAGCGCGTACTGATCGTCGGTGTCGCCAGCAAGCTGTCCATCGCATCCGGCATCGCTGCCGCCATGCATCGCGAGGGCGCTGAGCTTGCCTTCACTTATCAGAACG
>Ga0160472_100508_pt1 | contig 25772 bp, 23 predicted proteins | sample HID1973M_E11MG_FD_108267 | JGI IMG/M metagenome (GOLD analysis project Ga0160472, IMG submission 108267) | Enriched mosquito-associated microbial communities from UW Madison campus, WI, USA - HID1973M_E11 MG | ecosystem: Host-associated > Arthropoda: Insects > Digestive system > Unclassified ... | reverse complement strand
GGGCATAACCGAGGGAGTCGAGGTTAGCCAGCATGGCGGCGGACAGCGGCAAAGTATTAAATTCGGTGGCGATGGTGGTCACGGGACTGGCCTGCAAAACAAAATGTCGCGCAGTGTACCAGTCCGATGGCCATTCGCCCGTAGTTTCCGGACGAGAAGTAGCCGAGCCATGATCAGGCAAGGCGAAAACTGGCGAGAAAGCGGAGTTGGCTTTGGCCAATGAGCATTTCGAGGCTGTTTTCAACGCAGCATGGTTGGGCGCAAGCACTTATCGTACGGAAACTAAGGTTCGATGTGTTCCTCTGGACGTTTGACTCGCCTTCCGTCTTCTCGCGACAGCTGGGAAAAGATGGTTGCGGCAAGCATGGCCATGATTCCGACCGTCACAAACGTCAACTGGAATGCTCCCAAAACGGTTTCTACGCCGTCGTTGCCAATCTCCGCCGTGAACCCGCCGAGCAACGCACCGGCGCAGGCCACGCCCAGGCTCAAGGACAGTTGCGCCACCACCGACAGCAGGCTGTTGCCGCTGCTGGCGCTGGCATCGTCGAGGTCGATCAGGGTCACGGTGTTCATCGCGGTGAACTGCAAGGAGTTGATTGCGCCGAGAACGGCCAGGTGGCACAGCAGCAACCAGTACGGCGTCTGCTCGCTGACCAGGCCCATGCTCGCCAGCATGATCCCCAGTGCCAGGGTGTTGCCGGTCAGCACGATGCGATAGCCCAAACGCTCGATCAGCGGTCGCGCCACCCACTTGGCGATCATCGCCGCCGCGGCCAGGGGCAACATGCTCATCCCGGCCTGGGACGGCGAATAACCCAACGCCACCTGCAGCAGTAACGGCACCAGGAACGGCAGGGCGCCGCTGCCCAGGCGCGCGAACAGATTGCCGAGGATACCGACGGCGAAGGTCCGGGTCTTGAACAGCGAAGGCGCAAACAGCGGGTTTTCGATGTGCCCGGCCCGCAGCCAGTACGCCGCCAGGCAAGCCAGGCCACCCACCAGCAACAGCATCACCCGCAGGTGCGGCAGGTGAAGTTCGCCCAGGCCTTCCATGGCGATGGTGATCAGAATCATCGCCGCACCGAACAGCGCAAAACCCACACCGTCAAAACGGGTGCGCTCGGAGCCGCGCAGGTCCGGGATGAATTTCCACACGGCGTAGCAGCCGACCAGGCCCACTGGCAGGTTGATCAGGAAGATCCAGTGCCAGGTCAGGTATTGCACCATCCAGCCGCCCATGGTCGGGCCGATCAAGGGGCCGAGCAGGCCGGGAATGGTGATGAAACCCATGATGCGCACCAGTTCCGAGCGCGGGTAGGCGCGTAGCACGACCAGGCGCCCCACCGGCAGCATCAGCGCGCCGCCCAGGCCCTGAATGACCCGTGCGCCGATCAACTGGGTGAGGGTGGTCGACAAGGCGCAGAGCAGTGAGCCGAAGCTGAACAGCAGAATCGCGCTGAAGAAGATTTTCTTAGTGCCAAAGCGGTCGGCGATCCAGCCGGAAGCGGGGATCAGCAAGGCGACCGTGAGCATGTAGGAGATGATTACGCCCTGCATGCGCAACGGGTCTTCGGCCAGGTCACGGGCCATGGCCGGCAGGGCGGTGTTGAGGATGGTCCCGTCGAGGGACTGCATGAAAAAGGCGATGGCCACGACCCACGGAATCCAGCGGGCGGTGATGGCGTCGAGAGGCGGGCGATTGGGCATGGGACCTCTGGTGAATGACTTGGGTAACGGGAGTGCTTTGAAAAGATCGCAGCCTGCGGCAGCTCCTACAGGGGGGGCGCAACCTGGGTAGGAGCTGCCGCAGGCGGCGATCTTTTCAAGCTGTCACAGGGTCAGAGTCAACCGGCTGACCAACGCCCCCGGCAACAACGCCGAAGCCGTCGCCCGCTGACTGTAGGTGCTCGCCGACAACAGACACTCGCGCTCCTCGGTCAGCGCTTCCAGCTGCGAACCCAGCAGGCTGAAGGCGCTGTCGTCGAAACGCATGGTGCTCACCGGTGCCTGGATTTCGCCATGCTCGACCCAGAAGGTCGCGAACCGTGTCATGCCGGTCAGGCGTGCTGCGGGTTGGTCGGAGAAATTCAGGTACCACAGGTTGCTGATGTACAGCCCGGTGCCCAGTTGCTTGAGAATCTCTGCATCAGGCAACGCCCCGGCCAGCATGTTCAACGCACTGGGCGCTTCACCGCCGTCGGCGCCATTGGCCGTCAGGCCGTATTCGGCTGCACTGCGCGAGCCCACCAGTTGCGCCCCGGCCTTGCCCTCGACAATCAGGCCGAGGTCGCTGCGCGGATAGCCTTCTTCGGAGAACGCCGGGCTCAGGGAACCACTGACTTTTTCATCCAGCGAGACCAATGGGCTGAACGCCAGATCGCCGCCATAGAGTTTTTGCAGCGGGCTGCTTTTGCTGGCGATCGCCTGGGCGGAAAAACCGCCCCAGCAGAGCATGCCCATGATCTCCTCCAGCGCCGCCGGCGCGAGGTAGGCGCGGTACTGACCCGGCGGCAGGGTGCGCAGCGGGCGCCCCAGGAACGCCAGCTGTTCGCGGGCCTGCTCAAAGCGCCTGGCGAAGCCTTCACTGCTCCAGTCGTGCCCGGCGTAGCTGGCTTTCACCGCCTGGCCGTTTTCATGAAACAGGCTGAAATCGAAATTGAAGCTGTTGGCCTGATGCCAGCCGAACGCACCCGAAGAACTGGCGAAACCCCGGCTGACGGGACCGGCGGCATAAAAACCGACCAGGTCCAGACCTTCCGCGGCCCGGGCGATTTCGCCGATCACCTGCTCGGTGTCAGGCAGGGGGTGGGCCTGCACATTGTCGCTCTGCCAGCCGGTGAGGTTGAGCAGCAGATACGGGTCCGGAGGCAGCAGCGGCAAGGTGTCGCGCAGTTGCTGCAGGCCTTCGGTCAGGCGCTGAAGATCGACTTCGGGGTCGCCCGCCAGGGTGATGTGCAGGTCGGCGTGGCGGCCATCGTTGATCAGTTTCAGGCTGATACTTGCCTGTTGTACTTCGCCGGCCTGGCGGACCTTGGCGTGATTGAAGCGCACAAAGGCCGACGACTCGGCCGCGTAGCCGAGGGTGAACTGTTCGGGCTTGCGAATTGCTGCGCGCAGGTGGTTGACCAGCGTCTTGAACGACTCGGCCTGGGTTGTGGGTGAACTCATCAGGCGTCTCCCCCAAATACATCAACGTTGCTGAACACGCAGGCGGGCGAGGCATGGCCGACGCGGATCACCTGATTGGGCTCGCCCTTGCCGCAGTTCGGCGTGCCGAGGACCTTGAACGTACTGGCGTCGCCGACCGCGCTGAGGCTCTTCCAGAACTGCGCGGAAATCGCCCGGTAATTGGGGTTTTTCACCACGCCCTTGAGCTGGCCGTTTTCGATCAACTGGCCCCATTCGCAACCGAACTGGAATTTGTTGCGCGCATCGTCGATGGACCAGGAACGGTTGGTGCTCATCAGGATGCCGTGCTCGATGTTGCCGATCAGTTGCTCCAGCGGCTGATCGCCGGGCTCGATGTTGAGGTTGGCCATGCGGTCGATCGGCGGACGGTTCCAGCTGCACGCGCGGCTGTTGGCAACGCCGTCCATGCCGGCGCGGAATTGCGACAGCGCGCCGCCCAAGGGACGCAGCAACAGGCCATCGCGGATCAGGAATTGTTTGCTGGCAGCGGTGCCGTCGTCGTCATGGCCATAACTGGCGAGCTGTTCGGGGATGTCCGGGTCGAAGGTCACGTTGAGGAGGTTGGAGCCGTATTGCAAGTGGCCGAAGTCTTCAGCCTTGACGAAGCTGGTGCCGGCGTAATTGCGCTCGTCGCCCAGGATGCGGTCCAGTTCCAGCGGGTGGCCGATGGACTCGTGGATCTGCAGCATCATCTGGTCGGGCATCAGCAGCAGATCGCGTTTGCCTTCGGGGGTATTCGGCGCGAGCAGCAGTTGCAAGGCCTGATCGGCAACCCGGGGTGCGGCGCCGATCAGGCCGCAGCGGCTGATCAGCTCCGTGCCACCCTGTTGGCCGCCAAAGTTTTCGCGACCGAAGCCGCGAGTCTGGGTGTCGCTGCCGTTATGGGCAGTGATATCCAGGCTCGGATAGACGAAGCGCAGCGCCTGACGCAACTCGGCACCGACGCTGTTCAGATAGATCTGCTCGACGTGGGTGACACCCAGGCTCACTTCCCAATGCACCAGGCGCTCATCCTTTGGCACCGAAGCGGATTCCGCGCCGAGCAGATCAAAACATTCGCTCAGGGACGCAAAGGGTTGTTCGAGATTGGGTGAGCAGTAGTCGGCGCGGTCGCCGGACACCGGCTGATCGCGCAGGTCGAGCAGGGCGTGAGGTTTGAGCCGACGGGCCAGTGCTTCAGCGCGATCAAGGGCAGTTTGCAAGCCCTGGCGCGACAGATCATTGGTCGCGGCATAGGCCTCCACGCCGTTGACCCGCACCGTCAGCATCGCCCCTTCGTCACGGCTGAAGCGCGGCGGTTCGGCGACGTTCTTGCGCACCGCCAGGTACTGGCCGGACTCGCGCACATGGCGCAGGGAAAAGAACTCGGCACCCGTGCGCAGGGCAGCGAAGCGCTCTTTGAGCCTGGGGTGGAAATCGTACATTCGTGAACCTCCTTGTAATGGAGTGGCGGTGACGCGGTGCGGCGAGGAGAGGGGTGAAACGATTGCGTGGCGCTAGATTAGGCCTGCGCGGGGGGGAGGAGCAAGTTTGCAATTGGGTAGGGGTGGGTTGCTGAGCCTGGCGGTAAGATGAGTGCTGAATGGCCTGGCCTCATCGCTGGCAAGCCAGCTCCCACAGTTATCGAGTTGGACGCAAATTTTGCGGCCGACACAAAACCCGTAGGAGCTGGCTTGCCAGCGATTAGCGAGCAGGCTCACTCCTACAGTGGGCGGCGGATGGATCACAAATATGTAATCCACCCCGAAACCTGTGGGAGCTGGCTTGCCAGCGATGAGCCGTGACGCGGTGCAGCGCCTTACGCGCTCTGGCTCACCTCACGCAATGGCTTGCCCTTCACTGGCGCTTCACCCGCCACATAGTAGGTGGCCGTGCTGCGCGGCAATGGCTTGCGACCCCGGATCCGGTCGGCGATTTTCTCGGCGATCATGATGGTCGGTGCATTGAGGTTGCCAGTGGTGATGATCGGCATGATCGAGGCATCGACTACGCGCAGGCCCTGCAGGCCATGCACGCGGCCTTCGCCATCGACCACGGCCATGTCGTCGGTGCCCATCTTGCACGAGCAGGACGGGTGGAAGGCGGTCTCGGCGTGTTCGCGGATGAACTTGTCCAGTTGCTCATCGCTTTGCACGTCAACGCCCGGGCTGATTTCGCGGCCACGGAAGGCGTCCAGCGCGGGTTGCTGCATGATTTCCCGGGTCAGGCGGATGCCGTCGCGGAATTCCTGCCAGTCCTGCTCGGTGGCCATGTAGTTGAACAGGATGCTCGGGTGCTGGCGCGGGTCTTTGGACTTCAACTGGATACGCCCGCGGCTCGGCGAACGCATGGAACCCATGTGCGCCTGGAAACCGTGCTCTTTCACACCGTTGCTGCCGTTGTAGTTAATCGCTACCGGCAGGAAGTGGTACTGGATGTTCGGCCATTCGAATTCCGGACGGCTGCGGATGAAACCGCCGGCTTCGAACTGGTTGCTGGCGCCGATGCCGGTGCCGTTGAACAGCCACTCGGCACCGATGGCCGGCTGGTTATACCAGAGCAGCGACGGGTACAGCGACACCGGTTGGGTGCAGGCGTATTGCAGGTACAGCTCGAGGTGGTCCTGCAGGTTTTCACCGACGCCCGGCAGGTCGTGGACCACTGGAATGTCGAGGCTTTCCAGCAGTTTCGCCGGGCCGACGCCGGAGCGTTGCAGAATCTGCGGCGAAGCGATGGCGCCGGAGCACAGCAACACTTCCTTGCGTGCCTTGGCTTCAACGCGCTCTTGCGCATCGCCCACCAGGTAACGCACGCCGACCGCACGCTTGCCTTCGAACAGGATCCTGTCGGTCAGGGCGTGGGTGACGATGGTCAGGGTCGAGCGCTTCTTGGCCACGTCCAGGTAACCGCGGGCGGTAGAGGCGCGACGGCCTTTCGGCGTGACGGTGCGATCCATCGGGCCGAAGCCTTCCTGCTGGTAGCCGTTCAGGTCGGAGGTGGCGGGGTAACCGGCCTGCACGCCAGCTTCAACCATGGCGTGGAACAGCGGGTTGTTGCCGGCCTTTGGCGTGGTCACGCTGACCGGGCCGTCGCCACCGTGGTAGTCGTTCGGGCCGATGTCGCGGGTTTCCGCTTTTTTGAAATAGGGCAGGCAGTCCAGGTACGACCAGTCTTCCAGGCCTGGCAGTTTTGCCCAGCCGTCGTAGTCCATGGCGTTGCCGCGGATGTAGCACATGCCGTTGATCAGCGAGGAGCCGCCCAGGCCCTTGCCGCGACCGCACTCCATGCGCCGACCGTCCATGTGGGGCTCCGGGTCGGTTTCGTAGGCCCAGTTGTAGCGGCGACCTTGCAGCGGGAACGCCAAAGCGGCCGGCATTTGCGTGCGGAAGTCGAAACGGTAATCCGGGCCACCGGCTTCGAGCAGCAGGACGGTGACGCCAGCGTCTTCGGTCAGACGGGCCGCCAGGGTGTTACCGGCCGAGCCGGCACCAATGATGATGTAATCGAATTCTTGGGACATTGAATGCACCCTCTTTGATAGTGGTCAGGGCACAGTCGCCTTGACACTGCGCAACCTGTGGCGAGGGAGCTTGCTCCCGTCCGGCTGCGCAGCAGTCGTAAAGTCAGCGACCGCGTTCGGTCTGAATGAATGCAGTGCCTGGGGTTGGGACTGCTTTGCAGTCCAGCGGGAGCAAGCTCCCTCGCCACAAGAGCCCGCGGCACCGCGCCCGATCAGAACACCGAAACGTAATCGCCCAATTCGACCTGTACCGATTTGATGCGGGTGAAGTTGTTCAGCGAGCTGATGCCGTTCTCACGGCCCACGCCCGACTGCTTGTAGCCGCCCACCGGCATCTTCGCGTCGGACTCGCCCCAGGCGTTGATCCAGCAGATACCCGCTTCGAGCTGATGAATCACGCGGTGGGCGCGATTCAAATCCTTGGTGACGATACCGGCGGCGAGGCCGAAGTCGGTGTCGTTGGCGCGACGGATCACTTCTTCTTCAGTCTCGTACGACAGTATCGCCATCACCGGGCCAAAGATTTCTTCACGGACGATGGTCATCTCGTCGCTGCAATCGGTGAACACGGTCGGCGCAACAAACGCGCCCTTGGCGAACTCGCCCTCGGTCAGGCGTTCGCCGCCGCACAGGACGCGGGCGCCTTCTGCCTTGCCCTTGGCGATGTAGCCCAGCACGCTTTCCATGTGGGCGAAGCTGACCAGCGGGCCGAAGTTGGTGTTTTCGTCTTCCGGGTTGCCGATGCGGATGCGCGCAACGCGTTCAACGATCTTCGCTTCGAACGCGGCCTTCAGGTGAGCCGGCACGAACACGCGGGTGCCATTGGTGCAGACCTGACCGGAGCTGTAGAAGTTGGCCATCATCGCGGTGTCGGCGGCGCGATCGAGGTCGGCGTCGTCGCAGATGATCAGCGGCGACTTGCCGCCCAGTTCCATGGTCACTTCCTTGAGCGAAGAACTCGAGGCGCTGGCCATGACTTTCTTGCCGGTGTCGGTGCCGCCGGTGAACGAGACTTTCTCGATGCGCGGGTGTTCGGTCAGCCAGGTGCCGACTTCGCGGCCGCTGCCGGTCAGGACGTTGAACACGCCATCCGGCACGCCGGCTTCGGTGTAGATCTCCGCCAGTTTCAGGGTGGTCAGCGAGGTGACCTCGCTAGGCTTGAAGATCATCGCGTTACCGGCCGCCAGGGCTGGCGCGGATTTCCACAGGGCGATCTGGATCGGGTAGTTCCACGCGCCGATACCTGCCACCACGCCCAGCGGCTCGCGACGGGTGTAGACGAATGAGGTGGTGCGCAGGGGAATCTGCTCGCCTTCGATGGCCGGCACCAGGCCTGCGTAGTACTCCAGCACGTCGGCGCCGGTGACGATATCGACGTAGCGGGTTTCGGAGTAGGACTTGCCGGTGTCGAGGGTTTCCAGGGCGGCCAGTTCGTCGTTGCGCTCACGCAGGATCTCCACGGCGCGCCTCAGGATGCGCGAACGCTCCATGGCGGTCATGGCGGCCCAGATTTTCTGGCCCTTTTCGGCGCTGACCACGGCGCGCTCGACGTCATCGAAGGTGGCACGCTGTACTTTTGCGAGGACTTCCCCGTTCGCCGGGTTGATGGCTTCAAACGTGGCGTCGCTGCCAGCGTCACTGTAGCCGCCGTCGATGTAGAGTTTTTGCAGTTCGAAACGGGCCATAAAGTCCTCGCAAGTGCATCAGTGGTTGGCGCGGTCCGGTGGTTGAGCGTTCTCTGCGTGCTCTAACTCACCCGCTTGGCCAGTTGGATATCCATGTATTCGTAAGCGATCTGTTGCGCCTGTTCTGTGTCGAAAGCGTCTCCCGACAACGCGCCGCGCAACCACAATCCGTCGATCAACGCAGCCAGGCCGCGGGCGGCGCTGCGCGCATCGTCGAGCGCCAGCACACGGCGGAACTGGCAGCACAGGTTGGAATACAGGCGGTGATCGTTGATCCGCTGCAGCCTGTGCAAAGACGGCTGGTGCATGCTGGTGGCCCAGAAGGCCAGCCAGGTTTTCATGGCCGGGCCATTGACCTGGCTGGCGTCGAAGTTGCCTTCGATGATCACCTGCAGATGTGCCCGCGGGCTGTCATCCGCCAGCGCCAGACGGCGCGCGGTAACGCTCTCGCTGAGGGCCGTCATCAGGTAGCGCATCGTGGCGGCGATCAGGCCGTTCTTGTCCTGAAAGTAGTGACTGATGATGCCATTCGAGACACCGGCCAATCGGGCGATCAGCGCAATGCTGGCGTCCCCCATGCCGACCTGGTCGACGGCCTGCAGCGTCGCTTCGATCAACTGTTGGCGACGGATGGGTTGCATTCCGACCTTGGGCATCTGCACATCTCCTTGGGCCTTGCGGTGGGCGTGAAACGGTCACCGGTTTGAGGGCCAGTCTATTTTATTTTGATTGATCGTTCAATCAATAAAGAATGAGTTTCGCGACATGTCGTCGCTGGATGTGGATTTTCCCATAGGCATGGTTGAGAAAGTACGGTTGGTTTGAAGCAGAGATTTGGGGGGGCGGGTTGGGAGTGGAGGCGTGTTATGCCTGCCATAGTGGTTGATGCGGAATCGGGACCTGACCCAACAAAAAAGGGACCGCACATCGCGGTCCCTCCTTACCACCTTTACCCCAGATTCTTCCCAAGCAAAGCGTGATACAACTCACTGTCCCCCAAAATCCCCACCACATGATTGTTATCGTGCAGCACCAGCTTGTTCCCCGTCTGATACCGAATCATCAGCGCATCACGCATACCAATGTTCGAGTCCACCAGTGTCGGCCGGCGTTCCAGGCTGTCGACGGCTTGGCCAGGCATCCAGTTTTGCAGGTCCATGGCCGAACCGTTCTTGCGCGCACCCTTGATGGTGTTGCCTTCCGCCAAGTCGAGCCACGAATCGCCGCCCGGGTCGAGGCACACCGAACCGTTGATGCGTTTGCAGTTGTCCAGGGTGCGCATCAGGCTGCGGCCGCACAGGACGTTCAGCGGGTTGGTGTGGGCGACGAAAGTGCGCACGTAGTCGTCCGCCGGGTTGAGGACGATTTCTTCCGGCTTGCTGTACTGGATGATCCGGCCGTCTTTCATGATCGCGATACGGCTGCCCAGTTTCAGCGCCTCATCGAGGTCGTGGCTGACGAACACGATGGTTTTGCTCAGCTTGCGTTGCAGCTCCAGCAGTTCGTCCTGCAGGCCCTGGCGGATCAGCGGGTCGAGTGCGGAGAAAGGTTCGTCCATCAGCAGAATGTCGGCGTCCATCGCCAGGGCGCGGGCCAGGCCGACGCGCTGCTGCATGCCGCCGGACAATTCATCGGGCTTCTTGTTGCGCCACTGGGTCAGGCCCACCAGTTCGAGCTTGTCGTCGACCAGCTTGCGCCGTTCCTTCTCCGGGCGGCCCTGCATTTCCAGGCCGAAGCTGATGTTTTCACGCACCGTCAGCCAGGGCATCAGGGCGAACTTCTGGAACACCATGGCGATGCGCTTGGTGCGCATCATTTTCAGTTCCGCCGGGGTACAGGCGGCAATGTTGATCTGCTTGCCTTCGTGCTCGACGAACAGCTTGCCGCGGCTGACCGTGTTGAGGCCGTTGATGCAACGCAGCAGGCTGGATTTGCCTGAGCCGGACAGGCCCATCAGCACGCAGATCTCACCCTTTTCGATGTCCAGGCTGGCCTTTTCCACGCCAACGATCTGCCCGGTCTTTTTCAGGATCTCGCTGCGGGTCAAACCTTGATCGAGCAGCTTCAGGGCCTCGCGCGGATCCCTGGTGAAGATTACGTCGACGTCTTCGAAGCGAATTATGCTCATGCGTCACCCCCTACTTTTGCGTCGGGTTGTTTGCAGATACGGTCGAGCATGATCGCCAGCAGTACGATCGCCAGGCCCGCTTCGAAGCCCAGGGCGATATCAGCGGTATTCAGTGCGTTGACCACAGGCTTGCCCAGGCCATCGGCGCCCACCAGTGCGGCAATCACCACCATCGACAACGACAGCATGATGCACTGGGTGATGCCCGCCGCGATGCTAGGCATGGCGTGGGGCAGTTCGATTCGCGAGAGCAGCTGACGGCGCGAGCAGCCAAAGGCTTTGCCGGCGTCCATCAATTCTTGCGGGACATCGCGGATACCCAGGTAAGTCAGGCGGATGGGCGCGGCAATCGCAAACACCACCGTGGAGATCAGGCCCGGGACCACACCCAGCCCGAAGAGGGTCAGGGTAGGAATGAGGTAAACGAAGGTCGGTACGGTCTGCATCAGATCGAGTACCGGACGCATTAAAGTGTAGAACATCGGCTTGTGCGCCGCGACGATACCCAAGGGTACGCCGATGACCACGCAGACCAGGGTGGCGAACAACACCTGGGCCAGGGTTTCCATGGTTTCCTGCCAGTACCCCAGGTTGAGGATCAGCAGGAAGGAGGCGATGACGAAAACGGTCAGGCCCCATTTGCGTTGGATGAAGTGTGCCAGGAGGGCAATCAGGCCGATCAATGCCAGCGGGTTGAACCAGGTCAGCGCAAACGTCACGCCGTGGATCATCGTTTCCAGGGTCACGGCGATTGCGTCGAAGGTGTTGGCGCCGTGTTGCGTCAACCATTCGACGAAGCCCGCGATGTACTGGCCTAAAGGGATTTTCTGATCAATCAGCATGGTAGTGAACGTCCGCATGCAAGGAAATGACAGCCCGGGCGGCGTACCGCCCGGCATAAGCGATTACTGCAGTTTGGCTTTCACGGCCTCCAGGCCAGGTTTACCGTCAATGGTGGTCACGCCAGCGAGCCAGGTATCGAGCACCTGTGGATTCTTTTTCAGCCAGGCCTTGGCGGCCGCGTCAGGCTTCATCTTGTCGTCCAGGATGTTGCCCATCAGCTCACTTTCCATGTCGACGGTGAACTCCAGGTTCTTCAGCAAGGTGCCAACGTTGCTGCACTCCTGCGCGTAGCCCTTGCGGGTGTTGGTGGCCACGGTGGCGGCACCGAAATCCGGGCCGAAGAAGTCATCGCCACCGGTCAGGTACTGGATCTTGAAACGCTTGTTCATCGGATGCGGCGCCCAGCCGAGGAAGACCACGGCAGTGTCGCGTTTCTGTGCGCGGTCGACCTGCGAGAGCATGCCGGCTTCGCTGGACTCGACCATCTTGAAACCGGCGTCCTTGAGGCCGAAGGCGTTCTTGTCGATCATCGACTGGATCAGGCGGTTGCCGTCGTTGCCAGGCTCGATGCCGTAGATCTTGCCGTCGAGTTCCTTCTTGAATTTGGCGATGTCGGCGAAGTCATGCAGACCTTTGTCATACAAGGCTTGCGGCACGGCGAGGGTGTACTTGGCGCCCGTCAGGTTGGTGCGCAGGGTTTCCACGGTGCCGGCGTCGCGATAAGCCTTGATGTCGTTTTCCATGGTCGGCATCCAGTTACCGAGGAACACGTCCATGTTCTTGCCGTCGGCCAGGGACTTGTAGGTCACGGGCACGGAAATCATGGTGGTCTTGGTCTTGTAGCCGAGGGCGTTGAGGACGACGCTGGTGGTTGCGGTGGTTGCAGTGATGTCGGTCCAGCCGACATCGGAGAAGTTTACGGTGCTGCATTGCGCCGGTTCGGCGGCTTGCGCCAGAACCGGCAGGCTAAGCAGGGCGGCCAACAACAACGACGGGGAACCTTTCATGGATGGACTCCTTGGTGTTTTTTTTGGCAGTGTTCCGACTGGGACCACCGCACTTATAGGTTGCGGTTGGCTGGCGTTTTGAGACAGCTCTACCACGGCGCCTTGCAATCGAGTCGATATGATCATGTACCAGTGAAAATCTGACGCCTACAGGGTGCGTCGTATCCAGTACAGGGAGGGTCGCATCCAGTGTCGGTGACGTCGTTTACAGATTTTTTCAGCCCCCCTTTGCCCTCCAGACCGGAAAAAAACGGCGAAAACGTTGCGTAAAAGACACGCGGCGTTCGTGGGCATGAGTGCGTCGGTGTGAGACGTCGAACGGCACGGTAAAAGCCTGATGATGCGGCCATCTCGGCGGATTGCAGCTTGAGCGTAGCAGCTCCGCCCGCGTGCGCTTTTACGTACGCAGCAGGCACATCCAGGAGTTCGGCATTCATGGCTATCAGTGTTTTCGACCTGTTCAAAATCGGCATCGGCCCTTCCAGCTCACACACCGTAGGTCCGATGCGGGCCGCGGCGCTGTTCGTGCAGGATTTGCGTGAGCGCGGGCTGCTGGATCAGGTGCGACGCGTCGAAGTCCAGCTGTTTGGCTCCCTGTCAGCCACCGGTATCGGCCATGGCAGCGACAACGCGGTGATCATGGGCCTGATGGGGGAGTGGCCGGACGCGATCGACCCGTCGCAAATCGGCATCCGCATCGCCACCCTGCGTGAAACCGACACTTTGTTACTGGACGGTCGCCTGCCGGTGCCGTTCATCTGGGCCAGGGACATGCGCCTGATCGACGAAAACCTGGCTTACCACCCCAATGCCATGACCCTGATTGTCGAGGGCGATCATGGCGAGCTGCATCGCGACACCTACTATTCGGTCGGCGGCGGCTTCGTCGTTGACCAGGCCCAGGCCAGCAGCGGTGTGGTGGACCTTGATCGCACCGAGTTGCCTTACGATTTCTCCAGTGCGGTCGAGCTGTTGGCATTGTGTAAACGGCATAACCTGCGGGTGGCGCAATTGATGATGGCCAACGAGAAGGTCTGGCGCAGCGAAGAGGAAATCCGCAGCGGTCTGATGAAGCTTTGGCGCGCCATGCAGGATTGCGTCGAGCAAGGCCTCAAGCATGAAGGCATCTTGCCGGGCGGGCTGAACGTGCGGCGCCGGGCGGCGAAGCTGCATCGCAGCCTGCAGGAGTTGAACAAACCCAATGTCATCGGCTCGACCCTGAGCGCGATGGAGTGGGTGAACCTGTTCGCCCTGGCGGTCAACGAAGAAAACGCCGCCGGCGGGCGCATGGTCACGGCACCGACCAATGGCGCGGCGGGGATCATCCCGGCGGTGTTGCACTACTTCATGAAGTTCAGCGAAGCGGTCACTGATGCCAATGTCGTCGATTATTTCCTCGGCGCGGCGGCGGTCGGCATTCTGTGCAAGAAGAACGCGTCGATCTCCGGGGCGGAGGTTGGTTGCCAGGGCGAGGTCGGTTCGGCGTGCGCCATGGCGGCGGCGGGGCTGGCGGAAATCCTCGGCGCCACGCCGGAACAGTTGTGCAACGCCGCGGAAATCGGCCTGGAGCATAACCTCGGCCTGACCTGCGATCCGGTGGGCGGCCTGGTGCAGGTGCCGTGCATCGAGCGCAATGCGATTGCGGCGGTGAAGGCGATCAATGCGGCGCAGATGGCGTTGCGTGGTGATGGCGAGCACTTCATTTCGCTGGATCGGGTGATCCGCACCATGCGCGATACCGGGGCGGATATGCATGACAAGTACAAGGAGACCTCGCGGGGTGGGTTGGCGGTCAGCGCTGTGGAATGCTGAGATCGCGTCGACCCCTGAAACCCCGTAGGAGCTGCCGAAGGCTGCGATCTTTTGACTTTGTTTAACCGGATCAAGATCAAAAGATCGCAGCCTTCGGCAGCTCCTACGGGATCCGGTTCCAGTCAAAACTGCGCGATAAATGAACACCCACACCCATAAACGCCACTCTTTAGCGCGTCGCTTACAGATAAGTATCTGACTTCAAAATCAGGACTGCCACGGTCCCGACCACCCGTCACCTGTGCCAGGGGTGACACTCCCTGGCGGTACGGCGCAACGCTGTTCCCACAAGTGCTACCGAATTGCTCACACCCTGCCGGACGGGGCGCCTGCCAGCCCTGATGGCCATTTAAATCCCCACTCCCCACGCGTCATATACAGACACATTCCGACGTCGTTTTCAGGAGTTATTGAACGCGCATTCAAATTTAGGCATGGCAATTGCTCTGTCATAACAAAGCCCGCCTCTTGCGAGAGTGCCGGCCATAAAAAGAGCCTCCGCCTGAGGCCATCACCCGCTTTGTGTGAGGAGATACCGCGATGACGTCGTCCAACTCTGGGGCCCAACCCCAGAACCGTGCGCCTCAATCCATCGGCTTTCTGCTGCTGGACAATTTCACGCTGATTTCTCTGGCCTCCGCAGTAGAACCCCTGCGCATGGCCAACCAGTTGTCTGGGCGCGAACTGTATCGCTGGACCACCCTCACCGTCGACGGCGGGCAGGTCTGGGCCAGTGACGGCCTGCAGATCACTCCCGACGCTTCGATGCACAAAGCCCCGCCCATGGACACCGTCATCGTTTGCGGCGGCATCGGCATTCAACGCACCGTGACCCGCGAACATGTGTCCTGGCTGCAAAGCCAGGCCCGTCAATCCCGTCGCCTCGGTGCCGTGTGCACCGGCAGCTGGGCCCTGGCTTGCGCCGGCCTGCTCGACGGTTTCGATTGCAGCGTGCACTGGGAATGCCTGGCGGCAATGCAGGAAGCTTTCCCGCGGGTGGCCATGAGTACCCGTCTGTTCACCCTCGACCGTAACCGCTTCACCAGCTCCGGAGGCACCGCGCCGCTGGACATGATGCTGCACCTGATCAGCCGCGATCACGGCCGTGAACTGTCGGCGGCGATTTCGGAAATGTTTGTCTACGAGCGCATTCGTAACGAACAGGATCACCAACGCGTACCGCTCAAGCACATGCTCGGCACCAACCAGCCGAAGCTGCAGGAAATCGTCGCGCTGATGGAAGCCAACCTCGAAGAGCCGATCGACCTGGATGAGCTGGCGGTCTACGTCGCCGTGTCCCGTCGTCAGCTGGAGCGGCTGTTCCAGAAGTACCTGCACTGCTCGCCGTCGCGCTACTACCTGAAACTGCGCCTGATCCGTGCGCGGCAGTTGCTCAAGCAAACGCCGATGTCGATCATCGAAGTGGCGTCGGTTTGCGGCTTCGTCTCTACACCGCACTTCTCCAAGTGCTACCGCGAGTACTTCGGCATTCCGCCGCGTGATGAGCGTGTGGGCTCCAATACCACCCAGCAGGTGGCGATGATGCCGTTGCCTCAGGCGCTGACGCTGTCGCCGCTGTCGGGGCCGTTGTCGGCGCTGAGCCAGGCGCGTAATGAGTCGACGTTTGCCAGTGTGAGGCTCTAGACCGAGTCGTCAGTAAAAGATCGCAGCCTTCGGCAGCTCCTACGGGGATCGGGTTCAAACTGTAGGAGCTGCCGAAGGCTGCGATCTTTTGGCTTTCTGTCAGGCGCGATGGCTCTGCTGATACGCCGCTAACGCCGGCAGTAACTGCCTGTCGATCGCCTGGCGCACCGCCGGCAGGATGGTCGCGCTGCTGGTGTACATCTGCTTGACCATGGTGCGCAGGACGATGGCCCGCTCATCGTTCAAACCTCGCACCGCGCATTCGCAGGCTTGTTCGGCGGTGGCTCCGCTCGGCACCTGGAAGCCCAGTGACTTGAGCTGGCCTAACAGGTCTTCCTGGTCTATCAAATCGGCGTGCATCATGACGCAATCCTTCTTCAGGGAACGGTGTCGTGGCTCGATTCTGGTAGCGCTACACAGTCGCGGCAAGGGCGATTTGTCGCAATGGCTCGATTGGTTATGAGCGTGTCGTTTTCGGCTAACTTGCCGACGCGGGAAATGGGCAAACTGGACTCAGCTGGCTACACGAAGGTTTGGTCACCTTGTTTCGCGCAGCTCCTCAACAGCACCCTCTGCCTCGATCTTGTCACGGCTTGATCGGGGCTTTTTTTGGACGGATTAAAGCAAAAGATCGCAGCCTTCGGCAGCTCCTGCAAAAGCTCGTTAATGCGCGCTTGTAGGAGCTGCCGAAGGCTGCGATCTTTTGGCGGTCTAGCGTTGCAACACCAGAATGCGCGACAACAACTCATCCCGGTCTACATAACACCCCTGGAAATGCCGCGCCCCGGTAGCAGGATCGAAGGCATTGCGGGCGTGCAGGGTGCGACGGTTGTCGAAGCACCACAGCTCGCCGGGATTGAGGCGCTGCATCAGCCTGAAGCGGGGCTCGCGGGTCATGGCGATGAAGCGTCGGTAGGCCTGGTACAGCCTGGGCATCTGCTCCACCGAGGCATCGAACGGCCCGCGCAGGAAGTTCGCCATGCGGATCTCCGACACCTGCCCCCGGGCGTCAAGGGCGATGATCGGCGCCAGGCAGCGGTAGTCGCTGTGACGGTCCTTGTTGCGGAACTCCACGGGGATCTCGCACAGGCTCCTGAAAGACTCCGGATCTTCCCGACGCAATGCGTCGGCGATGGCAAAGCCGTCGACGAAAATACTCTCGCCGCCCTCGGCATCATTGACCAGGCAATGCAGGAATTGCAGCCCCGGTTGCAACTCCCGGGTTGGCAGGTCGCTGTGCAGCGGCAGGTTGAAGGCGGTGTAGGCATTGCTGTCGGCGTCGGCCTTGGATTGAACGTTGAACAGCACGCCGAAATTGCTCTCGCGGATGAAAGAGATGCGCTGGGCAATCAACTTCAGTGAACCAGGTTCCACAGGCACACCACGGACCTGGGTCAGGCCGACATCCCGCACGGCCAGCAGCCATTGCAGCAGGGCATCGTTGTCCGTCATCAGGGCCTGATAGTCGAACACCGGCAACTGCAAGTCGCTGTGCCACAACCGGGCTTTCGGCTTGCCCGCCTGGCGCTCGGCGCGGGACGCGTCGTCATAGGCGTGGGCCCTCAGCCAGCCGGGGTCGAAGCGGCTGAGGTGGCCGTCCTGCCACTGCACGCACAGGCAACCTTCCCCATCGACGCTGGTGTGCGCCGGCTCGAGGTTCTGCGGCACATCGACAATTTCCAGTACTTGCTCGCGTGTCACGGCGTAGACGCATTGCGGGCACGGGCAGTTGTCCCGCAGCCATTGATGATGGAAGGGGCTGAGGCGACCGTCGGCCCACTTCACTTGAATCCGGTCCGCCAAGGCCTGCACGCCACTGAGCGCGCTGATCAACGGATAAGTACGAAAGTCGGCAAACGCAGCGGCGGTGTTCATGGCGATCTCCTTGTTATTTTTTTGGAGGTAATGCGATCACTCGGCCAATGTAGTCGGGGGTAGGCAGATCTGCCTGCTCAGTGACGATGGCTTGCAGTTTGCCCAGGGTTGTTTCGCTGAACGGGGCGGAGCGGGGGCCGGCGAGATCTACGTGCAAGAGCATCTGCTCGTTGCCCGCCAGGGCCTTGTCATCACCGATCAAATGCAGGCTGTGGTAGAGGTGCAGGCGTTTGCTGTCGTGGGCGATGATTTGCGTGTGTACTTCGACCTCGGCGTCGAGTTTCACTTCGTGCAGGTAGTTGAGGTGCAGTTCGAGGGTGAACAGGGAGTTTCCCGTGGCTTCGCGGCTGTTGCTGTCCAGGCCCAGGCGATCCATCAGGGCGTCGGTGGCGTAGCTGAAGATCAGCAGGTAGAAGGCGTCGCGCAGATGGCCGTTGTAGTCGACCCAATCGGGGATGATGGTGGTTTGGTAGGTGGTGAGGGTGGGCATGTCATCAAATCCTGAAGTCATGAATACCTGTAGGAGCCGGCTTGCTGGCGATTGCGATGTTCGCAGCGCCGCAGAGACGGTGGATGTACCGGCCCTATCGCTGGCGAGCCAGCTCCTGCAAAGAGCAGCGGTGTTTAGTCGGAGAAAGCCATCCCATGTTTCTCTTTGGTGGTCTTCACCGCCTCCAGCACCGCCAGCAGGCAGTCATCACGATAGCGCTCCAGCGCCGAAATGCTGTGTTTGCCCAGTTGATCGCTGGTGCCGTCGACCACGTCGTCGATCAGCTTGTCGGTCAGTTCCGGCGCCGGCAGGTAGGTCCACGGCAATTGCAGCGCCGGACCAAACTGCGCCATGAAGTGACGCATACCGGCATCACCACCCGCCAGGGTATAGGTCAGGAATGTACCCATGAACGACCAGCGCAAGCCTGCGCCGAAGCGGATCGCATCGTCGATTTCACCGGTGGTCGCCACGCCGTCGTTGACCAGGTGCAGCGCCTCGCGCCACAGCGCTTCGAGCAAGCGGTCGGCAATGAAGCCCGGCACTTCCTTGCGCACGTGCAGCGGGCGCATGCCGAGGGATTCGTAGACTTTCATCGCCGCCTGCACGGCTTCAGGGGCGGTGTTTTTCCCGCCGACCACTTCCACCAGCGGCAACAGGTAAACCGGGTTGAACGGGTGACCGACCACGCAGCGTTCCGGATGCGTGGCGCTCTCGTAGAACTCGCTCGGCAACAGGCCGGAGGTGCTGGAACCGATCAAGGCATTGGGTTTGGCCGCCGCGCTGATTTTGCTGTGCAGCTCCAGTTTGAGTTCCAGGCGTTCAGGGGCGCTTTCCTGGATGAAATCGGCATCGCGCACGCATTCTTCGATGGTTGCGACAAAACGCAGGCGATCCTGCGAAGCGCCGGGTGCCAGGCCCTGTTTCTCCAGGGCGCCCCAGGCGTTGGCGACGCGTTGGCGCAGGGCGGCTTCGGCGCCGGGCGCGGGGTCCCAGGCGACTACGTCGAGGCCGTGGGCGAGAGCGCGGGACACCCAGCCGCTGCCGATAACGCCGCTGCCCAGGGCGGCGAAGGTTTTGATGTCGGTGATGAAGGTCATGGTCACTTCCTGAATATGTCTGAGGACCCTGTGGGAGCGGGCTTGCCCGCGATGGCGATGTTCCATTCACAGAAAATGTGGAGGATGTACCGGCCTCATCGCGGGCAAGCCCGCTCCCACAGGGTTATGCGTAAGGTTTCAATCAGCCGCGCTGGGTCAGGCCCATTTTCTTGCGGCCTTCAGCCGGGGTCAGGACCCGCGCCCCGAGGCGACTGAGGATTTCGCTGGCGCGTTCGACCAGTTGGCCGTTGGTCGCCAGCACGCCCTTGTCAAGCCACAGGTTGTCTTCCAGGCCGACCCGCACGTTGCCGCCGAGCAGCACCGCCTGCGCAGCCATCGGCATCTGCATGCGACCGATGCCGAAACCGGCCCAGACCGCGTCGGCCGGCAGGTTGTCGACCATGGCTTTCATGGTGGTGGTGTCCGCCGGCGCACCCCAAGGGATGCCCAGACACAGCTGGAACAGCGGGTTGTCGAGCAGGCCTTCCTTGATCATCTGCTTGGCGAACCACAGGTGACCGGTGTCGAAAATTTCCAGCTCGGCCTTCACACCCAGTTCCTGGATGCGCTTCGCGCCAGCGCGAAGCTGCGCGGGGGTAGACACGTAAATGGTGTCGCCATCGCCAAAGTTCAGGGTGCCGCAATCGAGGGTGCAGATTTCCGGCAGAAGCTCTTCAACGTGGGCCAGGCGGGTCAGCGGGCCGACCAGGTCGGTGTTGGGGCCGAACTCCATCGGGTTCTCGCCTGCGCCGATTTCCAGGTCGCCGCCCATGCCGGCGGTGAGGTTGACGATGATGTCGACGTCGGCCTCGCGGATGCGCTCCATCACTTCGCGGTACAGCGCCACGTCACGGCTGAATTTGCCGGTTTGCGGGTCGCGAACGTGGCAGTGGACCACGGTGGCGCCGGCCTTGGCGGCTTCCACGGCGGCCGCGGCGATCTGTTTCGGGGTGACCGGCACGTGTGGGCTGCGGGCGGTCGTGTCGCCAGCACCGGTGAGTGCGCAGGTGATGATGACGTCGTGGTTCATGGGGCGGTTCCTTACAGGCTGAATGACGGGCGTGGTGGTGCCGTTCGCAGCCCGGTCGGGCTGCGAATCGGTGGAGCGGTCGGGTTTATTTGCTGGTCAGTTGCAGGTTTTCAGCGGCCGGCTTGCCATCGAAGGTGGTCACGCCTTCGAGCCAGCGCTCTTTGTCTTGCGGGTGATCCTTGAGCCATTGTTTGGCCGATTCGAAGGCGTCTTTGTGATCCAGCAGCGGCTGCATCATCCGGCTCTCGTCTTCGGCGGTGAAGGTCAGGTTGCTCAGCAGGCGGCCGATGTTCGGGCACTGTTCGGCGTATTTCGGCGCGGTAACGGTCCAGACGGTCGCCATGCCTTAGTTCGGGCCGAGGTCGTCGTCGCTGCCGGTGAGGTAGGTCATTTGCACGTTGACGTTCATCGGGTGCGGCGCCCAGCCGAAGAACACCACGGCTTCCTTGCGGCGCACGGCGCGATCCACGGCGGCGAGCATGCCGGCTTCACTGGATTCGACCAACTGGAACTTGCCCAGGCCGAACTGGTTCTTGGCGATCATCGCCTTGATCTGGGTGTTGGCGCCCGAGCCGGGCTCGATGCCATAGATCTTGCCGCCCAGTTCTTTTTCGAACTTGGCGATGTCGGCGAAGGTTTTCAGGCCCTTGTCCGCCAGGTAAGTCGGCACGGCGAGGGTGGCGCGCGCGTCTTTCAGGCTCGGGGCTTGAAGCACCTTGACCTGATTGGCATCGACGAACGGGGTGATGGTCTGGGTCATCAGCGGGTTCCAGTAGCCGAGGAACAGGTCCAGGCGCTGGTCGCGGATCCCGGCGAAGATGATTTGCTGGGACGCGCTGGTTTGTTTGGTGTTGTAGCCGAGGCCATCGAGCAATACCTGGGTCATCGCACTGGTGGCGATCACGTCGGTCCAGTTCACCACGCCCATGCGCACGTTCTGGCAGGATGCGGGGTCGGCCGCCATGACACTGGCGCTCAGGAAAGCGGTACCGCTGAGTGCAAGAACACAGCTGCTGATCAGTCGTTTCATTCTCGGGTTTCCTCGGCAGTTCATTATTGTGAGTTCCGGTGTCTGATGCGCCGGTGATGACAAGTTACGCAGCTAAGCGGCCATGAAAGCGCACTGCGGCGACCAGCACTTGCACTGCAGCGACCTGTGCTCTTGAATCCACCGTGTAACTGGCGTATCAACACCCTCACGCAACCCGCTATCGAGTGCGCTGAATGTCCCAGGATTTCTACTTTTTGTTGATGCCGGGTTTCTCGGCCATTGGCTTCATCTCGGCCATCGAGCCGTTGCGGGTCGCCAATCGCTTTCGCGGTGAGTTGTACCGCTGGCATGTGTTGAGCGCCGATGCTGGGGCGGTACTGGCAAGTAATGGCATGTCGGTCAACGCTGACGCTGCACTCGAGCCGCTGAAGAAAGGTGCAACCCTGTTGGTGGTCGCCGGCTTCGAGCCGCTGAAGTTCGCCACCCCGGCGCTGGAGCACTGGTTGCGCCGTCTGGACAAGGAGGGTGTGACCCTCGGCGCCATAGATACCGGCAGTTTCATCCTCGCCGAGGCCGGTTTGCTCGACGGCCATCGCCTGACCCTGCACTGGGAGGCCATCGACGCGTTCAAAGAGTCGTATCCACAGCTCAGCGTCACCCAGGAGCTGTTCGAGATCGACCGCCGGCGCATCACCTCGGCCGGTGGCACCGCGTCCATCGATTTAATGCTGGATCTGATCGCCCAGGCCCATGGCGCCGATCTGGCGATCCAGGTCAGCGAACAGTTCGTGCTCGGCCGCATCCGCCCGCGCAAGGACCACCAGCGCATGGAAGTCGCCACGCGCTATGGCATCAGCAACAAGAAACTGGTGCAGGTGATCGGTGAGATGGAGCAGCACAGCGAGCCGCCCCTGAGCACCCTGGAATTGGCGGAATCGATCAAGGTGACGCGCCGGCAGCTGGAGCGGCTGTTTCGCCTGCACCTGAACGACACACCGAGCAATTTCTACTTGCGGTTAAGGCTGGAGAAAGCCCGGCAGTTGCTGCGCCAGACCGACATGAGCGTGCTGGAGGTGAGCATTGCCTGCGGGTTTGAATCGCCGTCGTATTTCACCCGCAGTTATCGGGCGAAATTTGAGCGCTGTCCGCGTGAAGATAGGCGGACCGCGAAAGCATGAACCACTGAGAACCCTGTAGGAGCTGGCTTGCCAGCGATGGCAATCTCAAGACCACCACGATGCCCATGGCCTCATCGCCAGCAAGCCGGCTCCTACAGGAGGTGTTGCCTTTACTTCTTCATCAATGCCGAACACGCCGCTTTGTACGCTTCATGCTGATACTTGTTCAACGTGGCCGGTGGCTCAAAACCGTGCTTCTTGGCCTGGGCATTGATCGTCTGCGGCGACAACAGCGTCACCTCGCAATTCTCCAGTAACTGGAAAACCCCTTCGATCTTGAACGTGGTCGGCCCGCCGGCAAACTCGCCTTTCTTGCTGCGCTTCTTGATGGCGATGCGGTCGATGGAGTTTTCCCGCACAAAGGACGCCACCTGCGCGGCGAACAGTTTGACGTTGGCAGCGTCTTCGTCATCGTCGAGGGCGATTTTCTTGGTGGCGAGCGCGACATGGCCCAGCGCCTGAGCGTCGAGCGTGGCCACGGCAATGATCGCTTCACTGCCTTTGATTTCGATGCCGCAGACTTTCATGTTGAATCCTTTTACTGGCTGATGGCGTGCAGCTTACAGTTCCAGCTGAGTGGCGGTGATGCCAAACGCCGCGGCGATTTTTTCGCGGGTGGCCTTGCGTGGCTTGGCGACCGTTTCCTGCTGGGCAAATGCCGGCTGGGATATACCCATGCGTTTGGCCACTTCATCCTGAGTAAGGTTCAAGTGCTCGCGCCAGGCGCGGATCGGGGTAGCGCCATCGACAATGCGGCTTACCACCTCGTGAGGGATCAAGTCGGGCTCTATTTTCTGTGCTACGTATTGTGCGTAGGGAATGACCACGAAGGCTGGATTGCCTTCGGCGTCATTGATGATTTGAACGTCAGTAGGTGCGTTCATCGCGTTTTTTGACCTCTTGAATACTGACCACTTTGATCGCGCCATCCCAATCGAACATGACCCGATAATTACCAACACGCAGCCGATAAGCGTAGTCATGACCGACCAGTGCTTTGACATTGCCAACATCGGGCATGCCACCAAGCGCTGTGACGGCATCACGCACCTGACCCTGATGAACGGAATGCAATTTCAGGAGTTGCTTAACGGCCTTTCGAGTCCAGTGGATGCTGTTCATGGAATAATATAAGTCTTTTATAAGATTTGCGAATCTTTACTTATATTTTTCAGAAGGCCAACCAGCAAACCTTGTCTGGATTTTGCGAAACATCATTCCTGCCCAATCGACTCCAGAAACTCCGACCGGTCATCACTCATCCGCGCAATGCAGTCGTTCTGGGCGATGGTGAAGGCTTTGCTGCCTTCCTTGGCCGGGAAGGCGTCGACGGCGCAATCGGCGTCGCGGGTTTTCAGCCATTGGGCCTGGGCGGTCTTGATCCTGGCGGTGATGTCGGCCAGTTGCGACGGGTTCTTGCCGTAGAGCGACTGCATGCGCTCGCCCAGGCTTTTGTAGTTTTCGCTGAGCAGGTCTTCGGCCGTGGTCTTGCTGAAGGCTGAGCATTCCAGCGTCTGGACGTCGTTTTCGACCCGGTCGCAAGGGTTGTCGTCGGACTCCTCTGCGGCGTGTGCGCCGGTCGCAATCAGTGCCAGAGCCAGGAAGATGAATTTCATGTGCGTCGCCGCTCCCATCCAGTGAAGCATCAAGAGATGCGGGGAATTCTGGCCCAAGCCGAAGGCCTTGAACAGGTCGCTGTTTGTGCCTGGCGACGACCCTTTGTCGCGGATTGACGCTTTCGGCAATTCCCCTGTCGTTTTTGCACCCGGCTGCCCGAGCCCCGAGGCATATGCTGGCCCCAAAGCGCCGGCAGACGATTCGGCGCATGAATCGCTAATAAGGGGACAGCCTGATGAGCCCAGCCGAATTGCACGCCGACAGCATCGTTATCGACGGGCTGATCATTGCCAAGTGGAATCGTGAACTGTTCGAAGACATGCGCAAGGGTGGTCTGACCGCCGCCAACTGCACGGTGTCGGTCTGGGAGGGCTTCCAGGCCACGGTCAACAACATCGCCGCCAGCCAGAAGCTGATCCGCGAGAACAGCGACCTGGTCATGCCGGTGCGCACCACCGCCGACATCCGCAAGGCCAAGGAGCAGGGCAAGACCGGCATCCTCTTCGGTTTCCAGAATGCCCACGCCTACGAAGACCAGATCGGCTATGTCGAAGTCTTCAAGCAGCTCGGCGTCGGCATCGTGCAGATGTGCTACAACACCCAGAATCTGGTCGGCACCGGTTGCTACGAGCGTGACGGCGGCCTGTCGGGCTTCGGTCGCGAAATCGTTGCCGAGATGAACCGCGTCGGCGTGATGTGCGACCTGTCCCACGTCGGCTCCAAGACTTCCGAGGAAGTCATCCTCGAGTCGAAGAAACCGGTCTGCTACTCCCACTGCCTGCCGTCGGGGCTCAAGGAGCACCCGCGCAACAAGTCCGATGAAGAACTCAAGTTCATCGCCGACCATGGCGGCTTTGTCGGCGTGACCATGTTCGCGCCGTTCCTCGCCAAGGGCATCGACTCGACCATCGACGACTACGCCGAAGCCATCGAATACGTGATGAACCTCGTCGGCGAAGACGCGATCGGCATCGGCACCGACTTCACCCAGGGCCATGGCCAGGACTTCTTCGAATACCTGACCCACGACAAGGGCTACGCCCGCCGCCTGACCAGCTTCGGCAAGATCATCAACCCGCTGGGCATTCGCACCGTGGGCGAGTTCCCGAACCTCACCGAGACCCTGCTCAAGCGCGGCCACTCCGAGCGAGTGGTGCGCAAGATCATGGGCGAGAACTGGGTAAATGTCCTCAAAGACGTCTGGGGCGAGTGAATAACTCTGGAGCCTACTCCGCTCGCCGATAGCTGCGTCAGGTCCTCGCGCCAAACTCGCCGTACGTCCCGTACTGTCTCGCTTGTCGCTCCGGTCCTTGCTTGCTCTCGACGTGCTCGCTACGGCTCCAAAGTCATTCCCACGGCTTGTTTATAAGAGCAAAGCAAAAGCTTTGCTAAGCACTGACCACGAATTTTCTGGAGTTAAGTTTCCATGGCCAAGATCGCCCCGCAATTGCCTATCGAAGTCGACAGCGAAACCGGTGTCTGGACTTCCGATGCCCTGCCGATGCTGTACGTACCGCGCCACTTCTTCGTCAACAACCACATGGGCATCGAGGAAGTGCTGGGCGCCGACGCCTACGCCGAAATCCTCTACAAGGCCGGCTACAAGTCCGCCTGGCACTGGTGTGAAAAAGAAGCCGAGTGCCACGGCCTGGAAGGTGTCGCGGTGTTCGAGCACTACATG
>Ga0160472_100507_pt1 | contig 25850 bp, 21 predicted proteins | sample HID1973M_E11MG_FD_108267 | JGI IMG/M metagenome (GOLD analysis project Ga0160472, IMG submission 108267) | Enriched mosquito-associated microbial communities from UW Madison campus, WI, USA - HID1973M_E11 MG | ecosystem: Host-associated > Arthropoda: Insects > Digestive system > Unclassified ... | reverse complement strand
TGAAGGAACCGACATGACGCCGTCCGATGTGAAAGCCACGCTATCGTTTTCCGATGGTTCCCCCAGCGTTGAGCTGCCGATCTACAAGGGTACAGTTGGCCCCGACGTGATCGACATTCGCAAGCTGTACGGACAGACCGGCAAGTTCACCTATGACCCGGGGTTCATGTCGACTGCGTCGTGCAACTCCAAAATCACCTACATCGACGGTGACAAGGGCGAACTGCTGTACCGCGGCTATCCGATCGAGCAGCTGGCAGGCAAGTGCGATCACCTGGAAACCTGCTACCTGCTGCTGAAGGGCGAACTGCCCAACGCCAAGCAGAAGGAAGAGTTCGTCAACAGCGTGATGAACCACACGATGGTTCACGAGCAGCTGCAATTCTTCCTGCGCGGCTTCCGCCGCGATGCCCACCCGATGGCCGTGCTGACGGGTCTCGTGGGCGCGATGAGCGCGTTCTACCACGACGCGATGGACATCGATGATCCGCACCAGCGCGAGATCTCGGCCATCCGCCTGATCGCCAAGATGCCGACCCTCGTGGCCATGGCATACAAGTACAACATCGGCCAGCCGTACATCTACCCGCAGAACGACCTGTCCTACTCGGGCAACTTCCTGCGCATGATGTTTGGCACGCCGTGCGCCCCGTACACCGTGAACCCGGTGCTCGAGCGCGCGCTGGACCGCATCTTCATCCTGCACGCAGACCACGAGCAGAACGCCTCGACCTCGACGGTGCGCCTGGCTGGCTCGTCGGGCACGAACCCGTTCGCCGCCATCGCCGCTGGCGTGGCCTGCCTGTGGGGTCCGGCCCACGGCGGCGCCAACGAAGCTGCGCTGAAGATGCTGGAAGAGATTGGCAGCGTGGACAACATCAACGAGTTCATCAAGCAGGTCAAGGACAAGAACTCGGGCGTGCGCCTGATGGGCTTTGGCCACCGCGTGTACAAGAACTACGATCCGCGCGCCAAGCTGATGCGCGAAACCTGCCACGAAGTGCTGAACGAACTGGGCCTGCACAACGACCCGCTGTTCAAGCTCGCCATGGCGCTGGAGAAGATCGCACTGGAAGACGAGTACTTCGTCAGCCGCAAGCTGTATCCGAACGTCGACTTCTACTCGGGCATCGTCCAGCGCGCGCTGGGCATCCCGACCTCGCTGTTCACCTGCATCTTCGCGCTGGCCCGCACCCCGGGCTGGATCTCGCAGTGGGAAGAGATGATCACCGATCCGGAATACAAGATCGGCCGTCCGCGCCAACTGTTCAACGGCGCCGCCGCTCGCGACGTGCCGGACATCGGCAAGCGCTGATTGCCTGCCCGGACAGGACTGACGTAGCAAACGCCCCGGCCTTGGCCGGGGCGTTTTGCTTGGTGCGTGTAAACCCCGAGGGGTCGCGCGCCGGCAACAAAGTTGCACCGAATGGCGGGATCGGTGCAACTCCGGACATAAAATGCCGGGTCGACTAGGAAAAATCTGAATAAATGCGAGCAATCGGAAATTCGTATTTCTGATGTTGCGCACATACGTCGAATGCCGGCGATTTTCGCCATATAATCGCGGCTGCTTTGTCGGCGACTCCCGGGCCACCCTTCCGGACCGTCGTGCGACAGGCGGGGCAGGCGACAGCGCTTGCGCAATAGAGAACGCATCAACTCGTTGTCTTTCCGAACCACTGGCCGCCTTTCCTGACCGGAACCGGGCGGCTGGCGCAGTGCCGGCCCCGCATCCAAGCCTCCTTCGAGTCTTCCCTGCCGGGCATCCCGGCACGGCGTTGCTGTTCGATTGCGCAAGTCATCCCAAGAGCCGGAAGCCTGCCCGGATGACCAAGACCAATCGAGGAGCACCTGATGAAGCTTTCCCGCCTGACCTCCATCTCCGTGGCCGCCGTGCTGGCTGCCGCCGGGGCCGCTGCCAATGCTGAAACCATCAAGATCGCCATCGCCGGGCCGATGAGCGGTTCCGTCGCCCAGTATGGCGACATGGTCAAGGCCGGTGCGCTGACCGCCATCGAGCAGATCAATGCCGCGGGCGGCGCCAACGGCAACAAGTTCGAAGCGGTCCTGATGGACGACGCCTGCGAGCCGAAGCAGGCCGTGGCCGTGGCGAACAAGATCGTCAGCCAGAACATCCACTACGTGATCGGCCACGTGTGCTCGGGCTCGACCATCCCGGCCGCGGACATCTACGAGAACGAAGGCATCGTGATGGTTACGCCGTCGGCCACCGCGCCGCAGCTGACCGAAGCGAAGAAGCGCAAGTTCATCTTCCGCACCATCGGCCGTGACGACCAGCAGGGTCCGGCCGCCGCCCAGTACATCATCGGCAAGATCAAGCCGAAGAAGGTCGCCGTGCTGCACGACAAGCAGTCGTATGGCCAGGGCATCGCCAGCTCGGTGAAGAAGGACCTCGAAGCCGCGAAGATTCCGGTCGTCGTGTTCGAAGGCATCAACGCCGGCGATTCCGACTACTCGGCCGTCATCACGAAGCTGAAGTCGCAGGGCGTGGACTTCGTCTACTTCGGCGGCTACCACCCGGAAATGGGCCTGCTGCTGCGCCAGGCGCGCGAGCAGGGCGTGAAGGCGACCTTCATGGGTCCCGAGGGCGTGGGCAACAAGGACGTGACGGCCATCGCCGGCCCGTCGTCGGAAGGCATGATGGTGACGCTGCCCGCCGATTTCTCGGCCGATCCGGCCAATGCGGGGCTGGTCAAGGCCTTCGCCGACAAGAAGCGTGATGCCAACGGTCCGTTCCAGATGCCGGCCTACGCGGGCGTGAAGATCATCGCCGACGCCATCGCCGGCGCCAAGTCGGCCGATCCGGCCAAGGTTGCCGCGTACATGCACAAGAACGCCTTCCAGACCCCGATCGGCAAGGTCGAGTACGACGAGAAGGGCGACCTGAAGTCCTTCAAGTTCGTGGTCTACACGTGGCACAAGGACGCCACCAAGACCATCGCCGCGAACTAAGCCGGCGCTTCCTTTCGTCCAGTTTTCCAAGCAGTGATCCGCAGCGAGCCGCGCCCCCACAAGGGGCGTGGGCTGCTGCATTCGGGCTCGCTCTCCTGAGGCTTCCCGCATGAACGAATTCCTACCCCAATTCACCCAGCAGCTCGTCAACGGGCTGACGCTGGGTGCGATCTATGCGTTGATCGCCATCGGCTACACCATGGTCTACGGCATCATCGGCATGATCAACTTCGCCCACGGCGAGATCTACATGATCGGCGCCTACGTGGGCCTCGTCACGCTGACCGCCATCGGCGCGCAGGCCGGCTATCCGCTGCCGCTCGTGCTCGGCGCGGCGCTGATCGTCTCCGTCCTCGTGACCGGCCTGTATGGCTTCGCCGTCGAGCGCGTGGCGTATCGCCCCCTGCGCGGCGGACCCCGGCTGGTGCCGCTGATCTCGGCCATCGGCATGTCGATCTTCCTGCAGAACTACGTGCAGATCGGGCAGGGCGCGCGCGACGTCTCGGTGCCGGTGCTGATCTCCGGTGCGATCGAATTCCAGATGGGCGGCGACTTCACCGTGACCGTGCCGTACTCGCGCCTGCTGATCGTCGGCGTGACGCTGGCGCTGATGGTCGCGCTCACGCTCTTCATCGGCCACTCGCGCATGGGCCGCGCCTGCCGCGCGTGCGCGGAAGACATGCGCATGGCCAACCTGCTGGGCATCGACACCAACCGCGTTATCTCCTTCACGTTCATCCTCGGCGCCATGCTGGCGGCCGTGGGCGGCGTGCTGATCGGGCTGACCATTGGCAAGCTCAATCCCTTCATCGGCTTCATCGCCGGCATCAAGGCCTTCACGGCGGCGGTGCTGGGCGGAATCGGCAGCATCCCGGGCGCGATGCTTGGCGGCGTGCTGCTGGGGCTGGCCGAAACCTTCGCCTCCGGCTACATGCCGGCGGAATACAAGGATGTGGTGGCGTTCGGCCTGCTCGTGCTGGTGCTGCTGTTCCGTCCGACCGGCCTGCTCGGCAAGCCGGACGTCGAAAAGGTCTGAGGAGGCTCCATGACGCAAACGCTGAAAAATGCGGTGACGGCAGCCGTGCTGACGGCCATCCTCACCATTCCCGTGCTCGGCCTGCAGCTGAAGCTGGAAGGCTACCAGGTCGTGCTCGAACCGCACTGGCGGCCGGTCTGGCTGGCGGTCGGCGCGGTGTTCCTGTTCCAGTTGTTCAAGCCGCTGCTGACGCGCGCCGGCAAGTCCGTGCGCCTGCCGTCGCCCGACCTGGGTGCGAAACAGCAGCGCGTGGCGATCTGGGTGCTGCTGGCGGTCGGCCTGGTCTGGCCGTTCTTCGGCTCGCGCGGCGCAGTGGACGTGGCCACGCTGGCCCTGATCTACGTGATCCTCGGTCTCGGCCTGAATATCGTAGTCGGCTACGCGGGCCTGCTCGACCTCGGCTACGTGGGCTTCTACGCCGTAGGCGGCTACACCTACGCGCTGCTGAACCAGCATTTCGGCCTCGGCTTCTGGGAATGCCTGCCGCTCTCGGCCGGTTTCGCGGCGCTGTTCGGCTTCCTGCTGGGGTTCCCGGTGCTGCGGCTGCGGGGCGACTATCTCGCCATCGTGACGCTCGGCTTCGGTGAAATCATCCGCCTGCTCGCCAACAACCTGACCAGCCTGACCGGCGGTCCGGACGGCATCGCCAGCATTCCAAAGCCGACGGTGTTCGGCATCGAGATGGCACGCGCGGCCAGCGTCGACGGCGCGCAGACCTTCCATGAACTGGTCGGCATGGAATACAGCGGCCAGCACATGGTGGTCTTCCTCTACCTGCTGGCGCTGCTGCTGGTCGCCTTTACGCTGTTCGTCACCAGCCGTCTCGTGCGCATGCCAATGGGCCGTGCCTGGGAGGCCCTGCGCGAGGACGAGATCGCCTGCCGTTCGCTGGGGCTGAACCCGACCCGCATCAAGCTGTCGGCCTTCACGCTCGGCGCCGCCTTCGCCGGCGTGGCCGGCGCATTCTTCGCGGCGCGCCAGGGGCTGGTGAATCCGGAGTCGTTCACCTTCATCGAGTCGGCGCTGATTCTCGCCGTGGTGGTGCTGGGCGGCATGGGCTCGCAACTCGGCGTGATCCTCGCGGCCATCCTGCTGACCGTGCTGCCGGAAGTGGCGCGCGGCTTTGCCGAGTACCGCATGCTGATCTTCGGCCTGGTGATGGTGTTGATGATGATGTGGCGTCCGCAGGGCCTGCTGCCCTCGAGCCGTCCGCACGTGGAGATGCCGCGATGAATGCAGCCACGAATGCAGCGATGAATGCAGAACTGTTGAAGGTATCCGGCCTGCAGATGCGCTTCGGCGGCCTGCTGGCCGTGGACGGCATCGAATTCGACGTGAGGCGCGACGAGGTCTTCGCCATCATCGGCCCGAACGGCGCCGGCAAGACCACCGTCTTCAATTGCGTGGGCGGTTTCTACAAGCCGACCGCCGGTGACGTGACGCTCGACGGCCACGCCATCGCCGGGCTGGCCAGCCACGAGGTGGCGCGCAAGGGCCTGGTGCGGACGTTCCAGAACATCCGCCTGTTCCGCCAGCTTACCGTGGTGGAAAACCTGCTCGTTGCCCAGCACCGGCAGGTCAAGACCGGCCTGCTGCACGGCCTGCTCGCCACGCCGGCCTTCCGCCGCGCCGAGCGCGACGCGCTGGAGCGTGCGGCGATGTGGCTGGATCGCATGGGCCTGTCGAAGGTGGCCAACCGCGAGGCGGGCACGCTGTCGTACGGCCACCAGCGCCGGCTGGAAATCGCGCGCTGCATGATCACGCAGCCGCGCCTGCTGATGCTCGACGAGCCGGCGGCCGGCCTGAACCCGCAGGAGAAGATCGAGCTCTCGCAGCTCATCGACCAGCTCCGCAAGGAGTTCGGCATCGCCGTGCTGCTGATCGAGCATGACATGAGCCTGGTGATGGGCGTGTCCGACCGCATCCTCGTGATGGAACACGGCCGTCCCATCGTCATCGGCAAGCCGCAGGAAGTGCGCAACGACCCGCGCGTCATCAAGGCATACCTGGGAGAGGACTGATGCTGAAGCTGGAACAGGTCCATACCCACTACGGCGCCGTCGAGGCGCTGGCTGGCGTATCGATCGAAGTGAACAAGGGCGAGATCGTCACGCTGATCGGCAGCAACGGCGCCGGCAAGACGACGCTGATGATGACCGTGTGCGGCTCGCCACGCGCCTCGCGCGGCAAGGTGCTGTTCGAAGGGCAGGAGATCACCGGCCGCTCGACGCACGAGATCATGCGCATGGGCATGGCCATCTCGCCGGAGGGCCGCCGCGTCTTCCCGAGCCTGACCGTGCTTGAAAACCTGAAGATGGGGGCGTTCTTCCTGGGCCGCGAGGACATCGAGGCCGGTATCGCGCACGTCTTCAAGCTCTTCCCCCGGCTGGAACAGCGCGCGGCCCAGCGCGCCGGCACCATGTCGGGCGGCGAGCAGCAGATGCTGGCCATCGGCCGCGCGCTGATGAGCCGTCCGCGCCTGCTGTTGCTGGATGAGCCGACGCTCGGCCTCGCGCCGCTGGTGATCGCGCAGATCTTCGACATCATCCGGACCATTCGCGAGGAGGGCGTCACGGTGTTCCTCGTCGAGCAGAATGCCAACAAGGCGCTGCAGGTGGCGGACCGGGGGTATGTGCTGGAGACGGGCAAGGTCGTGCTGGCGGACACGGGGGCGAACCTGCTGGCGAATGACCGGATCAAGGCGGCGTATCTGGGCGGTTGACGTGGCACGGGGGCTTCTCCCCTCTCCCTTTGGGGGAGGGGCTGGGGGTGAGGGAGGGCGCTTCGTCGTGGCGTGGCCGCTTCCGCCCTCACCCGGCCCTCTCCCCCAGGGAGAGGGAGAACTTCTTTGCATCCCGGCGCGGCGCTTTCTGGTTGCGTCTCCTAGCGCTGCCGGTCCAGCCGGAAGCTGGCGCGGAACGCCGCCACGCGATCCCTTGCGAGACGTTCCCGCTCCGATGGATCGGACGCCAGCGCCGCCTCCATCCCCTCGGCCAGCGCGTCGACTGGCACAGCTGCCGGTGCGCCCGCCGTCCCCCACGTCGTCGCGAAGGCCACCTGCTTGCTGGCCTGCGGCGACTGCCCGGGCCGCAGCAGCCCGACATGCGGCAGCGCGAACGCTCCCGCCACGATGCTGCCGTGCAGGCTGCTGCCGGCATGGAGACGGCTATGGGCGATGACGGCACAGATGTCCCAGAGATCCAGCGACCCGAACAGCGCGACGAGCGTGCCCCGCATCCGGCTCGCGAGGCGGTGGTAGCACGCCGGGTCGTCATGCCACGGCGCGGCGCCGGCGCGGAACATCACCACGCCGAGGCCGTGGGCGGTCGTGAAGCGCTCCAACTGCGCGGCGAGGCGGGCCAGCGTGTCGTCGTCACCGAAATCGGCGCTGCACTGGAACGCCAGGTAGCCATGCGGGAAAGCCGAAAGCGTGCGGACCAGTTCGCCATGCCGGGCGCGGTGGCGGATGCGCGGGCCGAACAGATGGGCGACCATGACCGCGGGGTCGGGCTCCAGCCGGCAGGCCACGCCTGACTTTTCGAGCAGGGCCAGGGTCTGGCCGTCGCGTACGCCCACGCGCGTGGCCGATGCGAGCTTTCCCGCCACCTCGGCCCGCATGACCGGATCGCGCCGGTCGAGATCGATACCGCCGATCCCATGGAAGTCCACCCGCCTCACGTTCCTGAACAGGCCCTCTGGCAGCACGTAAGGCGCCCGGTCCGCCAGCCCCAGACAGGACGCCGCCCAAGCTGCCCGCTCCACTGGCCGGTCATCGAGCCGGGCGATGATCGCGCCGGCTTCCTCGCCGGACTGCAGCATGACCGCCGCCTCCCACGCGCCGCACGTCAGGATCTCGCCGCCGACGTGGACGATATCGACCGGCATCGGCCCCAGCATCCCGGCCAGCCGGGGCAGGGCGATCACACTGTGGCCGCCGCAGGCCGTCAGGTCGCGCGTGGCCAGTCCGGCATAGTGAATGCCGGGCCGCGCCAGCAGGCGGCCCACCACGTGCGCCAGCAGCAGGTCGCCGGCATTGTGGCGATCGAAGGCGCCGAAGAGGACGGTGGCGTGGGCGTCACAGCCCGTGGCTGTTTTCATGGAGAGAAGGCAACAATGCCGGGAGCGCCGGCGGGGATCCTTTCGCCATCCGCGAAATCCCCCTTTCGCCAATCACGGCGCACCGCGAGGCCTTGCCGGTGCAGGGTTTCCCCACCCCCTGTGGCATAATCGTTTGCGAAGTCAAGTATCGCAAACAGCGCATAAAAGCGGCGATTTCCTGTTCATCGTACAGGCTCCATCGTCCGCCATCGCCGCGCGATCCAGCGACCGAACTCCCTGCAAACTACCGCGCGATCGCGCAGGCCGTCCGTCAAGAATGGCCGTGCATCGCCACCCCGCATCATGGCCAAGACGCTCTACGACAAACTCTGGGATGACCACACCGTTCACGTCGAGGAAGACGGCACCACGCTGCTCTACATCGACCGTCACCTGCTGCACGAAGTCACCAGCCCGCAGGCGTTCGAGGGCCTGAAGCTGGCAGACCGCCCGGTCTGGCGCATCAGCGCCAACCTGGCCGTGTCGGACCACAACGTGCCGACCACCGACCGCAGCCATGGCATTGCCGACCCGGTCTCGAAGCTGCAGGTCGACACGCTCGACACCAACTGCGACAGCTTCGGTATCACCCAGTTCAAGATGAACGACCACCGCCAGGGCATCGTCCACGTGATCGGGCCGGAGCAGGGCGCCACGCTGCCGGGCATGACCGTGGTCTGCGGCGACTCGCACACCTCCACGCACGGCGCGTTCGGCGCGCTGGCGCACGGCATCGGCACGTCGGAAGTCGAGCACGTGCTGGCCACGCAGACGCTGCTGGGCAAGAAGGCAAAGAACATGCTCGTCAAGGTGGAAGGCAAGCTGCCGCGCGGCTGTACCGCCAAGGACATCGTGCTCGCCATCATCGGCAAGATCGGCACGGCCGGCGGCACCGGCTACACCATCGAGTTCGCCGGCCCGGCCATTCGCGACCTGACGATGGAAGGCCGCATGACCGTCTGCAACATGGCGATCGAGGCGGGCGCGCGCGCCGGCCTGGTGGCCGTGGACGACGTCACGCTCGAATACGTCAAGGGCCGTCCGTACGCGCCGCAGGGCGTGGAGTGGGAGCATGCCGTGGCCTACTGGCGCACGCTGCATTCGGACCCGGGCGCCCACTTCGACCGCGTGGTCGAACTGCGTGCCGAGGAAGTCCGTCCGCAGGTCACCTGGGGCACCTCGCCGGAGATGGTCGTCAGCATCGAGGACCGCGTGCCAGACCCCGACAAGGAAACCGACCCGAACAAGCGCAACGCCATGGAGCGCGCGCTGGAATACATGGCGCTGCAGCCGAACGTGCCGATGGACAGCATCAAGATCGACAAGGTCTTCATCGGGTCCTGCACCAACAGCCGCATCGAGGACATGCGCGCCGCCGCATGGGTGGTGCAGAAGCTGGGCCGCAAGCTGGCGTCGAACGTCAAGCTCGCGCTGGTCGTGCCGGGCTCGGGTCTCGTCAAGGAGCAGGCCGAGCGCGAAGGGCTCGACAAGATCTTCAAGGCCGCCGGCTTCGAATGGCGCGAACCGGGCTGCTCGATGTGCCTGGCGATGAATGCCGACCGCCTCGATCCGGGCGAGCGCTGCGCGTCGACGTCGAACCGCAACTTCGAAGGGCGTCAGGGCGCGGGTGGCCGCACCCATCTGGTGAGCCCCGCCATGGCGGCGGCCGCGGCCATCGAAGGCCATTTCGTCGACATCCGCAAGCTCGGCTGACGCGAAGCGCAGGTTAAGGAAACAGACATGGAAAAGTTCACCGTACACAGCGGCCTGGTCGCTCCGCTCGACCGCGAAAACGTCGACACCGACGCCATCATCCCGAAGCAGTTCCTCAAGTCGATCCAGCGCACCGGCTTCGGCCCGAACCTGTTCGACGAATGGCGCTACAAGGACGTGGGCGAGCCGGGCATGGACAACAGCAAGCGTCCGCTGAACCCGGACTTCGTGCTGAACCAGCCGCGCTACCAGGGCGCCTCGATCCTGCTGGCGCGCCGCAACTTCGGCTGCGGCAGCTCGCGCGAGCATGCGCCGTGGGCGCTGACGCAATACGGCTTCCGCGCCGTGATCGCGCCGAGCTTTGCCGATATCTTCTTCAACAACTGCTACAAGAACGGCCTGCTGCCGATCGCGCTGTCCGAGTCGCAGGTCGACGAGCTGTTCAACGAGACCAACGCCTTCAACGGCTACAAGCTGACCATCGACCTCGACAAGCAGGTCGTGCTCACGCCGGGCGGCAAGGGCTTCGAGTTCGACATCGCGGCGTTCCGCAAGTACTGCATGCTGAACGGCTTCGACGACATCGGGCTGACCCTGCGCCATGCCGACAAGATCAAGGCCTACGAGGCCGAGCGCATTGCGAAGATGCCGTGGCTGAACAACCGCCTGGTCCGCTGAAACAGAGATAACAAAGGAAAAGCCAAGATGAAGATCGCAGTCCTGCCGGGCGACGGCATCGGTCCGGAAATCGTTGCCGAGGCCGTCAAGGTCCTGAACGCGCTCGACGAGAAGTTCGAGCTGGAAAGCGCGCCCGTGGGCGGCGCCGGCTACGAGGCCTCGGGCCACCCGCTGCCGGAAGCCACGCTGAAGCTGGCCCAGGAAGCCGACGCCATCCTGTTCGGCGCCGTGGGCGACTGGAAGTACGACACGCTGGAGCGCGCGCTGCGTCCCGAGCAGGCCATCCTCGGCCTGCGCAAGAACCTGCAGCTGTTCGCCAACTTCCGTCCGGCGATCTGCTATCCGGAACTGGCCGGCGCATCGAGCCTGAAGCCGGAACTGGTGGCGGGCCTCGACATCCTGATCGTGCGCGAACTGACCGGCGACATCTACTTCGGCCAGCCGCGCGGCGTGCGTGCCGCGCCGGACGGCCAGTTCCAGGGCGCCCGCGAAGGCTTCGACACCATGCGCTACAGCGAGCCGGAAATCCGCCGCATCGCTCACGTCGCCTTCCAGGCTGCGGCCAAGCGCGGCAAGAAGCTGTGCTCGGTCGACAAGGCCAACGTGCTGGAGACGTTCCAGTTCTGGAAGGACATCGTCACCGACGTCCACAAGGAGTATCCGGACGTCGAGCTGTCGCACATGTACGTCGACAACGCCGCCATGCAACTGGTGAAGGCGCCCAAGAGCTTCGACGTGATCGTCACCGGCAACATGTTCGGCGACATCCTGTCGGACGAGGCTGCCATGCTGACGGGCTCGATCGGCATGCTGCCCTCGGCTTCGCTCGACGCGAACAACAAGGGCCTGTACGAGCCGTCGCACGGCTCCGCGCCGGACATCGCCGGCAAGGGCATCGCCAATCCGCTGGCGACCATCCTGTCGGCCGCCATGATGCTGCGCTACTCGCTGAACAAGGCCGATCAGGCCGACCGCATCGAGAACGCCGTCAAGACGGTGCTGGCCCAGGGCTACCGCACCGGCGACATCCTGACGCCGGGCTGCAAGCAGGTCGGCACGCGCGAGATGGGCGAGGCAGTGCTCGCGGCGCTCTGATCGCCGGTAAATCGGCCGTTTCATGCCGTAATCTGCCAATCGGGGGCCTTAATCGCCCCCGGTGGCGCAAGAAAATCGTTTAAACTCGCCGAATGGCCCGAATCCCCCAGTTCCTCGCTACTGAGACCGCCGCCGCCAAGGCCGGCGCGGATTCGTTCGGCCGTACGGCAACGACGATCAAAACTACTATTAAAACGATCCGCACCTAGATCGTTCGTCGTGCCTGCCCGTCTTCCCCGCGCAGCCACGCGGGCGAGGCAAGGCGGGGAAGTTCACATCACATCGAGGTAAGTCATGAATGTAGGTCTCGTCGGTTGGCGAGGGATGGTCGGCAGCGTCCTGATGCAGCGTATGCAGGAAGAGGGCGATTTCGACCATATCGAGCCCGTTTTCTTCAGCACGTCCAACGCCGGCGGCAAGGCCCCGGCCATGGCGAAGAACGAAACCACGCTGAAAGATGCGAATGATATCGACGCGCTGAAGCAGTGCGACGTAATCCTGACTGCACAAGGCGGCGACTACACCAGCGAAGTCTTCCCGAAGCTGCGTGCGGCCGGCTGGAAGGGCTACTGGATCGACGCGGCCTCGTCGCTGCGCATGAAGGACGACGCCATCATCGTCCTCGACCCGGTCAACCAGGGCGTCATCAAGGACGCGCTGTCGAAGGGCGTGAAGAACTTCATCGGCGGCAACTGCACGGTCAGCTGCATGCTGATGGGCCTCGGCGGCCTGTTCCAGAACGACCTGGTCGAGTGGATGACCTCCATGACCTACCAGGCCGCATCGGGCGGCGGCGCCCAGCACATGCGCGAGCTGCTGACCCAGTTCGGCACGCTGAACGCGGCGGTCAGGCCGCTGCTGGACAACCCCGCCTCGGCCATCCTGGAAATCGACCGCACCATCCTGTCGACCCAGCACGGCCTGTCGGCCGAAGAAACGAAGCAGTTCGGCGTGCCGCTGGCCGGCAACCTGATTCCGTGGATCGACAAGGACCTGGGCAACGGCCAGTCGAAGGAAGAATGGAAGGGCGGCGCCGAGACCAACAAGATCCTGGGCCGCGGCGAAGGCTTCGTCGGCGCCACCGGCTCGGCACCGATCGTGGTGGACGGCCTGTGCGTGCGCATCGGCGCGATGCGCTGCCACTCGCAGGCGCTGACCATCAAGCTGCGCAAGGACGTGCCGCTGGATGAGATCGAAGGCATGCTCGCCGCCCACAACCCGTGGGCCAAGGTAGTGCCGAACACGCGTGAAGCCAGCATGACCGACCTGACCCCCGCTGCCGTGACCGGCACGCTGACCATTCCGGTCGGCCGCCTGCGCAAGATGCAGATGGGTGGCGAGTACCTGTCGGCCTTCACGGTGGGCGACCAGCTCCTGTGGGGCGCGGCCGAGCCGCTGCGCCGCATGCTGCGCATTTTGATCGAGTCCTGATCCGGTTTCGGTGCCTGGCCGCGTTCGTTGCAGCCAGGCAACAGAATATTGGGCTTTCCCTGCAACGCCGCGCCACGAGCGCGGCGTTGTCACGTCCGGCTAGCGGAATTTCCGATCCATGCGTCACAATACAGGCGGCATGCCCGACGCGTCGGCTGTCGGCCGGCCGCCGCCCGGGGGACTGTGAAGCTTTGCAGAGTCGGGGCAGTGCCAGCAGTGCCTTGTCCGTCAGAAGGCAAGTCACTTGGGTTGCTACTAAAAACATAACGGAGCACAAGGTGAGTGTGAGCCAACATCGCCGGAAAGATGCGCCTACCGTCCGTCAGCGCTGGTCAACGCTGGCCGTGACGGCACTGGGCCTGCTGCTGACGCAGCCAGCCGCCCATGCCGCCGGGTTCGGACAATTACGGGTCCAATCCAGTCTGGGGCAACCGCTCCAGGCTGAAATCGATATCAGTGGGATCGCGCCGGAAGAGGCCGAGAGCCTCAGCGTCAAGCTGGCGCCGCCCGCCGCGTACGCGCAGGCCGGGCTGACCTATCTGCCCGCGGTCGGCGGGCTGCGCATGCAGCTCGAGCGCCGTCCGAACGGCAGCTACGTCGCGCGCCTGCGATCCACGCAGCCGATCAGCGAGCCATTCGTCGACCTGCTGGTCGACCTGTCATGGCCGGGCGGCCGCGTGTCGCGCGCCTTCACCTTCCTGCTGGATCCCGCAGGCACCGCCAAGCCGGCGGAGCAGGCGTACGCGCCGGCCCCGGTCATCCAGGCGGCCACGCCGGACCTGCCCGCCCGTGCCGCCGCGCCGGTCGGCCAGCCTGCTGCCGCTGCCGCCCCGGCTCCTGCCGCGCCTGCCAGGCCGGTTGCCCGGCAGCAGCCGCGCCAGGCCGCTGCGCCGGCCCCGGCCTCCGTGCAGGGGGACGGCTCGACCTATACCGTGCAGCGCGGCGACACCCTCTATGGTGTTGCCGGCGACGTGATGCAGGGCCAGGACGCGGTATCGCTCGAGCAGATGCTGCTCGCGCTCTACCGGAATAATCCGAACGCCTTCATCGGCGGCAGCATCAACCACCTGAAGACCGGTGCGGTGCTGCAGGTGCCGACGCCCGCGCAGGCCCAGTCGGTGCCGCCGCGCGAGGCCCACCGCGAGATGCTGGCACGTACGCAGGGCTTCGACAGCTACCGCGCCCGGCTAGCCGCCGCTGCCGAGGCCAAGACGGTCGCCCCGCGCGACGGCCGCGAGCATTCCGGCGCCATCACGGCCCGCGTGCAGGACCAGGCCGCTCCGGCCGCTGGTCCGCGCGACGAACTCAAGCTGAGCAAGGCCGAGCACGGCGCGGATGCCGCCGCCACGGCGCAGGCCGAGGCGAAGGTGGCGCAGGAGCGCCAGGCGCGCGAGGCCGAGGCCCGTCTCGACCAGTTGCAGAAGAACGTCAACGACCTGCAGCGCCTGGTCGAACTGAAGAACGCCGAGATCGCGCGCCTCGGGCAGGCGGCGCCGGCCAAGGGCAAGGCGGACGCCGCCAACCCCGCGGCCAACGAAGCCCCGCGCGTGGTGTCGGCCACCAATGCCAAGCCGGACGCCGACGCGAAGCCGGATGCCGTTGCCAAGCCGGATGCCGCCGCCGTTGCCACCACCACGGCACCCGCTGCGGCAACGAGCCCGGCGGTCACGCCCGAGGCACCCGCCGCCGCGGCTTCGGCGCCCGCCGCCCAGCCGGCTTCCGCTGCCCAGGCGCCGGCTGTCGCGGCCGCGCCTGCCGCCAAGCCGGCCGCACCGGTCAAGCACGCCGCGCCGGCTCCCGCGCCGGTGCCGGAGTCGTCCTTCCTCGGCGACCTGTTCTCCAATCCGATGCTGCTTCCCGGCGCTGGCCTGCTGGCCGCGCTGCTCGGCGGCTACTACATCTACCGTCGCCGCCAGAAGGGCACGACGGAGGCGACCGGTTTCGGCGACAGCATCCTGTCGCAGGAGAGCACGGTGATGGCCGGCGCCAATTCGCTGTTCGGCGCGGCAGGCGGCCAGAGTGTCGATACGTCGCAGCACAGCGTGTTCGGCGCGGACTTCCATATCGGCAACAATGCCGCGGAAGCCAACGAGGTCGATCCGATCGCCGAAGCCGATGTCTATATCGCCTATGGGCGCGACCTGCAGGCCGAAGAGATCCTGCGCGAAGCCCTGCAGCAAAACCCGGAGCGCCAGGCCATCCGCCTGAAGCTCCTGGAGATCTACAGCAACCGTCAGGATGTGGAAGGGTTCCGCGTGATTGCAGAAGAGATGTTCGCGCAGACGAGCGGACACGGAGCGGAATGGCAGCAGGCCGCGCACATGGGCCGCAAACTCGATCCGGCGAATGCCCTGTATCTGGCCGTGGAGCCGGATCCGGAGAACGGCGAGGAGGCGGCCGACCCGCTCGACACCACCACGCCGGTGGCCGACCAGTGGCGCACGCAGGATCCGTCGCAGGACCTGTCGGAGCCGCCGCAGGAGCCGGCCATGCCGGACCTGGCGCTGCCGCTCGACGGCTTCCCGGCCCCGGCCGCGGGCGACCCCATCGTCGCCTCGGAAGAGGCTGGGCTGACCTTCGCAATGACCGCGCCGATGCAGCCCGTAGCTCGCCTGAACGACAGCCTGAACACGGAACTGCCGGCCGGCCTGGTCGACGGCCAGGGCGAATCGGCCTCGATCGACACCGACGGCATGCCGCCGCTGGAAGCCGTGACGCGCACCGGCCCGATGAGCTTCGACATGTCGGCCATCTCGCTCGACCTCGGTGCCGGATCGACGGAGCAAGACGCTGCCGACGAGGCCACGGCCGAGGCGCATGCGGCGGATCTGCGCGCGGTGGAGGAAGCGACCATGCCGCTGCCCACGCCGACCATGATCCGCAACGGCAGGCTGGCCGAGCCGATCGACCTGGGCCAGGTGGCATCGGCCGATGCGTCGGGCGCGAGCAGCGTGTCGCCGAGCACCCTGTCCGGCGATCCGCTGGACGGCGGGCGCGACATGCAGATCAAGCTCGACCTGGCGCGCGCCTATATCGAGATCGGCGACCGGGACGGCGCCCGCGAACTGCTGCAGGAAGTGGTCGACCAGTCGCAGGACGTGTTGCAGGAGGAGGCCCGCGTGCTGTTGCGGCAGGTCGCCTGAGCTATCATTGACGACCCTGGCCGCGGCGTTCGCGCCCCGGCCGAATGAAGTCACGATGCGCCGGAGGGGTCCCTTCCGGCGCATTGCTTTTTGTCACGACCCATGAACCGCATCGCCCTCGGCCTGCACTACGACGGCTCGGCCTTTTCCGGCTGGCAGTCGCAGCCGCACCGCAACACCGTGCAGGACTACCTGGAAGACGCCATCCAGAAGTTCGCCGGCACACGCCTGCCGACGACGGTGGCGGGGCGAACCGATACCGGCGTGCATGCGCTGGGGCAGGTCATTCATCTCGACACGGCGCTGGACCGCGACATGTTCTCGTGGGTGCGCGGCGTCAACGCCTTCCTGCCGCCGTCCATCGCACTGCAATGGGCCGTGCCGGTGGACGACGGCTTCAACGCGCGCTTCCTGGCCTACGAGCGCATGTACTACTACGCGCTGTACACCGGCCCCCACCGCGTGCCACTGCTGCACGGCCGCGCCGGCTACCAGATGCTGCCGCCAGGCCAGCGCCTCGATGTCGACGCGATGGCGCAGGCGGCGGCCTGCCTGCTGGGCGAGCACGACTTCTCGTCGTTCCGCGCCGCCGAGTGCCAGGCCAAATCGCCTGTCAAGACGATGTACGACCTGACGGTGCGGGGGCAGGGCGACTGGGTCTTCCTGCGCTTCCGCGCCAGCGCCTTCCTGCATCACATGGTGCGCAACCTGATGGGCTGCCTGGTCGCCATCGGCCGGGGCCGCTATCCGCCCGGGTGGCTGGCGGAAGTGCTGGCGGGGCGGGATCGCAAGCTCGCCGCACCCACCTTCATGCCCGACGGGCTGTATCTCGCCGATGTGAAGTATCCTGAGCCTTACCGGCTGCCGGCGTCCAACCCGTCGGCCAGCCTGTTCCACGGAGTGTTCCCCGATGCCGCAGCCTGAGCCGTTTTCCGCGGCCCCCACCCGAACCCGCATCAAGATCTGCGGCCTGACGCGTGAGGACGACGTACGCGCCGCCACGGACGCCGGCGCCGACGCCATCGGCCTGGTGTTCTATCCGCCCAGCCCGCGCTGCGTCGACCTGGCCCGCGCGGCGGCACTGGCCGAGCTGGTGCCGCCATTCGTGTCGGTAGTGGGCCTCTTCGTCAATGCCGGCATCGAGGAGGTCGCCCACGTGGCCGAGCGCGTGCCGTTGACGCTGCTCCAGTTCCATGGGGACGAAACGCCGCAATTCTGCCGCGAGGCCGCCCAGCACACCCAGCTGCCCTACCTGCGCACCGCGCGTGTCCGGCCGGGGCTCGATTTGGTAGAATTCGCGGACCAATATCGTGACGCCGCTGCGCTCTTGCTCGACGCCTTCGTGGAAGGCTATGGCGGTGGCGGCCACGTCTTCGACTGGACACTGATTCCCCCCACATGGCTTCCGTCCGATCCGCCCGGTCCCCGCACAAGCGACGCACCTCGCATCGTTTTGAGTGGTGGGTTGAACGCGCAAAACGTCGCTGAGGCAGTGACGCGCGTGCGGCCCTACGCCGTGGACGTCAGCAGTGGCGTCGAGGCCGCAAAGGGTGTGAAGGACCACGCCCGCATCGCCGAATTCGTGCGCGCGGTGCGCCGCGCCGAGGGCGCCTAAAGTCGCCCAACCTAACCAGTCATCCCGCCAGCCGCCTGGCATGCCTGCGAACGCAGCGCGAGGCGGCGGCCCTGAAAGTGTTCAGACCATGTACCAATTGCCCGACTCCCGCGGCCATTTCGGCCCCTACGGCGGCTCCTTCGTCTCCGAGACGCTGGTGCACGCGCTCGACGAACTGCGCGAGGCCTACGCGGCCAGCCAGAAGGATCCCGAATTCGACGCCGAATACCGCCGCGAACTGAAGCACTTCGTCGGCCGGCCCTCGCCGATCTACCACGCGCAGCGCTGGAGCGAGACGCTCGGCGGCGCGCAGATCTACTTCAAGCGCGAGGACCTCAACCACACCGGCGCGCACAAGATCAACAACGTGATCGGCCAGGCACTGCTTGCCCGGAAGATGGGCAAGAAGCGCGTGATCGCCGAGACCGGCGCCGGCCAGCACGGCGTGGCGACGGCCACCATCGCGGCGCGCTTCGGCATGGAGTGCGTGGTCTACATGGGCGCCGAGGATGTCCGCCGCCAGGCCGCCAACGTCTACCGCATGAAGCTGCTCGGTGCCAGCGTGGTGCCGGTGGAAAGCGGCTCGCGCACGCTGAAGGACGCGCTCAACGAAGCCATGCGCGACTGGGTGACCAACGTCGAGACCACGTTCTACATCATCGGCACCGTGGCGGGTCCGCACCCCTATCCGATGATGGTGCGCGACTTCCAGTGCGTGATCGGCGAGGAAGCCAGGGTGCAGATGCCCGAGATGGCCGGCCGCCAGCCGGACGCCGTGATCGCCTGCGTGGGCGGCGGTTCGAACGCGATGGGCATTTTCTATCCGTACATCGACTTCCCGGACGTGAAGCTGATCGGCGTGGAAGCGTCGGGCGACGGCCTTGAGACCGGCCGCCACTCGGCGTCGCTGATCGCCGGCTCGCCGGGCGTGCTGCACGGCAACCGCACCTACCTGCTGCAGGACGAGAACGGCCAGATCATCGAGACGCATTCGGTCTCGGCCGGCCTCGACTACCCCGGCGTGGGCCCCGAGCATGCTTGGCTGAAGGACATCGGCCGTGCCGAATACGTGCCGATCAGCGACGACGAGGCGCTCAAGGCCTTCCACGACTGTTGCCGCATCGAGGGCATCATCCCGGCGCTGGAGTCGAGCCATGCCATCGCCTACGCCTGCAAGCTGGCGCCGACGCTGCCGTCGGACAAGATCCTGCTTGTGAACCTGTCGGGACGCGGCGACAAGGACATGCACACCGTCGCCGAACGCTCCGGCCTGAAGCTCTGAATGTCGACCATCCACCAGTTCCCGGGATCGATTCCCCTGTCCGACGTGCCCGGCGCGTCGGCCCACCTCTTCGAGCAGGACGTGCTCGAAGGCATCCACCGCCTGCCCGACGGCTCCATCGACCTGATCGTCGCCGATCCGCCCTACGGCCTCGGCAAGGACTACGGCAACGACTCGGACCGCCTCTCGGGCGACGCCTACCTGGAGTGGGCCGAGAAGTGGATCGACGCCGTGGTGCCGAAGCTGGCGCCGCGCGGCACGCTGTACCTGTTCTGCACGTGGCAGTACTCGCCCGAGCTGTTCGTCATGCTCAAGCGGCGCCTCACGATGATCAACGAGATCATCTGGGACCGCCGCGTGCCGAGCATGGGCGGCACCACGCGCAAGTTCTCGTCGGTGCACGACAACATCGGCTTCTTCGCGAAGCAGCGCGACTACTACTTCGATCTCGACTCGGTCCGCATCCCGTATGACGCCGAGACCAAGAAGGCGCGCAGCCGCCCCCGTTTCGAGGGCAAGAAGTGGCTGGAGGTGGGCTACAACCCGAAGGACTTGTGGAGCGTGTCGCGCATCCACCGGCAGGACCCGGAGCGGGCCGACCACCCGACGCAGAAGCCGCTGGAGATCGTCGAGCGCATGGTGCTGTCGAGCTGCCCGCCGGGCGGGCTGGTGCTGGACCCGTTCACGGGGAGCGGCACCACCGCCGTGGCCTGCCTGCGCCACGGCCGCCGTTTCGTCGGCTTCGAGATGAATCCCCAATATGTGGACGTGGCACGCTCGCGCGTGGCCGGTGTCATGCCGATGCCGAACAAGCCAGCCGAGCCCGTCCCGACCCCCGCCATTGCCGCCGCCAACGATGACGCGTCGCTGGCCGCCCAACTGATTCCCTGACCATGTCCCGTATCCAGCAAACCTTCGCGGCGCTCGCCGCGCAGCAGAAGAAGGGCCTGATCCCGTTCATCACGGCCGGCGACCCCGAGCCGGGCCTGACCGTTGCGCTGATGCACGCCCTGGTGGCGGGCGGCGCCGACGTGATCGAACTGGGCGTGCCGTTTTCCGACCCGATGGCCGACGGCCCGGTGATCCAGCGCGCTTCCGAGCGGGCGCTGGCCAACGGCGTGTCGCTGACGCGCGTGCTGGAGTGGGTGCGCGAGTTCCGCCAGACCGACGACAAGACCCCGGTGGTGCTGATGGGCTATGCCAATCCCATCGAGCGCATGGGCGAGGCGGCCTTCGCCATGGCGGCTAAAGCGGCCGGCGTGGACGGCGTGCTGGTGGTCGACTATCCGCCGGAGGAGTGCGAGTCGTTCGCCGCGCTGATGCGCGAGAACGGCATGGACCCGATCTTCCTGCTTGCACCGACCTCGACCGACGCACGCATCGAGGCCGTGTCGCGCGTGGCGAGCGGTTACCTGTACTACGTGTCGCTGACGGGTGTGACCGGCTCGGGCGCGCTCGACCTCGACAGCGTGGCCGCCCGCATCCCGCTGATCAAGCGCCACGCCAACCTGCCGGTGGGCGTCGGCTTCGGCATCCGTGACGCCGAGACCGCCAGGGCGATCGGCAGCGTCGCCGATGCCGTGGTGATCGGCAGCCGCCTGGTGCAACTGCTGGAAGACACCCCGCGCGCGCAGGCGGCGGAGGGGCTGCGCAGCTTTATCGCGGGTATCCGGCAGGCGCTGGACAGCATCAGGTGATGATTGCGGCATGTCGATCCATGTCGGTGTGCTGCAAGATCCATAAACGGGGCCGACGGTTCGATTCGAACCGGCCCCTCGTGGTAAATTCAAGGGTTAGCCCATGCCGGCCGCCGCCCGATTCCCGTTGGCGCGCGGCGGTCTTCCGTCAGGAGCCTCTATGAGCTGGTTGGATAAACTCCTCCCCCCCAAGATTCAACAGACCGACCCCTCCACCCGCAAGGGCATTCCGGAAGGGCTGTGGGTCAAGTGCCCGTCGTGCGAGTCGACCCTGTACCGCACCGACGTGGAAGCCAATCTGCAGGTCTGCCCGAAGTGCGACCACCACATGCGCATCAACGCGCGCAAGCGCCTCGACGCGCTGCTCGACGCCGAAGGCCGCTATGAGATCGGCCAGGAAGTGGTGCCGGTCGACGCGCTGAAGTTCAAGGACACCAAGAAGTATCCGGACCGCATCAAGGCGGCCATGGAAGATACGGGCGAGACCGACGCGCTCATCGTGATGGGCGGTGCCATCCATACCATTCCCGTCGTGGTCGCGTGCTTTGAGTTCGAATTCATGGGCGGCTCGATGGGTTCGGTGGTGGGCGAGCGCTTCGTGCGCGGCGCGCAGGCCGCCCTGGAGCAGAAGGTTCCGTTCATCTGCTTCACCGCCACCGGCGGCGCGCGCATGCAGGAGAGCCTGCTGTCGCTGCTGCAGATGGCCAAGACCACGTCGATGCTGAACCTGCTGTCGGCCTCCAAGCTGCCGTTCATCAGCGTGCTGACCGACCCGACCACGGGTGGTGTGTCGGCCAGCTTCGCCTTCCTGGGCGACGTGGTGATCGCCGAGCCGAAGGCGCTGATCGGCTTTGCCGGCCCGCGCGTGATCGAGCAGACCGTGCGCGAGAAGCTGCCCGAAGGCTTCCAGCGTTCGGAGTTCCTGGTGCAGAAGGGCGCCGTCGACATGATCGTCGACCGCCGCAAGCTGCGCACGGAACTGGCACAGTTGCTGGCGCTGCTGCAGAAGCAGCCCGCCGACGCGGTCGCCTAAGAAGAAACATCCGGTCGATCCGGTTGTCGTAGAAGGGCGCGGGCTGTCGACGCGCCTTTCCGGCTTTCTCCTCCTCGCATTCATCCTCCGGCAATGCCCCCCTTCCATACCCTGCCCGAGTGGCTCGCCCACCTTGAAACCGCCCATCCCGTCGGCATCGACATGGGCCTCACGCGCATCAGCCGGGTCAGGGAAGCCCTGGGCCTGCGGCTCGACGCCGTGGTGTTCACCGTGGGCGGCACCAACGGCAAGGGGTCGACCTGCGCCATGCTCGAGCGCATCTTGCTCGAGGCGGGCTACAAGGTCGGCTGCCACACCTCGCCGCACCTCATCAGCTTCAACGAGCGGGCCCGTGTCAACGGCGAGATGGCGACCGACGCGCAACTGCTGCCGCACTTCGAGGCCGTCGAGCGCGCCCGCACCAGCTTTGCGGACCCGGTCAGCCTGACGTATTTCGAGTTCACGATGCTGGCGATCCTGCACCTGTTCTCGGAATCCGGCCTCGACGCGGTCATCCTCGAGGTCGGCCTCGGCGGCCGGCTGGATGCGGTCAACGTCATCGATACCGACTGCGCCGTCATCACCAGCGTCGACCTGGACCACATGCATTACCTCGGCAACACGCGCGAGGCCATCGGCTATGAGAAGGCGGGCATTTTCCGCCCCGGCGTGCCGGCCATTTGCGGCGACCCGGTGCCGCCGCAGTCGCTGATCGACCATGCCGGGGCCATCGGCGCCGAGTTGTGGCTGACGGGGCGCGATTTCCACCATCAGGCGTCGAAGGGGCAGGAGCGCCAGCAGTGGGAATGGAGCGGCGGCGGCCGTCGTTTGAACGGGCTGGGATACCCGGCCCTGCGCGGCGCCAACCAGTTGCTGAACGCCTCGGCGGCGCTGGCCGCCCTGCAGGCCGTGCGCGACCGCCTGCCGGTGAGCGCGCAGGAAATCCGCAACGGGCTCGCCTTCGTCGAACTGCCGGGCCGCTTCCAGGTGCTGGCCGGCCGTCCGACCGTGGTCCTCGATGTGGCGCACAACCCGCACGCGGCGGCCACGCTGGGGCAGAACCTCGACAACATGGGCTTCTTCCGCTACACGTACGCGGTGTTCGGTGCCATGCAGGACAAGGACATCGCCGGCGTGCTGCGCCATGTGGCCGACAAGGTCGACCACTGGTGCCTGGCCGACCTGCCGACGCCCCGCGCGGCCAGCGCGGCGCAGTTGCTGGAAACGCTCGAGGCGGGCGGCTTCCAGCCCGGCCCGGACGCCAGCGCAAAGGGCTTCGACAGCCCCGAAGCTGCTTTCCGCGATGCGATGGGAAGAGCAACCGAGAATGATAGAATTGTGGTCTTCGGATCGTTCTTTACCGTTGCAGGCGTCATGGCTTACCGGGCGACGCAGGCGAACTGACGGGGCTGGTCGCAATCCAACTGCGCGCAGTCCATCCGATTACCCCATCACACGGCGCACCGACACCACTCTATGGGCCTGTTCTCGCTGTTCTCCTCCAACAAGGGTGACGACCCGGCTCCCGCGCGCCCGCGCCGTCAGCGAACCGACCCGGGCGCAGGCATCGCCTCCTCGCGCAGGCTGGCGGACGAGTACGCCGACGACACACTCGACCCCGATTTTCCCCAGAAGCAGCGCGCGCGCCGCCGCCTGATCGGCGCCGTGGTGCTGATGGTGGCCGCCGTAATCGTGCTGCCGCTGGTTTTCGAATCCAAGCCCCGGCCGGTATCCGACGACATCGCCGTGAAGGTGGCGAGCGGGCAGGGCGCCGGGCAGAAGGCGAAGGTCGAGGCCCACAAGGCCCAGCCCCTGCCGCCGCAGGCCGCCGCGCGCAGCGACGCGCAGGCGCTGGACCCGGACGAGGAACTGGTGAGCGCCGCGCCCGCGCGTCCGGACGGCAAGGCCGCCGACGCGAAGGCCGTCGTCACGGCAGGCAAGCCCGACACCAGGGCCGATGCCAAGGTCGATGCCAAGGTCGAGAAGACCGACGCCAAGGCTGCCGGCAGCGGCAAGTACCTGATCCTGATCGGCGCTTTCGCGTCCGAGGACAAGGCGAAGAACTGGATGAGCAAGCTCAAGGCGAGCAAGGTGCCCGCCTACATCGAGAAGAAGACGCTGGCCGACGGCGAGCGCATCCTGCTGCGCGCCGGCCCCTTTACCGACCGCGCCGCCGCCGACGCCGCCGACAAGCGTGTGCGCGACGCCGGGCTGACGTCCAGGGTCGTGGAAATGTAAGGCGCAGCGACCGACTCCTGATGCATGTGACTTTCTTCGATTACGGCGTGGCCTTCATCCTGGCCGCGTCGGCCCTGATCGGTGTGCTGCGCGGGCTGGTGCGCGAGGTGCTGTCGCTGATCGGCTGGGTGGTGGCGTTCTGGGTGGCGTACCACTACGTCGGCGTGGCGGCGGGCTGGATGCCCGAGTCGATGCCGGGCGGCGAGCTGGGGCGGCATGTGATCGGTTTCGTGGTGCTGTTCCTCGGCACGGTGATCGCGACAGGACTGGTCAGCGCGGTGGTCGGGCAGATCTTGCAGACTACCGGCCTGAAGCCGGCCGACCGGGGCCTCGGGCTGGTGTTCGGCCTGCTGCGGGGCGTGGTGCTGGTGATGGTGCTGGTGACGCTGGCGAGCTTCACGAAGCTGCCTGAAGAGCCGTTCTGGCGCGAAGCGGTGACACGCCCCTATGTCGCGCAGGCCATGGACGCACTGCGCCCGTGGCTGCCGCCGGAACTGGCGAAGTATGTAAAGACCTGAGCGAGGCCGGTCGCGCCAGGTCTGCGGCCCGGCCCCGATCCTGCGGGGTGCTGACAAAACGAAGCGTCATGGCATTGCCAAATCGTTTTGTGAGTATCTCGAAGTACGCAACGCGTCCGCTCCCGGACGGCGCTGCGCCCCCTGATTCAAAGCCTCCTGGGAGTCTGGCATGTGCGGTATCGTCGGCGCGGTTTCATCCTCGCCCGTCAATCAATTGATTTACGACAGCCTGCTGCTGTTGCAACACCGCGGACAGGATGCAGCCGGCATCGCTACCGCCAACGGCAGCACCTTCCACATGCACAAGGCCAACGGCCTCGTGCGCGACGTGTTCCGCACGCGCAACATGCGCGGCCTGCCCGGCACGGCCGGTATCGGCCAGGTGCGCTATCCCACCGCCGGCTCCGCCTCCAGCGAGGAAGAAGCCCAGCCGTTCTACGTCAACGCGCCGTACGGCGTCATCCTGGCCCATAACGGCAACCTGACCAACTGGCAGCAACTGCGCGAGGAAATGTTCCGCCGCGACCGCCGCCACATCAACACGCACTCGGACACCGAAGTCCTGCTGAACGTGCTGGCCGACGAGCTCCAGCGCGCCAGCAACGGCATGGCGCTGGACCCCGAGACCATCTTCAGGGCCGTGTCGGGCATGCACCGCCGGATCAAGGGCTCGTATGCCATCGCCGCGCAGATCGCCGGCTACGGCATGCTGGCCGTGCGCGACCCGTTCGGCATCCGTCCGCTGTGCCTGGGCTCCATGGAAACACCGACCGGCCGCGAGTGGATGGTGGCGTCGGAATCGGTGGCACTGGAAGGCATCGGCTACCGCTTCGAGCGTGACATGGCCCCGGGCGAGGCCATCTTCATCGACCTCGACGGCAACCTGTACAACAAGCAGTGCGCGGACAACCCCGTGCTGACGCCCTGCATCTTCGAGTACGTCTACCTGGCCCGTCCGGACTCGTGCATCGATGGCGTGCCCGTCTACGACGCGCGCCTGCGCATGGGCGACTACCTCGCCGAGAAGATCCGCCGCGAAGTGTCGGCCGGCGACATCGACGTGGTCATGCCGATTCCCGATTCGAGCCGCCCGGCCGCCATGCAGGTGGCCAACAAGCTCGGCGTGAACTATCGCGAGGGCTTCTTCAAGAACCGCTATATCGGCCGCACCTTCATCATGCCCGGCCAGGCCGTGCGCAAGAAGTCGGTGCGCCAGAAGCTGAACGCGATGGGCATCGAGTTCAAGGGCAAGAACGTGCTGATCGTCGACGACTCCATCGTGCGCGGCACCACCTCGTTC
>Ga0160472_100506_pt1 | contig 25862 bp, 20 predicted proteins | sample HID1973M_E11MG_FD_108267 | JGI IMG/M metagenome (GOLD analysis project Ga0160472, IMG submission 108267) | Enriched mosquito-associated microbial communities from UW Madison campus, WI, USA - HID1973M_E11 MG | ecosystem: Host-associated > Arthropoda: Insects > Digestive system > Unclassified ... | reverse complement strand
GCGTCGCCGAGGATCTTCTCGGCTTCCTTGCCGGTGATCTGCTTGGCGCGCAGGTCCACCAGCATCACGTGGCTCTCGGTCTTGCCGGACACGATGCGCAGGCCGCGCGCGATCAGGGTCTCGGCCAGCACGGCGGCGTTCTTCACCACCTGTTGCTGGTAGGCCTTGAACTCCGGCGTCAGCGCTTCCTTGAAGGCGACGGCCTTGCCAGCGATCACGTGCATCAGCGGGCCGCCCTGGATCCCCGGGAAGATGGCCGAGTTGATGGCCTTCTCGTGCTCGGCCTTCATCAGGATCACGCCACCACGCGGGCCGCGCAGGCTCTTGTGGGTGGTCGTCGTCACGAAGTCAGCGTGCGGCACCGGGTTCGGGTACACGCCGGCGGCGATCAGGCCGGCGTAGTGGGCCATGTCCACCATGAAGTAGGCGCCAACATCCTTGGCCACCTTGGCGATCCGCTCGAAGTCGATGCGCAGGGCGAAGGCCGAGGCGCCGGCGATGATCATCTTCGGCTTCTTCTCGTGGGCCAGCTTCTCCAGCGCGTCGTAGTCGATGTCTTCCTGGGCGTTCAGGCCGTAGCTGACCACGTTGAACCACTTGCCGCTCATGTTCAGGGCCATGCCGTGGGTCAGGTGACCGCCTTCGGCCAGGCTCATGCCCATGATGGTGTCGCCCGGCTTCAGCACGGCGAAGAACACGCCCTGGTTGGCCTGCGAGCCCGAGTTCGGCTGCACGTTGGCGGCTTCGGCGCCGAACAGCTGCTTCACGCGCTCGATGGCGAGCTGCTCGACCACGTCAACGTACTCGCAGCCACCGTAGTAGCGCTTGCCGGGATAGCCCTCGGCGTACTTGTTGGTCAGTTGCGAACCCTGGGCGGCCATCACGGCCGGCGAGGTGTAGTTTTCCGAGGCGATCAGTTCGATGTGCTCTTCCTGCCGCTGGTTTTCCTTCTGGATGGCGGCGAAGACTTCGGGGTCGATCTGCTCGATCGTGTACTGGCTGCGTTCAAACATGGCGTGACTCGTCTGAAAAGGGAATCCGGATTGAGGAATCGGACGGGCAATGGGGGGCGGGCGCGCGGGAAGGCTTCAGGCGACCAGCGCTGGCAGACGCATTCCATAGCGATAGCGTCGAAACCGGCGCGGGGGCGCACCCAGCTTCCCATTCGCTGCCCAGGCGAGCGGCAGGCGCTTGATACTTCACGCCAGAGAACTTGCGCTTCCTCGTGGTAGTACCCACTGACTTCGCCAGTCGCGCAAGACGGAATGGTTGCGCGGGAGTGTATCGCGAGCCGGGGTTTCCCCGCAATATGGCCCCGGTTTGGGGCAAAAGCCGGCGCCGGAAGCGGTCGGCCCGCCTCTAGCATGGATGCGCAGCGGGAACGACTCTTGCAATCTGCTGTTGCAAATGCGGCTCCGGGTTTCTACCGAAGTGCCAGCCCGCTCCGTTACAATCGCGCCCATGACGCACTTTGCCTGGAACCTGAGGGTGTACTGGGAAGACACCGACGCAGGCGGCGTGGTCTTCTACGCCAATTACCTGAAATTCTTCGAGCGCGCCCGGACCGAATGGCTGCGCTCGCTCGGCATCGAACAGCAATCCCTCGCCGACACGTCCGGCGTGGTGTTCGTCGTGCGCAATACTGCGGTGGACTACAATGCGCCCGCGCGCCTCGACGACGAACTCGAAATCCGCACGCGTATCGAGCGGGTGGGACCCGCTTCGGTGGCGTTCGCGCAGGAAGCCTGGCGCGACGACGTGCTGCTCGCCAGCGGCACCATCCGCGTTGGCTGCGTCGATCGCAGCACTTTCCGCCCAGCGCCCATTCCCGCCCCTGTCCTCGAAACCATCAAGACTGCCCGATGAATCCCGTGACCGTCACGCAAGACCTGTCGATCATTACGCTGGTGCTGCACGCCAGCCTGCTCGCGCAGGCCGTCATGGCGCTGCTGCTCGTCATGTCCCTGTTCTCGTGGACATACATCTTCCGCAAGCACCTGGCGCTGCGCGCGGCGCGCACCCAGACCGAGGGCTTCGAGCGCGACTTCTGGGCGGGCGGCGACCTGCAGGGGCTCTATAACAGTGCCGTCAACAACCGCCACAATACCGGCGCGCTGGAGCGCATCTTCGAGTCGGGCATGGGCGAATTCCTGAAGGCCCGCGAGCGCGGCAACGAAGCGAGCGCGCTGCTCGACGCCGCCCGCCGCGCCATGCGCGCCGCCTACCAGCGGGAGATGGATTCGCTGGAGTCGCACTTGCCGTTCCTGGCGTCGGTCGGCTCGGTCAGCCCGTATATCGGCCTGTTCGGTACCGTCTGGGGGATCATGAACGCGTTCCGCGGCCTGTCCAATGTGCAGCAGGCAACGCTTGCGTCGGTGGCGCCCGGCATCGCGGAAGCCCTGGTGGCGACCGCCATCGGTCTGTTTGCCGCCATTCCCGCGGTGATCGCCTATAACCGCTATGCGACCGAAATCGATCGACTTGCGATCCGTTTCGAGAGCTTCATGGAAGAATTCCTGAACATCCTGCAACGGCAGACCCGCTGAGCGTTCGCCCGCCGTCAGCCAGCCAACCGACACAGGAGCCCACACATGGCAGCCATCCAGCGCCGAGGCGGTTCGCGCCGCCGGGCCAGCGCAGAGATCAACGTCGTGCCTTACATCGACGTGATGCTGGTGCTGCTCGTCATCTTCATGGTGGCAGCACCGATCGTGAACCCGGCCGTGGTCGACCTGCCCTCGGTGGCCAACGCCACCCCGCAGCAGAAGACCCCGCCGATCATCGTCACCGTGCATGAAAACGGCGACCTGAGCGCGCGCGGGAAGGACAGCAGCGGCAATGCCTTCGACCGCAAACTCGACAAGAACGGCCTGATCGCCTTCGTGAACCAGCGCCAGAACGAGAACCCGGACCAGCCGGTGGTGATTGCCGCCGACCGCCAGGTCAAGTACGAGGCCGTGCTGGACGTGATGTCGGACCTGAAGGCCGACGGCGTCAAGCGCGTGGGCCTGATGGTCAAGTCCAAGTAAACAGAATCGAGCAAGTCTGCGAGATGCTGCTGCGCCCCGCCAAACCCGCCTCCGCCTACTATCCTTACCAGCCGGTCAAGGAACGGGGGTCGCTGCGCTCGTTCCTGCTCGCGCTGCTGATGCACGTTCTGCTCGGCATCGTGCTGTACTACGGCGTGCACTGGCAGAGCAGCACGCCGGTCGGCGCCGAGGCCGAACTGTGGACCGAGGTTCCCGATACGACCCCGCCGCCGCCCGAGCCCATTCCGGCGCCGCGTCCGGTGCCCGTGCCGCCGCAGCCGCAGGTGAAGGCGCCGGTCGACGAGCAGGCCGACATCGCGCTCGAGCGCCAGAAACGCAGGGAAGCGGAGCGCAAGGAGGCCGAACGGCAGGAGGCCCAGCGCCAGGAAGCCCAGCGCAAGGCGGACCTCGCGAAGCAGGAGCAGCAACGCAAGGACCAGGCGCGCCGCGAAGAGCAGGCGCGCCAGGACCTCGCCCGAAAGGAAGACCAGAAGCGCAAGGACGACGCCGCGAAGAAACAGGCACAGCAGCAGGCGCAACAGGACCAGCAGCGCAAGGAACAGGCCGAGCGCGAGCGCAAGGAGGCGGACGCCAGGGCCAAGGCCGACGCGCAGGCCAAGGCGAAGGCCGATGCGGCCGCCAAGGCCAAGGCGGACGCCGCCGCCAGTGCGCAGCGTCGCGCCGAACTCGCCCGCCTGCAGGCGCTGGCCGGTGGCGGCGTGCCGGGCGGTGCCGGCGGCGTGGGCAACAGCCCGGGCGCCGGCGCGGGGCAGGGCGGCAAGGCGTCGCCGGGCTATGCCGACCGCGTACGTCGCCGCGTCAAGCCGAATATCGTCTTTACCGAGGACATCGCCGGCAATCCGTCGGCCGTGGTGACGGTGCAACTGGCGCCGGACGGCTCGCTGCTGTCGGCGCGGCTGAGCAAGTCGAGCGGCAATGCGGGCTGGGACAATGCGGTGCTGCGCGCGGTGGAGCGTTCCGATCCGCTGCCGCGCGACGAAAACGGCAAGGCACCTCCGACCTTCAACATCACTTTCCATCCGAAGGATTGATGGTGATGCGAGCGACTGACCACGCCGAGGCCGTGATGTGACGTCCATGTTTTGCAAGATAATGCAACCTGCCTCGCCGCCCGCCAGTCCCATCGCTACCATGGCTGGCCGCCGTGGTTGGCCGACAGACGTGCATTACTGACGCATTACGGACACCACGAATCCTGAAACCGACAGAGGAGCAGCATGCGCAAGTTTTGGGCAACCAGTTTTCATTCGAGCCGGCAGAAGAGCCGGCGGGCCGTGCTGGCGTGGCTCACCGCCGCGCTCGCGATGTCGGCCGGCGTCGCACACGCCCAGCTGAACGTCGAGATCTCGGGCGTCGGCTCCAGCCAATTCCCGGTCGCCACCGCCAATTTCCAGGGTGAAGCCGGCGCCCCGACCAACCTCACCGCCATCATCCGCGCCGACCTCGCGCGCAGCGGCCGCTTCCGCAACGTCGATCCGGCCGGCGCTACCGTGGCCGAATCGGCCAACGTGGACCTCGGCAGCTGGAAGACCAAGGGCGCCGACGCCTTCGTGGCCGGTACCGTGACCCCGTCGGGCAATGGCCAGTACGACGTGCGCTTCCGCCTGTACGACACCGTCAAGGGCCAGAACCTCGGCGGCCTGGCGTTCAACGTCAACCAGGGCCAGCTGCGCGTGACCGCGCACAAGATCGCCGACTATATCTACGAGAAGCTGCTGGGTGAGCGGAGCGTGTTTGCCACGCGCCTGTCGTACGTGTCGCGCGTCGGCAACCGCTTCCAGCTGCTGATTTCCGACTCGGACGGCCAGAACGCGCAGGTCGCGCTGACCAGCAACGAGCCGATCATCTCGCCGTCGTGGTCGCCCGACGGGCGCCGCGTGGCCTATGTCTCCTTCGAGAAGAAGAAGCCGGTGGTGTACGTGCATGACCTGGCAACGGGCAAGCGCACGCTGTTGTCGGACCAGAAGGGCAACAACAGCGCGCCCTCGTGGTCGCCGGATGGCCGTCGCCTGGCCGTGGCTCTGTCCAAGGACGGCAACACGCAGGTCTACCTGATCAATGCCGACGGCTCCGGCCTGCGCCGCCTGACCCGCAGCAGCGCCATCGACACCGAGCCGCAGTTCTCGCCGGACGGCAACAGCATCTACTTCACCAGCGACCGTGGCGGCGCCCCGCAGATCTACCGCATGTCGGCCAACGGGGAAGACGCCGGCGGCGCGCAGCGCGTGACGTTCAAGGGCAGCTACAACGTCAGTCCGCGCATCTCGCCGGACGGCAAGTACCTGGCCTACATCACGCGATCGGGCGGCTTCAAGCTGCAGCTGCAGGACATGTCGAACGGCGACGTGACCTCGCTCACCGACACCTCCAACGACGAGGCGCCGAGCTTCGCCGCCAACGGCAAGTACATCCTCTACGCCACCCGCGTGGGAGGCCGCGCGGTATTGGCGGCGGTTTCGACCGACGGGCGTACCCGCCAGGTTCTTTCACTCCAGTCCGGCGACGTTCGCGAGCCGTCCTGGGGCCCATTCATGCAATAAGAAGGAGTCATTCACCATGCAACTGATGACCAAAACCCTCGCAGTCGCTGCTCTCCTCACCCTTGGCGCCTGCAGCTCCGGCGTGAAGCTCGACGACACCGCCAAGTCCGGCACCGGCGGCCAGGCCGGCCCCGACACCCGTACGGTCGCCCCGGTGAACGTGGCTACCGACCCGCTCAATGACCCGAACGGCCCGCTGGCCAAGCGCAGCGTGTACTTCGACTTCGACAGCTACTCGGTCAAGTCCGACTACCAGTCGATGCTGAACGCCCATGCGCAGTACCTGGGCACCAACAAGGGCCGCAAGATCCTGATCCAGGGCAACACCGACGAGCGTGGCACCAGCGAGTACAACCTCGCGCTGGGCCAGAAGCGTGCCGAAGCGGTGCGCCGTTCGCTGGCCTCGATGGGCGTGCCCGACTCGCAGATGGAAGCGGTCAGCCTGGGCAAGGAAAAGCCCAAGGCCACCGGCCACGACGAATCCGCCTGGGCTGAAAACCGTCGCGCCGACATCAACTACTGATCTCCCGGGTAATCCTTCATGAACGCACGCGTTTCCACCCTGGTGTGGCTTGCCGCCCTGTCGGGCGGCGCCATGCTGCCGGGCGCGCCGGCGCATGCCGGCGTGTTTGACGACGACGAGGCACGCAAGGCCGTCATCACCCTGCGCGACCAGTTCAACGGCTTCCAGGCCACGGCCACCCAGCGCATCGAGCAGAACAGCCGGACCCAGATCGACATCCAGAACCAGCTGGAAGGTCTGCGTCAGGAGGTGGCACGGCTGCGTGGCCAGAACGAGGTGCTGCAGAACCAGGTGGATACGCTGCAGAAGCAGCAGAAGGACTACTATGCCGACCTCGACGCACGCCTGAAGAAGTTCGAGCCGCAGCAGGTGACCGTCGAGGGCAAGGAAGGCGTGGCCCTGCCTACCGAGAAGCCCGACTACGACGCTGCGCTCAAGCAGTTCCAGTCGGGCGAGTTCAAGGGCGCGGGGCTGGCCTTCTCGGCGTTCATCCGCAAGTATCCGCAGAGCCCGTACCTGCCGCTGGCGCAGTTCTGGCTCGGCAATTCGCTGTATGCGCAGCGGGACTACAAGGGTTCGACCTCGGTACTGGAGTCGATGCTGAAGGCCAACCCCACGCACCCGAAGGCGCCGGATGCGATGATCGCCATCGCCAACAACCAACTTGAGAGCGGCCAGAAGGCGGCGGCTCGCAAGACGCTGGAGGCGGTGGTGTCGAAGTATCCCGGCACCGAAGGGGCGCAGGCGGCCACGAACCGGTTGAGGACGCTGAAGTAAGCGTCGCCCGCAGTCATTCGTGGGAGGGCCCGCGAGCAGGTTCAGGCCTGCCGCGGGCCTTCTGGCGTTCAGGCGCGTTAAAATACGCGATTCGCCTTCATTTTTGGCGCGTCGCCGATGGCGGCGCCCCCCTGGATCATGACTAAACGCGCCATCGTCCTGCTGTCCGGCGGCCTGGACTCCGCCACCGTGCTTGCCATGGCCAATGCGCAGGGTTTCGAGACCTATGCGCTGTCCATGCGCTATGGCCAGCGCCACTCGTCCGAACTCGAGGCCGCCAGGCGCGTGGCCGCGGCCCTGGGCGCCAGGCGCCATGAGATCGTCGACCTCGACCTGCGCCGCTTCGGCGGCTCCGCGCTGACCGACGACGCCCTCGCCGTGCCGACCGACGGTGCCGCCGGCGGCATTCCCGTTACCTACGTGCCGGCGCGCAATACCATCATGCTGTCGCTCGCGCTCGGCTGGGGCGAGGCCGTTGGCGGCCGCGACCTGTTCTTCGGCGCCAACGCGGTGGACTACTCCGGCTACCCCGACTGCCGCCCCGAATATGTGTCGGCGTTCGAGACGCTCGCCAACCTTGCCACCAAGGCGGGTGTGGAGGGCGACCGGTTCCGTATCCACGCGCCCATCATCGACCTGACCAAGGCCGAGATCATCCGCGCCGGCGTGCGCCTGGGCGTGGACTACAGCCTGACGGTATCGTGCTACCAGGCGGATGACGATGGCCGCGCCTGCGGCGTCTGCGATTCCTGCCGCATCCGCCGCGCTGGCTTCGAGGCCGCGGGCGTGGCCGATCCGACCCGCTACCAGGCTGCCAGCTGACTCGGCTGGCAGCATCGCCAACAAGAAGCCGGCAAAAAGTCGCCCCCCAAGCCGCCCCTCCAAGTCGCCCCTTTTTCTCCGTAATGCCTGACGTCAATCTCAACGCCCTCACGCACACCGTGCTGCTGGGCACCTTCGTCCTGACCTTCCTCTTCGGCGCTGTCCTGCAGCGGACCCACTTCTGCACCATGGGAGCGCTGTCCGACATCGTCAACATCGGCGACTGGAACCGCATGCGCATGTGGGTCCTGGCCATCGGCGTGGCCATGATCGGCACCGGCGTGCTGGCCTGGACCGGCGCTATCGATCCGACCAAGACCATCTACACGGCGAGCCGGCTCGTGTGGCTGTCGACGCTGGTGGGCGGGCTGATGTTCGGCTTCGGGATGGTGCTGGCGTCGGGGTGCGGGAGCAAGACGCTGGTGCGCATCGGCGCCGGCAACCTGAAGTCGCTGGTGGTGTTCGTCTTCCTCGGGCTGTCGGCCTACATGACGCTGCGCGGGCTGTTCGGCGTGATCCGTGTCAATACGGTCGACACGGTCGCCGTCACGCTGCCGACCACGCAGGACCTGCCGTCACTGCTGGCGCCGGGACTGGGCGTGGCGCGCGGCGTGCTGCAACTGGCCCTTGGCCTCATCGCGGGCGGCGTGCTGGTGATCTGGGCGCTGGCGGGCCAGGGCTTCCGCACCTTCGACAACCTGCTCGGCGGCATCGCGGTCGGCCTGATCATCGTCGCCATGTGGTACCTGTCGGGCCATGTCGGCTATGTGGCCGAAGACCCGAACACGCTGGAAGAACTCTTCGTCGGGTCGAACAGCGGCCGCATGGAAAGCCTGAGCTTCGTCGCGCCGTATGCCTATACGCTCGACTGGCTGATGATGTTCAGCGACAAGAGCAAGGTGCTGACCATCGGCATCGTCAGCGTGATCGGCGTGATCGCCGGCGCAGCCGCCTATGCGCTGGCGACGCGCAGCTTCCGCTGGGAAGGCTTCGGCAACGCCGAGGACGTGGCCAACCACATGGTCGGCGGCATCCTGATGGGCGCCGGCGGCGTGACTGCGCTGGGCTGCACGGTAGGGCAGGGCCTGTCGGGCGTGTCGACGCTGGCGGTGGGCTCGTTCATCGCACTGGCGGGAATCGTGGGTGGGGCGGTGCTGGGGTTCCGATACCAGATCTGGCGTCTAGAGCGCCTGATCTGACACTTGGCAGCTGTGCCGACGGTTGACGCTGCGCGCGAGGTATGACTATAATCGCTGCTTCAGTTTTTCCGGGTCGTTAGCTCAGTCGGTAGAGCAGCGGACTTTTAATCCGTTGGTCGCGTGTTCGAGTCACGCACGACCCACCAGGTTTCGAAAGGGTTTGCAGGTTAACGCCTGCAAACCCTTTTTTCGTTTTGTGTAGTTTTTGTGTAGTGGCGCGGCTTTGTGTTCTGGCACCCCACCAGGGTACGAGCGCTAGTTCGGCGTGCCGACCCGTCGTGCCCGCGGGCAAAGTGGGAATGAGGCCATCACACCATAGTCAGCGAGGCCCGTAGGCCCGCAATTCGCGCCGGCAGGGAAAGCGACACCAGCCGAAATTCCCGGTCGATCTCGCCCCGCTTGGGTGATGCGCCACAGGATGGGCGCCCGTAGACTTGAAGCGTGGGTAATCCAGCGTCTCCTCCGCCCACAACGACCCCTCGCGCCCAGGCCCGAGGGGTTTTTCTTTACGCGGCCAGCAGCGCCAGCGCCGCCCCTTCAACTTCGACCAGCTCCAGCGCGCGCGGCCCGCAGCTCCTTCTCGGCCAGCTCGCGAAGTACGACGCAGGCCTTTTCAGGAGCACCATCGATGCTCGGCGCACTCTCAAGGCGCAGCCTCAGCCTGCCTGGGGTGGGGACGTCTCAGAACGACCAATTGTGTTGAAAAACTCGGCAGAAGCGGGCTTCGGTGGGATTTCGGGGGTACCCGGTTGAATGACGGCACGAAATGCTACATATATGCAACATTGCCCGTAGAATGGATAGAGGCTGGGAGAACACCGTGATCAGACTGCGACTAACTGAATTGATGGCCGACGCGACGTTCAAGCGTGGGCAGCGCGTCGAACTGCAAGAGGTGGCCGAGGCCACGGGCCTCCACCGCACCACCCTCTACAGGATGGTCAATCTGCGCGGCTACAACGCAACCTTAAACAACATCGACGCCCTTTGTCGATTCTTCGGATGCGGCGTCGGCGATGTAGCCGTTTACGTGCCCGATGAGGAAGTGCCGCAGGCCGTTCTGTCTTCAGCAGCGGATAAAGCCAATGCGTGAGCGTTTCGACGGCCACGTTGGTGGTTGCACCTTGGCCCCAGGCACCGGTCGAACCATCCAATTGCCTAGCACAACGGCCCAGCGAATGGCCTCACCCCAAAGGTGTAGTGACCTGAAACAAAAGGCACATTGCGGGATGGGTGCCGTACCTGAGCGGCTGCAGCTCGCGAACGGTGCGCAGCTGGGACGCACTGCGTCGAGCATCGCCAGTGACATCGCACGTCATCAAGAACCCTAATAGTGCATGACCAACGTTTTCGAATCCGCGGCAGAGATCCGCGTCCTTGTGGGCTACTTAGCCGAGCAGCACGCCACCTGGTTTGCCAGCCAATTCTTCGGGCCGCCCGCATCGGCGTTCCTGGCACCGGTGTTCGTCCGAACCGCGTTTCAGGCCCAATGCAATGGCGTCACCACAGCTGCAGCGCGAGTGCATGACGAAGCCATCGGCGTTGGCCGAACCCATCACCTATTTCGTCTTCCGGAGGTTCTCGAGCAAGGTGTCGCGGCCGCGCTGGCCGAAACCACGTTCGTTGAACAACTGCGCCAACATCTGACAGCGCCAGACGCAGCACTGGCCCGGCTTGAAGTCCTCTCGGCTCCTGGTGCCGCCAGTGAAGGCGCGCAGGTTATGGCGGGCGAATTCGTCGATAGTGCGGAGGCGCTGCTTCGAGCCATTGCAGGTGTGTATCTCGACGCATTCCGCAAAGGCATCAAGACCTTCCCGTTCGTGCGGGAGGCATAGTGGCTCGCCCGCCCTTCTACACAACTCAGTTGCAGGCTGGTGCGGGCCTCGTTGAAGAGACTCGGCTGCTTCTGTCCCTCTATGAGCAAGGCATGGAGCCCCAGGAGCTTCTGGCTCGTGCGCTGGAGTCTGGGCTCTTCCCTCGGGTTACAGCCCGAAGGCTACGGAATGTGGTGATCGAGTGCTTCGCACCCCGCTACATGCGCGAGCCCGATGCCGCATGGATGCTAAAGCGTATTGCCGGGCACATCAGCCGGGCGGAACTCCTGCAGTTGCTGATGCTCTACACCGCGCGCGCCAACTTGGTCCTGAGCGACTTTGTCACCCAGCTCTATTGGCCTCGGTATGCCGCTGGCCGTGATGGGCTGACGTCAGACGACACCAAGGAGTTCGTGCTCAGTGGAATCCGCGCTGGCCGAACCCAGAAGCCCTGGTCTGACAGCACCATCCGCCGGATGTGCAACTACCTGCTCAGCTGTTGCGCCGACTACGAGTTGCTGTCCAAGAACATCCGAGGCCCGCGCAGGATACAGGCGCTCCGGGTTCAAGACCGCGTGGCCGCCTACCTGGCGTACGACCTCAAATTTCAAGGCCTGGCCGACAACCAAATCGTCGGGCACGAAGACTGGCAGCTGCTTGGCCTTCAGCCCAACGATGTGCGGGATGTCCTCAAGCGGCTCTCGCTGCAGGGCTATCTGATCTTGCAGGCTGCCGGTGAAGTGGTGCACATCGGCTGGAACTACAAAACCAAAGGGGAGTTGATCGATGTCCTCACTCGATCATGATTTCAACGAGCTGATCGAGCGCGTCAAGCATGGACGCGAGTTCAGCCATGCCAGCTTCGAGCCCATCTTCTACCTGGTCTTCCACCCGGAGCGGATCCTGGATGTGAAGCGACGGCACTCGGCATGGGCCAGTAGGTTGATGAACGAAGGGTGGGACGTCCACCAGTTCTCCATCGCCAAGGAGGTTGGCGATATCTTGGCCCAAGCGCCCATGCGCAAGGTTTGGATCGCGGCCGATCAGAAGGCGCCACAGGCCTGGGACAAGACCAACAAGTCGCTGGCCAACGCGGTCGCCACTGGCGCCCTACAGAAGCGGCTGGAGGCCAAGTTGGAAGAGCTGGAAGGCAAGCCCCGCGGCATCCTGCTGGTGACCGACCTAGAAGCCCTGCACCCCTACATGCGCATTGGCGTTATCGAGGGCCAGCTGCAAGGCAAGTTCCATGTGCCCACCGTGTTCCTCTACCCCGGCGTCCGCACCGGCAAGACACGCCTTAAGTTTCTTGGGTTCTATCCCGAGGACGGCAACTACCGTTCAGTCCACGTCGGCGGCTGACCCCGAGAGAAGCAAGTCATGAACATCAAGCAACTGTTTGACCCGTCCCGGGACATCTACCGCAGCATCGAGAAGGTCATCTTCTACGGCGTCTCGCAAGAAGAGCGCCTGAAGAAGGAGGTGTCCGAGTACGTGGTGACCGACAGCATTGACGAGCAGTTCAACAAGCTGCTGCTAAAGATGCAGGCCGCGATGGATGCCGGCGGTGAGAGCGAAGTCGGTGTGTGGGTATCGGGCTTCTATGGCTCGGGCAAGAGCTCGTTCACCAAGTACCTTGGCCTGGCGTTTGACGACTGCATCCAGATCGATGGCGTCCCGTTCCGCCAGCACCTGCAAGACCGCCTGAAGCGCACCACCACGCGCCAACTGCTCAGCACCGTCGCCAAGCGCTTTCCGGCAGCCGTGCTGCTGCTGGACTTGGCGAGCGAACAGCTGGCAGGCGCCACGATGGAGGAAGTCTCCACGGTGCTCTTCTACAAGGTGCTGCAGTGGGCGGGCTACTCGCGCAACCTGAAGGTGGCGGCGCTGGAGCGCAAGCTGCGCCGCGAGGGCCGCTACGACGAGTTCCTGAAGCTGTTTGAAGAGGCCACCGGCGGCGAGCCCTGGTCGCAGTACCGCGACGATGAGCTGGTGGCGGATAGCCTGGTGCCCGCCATCGCACACCAGCTCTACCCCACGCTGTTCAAGACCGAAAGCTCCTTCACTACCGAAACCAGCGATGTGGTGGTGTTTGAGAACGACCGGGTCAAGGAGATGCTGGCCATTGCCCGCGAAGCCTCGGGCAAGGACTACATCATCTTCATCATCGACGAGGTGGGCGAGTACGTGGGCTCGCGCCAGAACCTGATCCTCAACCTCGACGGCCTGTCGAAGAACCTCAAGGCCCTAGGTGGCGGCAAAGTCTGGATCATCGGCACTGCGCAGCAAACGCTGACCGAAGATGATCCCCGTGCCGCTCTGAACTCACCCCAGCTGTTCAAGCTGAAAGACCGCTTCCCCATCCAGATCGACCTGGAGGCAAACGACATCAAGGAGATCTGCGTCACCCGCCTGCTGGGCAAGTCTCCCGAGGGTACGCAGGCCCTGGGCGCGCTGTTTGACCAACACGGCCAGGCCCTGCGCCACCACACCAAGCTGGAAGACGCCCGCGCCTTTGGTGCCGACTTCGATCGCAAGACCTTCGTCGATCTGTACCCCTTTCTGCCGGCGCACTTCGACATCCTGCTTCACCTGCTGGGCGCGCTGGCACGCTCCACCGGTGGCATTGGACTGCGCTCGGCGATCAAGGTGATTCAGGACATCCTGATCGAGAGCGACGGTGGCCGCACCGCCGTGGCCGACCAGGCTGTGGGCTGGCTGGCCACCACCGCCACCTTGTTCGACGCACTGGAGAAGGACATCCAGCGCGCCTTCCCCAACCTGTACAAGCCGGTGCAAGAGGTCTGCCGCAACCGCTTTGCCGGTTCGCCGCTACACCACCAGGTGGCCAAGACTGTGGCCATCCTGCAAATCCTCGGCAACCTGCCTGTCACGCGCCAGAACGTGGCTGGCCTGATGCACGACGGCGTGTCCCTGGCCAGCCGTGCCGAGGACGTGAACCGCGCCATCGAGGAGCTGATCACCGACCGCTTTGTGCCCTTCGGCGAGCAAGACGGCCAGCTGCGCTTCTTCAGTGAGAAGCTGAACAACGTCGAGCAAGAGCGGAGCCAGATCCCTCTGCGCGCCGTGGAGCTCAAGCGTTTGGCGAATGCTGCACTTACCGAGGTCTATGCCCCGCTGCCCAGCACGCAGCTCAATGGCTCACTGGCGGTGCAAACGGGCCTGAAGGCGCTGAGCGCTGGCGGCCTGCCAACGGCACTGGCGGGTGATCGCAACACCATTCAGACGCTGGTGGAAAAGTGTGACCCTAAAGAGTACGAGACCACTCGCACCCGACTTCAAGACGAGTCGCGCCAGGCTTCCAGCAAGTACCAGGTCTACCTGATCGGCCGCACCACGCCCGAAATCGAAGAACTGACGGCCGACATCTTTCGCTGCCGCGAGATCGCCAACAAGCACCGCAACGACCCCGACCAAGAGGTCAAGGATTACTGCAACGGCCAGTTGGACCGTGCCAGCCGCCTGGAGGGCGAACTCCAGCGCTTGATTCGCCGCAGCCTGTTTCAAGGCTCGTACATCTTCCGCGGCCAGGTCTCTGCGGTGGAATCGCTAGCGCCTGAGGTCTTGGATGCCGCCCGCAAGCACTTGGCCAGTGTAGCCGCGCAGGTGTTCGACCGCTATGCAGAAGCCCCGGTGCGCGTGGCCACCGACACGGCCGAACGCTTCCTGCGCGCTGGCAACCTGGCCGCTATCACCTCACAGATTGACCCGCTCAGCCTGGTGCAGGTGAAGGCCGGCAAGCCCTCGGTGAAGGTTGACCACAAGGCCCTGGTCAGCATCCGAGACACCATCGAGCGCACCAGCCCCATCGACGGCAAGAGCCTGTCCGAGCGATTCGCTGACGCCCCCTTCGGCTGGTCACCCGACACCCTGCGCTACCTGGTGGCGGCGCTGCTGGTGGCCGGTGAGGTGAAACTGAAGGTAGCCGGTCGTGAAGTTACCGTTAACGGTCAGCAAGCTGTTGACGCGCTGAAGACCAATAACAGCTTCAAGAACGTGGGCCTGTCGCTGCGCGAAGACAAGCCTTCGATGGAGATGCTGGCGTTGGCCGCCGACCGTCTGACCGAACTCAGTGGCGAGTTGGTGGTGCCGCTGGAGGACGACATCAGCAAGGCCACGGTGCGCCTCTTCCCCGGTCTGCAGAACCGCTACGCCCCCTTGGCTGAAAAGCTGAAGAGCCTGGGCCTGCCCGGTGAAGACCGCCTGGACACCCTGGGACGCGAGATCGCTGATGTGCTGCTCACGGATGCCTCCGACGCGCCCCAGCGCTTGGGCAAGTCCGAGTCACCCCTGTATGCCACCTTAAAGTGGGCGGCCGAGCTGCGCCAATCTCTGGAGCAGGGTCTGGAGACCACGCTTCGCGACCTGCGCGGGCTGCGCAACCTGCTGGACGGCCTGCCCAACACCGGCGAACCCGCGGCCCTGAAAGCCGACCTGGCTGAACCCCTTAGCCAGTTGGACGCCCAACTGGCCCAAGAAGACTTCTACCGCGCTGCTGCCGACCTGAACAGCCGGCTGACCGCTGTGCGGGCGCGTGTGCGGGATTCGGCCCTGGCCCTGCAAGCCACACAGGCCGAGCGCCTGAAGCAGGTGGCGGCCGATGTGCAGCGCGTGCCCGAGTGGGTGGAGCTGACACAGCAAGAACAACAAGAGCTGCTGGACGGCCTCGACAGACTGGCCCTGCAAGCCAGCCCAGACGCTCAAGGCCTGCGCACCCTGGTCAACCAGGACTTCGTCATCCAGACCCAGGCGCAAGACGCCAAAGCACGCATCGAGCGCCTGGGCCGCGAACGGGTGCAGGCCCGCATGAAGGCCGAGACCGAGATCAAGGCTGGCGGTGCCGGGGCTAAAGATGAGCCCAAGCCTGCTGTGCAGCGCAAGGTCAAAGCCCGCGGCCACATTACCACCCTGGCCGATCTGGATGCCCTGATCAAAGAGCTGCAGCGCGTGCGCTCTGAACTGAGCTACGCCCACGCCTTTGAACTGAATCTAAAGCTGGAAGACTGATCCCATGGCTTTTGACGACAAGACCCGGGGCCGGTTGCAGAAGCTGGTCACCGAATGCCGCGGCTTGCTGACCGACGAGATCCGTATCCAGGTTCAGCAGACCTATGGCTTAGACCCGAACACTGGCGAGGTGACGCCGCTGGACCGCCTGACGCACCTCTCCGCTGCTGAGCGCGAAACCGCCGACTTGCTGCGGCAAACGCTGGCGCACTATCTGGCGGCCGAAGGGTTGGCCGACAGCGCCGACCACCGAGTGCCCATCATTGACCGCATCGTGCGAGAGCAGGCCTTCACCGTGTTGAACCGCCTGGCTGCGCTCTTGATGATGGAAGCACGCGGCGTACTGTTGCCTGCCGTAAGCCAGGGCCAGCAATCCAAGGCGTTTGAGCTCTACAAGCTGGTGGCCGGCAGTGCCCTGGGCGAAACGGGCCAGGCCTACCAGGCCTTCCTGTTCAGCTTGTTCGACGAATTTGCGCAGGAGCTACCTGCGTTGTTTGACCGCTTCGCGCCGCAAGGCCGTCTGTTCCCGCGTGAGGCGGCACTCCTGCAGGTGTTCGCAGCGCTGAACCATCACGACATCCAGCCACTGTGGGTGCAAGACGAAACCATCGGATGGATTTACCAGTACTTTAATGATCCTGATGAGCGCAAGCGGATGCGGGATCCGAAGCAGGGTGGGTCCCCAACTCCCCGCAATAGCCGGGAACTGGCTGTTCGAAATCAGTTCTTCACTCCCCGCTATGTGGTGGAGTTTCTAGTGGACAACACCCTGGGGCGACTATGGCTCAACGCGACAGGCGGCCAAACCAGCTTGCGCAAACATTGTCAGTACCTGCTCGTCAAACCTGACGAGTCGCTGTCAACCGCAACACGGCTACGTGACCCCCGCACTTTGAAGCTGCTAGACCCGGCCTGCGGCTCCATGCACTTCGGGCTTTATGCCTTTGACCTGTTCCTAGCTATCTACCGCGAGTCCTGGGACTGGGAGCAAGCCCAGGGCCCTGGTAGCCTGGACGTGAGCACCCAGCCCGGTGCCGGTCTGCTACCCCTGTGCCAGACCTATGCTGACCAGCAGGCTTACATGCGCGACGTGCCGCGCATGGTCGTTGAACACAATATCTACGGCGTGGACATCGACCCGCGAGCCGCGCAGATCGCTTCGCTGGCGCTGTGGCTGCGCGCGCAGCGCGCATGGCACGATGAGGGCGTCAAGGCCAAGGACCGGCCAGCCGTGGGGCGTGGCAACGTCATCGCCGCCACCGCGCCGCCCGCGGAGAAGAAGCTGCGCGAGCAGTTTTCGGCGCAGCTTGATGGCCTGGACGCAGAACTTTTCACCAACACCCTGCAGCTGCTGAAAGGCGTGCCAGAGTTGGGGGTGCTGCTGCAAGTGGAACGCGAACTGCCCCGCTTGGTGCGCTCAGTGTTTGGCGAGCACGGCAGCTTGTTCCAGGACGCGGATGCGGAACAGTGGCGCAAGGCTGAAACCCGGTTGCGAGGGGCGCTGACCGAGTTTGCCCAGACCGCCAAAGCAACCTATCAGGGGCGGCTGTTCGCGCAGGATGCCTTGCAAGGGTTGCGGTTGATCGATCTGTGTCGCGAGGTATTTGACGTGGTGGTAATGAATCCACCGTTTGGTGCCTTGACCTCGGGCACGAAGAATCACCTCAATGAAATCTACCCGCGGGGCAAGAACGACTTGCTAGCCATATTTGTAGAGCGTGGCGTTGAAATGCTACGAACTGGAGGCCGGATTGGAGCAATTACCTCCCGGACTTGTTTCTTTTTATCAAGTCTGCAGAAGTGGCGTGAGGAGGTGGTGCTGGGCACCACGACTCCCAATGTAATGGCTGACCTAGGATATGGCGTGATGGATGACGCAGCCGTGGAAGCCGCCGCGTATGTCTTGGAGAAGCGGGTATGACGACGTTCTTGCGCTTATTGAATGAAAAAAACAAGGCGGCCGCACTGCTAGCTTCCATTAAAGACGGGGGCGACCGCGTATTTACGGTCGATCCATCTAGTTTTCGCCAAGTGCCGGCAGCGCCCTTTGCATACTGGGTGAGCGAAGAGGTCAGAAGTGTCTTTCGCCGCCTGCCTGCTTTGGAGGCCAATGGCCGCACAGCACAGCATGGATGCTCAACAAAGGATGACTCTCGATTTCTAAGGCTCTGGTGGGAAATCAGTGGCTTGAAATCAATGTGGGTGATGTTTGCCAAAGGGGGGGCGTATTCACCCTTCTACTCGGACATTTACTTGGTTGTTAATTGGGGGAGTGACGCACGGGAGTTGGAGGCGGCACTGCTGAAAAAATACCCGTATCTTGGTGAAACGGCAAATTGGGTTCTTCACCGCGAATGCAAATATCTTCACCCAGGCCTCACATGGTCAAGCAGGACAAATGGTTTAAGTTTGCGCCTACTACCGGCCGATTGCATTTTCACAAGTAAAGGCCCGGCGGTGTTTGCAGCTGAGGATGATCACGCTGAACTCCTTTCTCTTGCTTCCCTGATGAATAGCCAAGCATTTGGCCTGCTTGTATCGGTTCAGTTGGCGCGCGTGGAATTGGCGCAATCTTTCGAAGTCGGGTTGATTCAGCAAACCCCGGTCCCTGCTCTCAGCACGTCCCAGCTGTCCATTCTCGCTGGTCTGGCCCGTCACGCCTGGGCACTTAAGCGCACACTAGACACCATTGAAGAAACTTCACATGCCTTCGCGCTGCCCGCGGTGCTGCGCCCCCGCTTGGGCGACTACGACCCGCCAGTTATCGAAGCACAGCTCGCCAGCATTCAGTCCGAGATTGACGACATCGCGTTCGGCCTTTACGGCTTCAGCGAGGCCGACCGCGCTGCCGTGCAAGCTAGCCGGTGCGAGGCTAGTGGTGGCGATGCCGAAGCAGGCGCTGACGATGAGAGCGACGAAGAAGTTAGTACCGAACCCATCCCCCAGATTGACGGCCTGATGTCCTGGGCCGTGGGCGTGGCCTTTGGCCGTTTCGACTGGCGTCTGGCCAGCGGCGAGCGCGCCGCACCGCCAGAGCCTGAGCCTTTCGACCCTCTGCCCGCCAAGAGCCCCGGCATGCTGCCCGATGGCGCGGCGCCCTTCCACGCTCACGCTGGCATCCTGGTGGACGATGCCGGCCATCCGCACGACCTGGTACGCCTGACCGAAGAGGTGCTGGCCCGCGTGGACGTGCCTGTGCCCGCAGACCTTCGCCGTTGGTTGCAGAAGGATTTCTTCGTCTTCCACCTTCAGCGCTATTCCAAGAGCCGGCGCAAGGCGCCCATCTACTGGCCGCTAAGCACCGTCTCAGGGAGCTACACGCTGTGGGTGTACTACCCAAGCCTCAGCCGCCAAACGCTGTACACCGCCATCAATGACTTCGTTGAGCCTAAGCTCAAGCAGGTCGACGAGGATGTAACTGCACTGCGCAACAAGGGCGGAGCTCGCACCCGTGATGACGAGAAGCAGTTCGAGACGCTTCAGATCTTGGCCCAAGAACTGAACGATCTGCGCGACACGATGCAAAGCCTGGCCCACGGCTACCAGCCCGACCACGACGATGGCGTTCAGATCACTGCCGCGCCTCTGTGGACGCTGTTCCGCCACAAGCCCTGGCAGAAGCTGCTGAAAGACACCTTTGCCAAGCTGCAGAAGGGCGACTACGACTGGGCACATCTGGCCATGACCTATTGGCCGGACCGCGTACGCGAGAAGTGCAAGACCGACAAGAGCCTGGCCATTGCCCACGGCTTGGAAGAGTTGTACGTCGAACCCGAAGCGACGCCGAAGAAGTCTCGTGGCCGCAAGAAGGCCGACACCTGACCCACGTACTACCCATGATGCGCATCGAAACCTTCATCCAGCAGGAGATCCTGGCGCCCCGCATGGCCGACAAGGGCGTGTTGGTGGTCTACGACCCTGAACGCCGCTACCACGGCACCTGCACCAGCATGGAAAGCGAGCATTGCCGCGTGGTGGATGCCTGCGCCAGCAGCATCACCAGCCGCGAGCAGGCCGCCCAAGCCCTGGTGGACTTGGGCCAAGGGCGCATTGAGCAGTTGCTGGTGTACGTCCCCGCTCCAGCGCCTGTGGACGACGACGCCAAGCAGAAGGACCCGTTCAGCCCCTTCGCCGCCTGCGGTCGCGTGTTCCCTGATGGCGATGGTGACCGCTTGGAGAGCCTGTGCCTCAGCGCCAAGCCCGACCAGGTGCTGGAACTTCGTAAGGTGTTCGACGCCGACCCGAACCCGTCGTTCGCGGTGATCGACGCCCTGGGTGGCGGGGTGGGATGGCCCACCCTGCGTGCCTTGCTGGGGGCAGAGTCCAGCCGCGACATCTTGCTGGCGCTGATGGCGCCCAGCCACGCGCAAGAGCAGGCCCTGAAGGCTTCCGAAACCTGGGTGAACGAAGCGCGTGAAATGCTGAAGAGCAGCTTAACCTTGACCCTGCGCACCCGTGGTCGGGCCTGGTCGTCCATCGCCGAAGAGCTGTGGCGCTACGTGCTGTTCAGCGAGTTTGCCTTTGACCTGCCGTGTCCGTTGCCGGACAGTCTTGCCGACTTGCCGAAGGCACCCGAAGCCTGTCGGTCGGTGATCTTCGCGCTGTGTGATGACCTGCGCAACGACCACCGGACTCAACCCGTCTACATCGACCGAGCACAGAAGCTGGAGCAGGAGCTGGGCTTGGCACAGCACTGCGCCGCAATTCAAGACCTGGGTCCTCGCGAGACCTTCCCTTTTGAAGAGCGCAGCGCGCTGGAGCGCGGCATCGCGGCCTTGCTGCGCGATGACGTGGATGGTGTGCGCAGTGCGTTGGACCGCCAGCGTCGCTCGGTCTGGGCTGCGCGTGGCGAAAGCCGGCTGAAGTGGGATCTGCTGCGCGCCGCCCTGGAACTGGGCCTTCGTTGTGAAGAGCTGGAAGAGCAGTTGTCCCAGCACAGCCAGGACATGGCCCGTTTGCTGACGTTCTACACAGGCTCGCTGCGCGAGGCCGACCGGCTGCACCGCGAATTTGAGCAGGCGCTGGGTGACTTCGAATGGCAAGACATCCAAGACGTCATGAAGCCGGTGCGCCAGCAGGCGCGCCGCGCCTATGGCCGCCTGGCCGAGAAAACTCAGCAAGCCTTCACCCGGCACCTACAGGCGGGTGGCTGGCCGCTGGTAGGCCAGCTGGCCAATGCCGACGTGTTCGACCGATTCGTCGCGCCCAAGCTGCAACAGCATGGCCACAAGGTGGCCTATCTGATGATCGATGCGCTGCGCTACGAGCTGGGCGTGGCGCTTGAACAGCAGCTCGCCGACGACGGTGCGGCGGCGCTGCAGGCGGCCCTGGCGCCTCTGCCCACCATCACGCCGGTAGGCATGGCGGCCCTGCTGCCTGGTGCGGGCCAGCAGTTGAGCCTGCGACGAGACGCCGCCGGGCTGACGCCCATGCTGGGCGATCAGCCCGTGACAAACGTGGCGCAGCGCATGGACGTGCTGCGCAAGCGCTACGGGCAGCGCTTTGCCGAGGGCCGCCTGGAGGAGTACGTGCGCGGCCGCCTGGAGGTGCCGGCCGATGCTGACCTGCTGGTGCTGCGCGCGGTGGAGATCGACAGTCAGTTCGAGAACAACCCCGACACTGCTCCAGCCGAGATCACTAATGCGTTGCGCCGCATTCGAATGGCCATACACCGCTTGGCAGAAGCCGGCTTCCAGGATGTGGTGATTGCCACCGATCACGGCTTCTTCATCAACACCCACGCCGGTGCGGGTGATGTGTGCGGCAAGCCCGAGGGCAATTGGCTAATCGAGCATGATCGCTGCGCGCTGGGCGATGGCGCTGCGAGCAATACGCACTACTTGATGCCCGCTGACCGGCTGGGTGTACGCGGTGACTTTGCCAAGGTGGCTGGACCGTTGACGTTGGCCGCCTACCGGGCGGGCCTGTCGTACTTCCACGGCGGCGCATCGCTGCAAGAGTGCGTGGTGCCGGTGCTGACCTTGCAACTGAAGGTGCTGGCCCAGCCAGCGCTAACCCGTGCGGTGGTCTCGCTGGCCTACAAGAACGGCGCTACAAAGGTCACGACCCGTGTGCCGGTGATCGAGGTGGCCGTGGACGGGGCCGATATGTTCTCGGCCGACAGCGCGTTCGAGATCCTGCTGGAGGCACAGGATGCCAAGGGCAATGTGGTGGGTGAGGTGCGCGCAGGTGGCGCCGTCAACGCGGCAACCGGTACGCTGACACTGCACGCGGGCGAGAAGGTGCAAGTGACTTTGAGAATGCAGCTCGAATTTGAGGGCAAGTTCAAGGTCAAGGCGCTGAACCCCAAGACCAATGAAATCTACAGCCAGCTCGACCTGGCAACCGACTACCCGGTGTAAGCCATGGAATACATCCCAGACGACCTGGACCGCAAGCTGGCTGCCGCCTTCGACGGCAAGGTGGTGCGCAAAGACCTGCTTCACCGAATCAAGAAGGGCACGAACGTGCCCACCTTCGTGCTGGAGTTCTTGCTGGCCCGCTACTGCGCGAGTGATGATCCTGCGGAGATTCAGGCCGGCATGGAAGCCGTGCTGGACACGCTGAACGAGAACTACGTGCGGCCCAATGATGCCAACGCTGCCCAGTCGCGGGTGGCCACTAAGGGCAAGCATCGGTTCATCGACAAGGTGCACGTTAATTACGTGGAGAAGGACCGCCGGCACTGGGCTGCGCTGGAGAATTTCGACTCGCGCCGCGTGGCCATCAGCGAAAAATACTACCGCGACAACGACCGCCTGCTGCAAGGTGGTCTGTGGGCGGAAGTGACCGTGGCCTTCAACGAGGTGGAAGACGACAAGTACACCTTCTTCGTGGAAGACTTGCGGCCTATCCAACTCAGCCGCTTTGACTTTGACCGCTACTGTGAAGGCCGTGCCGGCTTCACCCGCGACGAGTGGATGGACGTGATCCTGCGCTCAGTGGGCCTGGAGCCCAGCAAGCTGTCAGCCCGGGTCAAGTTCCACTACATCGCTCGCCTGGCGCCGCTGATCGAGGCCAACTACAACTTCATCGAGTTGGGCCCCCGCGGCACGGGCAAGTCGTACTTCTTCAGCGAGTTCTCGCCCTACTCCACGCTGATCAGCGGTGGCCAGGCCACCAAGGCCGTGCTGTTCTACAACAGCCAGCGCCACAAGATCGGCCTGGTGGGATTCTGGGACACCGTGGCATTCGACGAGGTGGGTGGTCTGAAGGTCAAGGATCCGGACACGATCCAGATCATGAAGGACTTCATGGCCAACGGGCGCTTCTCGCGCGGCGTGGAGGTCATCGCGGATGCGTCCATGGCCTTCGTGGGCAACTTGGACCTGTCGGTGGACCAGATTGTGCACTCTGAGGTGTACGACCTGTTCCAGCCGCTGCCCAAGGAATTCGATCTGGCGGTGCAGGACCGCTTTGCCTGCTACCTGCCGGGTTGGGAGATGCCCAAGAACAGCAGCGAATTCTTGACCAGCCGCTACGGCTTCATCACAGACTACCTGGCCGAAGCCTTCCACCATCAACTTAAGCAGACCAATCGCTACGAAGAGGTCAGCAAGCGCATCAAGCTGGGTCGTGAGGTGGAGGGGCGCGACGAGAAGGGCATCAAGAAGACCGTCTGTGCTTTCCTGAAGATCCTGCACCCCAACGGCAGCCCGACCGACGCCGAGTTCGAAGAATACGTGGCCTATGCCGTTGAAGGCCGGCGCCGCGTGAAGGAGCAGATGAACAAGCGCAAGACGGACGACGAGTACGCGCGCATCAATCTGTCCTACATCAGCGCGACCGGGCAAGAGGTTGTGGTGTTCTGCCCCGAGTCGCGTAACGCCACGGCCACGCTGGAGCCCAGCCGCCGCAGCATTCATGGCGGCGCGCCTGTGCCCCCATTGGTCCCGGTGGAGCCAACTGCGCCAGCGCCGTCACTTGTCGCCCCACCCGCGGTCGCGACCGTGGTTGAGCCAGAAGCTACCCCGCTGGCCTTCGCAACTCCGCAGGCGATTGATATGCCGGCCGAGCCTGAGCTGACCGAGCAGCACTTCACCATCCACTACGGTGACACTGGCCACAGCTACGAGTCCATCGTGCTGCCGTATCTGCGCGGCGCTCGGTCGGTAACCATCGAAGATCCGTATATCCGCGCCACGCACCAGGTGCAGAACTTCGTCCGCTTCTGCGAAGCCGTGATCAAGGTCCCCTCCGTCCGCAACATCATGCTGATCACCAGCTATGACGATACGACCAACGTGCAGGAGCTGGCATCGCGCCTAGACGAGCTCAAGCAAAGCCTGCTGGAACTGGACGTGGCGCTGGACGTGAAGGTGAACGAGAACCTGCACGACCGCGAGATCCGCATCGACAACGGCTGGATCATCAAGATCGGCCGCGGGCTGGATTTTTTCCAGAAGCCCGACAGCTGGTTCGGCGTGGGTGCCAATGACATCAGCTTGCGGCGGTGCTTGGAAACCAAGGTTGACATCTTCAGGGCGCCTGCCGCCTAGATTGACGCCGTGCCTACGCGATGAGCGTGAACGGGTTCGCCACGTGGTGGCCCTGGCTGGGGTATCAGTCATGGCAACGCCTCTTGGTGGAAAATTTCGGTGCCCCATAGAGGGTTTGGAAGGCGATTTTTTTTTACGCACTCGGCAACCCCCCTGTGCGTTACTTGCGCCGCAAAAAATGAACCTTCCAGCCGGGTTCCGGCCCCTCGGCCCGCTAGTTTCACCCCTCGCCCGGGTCGAGGCGGCGCGCAGGCAAGGTCCAGCGCTGCTGGATTGCCAGCTCGAGCTGCTCGACCGTCTGGCCGTCGGCGCGGCGAGAGCGAGGCCCAGGCTCCAGGTCGACAGGCGGCGGTCTCGCTTGACCAGCGGCCTTGATTGCGCGGACGCGGCGCTTGCGTTCAGCGTCACGCGAGCGAGCCTCGTCAACGCCCATCGGCACGCGCGGCACAAAGCGCGGTGCCATCGGGACGCCGAGCAAGCAGCGACCGACTAGGGACTCGAACGCGGCAGCAGCAGCATCGGACACGGCAGCAGGCTCCAGGCTGGATGCCCGAAGCCTAAGCGCGCCGGCAAGGGTTTACAAGCCATCGGTGTCTACAGCGCCAGCTTCCTCGAGCACGTACTGCAGCCGATGGCTCATCTCGCGAGCCACTGCAATAGCGAAGTTCAGGAGAGTCAGTTCACCAGCGCCGAGCTTGTCGAGCAGCCGGTTGATCTCTTGCTCCGTCCATTCGCTGAATTCGATAGCGTCCAACAGCTGCTCGGCACGATGAGCGGCCAGCAGGTCCAGCCCAAGCGTCGTGCGCCGTAGGTCTTCGAGCAGGTCCACGATTCAACCCTCCGAGTAGAACGGCGCCAGGCTCGCCTCGGCGTTACGCATCAGCTGCAGCGCGGACGTTTCCTTCTCGGCGAGGCGGCGCGCCCGGACCGCGGCGTCCTTCCACTTGGTGGCCAGCTGATGACTGCCAGCCAGAACAGACGGTGGACACCTGTTGGTGAGGTCGAGCAAGCGAGTGCGCAGGCGATCGCGTTCGGCTTCATCAGCGGCAGATTGATCGGCGGACTTGCGCGAGGTCTTCGGCATGATGCTTCTCCTCCTGATGGGTTTGATGAGCTGCGAGCGAGCGCCAGAGGCAAACCCGTCCCGCGCGATTGAAATTTGGAAAAGCCAGACCTTGGGCACCATCGAAACCATCGAAATAGGGATTTCGATGGTTTTGGGGGTGCGTGAGGTAGAGGAATTCCCAGAATTCATGGCTTGACGGCGTCCAGCAGACTGGGATGCACCACGTATCGACTGGTTGGCCGGCCGACAGTCGCGGCTTCGTTCGGGAGCTTTCTAAGCCACCCATAGTCCTGCAACACCAGGATCGCGGCCTGGATGTCCTTTGTCTCCGTGAGCAGGCTCCAGCCTTTCAGGCGGACGTCACGTACAGAGAATGGTATCGGCAGGGCGCTGGCCTTCAGGCGCTTGAGCAGCGCCTTGGCTGCGTGTGGGTGGCGGACCTAAATTGCATGGTATTGGCGGACGAAATTTGCACACTCGGGCAAGGTGGCGGCTCTACAGGAAACCGTGGAGCCGCCCATGTACGGGAGGGAACAACGCGTGCTGCT
>Ga0160472_100504_pt1 | contig 25980 bp, 20 predicted proteins | sample HID1973M_E11MG_FD_108267 | JGI IMG/M metagenome (GOLD analysis project Ga0160472, IMG submission 108267) | Enriched mosquito-associated microbial communities from UW Madison campus, WI, USA - HID1973M_E11 MG | ecosystem: Host-associated > Arthropoda: Insects > Digestive system > Unclassified ... | reverse complement strand
GAGCCATCGAAGTACTTGAGGTCGGCAACCATCACCTCGTCCCACAGGCCGCGGGCCTTCAGGTCACGAACCAGGTAATCGTTGACCACCGTGAACTCGCCCGACAGGTTCGACTTGACGTACAGGTTCTGGAAGGTCGGCTCGATGCACGCCGACACGCCGATGATGTTCGAGATGGTCGCGGTCGGGGCGATGGCGATGCAGTTCGAGTTGCGCATGCCGTGCTGCTTGATGCGCGCACGGAGGCTGTCCCAGTCCATCGTCGACGACAGATCGACTTCCAGATAGCCGCCGCGCTCTTCGGCCAGCAGCTTCAGCGAGTCCTGCGGCAGGATGCCACGATCCCACAGCGAGCCTTCATAGCTGCTGTAGCGGCCGCGTTCCTCGGCCAGTTCGGTGGAAGCCTGGTAGGCGTAGTAGCAGACCGCTTCCATCGAGGTGTCGGCGAACGTCACCGCGGCCTCGCTGGCATACGGCGTGCGCAGCACGTGCAGGCAGTCCTGGAAGCCCATGATGCCCATGCCGACCGGACGGTGGCGCAGGTTCGAGTTGCGGGCCTTCTCGACGGCGTAGTAGTTGATGTCGATGACGTTGTCGAGCATCCGCATGGCGGTGCGGATGGTCTTCTGCAGCTTGGCGTGGTCGAGCACGTAGCTGCCGTCGGCCTGCTTCACCAGGTGGGCGACGAGGTTCACCGAACCCAGGTTGCAGACGGCGATCTCGCTCTCGTTGGTGTTCAGCGTGATTTCGGTGCACAGGTTCGACGAGTGCACCACGCCCACGTGCTGCTGGGGGCTGCGGATGTTGCACGGGTCCTTGAACGTGATCCACGGATGGCCGGTTTCGAACAGCATGCCCAGCATCTTGCGCCACAGCTGGATCGCCGGCAGCTTCTTGAACAGCTTCAGCTCGCCCGAGGCGGCCTTGGCTTCGTAGCCGAGGTAGGCCTTCTCGAATTCCTTGCCGACCTTGTCGTGCAGGTCCGGGCAGGTGGACGGCGAGAACAGCGTCCATTCGGCGTTTTCCATCACGCGCTTCATGAACAGGTCGGGAATCCAGTTCGCCGTGTTCATGTCGTGCATGCGGCGGCGGTCATCGCCGGTGTTCTTGCGCAGTTCGAGGAATTCCTCGATGTCGAGGTGCCACGTCTCCAGATAGGCGCAGACGGCGCCCTTGCGCTTGCCGCCCTGGTTCACGGCGACGGCGGTGTCGTTCACCACCTTCAGGAACGGCACCACGCCCTGGCTCTTGCCGTTGGTGCCCTTGATGTGCGAGCCGAGCGCGCGCACATTGGTCCAGTCGTTGCCCAGGCCGCCGGCGAACTTCGACAGCAGCGCGTTTTCCTTGAGCGCCTCGTAGATGCCTTCGAGGTCGTCCGACACGGTGGTCAGGTAGCACGACGAGAGCTGCGAACGCTGCGTGCCCGAGTTGAACAGCGTCGGCGTGGACGACATGAAGTCGAACGACGACAGCAGCTGGTAGAACTCGATGGCGCGGCCTTCACGGTCCTGCTCGTTCAGCGCCAGGCCCATCGCCACGCGCATGAAGAATGCCTGCGGCATCTCGATGCGGGTCTCGTTGATGTGCAGGAAGTAGCGGTCGTACAGCGTCTGCAGGCCGAGGTAGTTGAACTGGAAGTCGCGCGAGGCGTCGAGCGCGGCGCCGAGGCGGGCCAGGTCGAAGGTGGCGAGCTTCTCGTCCAGCAGTTCGGCCTGGATGCCGCGGGCGATGAACTTCGGGAAGTACTCGGCGTAGCGCAGCGACATCTCGGCCTGCGTCACTTCGGCGCCGAGGATTTCCTTGCGGATGGTGTGCAGCAGGATGCGGGCGGTGACCTGGCTGTAGTCCGGGTCCTTCTCGATCAGGGTACGCGCGGCGAGGATGGCCGAGTCGTAGACCTGCGTCATCGGCACGCCGTCGTACAGGTTCTTCAGCGTTTCCTTGAGGATCGGCTCGGCGCTCACGGCCTTGCCCAGCCCGGCGCAGGCGGTGTCGATCAGCTCGTGCAGCGCGCCGAGGTCGAGCACGCGGCTCACGCCACCGTCGGTGACATTGAACGAGACGCCGCCCTGCACGCGGGCCACGGCCTGCGCATTGGCCTGGGTGCGCTCCTGGGTGCGCTTCTCGCGGTAGAGCACGTAGGCGCGGGCCACTTCGTGCTCGCCGGAGCGCATCAGGGCCAGCTCGACGTGGTCCTGCACGTCCTCGATATGGAACGTGCCGCCGCTAGGACGGCTGCGCAGCAGCGCGCGCACCACGTTCTGGGTCAGCTGCTCGACGACTTCACGCACACGCGCCGACGCCGCGCTCTGGCCGCCATTGACCGCGAGGAAGGCCTTGGTCAGGGCCACGGCGATCTTGCTGGGCTCGAACGCCACCACGGCGCCGTTGCGGCGGATGATCTTGTGGTCGGGGTAGTTCGAAGCCGTGGCGGACATGGCGCCGGCGGCGTCCTGGGCGGCTGCGGCCGGGGCATTGCCCGCGCCGGTGGTGAATTCGTTCTGGGCCGTCTGCATGTTTTAACCCTTATGTTTTTTCAGAAACAAAGCGTCCCCAGCAAAATGTGCACCTGAAGGCAACCGACCGGTCTCTGGGACCGGTCGGGAGATTCGAGCAGCTTGCTACATTTCGCTGGGGACGCTGATATTCGCCAGCCTCGGCATCGGGCCGGGCCAGCCCCCGGAAGTACTACTAGATATAGTGGGTACTGCGGTAAGCTGGCCTAAGTATAGTGAAATCCAGTTCTCGCGCCAGTCTTGACAACCCCAGTTTCGGTTGGCTTCCGACCCATGCGGCAACGCCGCATCCCCGCAAGGCGCGCCAGCACAAGGCATGGCGCCGGATCGTGCGCACGCGCACATTGGACAGAAATTTTTTTTATCGGAACAACCGGCCAATAGCCCCGCGTTTTGTTCGGGTATTCCCTTAACCGAAGTGCGTTAGCGCCGGCACCGCAAGTCAGCCGCGCATCACTTGCGGTCAGTCTGTGACTGGTAAGGCAGTAGCGTCGCCGAGACACCTGCCAGCGCGGCAAACCGCTTCCAGTCGAAGTGCGGGCCCGGGTCGGTCTTGCGGCCGGGGGCGATGTCGCTGTGCCCCACGATGGCGCGTACCGGAGACGCCACGTGCAGCCCACGCACCAGGGCGGCGACGGTGTCGTACTGCGCGAGCGTGAAGGGCTGGTCGTCGGTCCCCTCGATCTCGATGCCGATGGAGAAGTCGTTGCAACGGCTGCGGCCGAAGAAGTCGGACAAACCCGCGTGCCAGGCGCGCGCATTGCACGACACGAACTGCACGAGCTCGCCCGCGCGCGTGACGAGGAAGTGTGCCGACACCTGCACGTCGCGGATGGTCTCGAAAAACGGGTGGCGCGCGGGATCGAGCCGGTTCTGGAAGAACGCCTCGATGTCGCCGGTGCCGAACTGCCCGGGCGGCAGGCTGATGTTGTGCAGCACCACCAGATCCACCGGCATCCCGGGCGGACGGTCGTCGAAGTTCGGCGACGGCACGCGCCGCGCGGCGGCTACCCAGCCGTCGGGGCCGGGGCGCAGGTCGGGAAGCGCGGGCGCCGCGGGCTCAGTCATCGCGGCATTCCCCTTCGCTGGCCGGCTCGGGGTCTTCCATCTCGCGCGGATCACGGATGCCGAGCTGCTGGATGCGGTAGCGCAGTTGCCGGAACGACAACCCGAGCAGGGGAGCGGCGGCGGTGCGGTTGAAGCCGGTCTGCCGCAGCGCCTGCCGGATCAGGTCGCGCTCGATGGTTTCGAGGTGGGTGGGCAGGTCGATCGGGAAGCTGATCGTGGTGCCGTCCACATCGGGCGGCAGGTCCGGCCCGTCATCTTCCTGGTCTTCCCGGTCTTCCAGTGCGGCCTCGATGCTCGGCCGGGGCGCCGGCGCGGGCTCCAGCATGCGCGGCGCCGCCGCCACCGGGGTCGCGCCCAGCGGCATGCGCCAGGGCATGCTGTGCGGCGCGTAGGTGACCGGACCGAAGGAAGAGAGCGACGGGATGGAGGACGCGGGCGAGGGCGAGGGTGACGCAGGGAACGAGGCAACCGACGGCACCGCAACTGGCGGCTGCCAGGCCGCGCGGTCGTTGCCGGCGTCGAGCGCGCCGAGGTCGTCCACCTGGATCTCCTGGCCCTCGGCGAAGGCGTAGGCGCGTTCGAGCAGGTTCTCCAGCTCGCGCACGTTGCCCGGGAAGGCATAGGCCGACAGCCGCGCCAGTGCCGCCGACGACAGCCGCTTGGGATGGGCGTCGCCGTAGCGCGAGGCGAGATAGTCGAGAATGACGCCCGCGAGCACCGGGATGTCCTCCACGCGCTCGCGCAGCGTCGGCATGCGCAGTTCCAGCACGTTGAGCCGGTAGTAGAGGTCTTGCCGGAACTGGCCGGCGGCAACCATGGCGGCGAGGTCCTTGTGGCTGGCGCACATGACGCGCACGTCCACCGCGTCCTCGCGGCTCGCGCCGATCTTGCGCACGCGGCGCTCCTGCAGTGCCCGCAGCAGCTTCACCTGCATGGCGAGCGGCAGGTCGGCCACCTCGTCGAGCAGCAGCGTGCCGCCGTTGGCCGCCTGGAAGAAGCCGCCACGCTCGGCGTCGGCGCCCGTGAAGGCGCCCTTCACGTAGCCGAAGAACTCCGACTCCATCAGCGTTTCCGGGATCGCCCCGCAGTTCACCGCCACGAACGGGTGGCCGGCGCGCGCGCTGACGGCGTGGATGGCGCGCGCCGCGCGCTCCTTGCCGCTGCCCGACTCGCCGCTGATGACCACCGGCGCCATGCTGCGCGCCAGCCGCTGCAGGGCGCGCCGTACGTCGTGGATGGCGGCCGACTGGCCGGGCAGCAGCCCGGCGGCGCGCGCTTCCAGCTCGCTGCCCTCGACGCTGTCCTCTGTCGTCGCGGCACCGGCCCCGCGCTGCTGTCGGCCCAGGGCGTTCAGCAGGAGCGTGCGCAGTTGTTCGAGCGAAACCGGCTTGGAGATGTAGTCGAACGCGCCGGCCTTGAGCGCCTCCACCGCGTTGTCGGCGCTGCCGTAGGCGGTAATGACCGCCACCGGCGTGCGCTCGGGGGCAGCGGCGAGCTGGCGGACGATGTCGATGCCGAGCCCGTCGCCGAGCCGCATGTCGGTCAGCACGAGGCTGTAGCGCTGCTCGCCCAGCCGCGCGCGCGCCTCGGCCAGCGAGCCGGCCATCACCACGTCATGCCCCATGCGGCGCAGCGAGATGTCGAGCAGTTCGCGCAGGTCGGCCTCGTCGTCGATGACGAGGATGGGGTCGCGTCCGGGCGGTCGGATGTGCATGGGTCGGGGTCGGAAAATCAGGAAGCCGCCGCGGCGGCAGCGGCGGTGGTCTCGGGCGTGGCGATGCGCAGCGTCAGCACGAAGGCCTTGGCGGGCAGTGTATCGCGCGCGGCCGGGGCGAGGACGCCGGTGGCGTCGAGCAGCGCGTCGAGCGCGATGCTGCCGTAGCGCACCTGCGCGTCATTGGCGCCGCACAGCTCGCGGGCCATGAAGAGGCCGAGGCCGGTGCCCTGCGCGCGGCTGGTGAAGAACGGTTCGAACAGGCTGCGCTGGTGCTCGCGCGACACCTCCGCGCCATCGTTCCAGACGATCAGCTCCGCGTGGTGCTGGTCGAGCCCCTGCACCATCAGCCGGATCGAACCGGGCAGGCGGCTGCAGTAGCGCCACGCGTTGTCGAGCAGGTTGCCGAGCACCTGCTGCATCTGCGCCTGCTCGAACACCACGGGCCGGGGCAGGTTCACCGCGATGCGGATGGCGTTGGCGTTGATGTCGCCGGGGCGGGCCAGACGGGTGTCGCCTTCGAGCGCTTCGCGCAGGCCGCGCGTGCGCATCTCCACGCGCCAGCGGTCGACGATCTCGGGCAGCGCCTGCCGCAGGTCGAGGGCGCTGCGGCCGGTGCGGGGGCGGCGTGACATCTGCAGCACGTCGGCCACCACCTGGTCGAGCCGGTGCACGTTGTCGCGGATGATGCGCAGCAGGCGCGCGTCCATGTTGCCGTCGCCGCCCCGCCCGGTCTCGGCCAGCAGTTCGCCGGCCTGGCTGATGGCGGCCAGCGGGTTGCGGATCTGGTGCGCCACGCTGGCTACCAGCCGGCCCATGGCGGCAAGCTTTTCCTGCTGCGCCTGCTCGGCGATGCGTTCCCAGCTTTCGATGTGGACCAGCACGGTGTCGCGCATCTCGCTGCGCAGCAGCGCCTCGTCTTCCGGGCTCCACGCCATGGCCTCGGCCTGCGCGATAGCCAGACGCAGGCGCGTGGCGCTCTCGGCCGGCAGCCGCGCCAGTTCGGCCGGCGGGGCGGTCTCGGCGGCGTCCAGTCCGGCCGGGCCGGCGAGCGTCGAATTCAGGCCGGCCAGACCGGGCAGCACGAAGCGCAGGCGCAGGCGCGTCTGCGGCATCGGCGCGCCAGCGGGCATGCGAGGCACCACGGGCGGCAGGACCTGGAGGATGCGCGGCACGTCGTCCTGGCTGCGTACCCAGTCGCGCAGCATCTCCAGCATCGGCCGCAGCCGGGCGATGCTGCGCATGTCGAACAGGACCCCGGCGTACTCGCCCGCCCGCTCCGCCACGCGATGCTGGCGGCCGTCATTGCGCTCGTGCGGCTGCACGCCCAGCAGTACCAGCGCGGCCGGATTGGCGGCCACCACGGCGCCGGTGGCGCGCATCAGCATCACGCCGTCCTGCATGTCGTTGACCATCAGCCGGTGCACCAGCTGCTGCAGCCGCAGTTCGCGCTCGCGCACCAGCGCGATCCGCTCCTGCGCCACCTGCCGGTTGGCGAGCATGTGCATCGCCAGCGCGGCAATCATCAGCACCAGGCCGTACAGGCCCGAGGCCAGCAGGCCGGTGTCGGCCTGCCGGTTCAGCAAGGTCTGCGTGAACGGCAGCGCGAGCAGCAACATCGACGACATCGCCGCCGAGAACAGCGCGAACGACAGGCTCGTCAGCGCGCCCGCCTCCAGCGCGGGCAGCAGGAAGATCATCGCCAGCCCGTCCGCGCGACCATGGCGGACGAGCACGTGATAGGCCAGCCCCAGCAGGATGAGATCGACCAGCACCTGGAAGCGCACGCGCACGTGGAAGCGGTGGCGCCAGAACGCGCTGATGGCCATGCCGACGGAGATGGCGAGGTAGGGCCACACCACGGGGAGCGCGGCCGGGTCGGCCAGCCCGCCCCCGCGCGCGGACTCGCCCTGCCCGGGCAGCCAGACGTAGCCGAGCAGCACCAGCGCCACGGCGAGACGGGTCCAGCAGAAGTAGCGCAGCAGGCGCCAGTGGAAATCGGGTGGATCGGGCTCGCGCCAGAGTTGCGACGCGGTGCGCCACGCGTTCAGGCGCGACAGGATCGACATGACACCCCGGCCGCCTGCTCCAGCTGGGCGGCCCGGGGACGGCTGGCGCGACGGCGGCTGGCCGGGCGTCATGAAGCGGCGCTGTCGTCGGGGAGATGGCTGCGGCGGCAATAGTGCAGCCCGCGCCAGGCGATGGCCTCGCCCTGCGGAAGATGCACGCCGCAGTGGGCGCATTGCACCATGGCCTCGGGATCCGCATCACGCGAAGCCGGCGCCGGGCGCGGTGACTGCGGCCGCGGCTGGGCCTCCCGGTGCAACGCCCCGGCACGCGAGCGCAGCCACCAGAACACGCCGAGGATCACGGCAAGCAGGAGAAAGATACGGGCCATAGGGAAGGAATTCAGATCCGGTGGAGCACCACTTCCATCACGAAGCGGCTGCCCACGTAGGCCAGCAGCAGCGTGCCGAACGAGGCGATCACCCACCGCAATGCCACGCGCCCGCGCCAGCCGTAGAAGATCCGGCCGACCAGGATGCCGCCGAACATCACCCACGACACCAGCGCGAACACCGTCTTGTGGTCGAGCCGGAAGGCCCGGCCGAACAACTGCTCGGAGAAGCCGAGCCCGGAGACGATGGTCAGCGTCAGCAGCACGAAGCCGGCCGCGATCAGGCGGAACAGCAGCTTCTCCAGCGTCAGCAAGGGCGGCAACAGGTCGAGCCAGCGGCCCAGCAGTTGCCTCGACGCGGGTTGCTCGGCGCCCGGCATGCGCTTGAAACCATGCAGCCGGCGTTCGGCCGCCAGCATCAGGAAGGCATGGAAGGCGGCCAGCGTGAACAATCCGTAGGCCACGTTGGCGATGATGAAGTGCAGCTTGAAAAGCGGCCGGGCCGCCACGCCGAGGATCTCCGCACCCGGGAAGGCCAGCGGCATCAGGCTCGCCAGCAGCGCCACCGGCAGCACGATCAGGCCCAGCCCCGCCAGCGAGAAGAAGAAGCTCTCGATCCAGTAGATGCCCACGCCCAGCCACAGCATGGACGACAGCGCGAAGGCGAAGCCGAACACCATGTGGTCGGGCAGGAAGATGGTCTCGTGCAGCAGCAGGCCGTGGCTGGCCAGCACGGCAATCATGGCCAGGTGCCACCAGGCCGGCTGCCCGTCGCGCTGGCCGGGCGCACCGCCGGCGCCCGCCACCAGCACGGCGGACGCGCCGCCGCCCGCGCCCACGCGCGCCGCCGCCAGGGCCGGGTTGCGCCGGATCCAGCCGTGCGCGGCCAGTCCGCCATAGAGAAGTGCCGTCAAGGCATACAGTACAATGACCATTTCCGCAGTTTACCCTAGTGATCTGGCGCTCAGGTGACGTTACGCCACGCCGGAAACCCCACTTCCCTCCCCCACTTCTGCCATGCTGGACAATCTCACACAACGCCTGGCGCGGGTCGTCAAGACCATGCGCGGCGAGGCCCGCCTGACCGAGGCGAACACCGCCGAAATGCTGCGCGAAGTCCGCCTCGCCCTGCTGGAAGCCGACGTGGCGCTGCCGGTGGTCCGCGAGTTCATCGCCCGTGTCAAGGAAAAGGCGCTGGGCGAGGACGTGGTCACCAGCCTCACCCCCGGCCAGGCCCTGGTCGGCGTGGTGCAGAAGGAACTGACCGCGGTCATCGGCGGCGAGGAAGCGGTGGGCGCCAACGGCCTGCCGGGCAAGGCCGCCGAGCTGAACCTGGCCGTGCAGCCGCCCGCCATCATCCTGATGGCCGGCCTGCAGGGCGCCGGCAAGACCACCACGGTGGGCAAGCTCGCCAAGTGGCTCAAGGAGAACAAGAAGAAGAAGGTGCTGACGGTGTCGTGCGACGTGTACCGTCCCGCGGCAATCGCCCAGCTCAAGACGGTGTCGGAGCAGGTCGGCGCCGAGTTCTTCCCGTCGCAGCCCGACCAGAAGCCGGTGGACATCGCCCGCGCGGCGGTCGACTGGGCGCGCAAGCACTACAACGACGTGCTGATCGTCGACACGGCCGGCCGGCTCGGTATCGACGAGGCGATGATGCAGGAAATCGCCGCCCTGCACGCCGAGCTGAACCCGGCCGAGACGCTGTTCGTGGTCGACGCCATGCTCGGCCAGGACGCCGTCAACACCGCCAAGGCCTTCAACGACACCCTGCCGCTGACCGGCGTGGTGCTGACCAAGCTCGACGGCGACGCGCGCGGCGGTGCCGCCCTCTCCGTGCGCCACATCACCGGCCGCCCGATCAAGTTCGTCGGCGTGGGCGAGAAGCTCGACGGCCTGGAGCCGTTCTACCCCGACCGCATGGCGCAGCGCATTCTCGGCATGGGCGACATCCTCGCCCTGGTCGAGGAAGCCCAGCGCGGCGTGGACATGGACGCCGCCGAGAAGCTCGCCAAGAAGATCAAGAAGACCGGCGACTTCGACCTGGAAGACTTCAAGGCGCAGATCGGCCAGATGAAGAAGATGGGCGGCCTCGGCAGCCTCGTCGACAAGCTGCCGGCCCAGTTCGCCCAGCAGGCGCAGGGCGCCAACATGGACCAGGCCGAGAAGCAGGTACGCCGCATGGAAGGCATCATCAACAGCATGACCGCCGCCGAGCGCGCCAAGCCGGACCTGATCAAGGCCAGCCGCAAGCGCCGCATCGCGGCGGGCGCCGGCGTGCCGGTGCAGGAAGTGAACCGGCTGCTGAACCAGTTCGACCAGATGCAGGGCATGATGAAGAAGCTCAAGGGCGGCGGCATGATGAAGCTGATGCGCCAGATGGGCGCGATGAAGGGCGGCATGAAGGGCCTCTTCAACCGCTGATCGCTGACAGAAAGACGGGAGACGACGACATGATGACCGCCGAACAGGCCCGCGAGCTGTGGGCCGACTCCGAGGAAATCGTCAGCGAAGCCGAAGTGCAGGCGTCGCTGGACCGCATGGCCGCCGAGATCACGGCGAAGATGGGCGATACCTTTCCGCTGGTGCTGTCCGTGATGGGCGGCGCGGTGGTATTCACCGGCATGCTGCTGCCGAAGCTTCGGTTCCCGCTGGAGTTCGACTACATCCACCTCTCGCGCTACAACAACAAGACGGTGGGCGGCGAGATGCAGTGGCGCGTGGCGCCGCGCGAGTCCGTGCGCGACCGCGTGGTGCTGGTGCTGGATGACATCCTGGACGAGGGCGAGACCATGGCCGCCATCCGCCAGCGCATCCTCGACATGGGCGCCAAGGAATTCCACGCCGCCGTGCTGTGCGAGAAGACGCTCGCGAAGTCCAAGCCGATGCATCCGGACTTCTGCGGCTTCGCGGTGCCCGACCGCTATGTGTTCGGGTGCGGGATGGATGCGAAGGGATACTGGCGCAATCTGGGCGCGATCCGGGCGCTGAAGTAACTGCCTCCCTGACTCCCCTCTCTCTATGGGAGAGGGGTTGGGGGTGAGGGCCAGCGCATCCAGCGGCGACATCGCCCGGCGAGCCGCCTGCCCTCACCCCCGCCCCTCTCCCAAGGGGAGAGGGGAGAAAACATCCTCACCCCACCCGATACGGCCGCTCCCGCAGCCACTTCGTCGCGATCCACTTCTCCCCCGCCGTCACCGGCAGGCCCGCGTGCAGCGTGCGGTCGTCGAGCCGGCCGTCCTGCAGCCTGTAGCAGAAATACACCGCATTGCCCTTCACCGGCGCCACTTGCAGGCCGAGGCGCGGGAAGGCGGTCGCGCCGCCGGCCGGCACCGAGTTCAGGTAGATCACCAGCGTGGCGATGCGCTGCCCGCCGACTGCAAGCTGGCGCGCCTCGCCGGGGCGCTGCGGGTGGAAGTAGTCGTAGTGCGGCTGGTACTCGCCGCCCGGCTTGTAGTTCAGGATCTGCAGGCCCTCGCCGTGCACGGCGGGCACGCCCGTCACGGCGGCGATGCGGGCCTCGATGCGGTCGATCAGCGGGTGCTCGGCTACCTGGAACATCGCCCCCATGCTGGTGCGGGCGTCGATCAGGTTCTCGTCGCCGGTGTCGGGGTTGACCACCGGCGAGCGCACCAGCCGGTCGCGCGACAGGGCGACCAGGGCGTCGCACTCCTCGTCGGTCAGCAGTTGCTGGAAGAGCACGACGCGCGGCGCCTCCAGCGAGAACAGCACGGGAATCTCGCGGCCCGCGTGGCGGACGGCATTGCGGCCGAGGGCGGCTGCCGGCGCGGCGGTGGCAGCGGGCGCCGGCGCATCTGCCGCATCTGCCGGTACCGGGCGCTCCCCAAAGGCCGCGCTCACGGCATTACGGGCAAAGGCGGCGTTGTAGCCCGAATGCACCATCGACTGCACCAGCGCCTCCAGCCCGAAGCCCTGCGCGATATGCCGCGCCAGCCAGCGCTCCAGTTCCGGCGAGGAGACGGTGTAGCCGGTCAGGCTCATGACGGATTGGCGAGGCGGCGCGGCGAGAACGGGTTGCGCTCCGGCGGCTCGGCCGGCAAGACGCGCGGCCTGGGCGGCGGCTCGGTCTCGGCCACCGTGACGGTCGCCTCGGAATACTGCCAGCGCTTCCACGCCGCCAGCACCGCGTTGGGATATTCGGGACGGCCCCGGCTGCCGTTGTAGCGGCCGAGCGCCAGGAACAGGTCGCCACGCTCGCGGTCGAGGTAGTGGCGCAGGATGGTGCAGCCGTAGCGGAGGTTGCTCTGCAGGTGGAACAGCTTGCGGGAGTCGCCATCGCCGATGGTGCGCGACCAGAAAGGCATCACCTGCATCAGCCCCCGTGCGCCGACCGGGCTGATGGCGTACTTGCGGAAACCGCTCTCGACCTGAATCAGCCCGAGCACCAGCGCGGGCTCCAGCCCGGCGCGCTTGGCCTCGTAGTAGGCGGTCTCGACCAGCTCGACCCGCATCTGCGGCTCGGGAATACGGCCTTCGAGCCGGCGCGACATCTCGCCCAGCCACTTGAGATAGGCCAGGCGTTCGCCCCCCGAGGCGAATACCGGACGGACCGGGCTGGCGTCGGCGATGGCGGACGCCAGCGCGCTGCGCACGGAGTCGGCCAGCGCCTCCTCCTGCTGCGCGCCGGCGTGCGCCGCCGCTGCCGACAGCGCCAGCGCCAGGGCGCCAACCGCACGTGCCAGGCGCACCGGTTTCATCGGTCTCAGTTCGCCAGCAGGCCGCGCACGTGGGCGACCACGTCGGCCACGGCCACGTTGGTGGCGGCGGCGTCGCGGCGGGCCTGGTACTCGACCCGGCCTTCCTTCAGGCCACGGTCGCCCACCACCACGCGGTGCGGCACGCCGATCAGCTCCCAGTCGGCGAACATCACGCCGGGGCGCTCGCCGCGGTCGTCGAGGATCACGTCGACGCCGGCCGCCAGCAGCTCGGCGTGGATGCGGTCGGCCTCGGCCTTCACGGCTTCCGAGCGGTCATAGCCGACCGGGCACACCACCACCTGGAACGGAGCGATGGCGTCCGGCCAGACGATGCCGCGCTCGTCGAAGTTCTGCTCGATGGCCGCGCCCAGGATGCGGGTGATGCCGATGCCGTAGCAGCCCATCTGCATCGGCTGGGTCTTGCCGTTCTCGTCGAGGAAGGTGGCGTTCATCGACTCGGAGTAGCGCGTGCCGAGCATGAAGACGTGGCCGACCTCGATGCCGCGGCAGATCTCCAGCGTGCCCTTGCCGTCCGGCGAGGCGTCGCCCGCCACCACATTGCGCAGGTCGGCAACCACCGGCTCGGGCAGGTCGCGGCCCCAGTTGACGCCGGTGTAGTGGAAGTCTTCCTCGTTGGCGCCGCAGCAGAAGTCGCTCATGTTGGCGACGGTGCGGTCCGCGACGATCTTCAGCGGCTTCTTCGGGTTGATCGGACCCAGGTAGCCCGGCGGCGTGCCGAAGGCCTCGACGATCTCCGCCTCGGTGGCAAAGCGGAACTCGGCCAGGCCGGGCACCTTCGACGCCTTGATCTCGTTGAGTTCGTGGTCGCCGCGGATCAGCAGCAGCCAGACCTGGTGGCCGGCGTCGGAATCGGTGGCCAGCACCACGGACTTGACGGTGCGCTCCAGCGGCATGCCGAGGTACTCGGCCACCTGCTCGCACTTGGCCTTGCCGGGGGTCGATGCCTTGACCAGCGCTTCCTGCGGCGCGGCGCGGCTGGCCGCCAGCGGCAGCGCCTCGGCGGCCTCGATGTTGGCGGCGTAGTCGGAGGTCGGGCAGTAGACGATGGCGTCCTCGCCGGTATCGGCGATCACGTGGAATTCGTGCGAGCCCGAACCGCCGATGGCGCCATTGTCGGCCGCCACCGCGCGGAATTCCAGGCCGAAGCGCTGGAAGATGCGGGTGTAGGCGTCGTACATCTTCTGGTACGACTGGCGCAGGCCGTCGGTGTCGCGGTCGAAGGAATAGGCATCCTTCATCGTGAATTCGCGGCCGCGCATGATGCCGAAGCGCGGACGGCGCTCGTCGCGGAACTTGGTCTGGATCTGGTAGAAGTTGACCGGCAGCTGCTTGTAGCTGCGGATGTCGCTGCGGGCGATGTCGGTCACCACTTCCTCGGAAGTGGGCTGCACGGCGAAGTCGCGTTCATGGCGGTCCTTCAGGCGCAGCAGCTCGGGGCCCATCTTGTCCCAGCGGCCGGTTTCCTGCCACAGCTCGGCCGGCTGGATCACCGGCATCAGCAGCTCGACGGCGCCGGCGCGGTTCATTTCCTCGCGAACGATGTTCTCCACCTTGCGGATCGCGCGCAGGCCGACCGGCATGTAGCTGTAGATGCCGGCACCGAGCTTCTTGATCATGCCGGCACGCATCATCAGTTTGTGCGACACGATTTCCGCGTCGGCCGGGGCTTCCTTGAGGGTGGAAATGAAGAATTGCGAGGCTTTCATCCGATGGTTTCTCTTGAGGCCGGGATCGGGGGCAGGACTGGGGCAGCAAAACGCCCCCGGCAAACGATGGCTGGCGCGACGCATCCCGCACTTGCGGCTCGGGAAAACCAGCATCCCGCCGCCCGGGCCCCGCCGCGCGCATCCTTTATAATCGTCGTAATTCTAAAGGATTCGAGGTGCAGTCATGCTCGATCGTGAAGGCTTTCGCCCGAACGTCGGCATCATCCTCATCAACGCACGCAACGAGGTTTTCTGGGGCAAGCGCATCGGCGAACATTCCTGGCAGTTTCCGCAAGGTGGCATCAAGTACGGCGAGACGCCGGAACAAGCCATGTACCGTGAACTGCATGAGGAGGTCGGGCTGCTTCCGGAGCATGTGAAGATTGTCGGCCGTACCCGCGACTGGCTGCGTTATGAGGTGCCGGACAAGTTCATCCGCCGCGAGATCCGCGGCCATTACAGGGGACAGAAGCAGATTTGGTTCCTGCTGCGGTTGGCCGGGCGCGATTGCGATATCCACCTGCGTGCCACCGAGCATCCCGAGTTCGACGCCTGGCGCTGGAGCCAGTACTGGGTGCCGCTCGACGCCGTGATCGAGTTCAAGCGCGACGTCTACCAGTTGGCGCTGACGGAACTGTCGCGCTTCCTGAGCCGCCAGCGGGCGCCGCTGAGTCCCTACGGGAACCACGGCCACGGCAGGCAGCTGGCCCCGCGCAGCAACGGCAAGCCGGCGGCCATGACGGCGCAGGGCTCCGGCCAGCCGGCGGACAATTGCGCGTCCGAGGCGGTCACCGCGGAGGCTGCGCCGGATTTTCCCCCCGCCACCCAACGGAGTATCGATGATTAGTTTTACGGAAGTGCGCAGCAGCCTGGCCACGGCCACGCTGCTCGCCGCCGCATGCCTGGCACTGGCCGGGTGCAAGACCACCGGCAAGCAGATGCCGGAAGAAGAATCCACCTGGATCAACCCGTTCGAGCCGAAGACGTTCAAGGAGGCGGAAGCCATGCTGCCGTCCATCCCAGCCGACGCGGACCTGATTCCGTTCACCGTGAACGGCACCGGTTCGTTCGAATTCGCCGTCGACAGCAAGTCGATCAGCGTGGGCGTGGACAAGGTCGTGCGCTATACGGTGGTCATCCAGAGCCGCAGCGGCGCGCGCAATACGACCTTCGAGGGACTGCGCTGCGACGCCGGCGAGTTCAAGCTCTACGCGACGCTGCCGAAGGGCGCGACCGAATGGGTGCCGAACCTCAGCGAGAAGAGCGCGCTGTGGTACCGCCTGGACTCGACCGACCGCAACGCCTACCAGGCGACCCTCGCGCGCGAGTACTTCTGCGAGGGCCACACGGTGGCAGGCAAGGCGCCCGATATCGTGCGGGCACTGAAGGACAACGCGCCGCGCAGCCTCTACCGCTGAGGCGGCGACAGCGGCACCGGTCCCGGGGAATCAGACCAGGACCAGGTTGTCCCGATGGATCAGCTCGGGCTCGTTCAGGTGCCCGAGCACGCTCTCGATCTCCGACGACGGCTTGCGCGCGATCAGGCGCGCCTCGGCGCTGGAGTAGTTGGTGATGCCACGCGCGACCTCGCGTCCGGCGTCGTCCACGCAGGCGATCACTTCTCCGCGCGCGAATTCCCCCTGCACCGTCACCACGCCGATTGGCAGCAGCGACTTGCCGCCATCGGTCAGCTTCTCCACGGCGCCCCGGTCGATCACCACGCGGCCGCGCAGCTGCAAGTGATCCGCCATCCACTGCTTGCGGGCGGTCAGGCGGCCGGTCGGTGCCAGCAACTGCGTACCGATGGCCTCACCGGCGGACAGCCGGTCCAGCACATTGGCCTCCCGGCCCGAGGCGATGACGGTATGCGCGCCCGACTTGGCCGCGCGCTTGGCCGCCAGGATCTTGGTCAGCATGCCGCCCCGGCCGATGGAAGTGCCGGCGCCGCCGGCCATCGCCTCCAGCTCGGGCGTGCCGGCCAGCGACTCATGGACGAACTCGGCGTTGGGATCCTTGCGCGGGTCGGCGGTGTACAGGCCGCGCTGGTCGGTCAGGATCACCAGCGCGTCGCCTTCGATCAGGTTGGTCACGAGCGCGCCCAGCGTGTCGTTGTCGCCGAACTTGATTTCGTCGGTGACGACCGTGTCGTTCTCGTTGATGATCGGGACCACGCCCAGCGTCAGCAGCGTCAGCAGCGTGGAGCGGGCGTTCAGGTAGCGCTCGCGGTCGGCCAGGTCGGCGTGGGTCAGCAGCACCTGCGCGGTACGGATGCCATAGCGGCCGAACTGGCTCTCGTAGACCTGCGCCAGCCCCATCTGCCCGACCGCGGCGGCGGCCTGCAGTTCGTGGATTTCCTTCGGCCGGCGCGACCAGCCGAGCCGCTGCATGCCCTCGGCGATGGCGCCGGAACTGACCAGCACCACTTCCTTGCCGGTGGCGCGCAGCTTGGCGATCTGCGCCGCCCAGCGGGCAATGGCATCGTGGTCGAGCCCCTTGCCATCGTTGGTGACCAGGCTGGAGCCGACTTTGACAACCAGGCGCTTGGCCTGGGCAATGACCGATTGCATGGCGGGAATCCTGTCTTCGGGGACTCGATGCCCCACTTGTGTTCCCTCTCCCCTCATGGGGAGAGGGCAGGGAGAGGGGTGGTTTGGCAAGGCGCCACGCCTGTCCGGGCGCCCGCCCTCTCCCCCAGCCCCTCTCCCGCAAGCGGGAGAGGGGAGAAAAAACTCAGCCCTGCTCGCCGGCGGCCGGATCGACGTTGTGCAGCCGCTCGTCGAGGCGGATGTCCGGCTCGGCCAGGCGCGCCGCCTCCTCGGCCTTCAGCGCCGCGAGGTGGTCCTTGATCGCGTAGATCAGTTCGCGGCAGCCCTCGCCGGTCAGGGCAGAGATCTGGAACACCGGGCCCTTCCACTTGTAGCGCTTGAGGAAGTCCTTCACGCGTGCGGCGCGTTCCTCCTCGGGCACCACATCGAGCTTGTTCAGCACGAGCCAGCGCGTTTTTTCGTACAGCTCGGCGTCGTACTTCTTCAGTTCGTTGACGATGGCCTTCGCTTCGGCGACCGGATCGACCGCCTCGTCGAACGGCGCCAGGTCGACGATATGCAGCAGCAGGCCGGTACGCTGGAGATGGCGCAGGAACTGGTGGCCCAGTCCGGCCCCCTCGGCGGCGCCCTCGATCAGGCCGGGAATATCGGCCACCACGAAGGACTGCTCATGGTCGACGCGGACCACGCCCAGGTTCGGGTGCAGCGTGGTGAACGGATAGTCCGCCACCTTGGGCCGCGCGTTCGACACATGGGAAATAAAGGTCGACTTGCCGGCATTGGGCATGCCCAGCAGGCCGACGTCGGCCAGCACCTTCAACTCGAGCTTGAGCATGCGGCGCTCACCCGGCTTGCCGTCCACCTGCTGGCGCGGCGCGCGGTTGGTACTGGACTTGAAATGCAGGTTGCCCCAGCCGCCCATGCCGCCTTCGGCCAGGCACACGCGCTGGCCGTGCTCGGTCAGATCGGCGATCGTCTCGCCCGTGTCCATGTCGGCGATCTGCGTGCCGACCGGCATGCGCAGGGTGATGTCTTCGCCAGCCGCGCCGTAGCAGTCGGAGCCGCGGCCGTTCTCGCCGTTCTTCGCCACGTGCTTCCTGGCGTAGCGGAAGTCGATCAGGGTGTTGATATTACGGTCCGCCACGGCGAACACGCTGCCGCCCCGGCCGCCGTCGCCGCCATCGGGACCGCCGAAGGGCACAAATTTCTCGCGCCGGAACGAGGCGCTGCCATTGCCGCCGTGGCCGGCCATGACTTCAATGCGGGCTTCGTCGATGAACTTCATGATGGGGTTCCCGAGGGGGAGACAGTGGAAACGGGGGGCTGGCGAACCGACATTGTCGCCAGAAAAGAAAAAGCCCCGCAAGTTTTGCGGGGCCTTTCGTGCTGCAAAGGCTGTATCAGGCCGCCGGGACGACGCTGACGTGCTGCTTCTTGGCAGGGCCCTTGACGGCGAACTGCACGTGACCGTCCACCAGTGCAAACAGGGTGTGGTCCTTACCCACGCCCACGTTGTCACCAGCGTGCACGCGGGTACCGCGTTGGCGGATGATGATGCCGCCGGCGTTGATGGCCTGGCCACCAAACACCTTCACGCCCAGACGCTTCGATTCGGAATCACGGCCGTTCCGCGTGGAACCGCCGCCTTTTTTCTGTGCCATGTCTTACTCCTAAGTCGCTATACCGTGCTGTTGAATCGATCAGGCAACGATCGCTTCGATGCGCAGCTCGGTGTAATTCTGACGATGGCCTTGACGCTTCTGGTAGTGCTTGCGACGGCGCATCTTGAAGATCTTCACTTTGTCGTGACGACCTTGGGAGATCACGGTAGCCTTGACGGAAGCCCCGCTCACCAGCGGCGTGCCAAACTTGATTTGGTCGCCGGCGCCCACTGCGAGCACCTGGTCCAGCGTGATTTCTGCGCCAATGTCTGCCGGTATCTGTTCTACTTTAAGTTTTTCGCCAGCAGCAACCTTGTATTGCTTGCCGCCGGTTTTTACGACCGCGTACATTGTCGAACCTCTCGATGTGAATGAAACGTTGAATGCTGCCCCGGTATCTCACGGGACCGGCGCCGTTTCGTGCGCCGACTTGCTGCTTTGCCGTCCGGCGGCTCGCCGTATACAGCGCAAACCAACCGAAGGAACCGGCGATTGTAGACCAGTTTTCCAGAAAGCGCAAAGGGCGCGATACGGAAAGGTCAAAGAAAAGCCAACGGAAACAAATACATAGCCTGCCGGAGCGTTGCGCAGCGGCGACTGGCGCACTTCGCGCCGGAATGCGGATCAGATCAGGTCGGCGAGCAGGAACCCGGCAAGGGCGGCAAACGCCACCCACCAGGCGGTGCGGCGGACCTGCCTGCGGGAGGCAGGGGCCTTGTTCATGCCGTCATTATAGATAGGCGCCGCCCCTTCTGGGCCGTTCTGGCCGCATGCAAGCGGCCATGGCGACACCGCGATCGCATATAATCCACCGGTTTTGCGAACCGGTGATTCCATCTTGTCCCAGTCTTCCGCCACTGCCTTGCTTGCCCCGGTCGCTGCCGACATGCGCGCCGTCGATGCCGTCATCCGGCGCCGCCTGTCTTCTGAAGTGCCCCTGATCGAGCAGATCGGCGAATACATCATCGGCGCGGGCGGCAAGCGGCTGCGTCCGGTCATCCTGCTGCTTTCGGCGCGCGCGTTCGGCTACGAGGGCCATCGCCATCACGAACTCGCCGCTGTGGTGGAGTTCATCCACACCGCCACGCTGCTCCACGACGACGTGGTGGACGAATCCGAGTTGCGCCGTGGCCGCCAGACCGCCAACGCGGTGTTCGGCAACGCAGCCAGCGTACTGGTGGGCGACTTCCTCTATTCGCGCGCCTTCCAGATGATGGTCGAGGCCGGCAGCATGCGCATCATGGAGATCCTCTCCAATGCGACCAACGTGATTGCCGAGGGCGAGGTCCTGCAGTTGCTGAACATGCACGACCCGGACGTGACCGTGGAGCGCTACCTCCAGGTGATCCGCTACAAGACCGCCAAGCTGTTCGAAGCCTCGGCCGAACTGGGCGCGGTGCTGGCCGGCGCGGACCCCGCCATGGAAGAAGCCGCGGCCGAGTACGGCCGCCGCATCGGCACGGCATTCCAGCTGATCGACGACATGCTCGACTACACGGCCAGCGCCGAGCAGATGGGCAAGAACGCCGGCGACGACCTGCGCGAGGGCAAGCCCACGCTGCCGCTGCTCCACCTGCTCGAGCACGGCACCGCGGAACAGCGCGAACTCGCGCGCGAGGCCATCGTCCAGGGCGGCACGGAACACTTTGATGCAGTCTTCTCGGCCATCCATGCCAGCGGCGCGCTGGAGGTGACGTTTGCCGCCGCGCAGCGCGAAGCAGAAGCCGCGGAAAAGGCGGCAATGCAATTTCCCCCTTCCCAACTGAAGGAAACGCTGATACACTTGTGTGCTTTCTCGCTGCAACGTCAGTCGTAACAACGCACCGACAAGTCAGCGCGAAAAAACCCTAGCAGTAACAAGAAATCGGGGTGTAGCTTAGCCTGGTAGAGCGCTACGTTCGGGACGTAGAGGCCGGAGGTTCGAATCCTCTCACCCCGACCAGATTTCAAGAGCCGAATCAACAGTTTTGTTGATTCGGCTCTTTTACTTTGCGCGCTTGTGTTCGCGACCCTTCCTGTGGAAGGTGTGGTGAGTAGGTTGGTAGCCCTGCCCCCGCGAGCAGGAATGAGCCCGCAAGTCCCTCCGCGATTCAGCGATAGCGTAAAACTCACACACGATTGCCAAACCCCTGAGTGCGCCTAGTCACAGCCGCAGGTCGGATGTGCGAATGAGCGCAAAGGCTACTGGAGCGGGCGCCTTGTGCCACTCCCCCCTAGAGCTCCAGCGCATGAGTTGATGCAACGTTTATCCATAGGACGCTGCAAGGGCCACCATCGGCCCATCCGTCTATGGATGAAATATGCCTGCTCCCCTTCTGCCAGCGGCAGATGCTGGCCTGCATGTCAGCCGCCGCACCGTCTGCATCCCTTTTATCGAACAGCTGTCCACGCTGATTGACAAAAAGCGTTACCTACATCCGCCGCGCGGGCACCCTACTGAGCCAGAACAACGCTCCCGACAACGATTGGCGTTGACTCAAACCTTTCACCTACTACGCCCAGTCCAAGCCGCTCACCATGCCGCTGAGTGATCACGATCTGGAGCAACTGACAGACGATAGCCACGATACCTTTCCAGGATATAGCTAACGAGGCAAGATCAGATGTGTTTGATTACATCGAGATGTTCTACAACACGAAACGCCGTGACCCTCACAGAGGCGACAATTCTCCTATACAGTTCGATTCGTAGTACCGCGACGGACTGAAGAGTGTCTAGTGGGACCGGGGCGATTCAGCTGGCTTAAAATAGATTGATCGCCTGCTAAGGACGAGAACAGACAGCCAGAGCTGGCGCTTGTGCCCGAAAGTATGCCCGCTTATTTTTAAGTAATTTTTTGGCGGATTTGATGCAAACAAGAACCAATTTAATGAATCCGCACAGGTTATTATCCGGTAAACATTATCAACAGCTTCTTCCGTGGCTAATTCCCCTTGTGACGGTGTGTGTCATCTCATTTTTCGTCATGCCACGCCGTGCGATCGGCCTGTCAAGCGATGACGGATTATTTCTGACGCTGTCGTGGCAGGTCGCCAATGGTTATGGACTCGACCGCCTGGCGCTGCCGCAAACGCCTAATTATCTGATCAATGCGGTGTTCATGCGCCTTGGATTTCACGAGATTTTCTGGTTCAGATTTTTCAACGTCGCCCTCTGCGCCATTTCTTCTTTTGCCGTCTTCACGGCGTTGAAGAAGGAACATACCCCTGCTTACGTCACACCGGTCGCAGTAGCGGCTTGTTCAGGAATTTACCTTTACACGATACAAGGCCCTAACAGCCTGGCGTTGAATTTCTTCATGCTGGGGCTTGCCGCTTTCATCGCGGGAAATTCGCAAACAGATCGAAAGAAAACAGCGTCGCTCTTAGTTTCAGGCATTCTTCTGGCGATTGCCGGGTTTATGCATGTCGTTGCTGCAGCCGCCATGATCCTCTGGATTGTCTTTTCCATGGCACTCGGGTACCGGAGCAGGTTTGTTTTATTGGTTTATGTTCTCTTTAGCACAGCCCTATGGATCTGGTATATCAATGCGATTGGACCTTCTATTTTCTTTGCGGCCCCCAAAGCGCATAGTGGTGACACCTTCCATTTGATAGAACGCTTATCCTTGATACTCAGATATTACGGGGAGATTTCGCTCTTCTCGGTGTGCTGCCTTTTCGCGCTTGGTTACTTTGCGAAAATGAACAAGGTTGGATTTTTGTTGTGCACATTCCTCGCGGCGTTTTTTCTCTATCATCTGGGCGCCTACGTCATTAACACGATCTATTTGAACGGCCCGATTCAACTAGGCCACGCTGCCCCATGGCATGGAAAATACCTTCTCAGCGATGAAGGCCTTTGGATCAGCGCACTCCCTGGCGCCTTTGCTTTCCATGTATTCATCGCTGCATTCGTCTACTATTGCTTTTCATTGAGAGGTGCGCGGCTTTTCAGGAAACAGCAGGGACCCCACACAGGCACGTCCCATCACGTGCGGCTTGATTGTGATCTGATGATCACGGCCGCCGGGATCGTTACCCTGCAAATTGCAACCGGTATTGGCAGCAATACCGGTATCAGCCAGGGGATGATTTTCTTCGCTGGTCCTGCCTGTGGGCTTGCGATCATTTTCATGTGCGGCGCCAGTCCGGATGAAAGTGCTTTCAACCGGTGGGCGCACAAGGCGTTTTGTGTGTTATGCCTCGGTACGATTACACTGTTCTCGCTGTTCTATGACCACACTGAGAATCAACGTATATTCTCCAGCGATATCAAGCCGATGCCGATGTCTCCCATGCGTGGCCTTTCAGCACCCCCTAATTATTCGACCGCAATGGAAAGGCTGATTGATGCTTATCAAAAAAATGACTGTGCGAAAAAGCGCATGATGGCCCTGGATTATGTTCCGTTGCTCAACTATGTGGTGGGCCATCGCCTTGATGAGGTCGTTGGCCTGGTTCGCCCCCTGTTCTTCTTCTCCAAGGAAAGAATACTGTCCGAATTCAGCAAAGGAGAAAGCTGGTGCGTGTTTGATATTACCTCCGTTGAAACCCGGGCCTACATCGACAGAACCAAAGCGGACCCCCGAACGGATGTTCGCAGCTGGCTGGAAAGGCATAGTAGCTCCGTGGAAAAGATTAATACAGAAGGGTTGGTTGATCTTTCGGATATTGCAGTTTTTGTTCTCAAATAAACCACTCTTTAATAAGGCCACCATGAAGGCCAGCAAGACTGATAAGCCGTGGAAAAAAGTTGGCGTTCCGCATGGAGGAATGTCAATATACTGGTGTTGAACTTCACTTTTGATCCAACTGGTTAATTATTGATCTCTCGAGATGGATACCTCAAAGTTATTAACGGCTGATGAGATGGTACGCGCGCGTCAGCGACTGCTTCAAATGCATTTCGAAAGTGGAGTTGGGCATATTGGTGGAAATCTGTCCGCGCTCGATGCCATGCTGATCATTTTTCATGAATATCTCGGTGCCGACGACAAATTCATCCTTTCGAAAGGGCATTCTGCGGGGGCCCTGTACATTGCTTTGTGGAGCATTGGGCGGCTTGGTGAGCAGGATTTGAAACTGTTCCACAAGAATGACACCTTGCTCGCCGGTCACCCGCCAGCGAAGGGGATTGCGGATATCCCCTTTGCCACCGGGAGCTTGGGGCATGGCTTATCACTCGCCGCGGGCACTGCTTTGGCGTTCCGATTCAAAGGCAGCAGCGCGAAGGTCGTCTGCCTGACCTCAGACGGGGAGTGGCAGGAGGGCTCAACGTGGGAGGCCCTGATCTTTTCTCGGCACCAGGACTTGAGCAACCTGACGGTGCTGATCGATCACAATAATTTGCAGGGTTTCGGTTCGACCACGGATGTGGCCTCTATGGCGCCGCTCTGGGACAAGCTGAATGGATTTGACATCGATATGCAAGTCATCGATGGCCATAACCCGAGTGCCATTCGCAGCGCCCTTGCCGCAGATCAGGAGCGCCTGAGAATCATCATCTTGCGGACGGTGAAAGGCCGGGGCGTCAGTTTCATGGAAAACCGCATGGATTCGCACTATCTCCCCCTCACCGAAGAGAAATTCCACAAGGGGATCGCGGAACTGGCACTGGAATTGAGCCCGCAATGAGACAACAACTTTGTGATGCCTTGGTCAAACGCGCCGTCAATCCTGACATGATCTTCATGACAGGAGATCTGGGCTTCATGGCGCTGGAACCGATGCAGGCGGCAATGGGGGCGCGATTCATCAATGCCGGGGTCGCAGAGCAGAATATGACCTCGGTTGCTGCTGCCTTGGCGAGGCAGGGTCTGGATGTCTGGATCTACAGTATCGCGCCGTTTATCTACGCGAGAGCATTCGAGCAGATCCGCAACGACATCGCCTTCCATGCACTGCCTGTGAAGTTGATCGGCAATGGGGGCGGTTATGGTTACGGCGTCATGGGCCCGACGCATCATGCCATTGAAGATTATGGCGTGATGTTGGCTTTGCCGAATATGTCGGTCTACGTCCCCGTTTTCGACGAGGACATGGAGGCCGTGATTACACGTGCCGGCACATCCACCCGCTCTTCCTACCTACGGATGGGTCGGGGTGAACCGCCTGAAGGCTATCCAGTTCCAGCCTATAAACCCTGGCGCCAATTAACCCGCGGAGATGGGCCATTGCTGATTGCCGTGGGGCCGCTTGCCAGCACCTATATCGCGGCGTTCGAGAACTTGCCCGCCCGGCAGCGCCCCAATCTCTGGGCCGTCGCGGAGTTGCCCATCTCGCAATCGCCGATGCCGGCGGAACTGCTCGCTCAAATAAAGAGTGCCGCCATCCTGTGCGTTGCAGAGGAGCATGTGCAACGTGGCGGTTTTGCTTCCGAACTTCTGCTTTATTTGGCAGACCAGCAAATACCCGTGCCTAGCTTTAAACATTTTTATGCCCGCGCTCATCATTTTGAGCGATACGGCTCCCAGGGCTTTCTTCGACGCCAGTCGAAACTGGACGTAGGCAGCGTGCTCGCCGCTCTCGAAATTATCTAGCATGCCCGAAATGCAAGAACACATACGCGCCCTGCGCGGACCGATTTTGGTGATCGGTGCATCTGGTTTTGTGGGCGCGAACCTGTTCCACACCATCAACGCTTTACGCAACGACGTGTTTGCGGTAGTGCGCCGGGAAAAGAATTGGCGTCTGGCAGATATTAAGGATGAGCAAGTCATTGCGGTGGACTTCAATGACTATGCGGCGGCGAAAAACTTGGCCGACAGCATTGCACCCCAGACGATTTTCGATTGCATGGCCTATGGTGCTTACTCCTTTGAGCAAGAAGCCACGTTAATCTATCAAACCAACTTTCAATCGCTGGTCAATTTTACCGATTGCCTCGCGCGACAGTCCGTTGCCGCTTATATCCATGCGGGTAGTTCTTCCGAATACGGCACTAACTGCACCGCGCCGTCAGAAGACAGCGTGTGCGAGCCCAACAGTCCTTATGCAGTCTCCAAGGCAGCAGCGTCCAGCTACCTGAGATTCATTGGCAAACATGGTCGTTTTCCCTGTGTGAATTTGCGCCTCTATTCTGTGTACGGGCCGCTGGAAGACACCTCGCGGTTGATACCAAATTTATTGCGCCACGCACTCGACGGAAGGTTGCCCCCCTTCGTCGACCCGCGCACCTCGCGTGATTTCGTCCATGTGGACGATGTCTGTGCCGCATTTATCATCGCAGCGGCAAAAATGAATCCCGACCTATACGGAGAGAACTTCAACATCGGAAGTGGGACCAAAACCACCATTGCCGAGTTGGCCTGGATCACGCGCGACGAATTCAAGATCGAGGAGGAAGCGCAATTCGGCACTATGGAAGGTCGAGTATGGGATCTGGCCGAATGGTATTCGAATCCGCGCAAAGCGCATGAGCAGTTGGGTTGGAAGGCCAATATCGGATTGGTTGACGGATTGCGTTCTACAGCGGGCTGGGTGAAGCAACTCAGCGACAGCGCCATGCTGGCGGCGACCAAGAAGAATCTCAGCACGCGCAAGCGCAGCGTGTCTGCCATCATTGCCTGTTATAAAGATGGCCAGGCGATCCCCGTCATGCACCGTCGATTGACAGAGACGTTTAATAAGCTCGAGATCGATTACGAGATCATT
>Ga0160472_100503_pt1 | contig 25987 bp, 30 predicted proteins | sample HID1973M_E11MG_FD_108267 | JGI IMG/M metagenome (GOLD analysis project Ga0160472, IMG submission 108267) | Enriched mosquito-associated microbial communities from UW Madison campus, WI, USA - HID1973M_E11 MG | ecosystem: Host-associated > Arthropoda: Insects > Digestive system > Unclassified ... | reverse complement strand
CGATCGGGAAGCGGGTGTGCGAGTCGCCGCCGGTGCCGACGGTGTCGGGCAGCAGCATGCGGTTCAGCCACGAGTGGATCACGCCGTCGCCCGGGCGCAGCGAGATGCCGCCGCGGGTGCTCATGAACTCGGGCAGGGTGTGGTGCGTCTTGACGTCGACCGGCTTCGGATAGGCGGCGGTGTGGCAGAACGACTGCATCACCAGGTCGGCCGAGAAGCCCAGGCAAGCCAGGTCCTTCAGCTCGTCGCGGGTCATCGGACCGGTGGTGTCCTGCGAGCCGACCGAGGTCATCCGCGGTTCGCAGTACGTATTCGGGCGCACGCCCTGGCCTTCCGGCAGGCCGCAGGCACGGCCGACCATCTTCTGGGCCAGCGAGAAGCCCTTGCCGCTGTCGGCCGGGTTCTGCGGCAGGCGGAACAGGGTCGACGGGGCCAGGCCCAGCGCTTCACGCGCCTTGGCGGTCAGGCCACGGCCGACGATCAGGGGAATGCGGCCGCCGGCGCGCACTTCGTCGAACAGCACGTCGGACTTGACCTGGAATTCGGAGATGACCTGGCCGTTCTTCAGGGCCTTGCCCTCGAACGGACGCAGCTCGACCACGTCGCCCATTTCCATCTGGCTCACGTCCAGCTCGATCGGCAGGGCGCCGGCGTCTTCCATCGTGTTGTAGAAGATCGGGGCGATCTTGCCGCCCAGGCACACGCCGCCGAAGCGCTTGTTCGGGATGAAGGGGATGTCTTCACCGGTGAACCACAGCACCGAGTTGGTGGCCGACTTGCGCGAGGAGCCCGTGCCGACCACGTCGCCCACGTAGGCGACCAGGTGGCCCTTTTCCTTCAGCGATTCGATGAACTTGACCGGGCCGCGCTTGCCGTCTTCTTCCGGGGTGATGCCGGGACGGGCGTTCTTCAGCATGGCCAGCGCGTGCAGCGGGATGTCCGGGCGGGTGGTGGCGTCCGGGGCCGGCGACAGGTCGTCGGTGTTGGTTTCGCCGGTGACCTTGAAGACGGTGATGGTCAGGCTTTGCGGCACTTCCGGGCGGCTCGTGAACCACTCGGCGTCGGCCCAGCTCTGCATCACGGCCCTGGCGTTGGCGTTGCCCTGCTCGGCCAGTTCCTTGACGTCGTGGAAGGCGTCGAACATCAGCAGGGTCTTCTTCAGCGCGTCGGCGGCGACGGTGCCGACTTCGGCATCGCCCAGCAGCGAGATCAGCGGCTGGATGTTGTAGCCGCCCAGCATCGTGCCGAGCAGTTCGGTGGCCTTGGTGCGCGAGATCAGCGCGCAGGTGTCCTTGCCCTGGGCGATGGCGGCCAGGAAGGCGGCCTTGACCTTGGCGGCGTCGTCCACGCCAGCCGGCACGCGGTGGGTGATCAGCTCGACCAGCGCCTGTTCTTCACCGGCGGGCGGGTTCTTCAGCAGGTCGACCAGCTCGGCGGTTTGCTTCGCCGTCAGCGGCAGAGGAGGGATGCCAAGCGCGGCGCGTTCGGCAACATGAGCGCGATAGTTTTCTAGCATGGAGACCTGCAGGTAATAGGTTATTGGGGGGAGGTTTTTCCCGGGGGTCCGGGCACTGCTTTGGTCGCGATTGTAATCGCAATGCAGCGCCGGGTCAAATGTCTTATATCTTATATAAGAGTTGATTCGGAAAAGCCATTGCCGATCAACGGCTTGCGGAATGGAAGACTTGAGATTCCGCATCGACCGACCGCATGGGCGGCGCCCTCCGGCGCAAGCCGGCATTGTCAGCGGCGCCCCTGTCGCCACACAATGACATCCGCCCGCGCCGCCACGTCGCCAAATGCGCGGCGCCCGTGACCAAGACCCCCATGAAACTCCATCAGCTTCGCGCGCTGGCCGCGGTGGCCGACGCCGGCAGCATCCAGGAGGCCTCGCGCCTGCTGCATGTCACGCAGCCGGCGCTCAGCAAGGCCATCAAGGAACTCGAGACTTCGGTCGGCGCGACGCTGTTCGTCCGCTCCAACAAGGGTATCCGCCTGACGGATTATGGCCAGCGGCTGGTGAGCCATGCCCGCCTGATCAGCGAGAACGTGCGGCGCGCGCGCGCGGACCTGGAAGACATGAAGGGGATGGTGGTCAGCGAGATCACCTTCGGCGTGACGCCCGTGACCGCGCTGATGCGCCCCGTCGCCACGGTGCTCGACACCTTCCGAAGCGAATTCCCGGGCGCGCGCCTGCGCATCCGGGAGATGCGCCCGGCACAATTGCTGGAGCAGGTGCGCGAAGGGCTGATGGACTTCGCGCTGACCTCGCAGTTGCTGCCGGCCGACCGCGGCTTCGACTGCACACCCGTGTGCCGGGTGCCCTCGGCCATCGCCGTGCGCAAGGGGCACCCGCTGCGCGGTGCCCGCTCGCTGCGGGCCCTGCAGCAGGCCGACTGGCTCACGCTCGACCCGCTCGCCGATTTCCACTCGCCCTTCCACCTGCTCTTCGCCGGCGCGGGGCTGGAACTGCCGGACCGCGTGGTCGAATGCACCTCGATGACGCTGGCGATGGAGCTGTGCTGGCAATCCGACACCCTGCTGCTGCTCTCGACGGAATCCATGCGCAAGCCGCTGATCGTCCAGACCATCGACTTCCTGTCGATCGAGGAGCCCGTGCCGGAGCGGATGGTGTCGCTGGTCACGCGCGACCGGCACACGCTGACGTGGGCGGCCGAACGCCTGTACGGGCGGTTGCTCGAGGCTATGCGGACCGGGCCCGCGCACTCGCATCCCCACTCGCTGGAAGCGACCCGAAACGACCCGCCGGGGGAACACGCAAGGGAAAACCCGCGATAGCCGTTGGGCATACCCATGAAGAAAAGCGACGACCACTGAACCCGCGCCGCTCTTACCATCGCTCGCACCGGTTCCGCTATCCCGCCGACCCGGCAGTATCCGAGCGAGGACCCAATGAGCGAACCGCAGGCCGCGCGCCTCACCCTGCCGGCACAGGCCGGCATCACCGCAGCACAAGCAGCAGAGGCAACACAAGCAGCACCAGCAGCACAGGGCCCCGCTTCCAGCCGCGCGCATTCCCGCCGCGCCGTGATCGCCGCCGCCGTGGGCAACGGGCTGGAGATGTACGACTTCACCGTCTTCAGCTTCTTCGCCGCCACCATCGGCCGGCTGTTCTTCCCGACCACCAGCCCGCTCGCCTCGCTGATGCTGTCGTTCGCCACCTTCGGCGCCGGCTTCGTCATGCGCCCGCTCGGCGCGGTGCTGATCGGCCATCTTGCCGACCGGCGCGGCCGCAAGGCGGCGCTGACGCTGACCATCGGCCTGATGACCGCCGGCACCGCGCTGATCGCCTTCGCGCCCACCTATGCCTCGATCGGACTGGCCGCCACGGCGCTGGTGGTGCTGGGCCGGCTGCTGCAGGGCCTGTCTGCCGGCGGCGAAATCGGCGCGGCGTCGGCGCTGTTGATGGAGTCGGCCGGCAAGCGCAACCGCTGCTTCCTCGTGAGCTGGCAGGGTGCCACGCAGGGCGGCGCCGCGCTGGCCGGGGCGCTGACCGGCGCGGCCTTCAACGCCCTGCTCTCGCCCGAGGCGATGCAGTCGTGGGGCTGGCGCATTCCGTTCATGATCGGCCTGCTGATCGCGCCGGTCGGCATGTACATCCGCCGCAACCTGCAGGAAACGCATGAAGACGGCGCCGCGCACGCCGGCCTGAAGGCAGTGTTCCGCCAGTACTGGCGCGAGATGCTGCTGGGCATGCTGCTGATGACGGGCAGCACCTCGGGCATGTACATCACCGTGTTCTACATGCCGACCTACCTGATCCAGTCGCTTCATTTGCCGCCGGTCACGGCCTTCCTCGCCGCCTGCATGGCCGGGCTGACGATGCTGGTGATGTCGCCGCTGTTCGGCATGCTGGGCGACCGCCTGCAGATGCGCAAGCCCATCATCGTCGTCGCCATCCTGGCCTCGCTGGCATGGTGCTATCCGAACTTCCTGCTGCTGACGTCGCACGCCACGCTGACGTCGGCGGTGCTGCAGATCGGTCTCAGCGTGGCCATCATGTCGATCTCGGGCGGCACCGGCGGCGCAATGATGCTCGAAGCCTTCCCGCGCCAGTATCGCGCCACCGGCATGTCGGTGATGTACAGCGCCGGCGTGACCGTATTCGGCGGCTTCGCCCCGCTCATCGTCACCGGGCTGATCGCCGCCACCGGCTCGCCGATGGCCCCGGCCTGGTACCTGATGACCGCCAGCACCATCAGCCTCGTCGCGCTGATGTTCTTCCCCACCCATCCCGGCCGGGACTGATCCGGCGCCACTCCATCCGTCCCGACTCCGCCCATGTATCCCTCGGAAGACAACCCCATCCACATCCCGGCAGCCCTGCGCGAGGCCGCGCCCCGCTTCGCCAGCATCCGCCAGCGCATCCACGCCCATCCCGAACTCGGCGCCGACGTGCCGCAGACGTCCGCCCTCGTCGCCGGCCTGCTCAGGGAATGGGGCTACACCGTCCACACGGTGGGCGGCCACGGCTTGGTCGGGCAACTGAAGGCCGGCAGCGGCACGCGGACCATCGGCCTGCGCGCCGACATGGACGCCCTGCCCCTGCACGAACGCACCGGCCTGCCCTACGCCAGCACGGTCGGCGGCCGCATGCACGCCTGCGGCCATGACGGCCACACCGCCACGCTGCTCGCCGCCGCCGAATACCTGGCCGCCACGCGCCAGTTCGACGGCACGCTCAACCTGATCTTCCAGCCCGACGAGGAAGGCCTGAGCGGCGCGCTGGCGATGATGGAGGACGGCCTGTTCGAGCGCTTCCCGTGCGACGGCATCTACGCCTTCCACAACGCCCCCGGCCTGCCGCTGGGCGCGGCGGTGGTGCAGGACGGTCCGCTGGGCGGCTCGTCCGACCGCGTCACCGTGACCTTCCGCGGCCGCGGCGGCCACGGCGCGATGCCCAACCTCGCCCTCGACCCGACGCTGGCCATGGCGTCGACGGTGGTCGCCCTGCAGGGCATCGTCGCCCGCAACGTGGCACCGGTGGACGCGGCCGTCATCAGCGTCGGCCAGATGCACGCGGGCACGACCTACAACATCATCCCGGAGACCGCCACGCTGATGCTCAGCGTGCGCGCCACCCGGACCGAGGTGCGCGACCTGATGGAGACGCGCATCCGCGAAGTCGTCACACACCAGGCCGCGGCGCATGGCCTGCAGGCCGACATCCAGTACGACCGCCTCGTGCCGTGCATCCAGAACGCCGTGCGCGAGTCGGCGATTGCCCGCGAGGCGGTGGCCTCGGTGCTGGGCGAAGCGCGCGTGATCCGCGTTCCCCCGTCGTCGCAACTGGGCAGCGAGGACTTCGCGTGGATGCTGGAGAGGATGCCGGGCTGCTACTTCGCGCTCGGCAACGACCTGGCCGGACAGCCCTGCGTGGGCTGCTCGCTGCACAACGACGGGTACGACTTCAACGACAAGCTGATCCCCATCGGCGCCGCGTGCTGGGTGGCGCTGGTCGAGCAATACCTCCGCTGATTGGCGGCGCCGGCGCCAGCCTGGCGCCGGCCCCCACCCCCTCGCCGCCCACCCGGCATCCCGCCGATTCCCCAAGCTGAGCGGCTTTCCCCCGTCTTTTCCGCCCTTCTGCCGTCCGCCATTGCGGCAAGAATGGCGATCACCCTTTTGCGGGCATCCCTGCAGACACCACATGGCGAAATCGTCTCCTCCTACCGAGTCCTCCGGCAAGTCCGGCAAGGGCAAGCTGATGCTGATCGTCGGCGGCGTGGTCGCGCTGGCGGCGCTTGGCGGCGGCGGCTTCGTCGCCGGCAACATGCTGGGCGCGAAGAATGCGCCCGCGGCCCACGCCGCCCCGCCGCCGCCCGTCGTGCCGGCGCCCATCTTCGTGCCGCTCGACGCCTTCACCATCAACCTCAAGGGCAGCGACGGAGAGCGCTTCCTGCATACCGGCCTGTCGGTCAAGGTGGCCGATGCCGACTCGCAGGCCCGCCTCGCGCAATACCAGCCCGAGGCGCGCAGCCGCGTGCTCCTGCTGCTGTCGGCGCGCCAGCCCGAGGACCTCGCCACCGTCGAAGGCAAGCAGAAGCTGGCCGATGACGTGAAGCAGGCGCTCGCCCGGCCCTTCGCGGCCGGCCTGCCGCCGCAGCAGATCACCGACGTGCTGTTCACGTCGTTCGTCGTGCAATGAGCAACGGGACGCGGCGATGAGCCACGACAAGTTCCTCTCGCAGGACGAAGTCGACGCGCTGATGAAAGGCGTGTCGGGCGAGACCGACGCGCCCGAGGTCGCCGCGCCGGTCGACGCGAGCGGCGTGCGCCCGTACGACCTGACGCAACAGGAGCGCATCATCCGTGGCCGGATGCATACGCTCGAGATCATCAACGAGCGCTTCGCCCGCCAGCTTCGCACCGCCCTCTTCAACTTCATCCGGCGCAGCGCCGACATCTCGGTCGGCTCGGTCAGCATCGCCCGCTATGGCGACTTCATCCGCAACATCCCGGTGCCGACAAACCTGAACCTGGTCCACATGAAGCCGCTGCGCGGCACCGCCTTGCTGGTGTACGACCCCAACCTCGTCTTCCTGGTGGTCGACAACCTCTTCGGCGGCGACGGCCGCTTCCATACCCGCGTGGAAGGGCGCGACTTCACGCAGACCGAGCAGCGCATCATCCAGCGCATGCTCGAACTCACGCTCAAGAGCTACAACCACGCCTGGAACACGGTGTATCCGGTCAACTTCGAGTACATCCGCTCGGAGATGCACACCAAGTTCGCCAATATCGCCGAGCCCAACGAGACCGTGGTGAACACCGCCTTCCATATCGAGCTGGGCGCCGTGGGCGGACAACTCCATGTGTGCCTGCCGTTCGCGATGATCGAGCCGATCCGCGAGCTGCTGATGAATCCGCTCAAGGACGACGTGCAGGTGGACCGCGGCTGGCTGCCGCGCATGTCGAACCACCTGCGCGCGGCCGAGGTCGAGCTGGTGGCGGAATTCACCCACCTGCGCAGCACCGTTTCCGACGTGCTGGCCATGCGCGTGGGCGACGTGCTGCCCATCGATCTGCCTGAACGCGTGCAGGGCAAGGTCAGGGGCGTGCCGGTCATGCAGTGCGGCTACGGCACCCTGAACGGCAAGTACGCGCTGCGCGTGGAAGAAATGATCGACTACCGCGAGGGCGACGTCCTCCGGCAGGCACTCAAGGACATCAGGAAGGACAGCGATCATGACTGACGGCACTCAGGACCAGCCGGCGGAGCCGGTGATGGAGGCGGCGATGGATCCGTCGGCAGAGCCGATGGACGACTGGGCCAGCGCCCTGGCCGAACAGACCAGCGCCGAGATGGCCCAGCCGGCCGCCAGCGCGGCGCCCACCCCGGCCGCGGCGACGGTATTCCAGCCGCTCGCCCCGGACAGCCCCGCCGGCATCCAGAACGACATCGGGATGATCCTCGACATCCCGGTCCAGCTCACCGTGGAACTCGGCCGCACCCGTGTGCCCATCAAGAACCTGCTGCAACTGGCGCAGGGCTCGGTGGTGGAACTCGACGGCATGGCCGGCGAGCCCATGGACGTGCTGGTCAACGGCTACCTCGTCGCGCAGGGCGAGGTGGTCGTGGTCAACGACAAGTTCGGCATCCGCCTGACCGACATCATCACGCCCTCCGAACGCATCCGGAAGCTGAACAAATGAGCGGTGGCGGCAGTCTCGCGCAGGCCGGGCTGGGGCTGTTCTGCGTCATTGCCTTGATCCTCGGACTGGCGTGGCTGGCGCGCCGTGCCGGCTTCGGAGGCGCGGCGCGAGCGGGCCGGCCCGGTGCGCTGCGCATTGTCGACAACGCGATGCTGTCGGCGCGGCAGCGGCTGGTGGTGGTCGAGGTGGACGACACGCGCCTTGTGCTAGGTGTAAGCGCGGGAGAGATCCGTACGCTGCATGTCCTGCGTACGGCGACGACGAACACTGGCGGGACGACATGAGAGTCCGCTCGGACATGCCCGTGGCCGTACTTGCGGCACTGACCGCCGTTCTTGCCCTGACGCTCCTCCCCCTGCCCGCCTTGGCGCAGTCCATCGCCAGCGTCGTCAGCAAGCCCGGCCCCGGCGGCAGCCAGACCTGGTCGCTGCCGGTCCAGACGCTGGTCCTGCTGACCGCCCTGTCGTTCCTTCCCGCCGCGCTGCTGATGATGACCGGCTTCACGCGCATCATCATCGTACTGGGGCTGCTGCGCAATGCGATGGGCACGGCGCAGTCGCCGCCCAACCAGGTGCTGGTCGGCCTGTCGCTCTTCCTCACGTTCTTCGTCATGTCGCCGGTGCTCGACAAGGTCTACACCGACGCCTACCTGCCCCTGAGCGAGAACCGCATCAGCCTGGAAACCGCCGCCACCCGCGCCGCCGTGCCGCTGCGCGGCTTCATGCTCAGGCAGACCCGCGAGAAGGACCTCGCCCTCTTCGCGCAGATGGCGAAGGCGCCCGAGATGCAAGGTCCTGACGATGTGCCTTTCAGCGTGCTTGTTCCCGCGTTCGCCACCAGCGAGTTGAAGACCGCCTTCCAGATCGGCTTCACCATCTTCATCCCCTTCCTCGTCATCGACCTCGTCGTGGCGAGCGTGCTGATGGCCATGGGCATGATGATGGTCCCGCCGGCCACCATCTCGCTGCCCTTCAAGCTGATGCTCTTCGTGCTCGTGGACGGCTGGCAACTGCTGCTCGGCTCGCTCGCGCAGAGCTTCATGAACTAGGGTCCCCGGAGAGCCGCCATGACACCCGAATCCGTGATGACCTTCGCCATGCAGGCGATGAAGATGACCCTCATGCTGGCCGCGCCGCTGCTGCTGGTGGCGCTGGCCACCGGCCTCGCCATCAGCCTCTTCCAGGCCGCCACGCAGATCAACGAGATGACGCTGACCTTCATCCCCAAGCTGCTGGCGCTGTTCGGCACGCTGGTGCTGATCGGCCCGTGGATGATCAATACGTTCGTGGACTATCTGCGCGAGGTCCTGCAGGGCATCCCCGCGCTGGCGCACTGAGCCGCGCGCGGCGCGGTTGGCGATGATCGGTCTCGACGCGACCCAGCTTTCCGCCTGGCTGTCGGCCTTCCTCTGGCCCTTCTTCCGCATCCTCGGCCTGCTCGGCAGCGCGCCGCTGTTCGGCGAATCGACCGTGCCGCGCCGCGTGAAGATCGTGCTCGCGGCGCTGCTGGCCATCGTCGTGGCACCCACGCTCGGCAGCCTGCCGACGGTGCCCGTCTATTCCTACGGCGGACTGGTGGTCCTCGTCGACGAAGTCGGCATCGGACTGGCCATGGGCTTCTCGATGCGGCTGGTCTTCGCCACCGTGCAGTTCGCCGGCGAGCTGATCGGCCTGCAGATGGGCCTGTCGTTCGCCACCTTCTTCGACCGCTCGGCCGGCGGGCAGACCATGGTGCTGGCGCGCCTGCTCAACATCGTCGCCATGCTGCTGTTCCTCGCCATGGACGGTCACCTGCTGATGCTCGCCACGCTCGTCGACGGCTTCCACGCCCTGCCCGTCGCCGCCGTGCCACTGGCTGCTCCCGGCTGGCGGCAACTGGCGAGCGCGGGCGGCACCATCTTCGCCTCCGGCCTGCTGCTGGCCCTGCCCATGATCGCCGTGCTGCTCACGCTCAACCTCTGCATGGGCATCCTCAACCGCTCCGCGCCGCAACTGTCGATCTTCGCGGTCGGCTTCCCGGTGACGCTGGCGGGCGGGTTGCTGGTGCTGATGCTCGTGATGCCGCAGACCGGCGCCTACATGCGGGTGCTGGTCGACCACGGCCTCGCCACGATGCAGGCCGTGCTCGGGGCCTTTGCGCCGTAGAATCGCCGCGCCTTGCGTGAGCGGCATGTGCGAGCGGCATGTGCGAGCGGCATGTGCGAGCGCCTTGTGCGATCATTCAGCCATCCCACCCCGCGCCCCCGCCATGCCCGAACGTATCAGCGAAGACATCACCTTCCGCAAGCTGGAAGCCCTGCTCGCCTTCATGGACACGGGCAACCTCGCCAAGGCCGCGGAGACGCTCGACGTCAGCACGGTCAGCATCCATCGCGCCCTGCATTCGCTGGAGGAAGGCCTGCGCTGCGCGCTCTTCCGCCACGAAGGCCGCAACCTGCTGCCGACCGAGGCCGCCCACGTGCTGGCCGATGTGGCCCGCGACGTGCTCAAGACCATGGCCGACGGCGTGCGCATCACGCGCGAGGCCGCCGGCTATTCCGCCGAGCAGCTCAAGATCGGCTCGCTCTACTCGCTGACCGTCCGCACCGTGCCGCAGGTGGTCATCGGCATCAAGATGCGCCGCCCCACCCTGCAGACCGAACTGGTCCTCGGCTCCAACGCCGACCTGCTCGACAAGCTGCGCCAGGGCACCATCGACGCCACGCTGATGGGCCTGCCCGACCCGAGCCCCGACATCGAGTCCATCCCGATGTTCGAGGACGACATCTTCTTCGCCGCCCCCGAGGACTCCCACTACGCCCGCCTCGGCGCCGTGGACCTGCGGCAGTGCCGCGACGAGCCCTTCGTTTCGCTCGGCGACGGCTTTGTCACGACCAGCGGCTTCTCCGAAGCCTTCCGCATCGCCGCCTTCACGCCGAACGTGGTGATGCGCGTGGGCGACATCTTCTCGCTGATGAACCTCATCGGCGGCGGCATCGGCTATTCGCTCCTGCCGGGACGGGTGCGCGACGTGTTCGCGCGCAACGTGGCCTTCATCCCGCTGACGCCGGAGTATGGGCTGAAGCAGACCATCGGCCTGAGCTTCCTGCGGCGGCGCGAACGCGATCCGAACCTGCTGGCGCTGGCGGCGGTGTGCCGGATGCTGACGAAGGGCGGGGACGGCCCCTGCTACTGACCCGGGGCGGGACCCCTCGCGGAATCATTTGAGCTATAATTCGGCATCAAGTGATACCGAATGAGGTGTGAAGTGGTCATCACCCCCGAACAGATCGGCGCCGTCCTGGCGCTTGCGCCCGCGCCGCATACTTTCGCGGAACTCGATGCCGCCGTTCGCGCGGGTCTGCCCAAGGCGGCACTGCGCGAGAGCGTCGCACACGCCGTCAGTACCGCCGACGAACGCCGTGCCCTGATGGCGCGCATCGTTCCCGAAGCCACCTTCAAGCGCCGCCGTGACCGGCTGACCCCCGACGAGTCCGAGAAAACCGAGCGCCTCGCCCGGATCTTCGCCAGCGCGAACTTCGTCTGGGACGACGAGGATGACGCCCGCACCTTCCTCGGCACGCCTCACCCGCTGCTCGAGGGACGCTCGCCGCTCGACGTCGCCATGACCGAACTCGGCGCGCGCCGTGTCGAAGAACTGCTCTGGAAACTCTTCTACGGGATTCCCGCCTGATGCGGATCTTCCGGATCGCGGATAGTCGTCATCCCGTCTGGAACGGCACCGGCGCCATGCTGGTGGGCGGCCGCTTCAACAGCCCGGGGCGGCCCGTCATCTACGGCGCGCTGACGTTCGCCGGCGCCATGCTGGAGGTGCTCGTCCACGCGCGCATCGGCAAGGTGCCGCGCCGCCATGTCTGCGTGGTGGCGACGGTACCCGACGGCATTGCCGTGGAGCGCGCCGGCGCCGAAGCGCTGCCACCCGACTGGGACGCGCTCGACGATCCCCGTGCCGCCCGGACATTCGGCGACCGCTGGCTGGCCGAAGCCAGGACGGCAATCCTTCTCGTACCGTCCGTGGTGGCAAGGGCCGAGTGGAACGTGCTGGTGAACCCGATGCACCCGGAAGCGACGAAGCTCGAGATCGGCATACCAGAGCCGGTCAAGTGGGACGAGCGGCTATTCCGCTGACATTGCTGCCGGGCGTTCGGGCGGGGGCTGAACCTCACCCCGCCTCACCCCACGATCGCCTTGGTCGCCAGGTACAGCACCGACGGCCCCAGCAGGCAACCCAGCCCGGTGTGAAACGTCGCCACCAGCGCCCCATACGGCACCAGCCGCCGATCCGTCGCCGCCAGTCCCGCCGACACCCCGCTCACCGTCCCGGCCAGCCCGCCGAACACCATCGCCGCCCGCGGATTGTTCAGCCCCATGAACTTCGCCGCGAACGGCGTGCCTACCATCACGATGATCGCCTTGACCAGGCCCGTCGCAATCGACAGCGCCATCACGTCGGAGCTGGCCCCCAGCGCCGCCCCGGTCACCGGCCCGACGATATACGTCACCGCTCCTGCCCCGATGGTCGTCATGCTGATGGCATCGTCGTAGCCAAAGGCGCGCGCCACGCAGGCGCCGACGACGAACGGGATCAGCGTCCCCAGCAGCAGCGACACCACCCCCACCAGCCCCGCCTTGCGCGCCTCGCGCACCTGCACCTCGAAGGCCGTCGCCACGATGGCGAAGTCGCGCAGCATGGCGCCGCCCATCAGGCCGATGCCCGAGAACAGCGCGAAGTCGGCCATCCCCTTCTCCTTGCCGGTGACCACGCCGCCGTAGTACGCCAGCCCGAGGCCGATCATGATGGCGATGGCCGAGGCGTGCAGCCGGCCCCTGGTGAGGCGGCGCGAAAGCTGCGACGACACCCACATCACGATGCCGACCGTGGCGAACGCCGTGACGAGGCCGTTGTGCAGCAGGACGCTCTCGAACATCTGGGTAAACGATTGGGTCATGACTTGTCTCCTGTCTCTGGTTCTGTTCTGCTGACGGCGCCGGTCAATGGCTGGCCGACATGCGCACGCTTTCGGGCTCGTCGGTCAGTTCCTCCGGCAGCGGAGGCAAGGGTTCGTGGTCGCCGGTGCGGCTGAGCAGGGCGATGCAGCAGGCGCAGGCCGCCGCGGCCAGCACGGCGGAGATCAGCGCGACCGGGCCGCCGCGCAGGGCGGCCACCACGTTCTGCTGGGCCGCCATCGCCACCACCACGGGGATGTACATCGCGCCCCAGAAGCCCACGCCCGCCTCGGTTTCCTTCGGCAGCAGGCCCCGGTCGTGCAGCCAGAGCCGGATGGTGATCAGCATCAGCATGGCGATGCCCACCCCGCCGACATTGGCCTTGACGCCGATCGCCGCCCCGAGCAGGTCGCCGAGATAGAGGCCGACGAGGTGGCAGATCGCCAGCAGGGCGGTTCCGTAGATGATCATGGTGTTGTCTCCTGGACGGCTTTATGGAATGTGGCCCGGGCGGCGCAGGCTGCTTTTGTTCTGGTTCCGCCTGTGTGGATAGCCGGCAATCCGTGTCGGATCCGGGTCCGGCATGCACCCACTCTATGAAGTCGCCCGCCCGCCATCAATGAACCGGGCACAGTGATCGTTACCCTCAGGTTAATCGTGGCGCCCGCGTCATTTACGCGCGGCGTAACGGTCCGCCACCGGAGTTCATTGTTCCGGTGGCGCGGCGGTCCTATCTTCCCCATACCGACCCGGCGCCGACAGCGCGCCGACCCACGGACCCGCAGCCCACCGGAGACGCAATGCTCAACCCCATCCCGCAACGACAATGGGACACGCGCCGCGCAGAGAAGCGGCGCCGCCAGGCCCTCGGCGGCAAGATCGCCAGCGGCAAGGTGATCCCGACGGCGGACATCGTGACGTTCCTCGAAGCCATCGCCGCCCCGGGCGACCGCGTGGTGCTCGAAGGCAACAACCAGAAGCAGGCCGACTTCCTCTCCCGCGCGCTGGCCGCCGTGGCGCCGGAGCGCGTGCACGACCTGCACATGATCATCCCCAGCGTGAGCCGGGTGGAGCACCTGGACCTGTTCGAGCGCGGCATCGCCCGCAAGCTCGACTTCGCCTACGCCGGCACGCAGAGCGTGCGCATCTCCCAGTTCCTGGAGGACGGGATGCTGGAGGTGGGCGCCATCCACACCTATATCGAGCTGTACGCCCGGCTCTATGTGGACCTCACGCCGCACATCGTGCTGGTGGCCGGCTACAAGGCCGACCGCGCCGGCAACCTCTACACGGGCCCGAGTACCGAAGACACGCCGGCGCTGGTCGAGGCGGCTGCGTTCCGCGACGGCATCGTCATCGCCCAGGTCAACGAGATCGTCGACGACCCCGCCGGCCTTCCGCGCGTGGACATCCCCGGCTCGTGGATCGACTACGTCGTGCAAGCCGACAAGCCTTTCTTCTGCGAGCCGCTCTTCACCCGCGACCCGCGCCTCATCAAACCCGTCCACATCCTGATGGCGATGATGGCGATCCGCGGCATCTACGAGCGCCACCAGGTGCAGTCGCTCAACCACGGCATCGGCTTCAACACGGCGGCCATCGAGCTGATCCTGCCGACCTACGGCGAATCGCTCGGCCTGAAGGGCAAGATCTGCAAGCACTGGACGCTGAACCCGCACCCGACGCTCATTCCCGCCATCGAATCCGGCTGGGTCGAGAGCGTGCACAGCTTCGGCAGCGAACTCGGCATGGAAGACTACGTCTCCGCGCGGCCCGATGTCTTCTTCACCGGCACCGACGGCGCCATGCGCTCGAACCGCGCCCTCTGCCAACTCGCCGGCCAGTACGCGGTGGACCTCTTCATCGGCTCCACGCTGCAGATCGACGGCGACGGCCACTCGTCCACCGTCACGCGCGGCCGCCTGTCCGGCTTCGGCGGCGCCCCCAACATGGGCCACAACCCCGGCGGACGCCGCCACGCCACGCCAGCCTGGCTCGACCTGATCGAGACCGACGACCCGCTCGCCCGGGGCCGCAAGCTGGTGGTGCAGATGGTCGAGACCTTCCAGGCCGGCGGCAAGCCGACCTTCGTCGAATCGATGGATGCGGTGCAGGTGGCCAAGGACAGCGGCATGCCCCTCGCCCCGGTGATGATCTACGGGGACGACGTGACCCACGTGCTGACCGAGGAAGGCATCGCCTATCTTTACAAGGCGCGCTCGCTGGAAGAGCGCCGCCGCATGATCGCCGCCGTGGCGGGCGTCACGCCCATCGGCATGCGCCACGACCCGGCCACCACGCGGCAGATGCGCAGCGACGGCCTGATCGCACTGCCCGAGGACCTCGGCGTGCATCGCGCCGACGCCACGCGCTCGCTGCTGGCGGCCAGGAGCATGGCCGATCTCGTCGAATGGTCGGGCGGGCTGTATGTGCCGCCGGCACGGTTCAGGAGCTGGTGATGACGGTCCTGACCAACCTTGCACAAGCTCCCCGTCGGGACGTCGAAGATATCGGCGACCTCGCCGTCGCCGCGCTGGTCGACGAAGCCACCCTCACTCCCAAGCCCGGTCTCGTCGACGCGCGCGGCAACGGCACCCACAAGGACATGACGCTGCGGCTGATGCTCGACTCCGCGCACAGCCTGCACGGCGCGTTCTCGGCCATGGCCGACGCGGGCCGCCGCGCCCGCCGCCTCGACCGCTCGCTGCGGGAATCGCTCGGTGCCCTCGGCCGCGACGCCGAAGCCGCCATGCTGCGCGCCACCGGCGGCATCAACACCCATCGCGGCGCCATCTGGTGCCTCGGCCTGCTGGCCGGCGCGGCGGGCTGGCTGCGGACCGGCGACGCGCGCCACGTGGCCAGCGTGGCCGGCACCATCGCCCGGATGCCCGACCGCCATCGCCCCGCCCTCACCGGCAACAAGGGCGAACTGGCCTGCGCCGCCTACGGCGTGGGCGGCGCGCGGGCCCAGGCCGAAGCCGGCTTTCCGCACGTCACCGGCATCGGCCTGCCCGCCCTGCACGCCAGCCGTGCGCGCGGCGACGCCGAGTCCAGCGCCCGCGTCAACGCGCTGCTCGCCATCATGGCCCGGCTCGACGACACCTGCGTGCTCGCCCGCGCCGGCCGCGACGGACTTTCCGAAATGCAGGCGCTTGCCGCCGACGTGCTCGACGCCGGCGGCATCGGCACCCTCCATGGGCGCCGCCGCCTGCACGCCCTCGAAGCGGCCATGCTGGCGCGCAACGCCTCGCCCGGCGGCGCGGCCGACCTGCTCGCCGCCACCCTTTTCCTCGACCGTCTGCCAGCGATGCAGACAGGAGCGCTCTGATGGAACAACTCCGATTCGAATTCCCGGCCGGCGCCCCGGCCCCCCGCCGCGTACTGGTGGGCGTGGTCGGCTCCGGCGACCTCGAAGTCATGATCGAGCCCGGCGAGGCCGGCAAGACCGCCATCGACGTGACCACCTCCATCGACGGCTACGGCCGCGTCTGGGACGCCCAGCTTGCACGCGTGTTCAACGCCGGGGCACGCGCCGCGATGCGCATCCGCATCCACGACTTCGGCGCCACGCCGGGCGTGGTCGGCATGCGGCTGGCGGAAGCCTTCGAAGCGCTCGCTGAAAGCAAGGGGGACGCATGAACCAGACCGCACTGCTCTCCCGCGAGAGCTTCGTCGAACTCGGCGCGCGCGCCCGCGCCCATGCCCTGCTCGACGCCGGCACCTTCCGCGAACTCGCCGGCCCCTTCGACGGCCTCACGTCGCCGTGGCTCGTCCGGCAGGGCGTGGTGCCGCAGGGCGATGACGGCGTGATCGTCGCCAGGGGGAAGATCGGCGGCCAGCCCGCCGTGGTGCTCGCCATCGAGGGCGCCTTCCAGGGCGGCAGCCTCGGCGAAGTCGGCGGCGCCAAGATTGCCGGCGCGCTGGAACGCGCCGCGGACGACAACCGGCGCGGCATCCCGACGCGCGCCGTGATCCTGTTCGAGACCGGCGGCGTGCGCCTCCAGGAAGCCAACCTCGGTCTCGCGGCGATTGCCGAGATCCACGCGGCCATCGTCGACCTGCGTCGCTACCAGCCGGTCGTCGGCGTGATTGCCGGGACGGTGGGCTGCTTCGGCGGCATGTCGATCGCGGCGGGCCTGTGCACGTCGCTGGTGGTCACGCGCGAGGCGCGGCTCGGCCTGAACGGCCCGGCGGTGATCGAGCAGGAAGCGGGCATCGCCGAATACGACTCGCGCGACCGCCCCTTCATCTGGAGCTTCACGGGCGGCGAACAGCGCTTCGCCACCGGACTGGCCGACCGCTTTGTCGAGGACGACTGCAACATCATCCGCGACACCGTGGCCGCACTGGTCGCGCAGCCGCCGGCCACTCCCCGCAGCAACCAGTACGACGACTACCTGCGCCGGCTCGCCGGCTACGACACCGGCGCCCAGCCGGAACCCGCCACCGTGCGCCGCCTCTACGCGGGAGACCAGCAATGACGCAAGACAACTCCACGACCGGCCGCGGCGAAGCCTGGCTCGCCGCGCTGAGCGGCAACGCCCCCCGCCTGCCCGGCTACCCGCCCTCGGTACAGGTGGCCGACGCCGCCATCGCCGGCCGTGCGGCCCGGCTGATCGCCGTCGTGCCCGACCCGGCGAGCCCGTTCCCCCGCGCCCGCAACGGCGAAGTCGGCCTGCTGGAGGGATGGTCGCTCGCCCGTGCCGTGCAGGAGGTCATCGCCCTCGATGAAAATCCCCGTCGCCCCCGCGAAAGCGGGGGCCCAGCGTCGTTGACATCGCCGGAAAAGTCACTGGGTCCCCGCCTCCGCGGGGACGACGGGCGGGGTGACGACAACTCCCGGACAGGCGCCAAGCGCCCCATCGTCGCCATCGTCGACACCCCCAGCCAGGCCTACGGCCGGCGCGAGGAAGCCTTCGGCATCCACCAGGCGCTCGCCAGCGCCGCGGCGGCGTATGCGGAAGCGCGCCTCGCCGGCCACCCGGTGATCGCGCTGCTGGTCGGCAAGGCCATGTCCGGCGCCTTCCTCGCCCACGGCTACCAGGCCAACCGCCTCGTCGCGCTGGCCGACCCCGGCGTGCAGGTGCACGCCATGGGCAAGGAAGCCGCCGCCCGCATCACCATGCGCAGCGTGGAGGATCTCGAAGCCTTCGCGGCGACCGTGCCGCCGATGGCGTATGACATCGGCAACTACGCGACCCTCGGCCTGCTGTGGCGCACGGTGCCGGTCGCCCATCCCGCCGCGCCGGACGCCGCCGACCTCGCCACCATCCAGCGCACGCTGGCCGACGCCCTGGCCGACATCGACGCCGACCCGCATCGCGACCTGCGCTCCCGTCTCGGCGGCGAGAACCGCGGCGCCTCGCAACGCGTGCGCGACGTGCTGGCGCAGCAGTGGGACGCGTGAGCGGGCCGACGCCATGTACGCCGCCGAGCCCCACGACCTGATCTGGCTACGCGATGCGAAGGCGTTCGCCGCCGACGCCACCCTGCCGGACTGGGCCGATCCCGCGTGGCTCGCCCTGGCCCCGGTGGTCGTGCGGCGCGACACGGCCGGCGACGGCCGCATCCCCGTCGGCCTGCGCGGCATGCAGCGCGCCCAGCGCCATGCCGCGTGGCTCGACCCGGCGCAGTGCGCAAGGATCGTCACCCCCGGCGAGATCGCGCACGCGGCGCGCTGGCGCTCGCACGCGCGGCTGGCGGAACTCCCGGCGCTGCGCACGCTCGCCCGACTGGCCCCGGCGCTTGACGCGCTGCCGTGGCACTGGGGCGTGACGGGCGCCGTCGGCTTCACGCTGGCGACCGGCATCGACATGCTCCACGCCGACAGCGACGTCGACCTCCTCATCACCGCGCCGAGGCCCCTGACGCGCACCGATGAGCAAACCCTCGGCGCATTGCAGGAGACCGGCCCCGCCCGCCTCGACATCCAGATCGCCACGCCGCGCGGCGCCTTCGCGCTGCGCGAACGCCTGCGCACCGGCGGCCGCGTGCTCCTCAAGACCGACACGGGCCCGGTCCTCTGCGACGACCCATGGTCCTGCTGACCTTCCCCGGACAGGGCGCCCAGCGGCCCGGCATGCTGCATGCGCTGCCGGATCATCCGGTGGTCGCGCAGACGTTGGCCGAGGCGAGCGACGTGCTCGGCGAGGACGTGCGGCGACTCGACGACGCGGACCACCTGGCCTCCACCGTCGCCGTGCAGTTGTGCCTGTTGACGGCTGGCGTCGCCGGTGCGCGCCACCTGCTGGACGACGGCTCGCACGCGGATGCCGTCGCCGGACTGTCGATTGGCGCGTATGCGGCAGCCGTGGTGGCCGGCGCGCTGGCCTTCGGCGATGCCGTCCGGCTCGTCGCCTTGCGCGGCAAGCTGATGGAGGATGCGTATCCGCACGGCTACGGCATGACGGCGATCCTCGGGCTGGAGCGCGGGCCGCTCGAAGCCGTGGTCGCCCGCGTACACGGCCCGGACTCGCCCGTCTATCTCGCCAACCACAACGCGCCGACGCAGTTCGTGATCGCCGGTTCCGAACCGGCCTTGGCGCGCGTGGCCGAACTGGCGCTAGAGGCTGGCGCGCGGACGGCGAAGCGCGTGGCCATTGCCGTGCCGTCGCATTGCGCGCTGCTCGACGATGCCGCCGCGTCGCTCTCGCAGGCGTTCGCGGGCGTCACCGTCCGGCGCCCCGCGCTGCGCTGCTTCAGCGCCAGCGCCGCCCGCGAACTGCGCGACCCGGCCCGCATGGCCGACGATCTCGCGCACAACATGGCGCTGCCCGTGCGCTGGCACGAAACGATGCTGCTGGCGCGCGCCTGCGAGATGCGGCTCGCGGTGGAGATGCCGCCGGGCAATGTCCTGACGCGGCTGTGCGCGCCGCTGTTTCCGACGGCGGTGGCGCTCGACGACACGCGCGTGGACAGCGCGCGGCTGCTGATGGCCCGCGCGGCCGGATAACGCGCCGCTCGGGCTGGGCTAGACTGCCCTTGCCACCAAGCAAGGGAGACCCGCATGAAGCCCCGTATTACCCTCATCACCCTCGCCGTCGCCGACCTCGACCGCGCCTTCCGCTTCTATCACGACGGCCTCGGCTTCCCTTCCAAGGGCATCGTCGGCAAGGAATTCGAGCACGGCGCCGTCGCCTTCTTCGACCTCGACGCGGGCCTGCGGCTGGCGCTCTGGCCGCGCGAGAGCCTGGCGTTCGACAGCGGACTGCCGGCGGGGTCGCCGGACGTGGTCAACATGGCGCTCGCGCACAACGTGGCCGACCGGACGGAAGTGGACGCCGTCATGGCGCTGGCCGGGCAGGCCGGCGCGACCGTCGTCAAGGCGCCCCACGATACGTTCTGGGGCGGCTATGCGGCGTACTTCAGGGACCTAGACGGACACCTGTGGGAAGTGGCGTGGAATCCGGAGATGCTGCCGGCCGACCCCGCCTGAACACGCGCCGCACGAACCGCCAGCGCCACGGCCGCAGCGCATCCGGCAGGAAGACTCCCGCCAGCAACACCAGCGCCAGCAGTGCCGGCACCCAGCGCACATCGGTCCGCACCGCCTGCCGGTGCGCCAGCCGCGAGGCAAGCATGGCGTCGGCCAGCACCTCCGGGCGCGACAGCCGCCGGTAGCCGAGCCCGGTCTGCTTGGCGAGCGACTCCAGATGCGCCTCGTGCAGGCTCGACAGTTCTTCATGGCTCTGCCCGCGCGGCACGTTGGGCTGCATGGCGTCGAGCTGGACCACATCGTCGGCCTTCCAGTAGCCGGTGCGGTTGCCCTCGGTATCGGAACGCGGGATGGGCACGGGTATGTCGCCGCCCACGCCGGCCAGCCACCCTTCCACCTCGCCCGGCGTGACGTTCAGGATGCTGTGCTCGGACGGGCGCAGCGGCGGCGATTCGTGGCCGTCGGTAATGAAGACGATGCGCGTGTCATGGCCCAGCGTGTGCGCCATGCGCAGGATCCAGTAGAGGCCCTTGGTGATGTTGCTGGCGTTCAGCCACGCCATACGGCTGTCGATGCCGTCCACGGCGGCGAGCAGCGCGTCGTAGTTGGCGCAGACCTCGACAGGCAGCAGCAGCGGCAGCGCGCGGTAGTCGGCAAAGACGGCGAGGCCGACCTCCGACCCGCACGGCATGCGCCGCAGCGCCTCGCGCACGGCGGCGCGGGCCGCGGCGAGGCGGCTGGCCGGGGCCTTCGGGTCGCCGGTGTCCTCCACATCCATGCTTTGCGTGACGTCGATGGTGATCATGTAGCGCCATGTGTCGCGCGGCACGTCGACGGGCGGCAGCCATACCGCCGCCGCCAGCAGCAGCACGGCGAGCGCCACCGGCCAGTTGCGGCGCAGGCGCCCCGCAAGCTTCACGGCGGGCATCACGGCAGGTCTCCCGGCGGGAACCCCGGCACGCGGATGCGCACGGTTTCCTTCGGCATGTCGGCTTCCTCGCCGAACATGTCCTGGATTTCCGGCGCGAGCCACAGCGCGCGTTCGAGGTTGTAGCGGGCGTCCCAGTCGCCGGGGTTGGCGCGCAGCAGGTCGCGGTAGCGCTGCTTGCCGAGCTCGACCATGGCCTGCGCGCCGAAGGCATCGGTGGCCTGAAGCGCGCGGCCGCGCCGCAGGAACATGTTGCCGAGGTTGTAGAGGGCGGCCTGGCCGATCGCATCGGGCTGGCCGCGCGGGATCAGGGTGTTGTAGAGGCGCAGGGCATCGTCGTCGCGGCCGGCATGGGAGAGCGCGTTGGCCTGCGCGAGGCGGGCGGCCGGCACCGTCGCGGGCGGCTGGTCCGGGCGCGCTGCCGCCACGGCGGCATTGGCGGCGCGGTCGCGCCACAGTTGGAAGCCGGCCTGCAGCGCACCGGCGGCGAAGACCATCGCCAGGGCGCCGAAGGCGAGGTGGACGGTGCGGCGTCTCATGGCCGGCTCCGGACTGAAGCGAGCGGGATGCGCGCCGGCTGGCTCCCCTCTCCCGCGCGCGGGAGAGGGGCTGGGGGTGAGGGCAGGCGGTCATGGTGGCGATATCGCGCGACGTGGCGCCACGCCCTCACCCCCGTCCCCTCTCCCAAGGGGAGAGGGGAGAAACCTACCGGCTGGCGTTCAAGCGGGTGCTCCCCTCTCCCATGCATGGGAGAGGGGAGGAACAAATGGCAGGCCTTGTCATCCCTCATGCCCAGCTCCTCAACTGCACACAGCGCAGCGCCAGCAACAGCACGCAGGCCGCCAGCGCCACCGCGAAGGCCCACGGGCCGGCATCCTGCCGCGGCACGCGTTCATTGAAGGAAAGCGGCAGGTTCTGCTGCCGGCCGACTTCAGCGATGGCGGCCGACATCGCCTTCGCATCCTCCGCTTCGTAGAGCCGGTACGGCGTATGCAGGCCTTGGAAGAACCGGTGCAGGGCCAGCTCCTGCGACGTATCGCCGCTGCTGCTGCCAGTGGGCAACGGGCCGGCGTCGGCCAGGCCCGGACTCCGGCCCGTCCGCAGGTAGAGCCAGTAGAGCGCGACGCGGTTGCGCGCGAGCCCCGCCTGCACGCGCTGGCGGGTGTCGGGATCGAGCTGGCCGCCGCCGTCGGACACCAGCAGGATGATGCGGCTGCCCGAATAGCTGCGTCCGTCGAACTGGCGGATGGCGGCCAGCAGCGCCCGGCCGATGTCGGTATTCGCCAGCCCGCGCCCGATCCGGCTGGCGGCGATGCCGGCACGCACCGCCTGCTTCTGCTCGGTGAAGGGCAGCACGGGCAGCGCGCTGGTGCTGAACATCATGTAGGCGAAGCGGTCGTGCGGCCGCTGCCCGACGAATTGCGCCAGCAGTTCGCTTGCCGCCTCGCTCTTGCTGGCGTCGCTGGTGTGCAGCGCGGCCTGCTCGTTCGGTCCGACGATGGCGTCGTTCATGCTGCTGCTGCGGTCGAGCAGGAGCATGATTTCCGCGCCGCGTCCGCTACGCACCACCTCCGTCTGCGGCCGTCCCGGGCCGGCGAGGCCGACGATCACACCCGCCAGCGTCAGCACGGCGAGCACCCGTCCCACCATGCCGGCGATCCGGCCGGGGCGATCGGGGGGCAGCCAGGCGACGTCGGGAAACCGCAGGGCGTCGGCGCGGCGCGGGAACAGCGGCAGGAGCGCCAGCGGCAGCAACGCCAGCACCCACGGATGAAGGAAGTCGAAGTCCGCGCCCATGGCCGCCCTCCCCGTCAGCGACGGGCACGGCGCTCGGCCTGCCACAGGTCGCGCGCCAGGGCTTGCAGCGGGAAGCCGGCGTGCGGGGCGGACGGCGCGAAGAAGCGCGCGTCGGACTGGCGGTAGAACTCGGCCAGCCGCTCGGCCAGCGGCGCCAGGTAGGGGGCGCGGACGAACAACTCGGGGAGCGTCGCGCCGCGCAGCGCGGTGCCGGCAGTCTCGTTGAGGGCACGGTGCAGCGCGAGCCAGGCGTCGGGACTGCCGGCGCCCTGCCGGCGCAGCGCCAGCCAGGCGCGCGCGAAGGGCAGCCGCCTCGCATCGCGCCAGTTGCGCCAGCCCCACCACGCGGCCCACAGCGCCACGGTGGCCGCGAGCGCGGCGAGCCACCCCAGCAGGCGATGGCGCACGGGAATGGTATCGGCCAGCGGCGGCGCGCGGTCGGCGCGGATGTCGACCAGTCCGCCCCGTTCCAGCGCCTTCTCCGGCGTGAGCGGCGCGACGGAAATGACCTGTGCCGGGATGTTCTGCACCGGCCCGGCCGCCAGCGGCATGACGAGCGCGGGCAGCGAGATGGCGGTCAGCGTGCGGGGCGCATTGACGATCTGGTAGGAGATGTCGACCCACCTGCGGCCGTCGGCGTCGACATGCGTGGCGATCGGCCGGCGTTCCAGCCATGCGCTGATGCGTCCGGGCGGCAGCGCGGCGGGCACGGGGGGCGACCAGCCGGGTTGCAACTGGACCTGCTGGGTCACCACGTCGCCCAGCACGTAGCCGAACGGGCGCGGCTGGCGGACGGTCGCCATCACGCCGACACGCGGGCGCTCGGGCGGCGCGGGGACGAGCTCGCTGCCGGGCTCGGGGAGGACCTTCTGGGCCGGCGCGCCGGCGGACGACGCCAGCAGCAGGGCGAGGACGAAGGCGCGCGACGGGGTCATGCCACGGCCTCCAGGAAATAGCGCGACACGGCCTCCCCGTCGAACGCGCCGCTCATGTGCAGCGCGCGCAGGCCATGGGCGCCGAACAGGTCGGCCAGCACGGCGCGGCGCGCCGTCACCGCGTCACGCCACGCCTGCCGCACGCCCGGCCGCAGCCACAGCGTGCGGCGGTGGCCGCTCTCGGCATCGCGCAGGGCGAGCAGGCCGTTGGCGGCGGGTGGGGTGGTTTCCGCCGGGTCCCAGATCACCACGGGGACGACGAAGGCGTGGGCGAGCTGGCCGAAGATGGCGGGCAGCGCGTCCAGCGGCCAGTGGAAGTCCGACAGCAGGAACACGAGCCCCTTGCGGCCGGCGAGTCGCTCGACAGCGCGGGCGAGCCCATCCGCCCCGGCCACGCCGTCATCCCGCGCGATGCAGCCGCGCAGCGCCGACGCCATCGCCTCGCCCGCCCCACGGCCATGGCGGGCCGGGACGAACAGGTCGGTCCGCTCGACGGCATCGAAGGCCAGCAGGCCCACGGGGTCGCCCGCGCGGAAGGCGCTGTGGCCGAGCCCCTCGACGAAATCCGCGGCCACCGCCAGCTTGCTGGCGCCGGCGCCGAAATGCATCGAGGCCGAGACGTCGACCACCGCATGCACGGTCACCGCCGCGCGCTGCCGGTGGACGCGCACGAGCCATTCCTGCCGCACGTTGCGCAGGCTGGCGCGCAAGTCGAGCCGGCGCGGGTCGGGGTTGTCGAGCAGCCGCATGTGGGCGGCGAATTCCTGCCCCGCGCCCAGCCCCGTGCCACGGTGCGCCCCCGGCCGCGCGCCGCCCGCGCGGGCCGGCAGCCGGTAGTGGAATTCGCCGACGGCTCGCATCGCGGTTCGCCGGCCTCAGGGCGAGGCGATGGTGCCGACGATCTTCTGCACCAGCGCCTCCGACAGTTCCGCGCGCCGCAGCTCGTAGACGGGCGTGAAGAAGATCCGGTGGCCAAGCGCCGACGGCAGCACGGCGTGCAAGTCGTCGGGCACGAGGTGGCTGCGCCCGTCGAGCCACGCCACCACGCGCGCCGCCCGCAGCAGCGCGCTGATGCCGCGCGGGCTGGCGCCGGCGAGGATCAGGCGGTCCATGTCGACGCCGTCGAGCCGGATGCCGAAGCGCTGCGGATCGGCGCTGGCGTCCCACAGTTCCAGCACATAGCGCTCGATGGCCGGGCTCGCGCCGACGCTGCGCTGGATCAGGGCGGCGATGTCGTTGAGGCGGTCCCACGGGAGGATGTCGCGCCCCACGCGCTCCAGCAGGAGTTCGGTGTCGTGGAAGGCCGGGTCGAAGGCCAGTGCGCGCCGGACTTCCCGGTCGGTCGGGCTGCCGATGTTCAGTTCGAGCATGAAGCGGTCGCGCGCGGCCGAGGCCAGTTCGAAGGTTTCCTCGCGCTCGACCTTGTTGCGGTCGGCGAACACCGTCATGTGCGGGAAACGGTAGTCGCGGTTGAAGGCCGACACCGAGCGCTCGGCCATGGCGCGCAGCAGCAGCGACTGGACCTGCGGGCGCGCGCGGTTGATCTCGTTGAAGAAGAAGGTGGTGAGCTTTTCGCCGTGGCGCAGCAGGGGGCCGGGGTCGATGCGGGGACGGCTGTCGGCGTCGACGTAGCTGTGATAGACGAGGTCGCCCGGCAGCAGGTCGATGGTGCCCTCCACGCGCTCGAAGCCGCCGCCGATGGCACGGGCGAAGGCGCGCAGCAGGGTGGTCTTGCCCACGCCGACGTCGCCCTCCAGCAGCACGTGGCCGCGCGCGAACAACGCCACGTTGACGAGACGGATGACGGGCGCCTGGCCGATCACGGCCCGGCTGACTTCCTGCTCCACGCGCAGGGCGCGCTCGCGCCAGTCCTGCAGCACGCCATCGTCGGTCACTTGGTCGCTCATCTGGCTCCCCGGGAGGGCGGTCGCCCCTTGTCGCGGGGTGTCTCGCAGAAGCCATGCCAGCCCGGCCCGTCACGCCTGTCACGCCCGCATGGCGTGTGGCGGGCGCGGCGCCCTGCCCCGGGCTGGCGCAATCTGTTGCAGGGTGCAGCAGTGTGTGTCCCCCCGGAGACGCCTGGGTGCTCCCCTCTCCCGCTTGCGGGAGAGTCCCCCGCATGCGGCCCCCTGCCGGCTTGCCCCCCGGAACCCGGTAGTACAGTGGTGACTGCTCGGCCTCGACGCGCAGTGTGGCCGCGTCCCCTCTGGCGCACATTTTGTTGCCCGTGGGAGAGACTGGCTCCGGCAGACAGCATTGGGCTTGATTG
>Ga0160472_100501_pt1 | contig 26044 bp, 42 predicted proteins | sample HID1973M_E11MG_FD_108267 | JGI IMG/M metagenome (GOLD analysis project Ga0160472, IMG submission 108267) | Enriched mosquito-associated microbial communities from UW Madison campus, WI, USA - HID1973M_E11 MG | ecosystem: Host-associated > Arthropoda: Insects > Digestive system > Unclassified ... | reverse complement strand
CGTCATACTCCGTTCTTCAAAGGCTACCGTCCACAGTTCTACTTCCGTACAACTGACGTGACTGGCTCAGTAGAGCTGCCAGAAGGCGTTGAGATGGTAATGCCGGGCGACAACATCAAAATGGTTGTTACCCTGATTCACCCAATCGCAATGGACGACGGTCTGCGCTTCGCAATCCGTGAAGGCGGCCGTACCGTTGGTGCGGGCGTTGTTGCTAAAGTTATCGCTTAATTGTGATTGCTTAAGTGGCTGTGTATTGCAGCCACTATGCAGAAAGAGCACTTCGGTGCTCTTTTTTTTTGCTCTTTTTCTAATTACCCCACAAAGCCTGGGTTTGAAATAAAAACTATTCGCATTTACACTACGTATAGAAAATGTACCAGAGTGAAGAGTAAATGTACGTCTGCCTGTGCAATGCCATCAGCGATAAAACTATCCGTGAAGCGGTTCGCCGCTACCAGCCAAAATCTATCCAGCAACTGCGCCAAATTGTTCCCGTGGGGAAGCAATGCGGGAAGTGTATTCGTGCCACACGTGAAATAATGGACGAAGAGATGCAGCTTGTACCGCTGTATAAAGAAGCAATTTAAATTGCTGTTTTAAATTCCTGCTAAATACCCACAATATTTGTCGCGTTTTTTTGACTTCTTTTTATACGCATCTACGCTCAAGATAACTGGAAGCGGAGGAAGCAAAATGAAGGGCGACGTCAAAATCATAAGTCATCTCAATAAATTGCTGGGAAATGAATTGGTTGCTATCAATCAGTATTTTCTTCATGCGCGTATGTTTAAAAATTGGGGCCTGATACGCCTCAATGATGTTGAATATCATGAATCAATAGATGAGATGAAACATGCGGACAAGTACATTGAGCGAATTTTGTTCCTTGAAGGTATACCCAACTTACAAGATCTAGGCAGACTTCGAATTGGCGAAGATGTTCCTGAGATGTTGAACTCAGATTTGGCTCTTGAACTTGAGGGAGCGAAGGATTTGCGTGAAGCCATTACCTACGCAGATAAAATCCATGATTACGTTAGCCGCGATATGATGATTGAAATTTTAGCTGAAGAAGAACATCACATTGACTGGCTAGAGACGGAACTCGAGCTGATACAAAAATTGGGTATTCAAAATTACCTACTGGCACAAATAAAAGACGAATGAATCTGACTCAAACCGACACTACGCCAAGCCCGCGAATCATTGAAGATACGAAATCGCGGGCTTGTTAAGTGGTTAATCTTTTTAGCCTGCCAAAAAATCCCTCATTAAAATCTCTACATATTTTCGCTGCAGCACGCAGCTGCATCAGAACAGGTATAGAGAAATTCACCTTAAGCTACCCATCAAATCACCCCTTCTTATGTTACCAGCCATGCAAAGGGGAGGAGTGAGCGGATAATATTTTCGTGAGAATGGGGGTTATAACAAGAACGCGGGTTGCTTCCTGAACAGATTTACGTATAATGCGCGGGCCTGCCGACATTGGTAGGCGCGATTCGAGCAGAATCGTAGACGGCAGAATTTTGGGCCGTCTGACAATACTCCCAATTGGGGAGTTATATGCTGAACGATTACACTCTCCCATCAATCGTAATGGGTTCGAGTAGTAATTTTTTTCGTCTATAAAAAGTTTGGAGCTCTGGTCTCATGCAGAACCAAAGAATCCGTATCCGTCTTAAAGCGTTTGATCATCGTCTGATCGATCAATCAACCGCGGAAATCGTTGAGACCGCCAAGCGCACTGGTGCGCAGGTTCGTGGTCCGATCCCGCTGCCAACCCGCAAAGAGCGTTTTACCGTTCTGATTTCTCCGCACGTTAACAAAGATGCGCGTGATCAGTACGAAATTCGCACTCACAAGCGTCTGGTAGACATCGTTGAGCCAACTGAAAAAACCGTTGATGCTCTGATGCGTCTGGATCTGGCTGCCGGTGTTGACGTGCAGATCAGCCTGGGTTAATCAGGTCATCGAGCGATTGAGAGGTTGAAACAATGATTGGTTTAGTCGGTAAAAAAGTGGGCATGACCCGCATCTTCACTGAAGATGGCGTATCTATCCCCGTCACCGTAATCGAAGTTGAAGCGAACCGCGTTACTCAGGTTAAAGCCCTGCAGAACGATGGTTACCAGGCAATTCAGGTTACCACCGGTGCTAAAAAAGCAAACCGTGTGAACAAACCTGAAGCTGGTCATTTTGCTAAAGCTGGCGTAGAAGCTGGCCGTGGCCTGTGGGAATTCCGCACCGCTGAAGGTGAAGAGTTTTCTGTAGGTCAGAGCATCAGCGTTGAGATTTTCGCTGAAGTTAAAAAAGTTGACGTAACTGGCACCTCTAAAGGTAAAGGTTTCGCTGGTACCGTTAAGCGCTGGAACTTCCGTACCCAGGACGCTACTCACGGTAACTCCTTGTCACACCGCGTTCCGGGTTCAATCGGTCAGAACCAGACTCCGGGCAAAGTGTTCAAAGGCAAGAAGATGGCAGGTCAGCTGGGTAACGAGCGCGTAACCGTTCAGAGCCTGGATGTAGTACGTGTTGACGCTGAGCGCAACCTGCTGCTGGTTAAAGGTGCAGTTCCCGGTGCGACCGGTAGCGACCTGATTGTTAAACCAGCTGTGAAGGCGTAAGGGGATAGCAATGGAATTAGTATTGAAAGACGCGCAGAGCGCGCTGACTGTTTCCGAAACTACCTTCGGTCGTGATTTTAACGAAGCGCTGGTTCACCAGGTTGTTGTTGCTTACGCATCAGGCGCCCGCCAAGGTACTCGCGCGCAGAAAACTCGCGCAGAAGTAACCGGTTCAGGCAAAAAGCCTTGGCGTCAGAAAGGCACCGGCCGTGCTCGTGCAGGTTCTGTTAAGAGCCCAATCTGGCGTTCAGGTGGTGTGACTTTCGCTGCGAAGCCGCAGGATCACAGTCAAAAAGTTAATAAAAAGATGTACCGCGGCGCGCTGAAAAGCATCCTGTCCGAACTGGTACGTCAAGATCGTCTGATCGTTGTCGAATCATTTGCTGTAGAAGCACCGAAAACCAAGCTGCTGGTACAGAAACTGAAAGACATGGCGCTGGAAGACGTGTTGATCATCACCGGTGAACTGGATGAGAATCTGTTCCTGGCTGCGCGTAACCTGTACAAGGTTGACGTGCGTGATGCAGCAGGTATCGATCCAGTTAGCCTGATCGCCTTCGACAAAGTCGTTATGACTGCTGATGCAGTTAAGCAAGTTGAGGAGATGCTGGCATGATCCGTGAAGAACGTCTGCTGAAAGTACTGCGCGCGCCGCATGTATCTGAAAAAGCATCTAGCGCGATGGAAAAAACCAATACCATCGTACTCAAAGTAGCTAAAGACGCGACTAAAGCAGAGATTTTTGCTGCTGTTGAGAAACTGTTCGAAGTAGAAGTTAAAGACGTAAACACCTTAGTTGTTAAAGGTAAAGTTAAGCGTCACGGACAGCGTATCGGTCGTCGTAGCGACTGGAAAAAAGCTTACGTCACCCTGAAGGAAGGCCAGAATCTGGACTTCGTCGGCGGCGCTGAGTAAGTCGGAGGAGAAAGACAATGGCAGTTGTTAAATGTAAACCGACATCTCCGGGTCGTCGTCACGTTGTTAAAGTGGTGAACCCAGAGCTGCACAAGGGCAAGCCGTTTGCCCCGTTGCTGGAAAAAAACAGCAAATCCGGTGGCCGCAACAACAACGGTCGTATCACTACCCGTCACATCGGTGGTGGTCATAAGCAGGCATACCGTCTGGTTGACTTCAAACGCAACAAAGATGGTATCCCGGCAGTTGTTGAACGTCTTGAGTACGATCCGAACCGCTCTGCGAACATCGCACTGGTTCTGTACAAAGACGGCGAGCGCCGTTATATCCTGGCCCCTAAAGGCCTGAAAGCTGGCGACCAGATTCAATCTGGCGTTGATGCTGCGATCAAAGCAGGTAATACCCTGCCGATGCGTAACATCCCAGTAGGTTCTACCGTTCATAACGTAGAAATGAAACCAGGCAAAGGCGGTCAGATTGCTCGCTCTGCTGGTGCTTACGTGCAGATCGTTGCGCGTGAAGGTTCCTACGTGACCCTGCGTCTGCGTTCAGGTGAAATGCGTAAAGTCGAATCTGACTGCCGCGCAACTCTGGGCGAAGTCGGTAACGCTGAGCATATGCTGCGCGTTCTGGGTAAAGCCGGTGCAACCCGTTGGCGTGGTATTCGTCCGACCGTTCGTGGTACCGCGATGAACCCAGTTGATCACCCGCACGGTGGTGGTGAAGGTCGTAACTTTGGTAAGCACCCGGTAACTCCGTGGGGCGTTCAGACCAAAGGTAAGAAGACCCGTAGCAACAAGCGTACCGATAAATTTATCGTACGTCGCCGTAGCAAATAATATTAGAGGATAAGCCATGCCACGTTCTCTCAAGAAAGGTCCTTTTATTGACCTGCACTTGCTGAAGAAGGTAGAGAAAGCGGTGGAAAGCGGTGACAAGAAGCCTTTGCGCACTTGGTCCCGTCGTTCAACGATCTTTCCTAACATGATCGGTTTGACCATCGCTGTCCATAATGGTCGTCAGCACGTTCCTGTCTTTGTTTCCGACGAAATGGTTGGTCACAAATTGGGTGAATTCGCGCCGACACGTACTTATCGCGGTCACGCGGCTGATAAAAAAGCCAAGAAGAAATAAGTAGGAGGAAGAGATGGAAACTATTGCTCAACATCGCCATGCTCGTTCTTCTGCTCAGAAGGTACGCCTGGTGGCTGACCTGATTCGCGGTAAGAAAGTGTCGCAGGCTCTGGATATTTTGACCTACACCAATAAGAAAGCTGCTGTATTGGTCAAAAAAGTCTTGGAATCTGCCATTGCTAACGCTGAACACAACGATGGCGCTGATATCGACGATCTGAAAATCACGAAAATTTTCGTTGATGAAGGTCCGACCATGAAACGCATTATGCCGCGTGCCAAAGGTCGTGCAGATCGCATCCTGAAGCGCACCAGCCACATCACTGTGGTTGTGTCCGATCGCTGAGACTCTGGAGACTAGCAATGGGTCAGAAAGTACATCCTAATGGTATTCGCCTGGGTATTGTAAAACCATGGAACTCTACTTGGTTTGCGAACACCAAAGAATTCGCTGACAACCTGGACAGCGATTTTAAAGTACGTCAGTTCCTGACTAAAGAACTGGCTAAAGCGTCTGTATCTCGTATCGTTATCGAGCGTCCAGCGAAGAGCATCCGTGTGACTATTCACACTGCTCGTCCGGGCATCGTTATCGGTAAGAAAGGTGAAGACGTTGAAAAACTGCGCACGGTCGTCGCGAAACTCGCTGGCGTTCCTGCACAGATCAACATCGCCGAAGTCCGTAAACCGGAACTGGACGCGAAACTGGTAGCTGACAGCATCACTTCACAGCTGGAGCGTCGTGTGATGTTCCGTCGTGCGATGAAGCGTGCTGTTCAGAACGCCATGCGTCTGGGCGCGAAAGGTATTAAAGTTGAAGTTAGCGGCCGTCTGGGCGGCGCCGAGATCGCACGTACCGAATGGTACCGTGAAGGTCGCGTGCCGTTGCACACTCTGCGTGCTGACATCGACTACAACACCTCAGAAGCGCACACCACTTATGGTGTAATCGGCGTTAAGGTATGGATCTTCAAAGGTGAGATCCTGGGTGGTATGGCTGCTGTTGAACAACCGGAACCGGCTGCTCAACCTAAAAAGCAGCAGCGTAAAGGCCGTAAGTAAGGAGAGTCGCTGATGTTACAACCAAAGCGTACGAAATTCCGTAAAGTGCACAAAGGCCGTAACCGCGGTCTGGCTGCCGGTACGGATGTCAGCTTCGGTACTTTCGGTCTGAAAGCTGTTGGCCGTGGTCGTCTGACTGCTCGTCAGATCGAAGCAGCACGTCGTGCTATGACCCGTGCAGTTAAGCGTCAAGGTAAGATCTGGATCCGTGTATTCCCGGACAAACCGATCACCGAGAAGCCGCTGGAAGTGCGTATGGGTAAAGGTAAGGGTAACGTTGAGTATTGGGTTGCCCTGATCCAGCCTGGTAAAGTCCTGTATGAAATGGACGGCGTACCAGAAGAGCTGGCCCGTGAAGCATTCAAGCTGGCAGCAGCAAAACTGCCTATCAAAACCACCTTTGTAACTAAGACGGTGATGTAATGAAAGCAACTGAGCTGCGTGAAAAAAGCGTTGAAGAGCTGAACACTGAGCTGCTTAATCTGCTGCGTGAGCAATTTAACCTGCGCATGCAGGCAGCATCTGGCCAGCTGCAGCAGACCCATCTGCTGAAGCAAGTTCGCCGTGATGTTGCACGCGTTAAGACTTTACTGACTGAGAAGGCGGGTTCGTAATGACCGATAAAATCCGTACTCTGCAAGGTCGTGTGATCAGTGACAAAATGCAGAAATCTGCAGTTGTCGCTATCGAACGTTTCGTGAAGCACCCAATTTACGGTAAATTCATTAAGCGTACGACCAAGCTGCACATCCATGACGAGAACAACGAATGTGGTATCGGTGACGTGGTTGAAATCCGCGAATGCCGTCCACTGTCTAAGACTAAGTCTTGGACGCTGGTTCGCGTTGTAGAGAAAGCGATTCTGTAATAGAATTCGCCCTCTTTAAAAATCTGATGAACGGCTCGCAAGAGCCGTTCATTTTTTCTACCCATCTGCGAGAACCGGTGTTATAATGCCGCGCCCTCAATTATGGGGCTTTCTAACGACCTGAGGTCTAGGTCCCGAAGTAGTAGTTGACATTAGCGGAGCACTAAAATGATCCAAGAACAGACTATGCTGAACGTCGCCGACAACTCCGGTGCACGTCGCGTAATGTGTATCAAGGTTCTGGGTGGCTCGCACCGTCGCTACGCAGGCGTCGGCGATATCATCAAAGTTACCATCAAGGAAGCAATTCCGCGTGGTAAGGTGAAAAAAGGTGATGTCCTGAAGGCGGTAGTGGTGCGCACCAGGAAGGGTGTTCGTCGCCCGGACGGTTCTGTCATTCGCTTCGATGGTAATGCATGCGTTATTTTAAACAATAACAGTGAGCAGCCTATCGGTACGCGTATTTTTGGGCCGGTAACTCGTGAACTTCGTACTGAAAAGTTCATGAAAATTATCTCTCTGGCACCAGAAGTACTCTAAGGAGCGAACAATGGCAGCTAAAATCCGTCGTAACGACGAAGTTATCGTGTTAACCGGTAAAGATAAAGGTAAGCGCGGTAAAGTTAAGAATGTCCTGTCTTCTGGCAAGGTCATTATTGAAGGTATCAACCTGGTGAAGAAACATCAGAAGCCGGTTCCGGCTCTGAACCAACCAGGTGGCATCGTTGAAAAGGAAGCTGCAGTGCAGGTTTCTAACGTTGCACTGTTCAATACGGCAACTGGCAAGGCAGACCGTGTAGGCTTTAGATTCGAAGACGGCAAAAAAGTCCGTTTCTTTAAATCTAATAGCGAAACTATCAAGTAATTTGGAGTAGTACGATGGCGAAACTGCATGATTACTACAAAGACGAAGTAGTCCAGAAACTCATGACAGAGTTTGGCTACAATTCTGTCATGCAAGTCCCTCGGGTCGAGAAGATCACCCTGAACATGGGTGTAGGTGAAGCGATCGCTGACAAGAAACTGCTGGATAACGCAGCAGCTGACTTGGCAGCAATCTCCGGCCAAAAGCCGTTAGTCACCAAAGCACGCAAATCAGTTGCAGGCTTCAAAATCCGTCAGGGCTATCCGATCGGCTGTAAAGTAACTCTGCGTGGCGAACGCATGTGGGAGTTCTTTGAGCGTCTGGTCACCATTGCTGTTCCACGTATCCGTGACTTCCGTGGCCTGTCCGCTAAGTCATTCGATGGTCGTGGCAACTACAGCATGGGTGTACGTGAGCAGATCATCTTCCCAGAAATCGACTACGACAAAGTCGATCGCGTTCGTGGTTTGGATATCACCATTACCACTACTGCGAAATCTGATGATGAAGGCCGTGCTCTGCTGGCTGCCTTTGACTTCCCGTTCCGTAAGTAAGGTAGGGTTACTTAATGGCTAAGCAATCTATGAAAGCACGCGAAGTTAAGCGTGCGAATTTAGCAGACAAATTCTTCGCAAAACGCGCTGAACTGAAAGCGATCATTTCTGATGTGAACGCTTCCGACGAAGATCGTTGGGATGCTGTTCTGAAGCTGCAGAGTCTGCCGCGTGATTCCAGCCCTTCACGTCAGCGTAACCGCTGCCGTCAAACAGGTCGTCCGCACGGTTTCCTGCGGAAGTTTGGGTTGAGCCGTATCAAGGTCCGTGAAGCCGCAATGCGCGGTGAAATCCCGGGTCTTAAAAAGGCTAGCTGGTAATTGTCACCAATTGAATCACGGGAGTAACACAGATGAGCATGCAAGATCCGATCGCGGATATGCTGACCCGTATCCGTAACGGTCAGGCCGCAAACAAAGTTGCGGTCATCATGCCCTCTTCCAAGCTGAAATTGGCAATTGCCAACGTGCTGAAAGAAGAAGGCTATATTGAAGATTTTAAAATCGAAGGCGACATCAAGCAGGAACTGGAACTTACTCTTAAGTATTTCCAGGGAAAAGCTGTTGTAGAAAGCATTCAGCGAGTAAGCCGTCCTGGTCTGCGCATCTATAAGAAAAAAGATGAGCTGCCAAAGGTAATGGCTGGTATGGGCATCGCTGTAGTTTCTACATCTAAAGGTGTCATGACTGATCGTGCAGCGCGCCAAGCTGGTCTTGGTGGCGAAATTATCTGCTACGTAGCGTAATCGGAGGATACTATGTCTCGTGTTGCTAAAGCACCTGTCGTTGTTCCTGCCGGCGTAGAGGTAAAACTCAACGGTCAGGTAATTTCGATTAAAGGTAAAAACGGCGAGCTGACTCGTACTATCAATGATGCTGTTGAAGTTAAGCATGCTGACAACGCTCTTACTTTCGCTCCACGCGAAGGTTTCGTTGATGGCTGGGCGCAAGCGGGTACTTCTCGCGCGCTGCTTAACGGAATGGTTATCGGTGTTACCGAAGGCTTCACTAAGAAGCTGCAGCTGGTTGGTGTAGGTTATCGTGCTGCCATTAAAGGCAACGTAGTTAACCTGTCTCTGGGTTTTTCTCATCCAGTAGATCACCAGCTGCCCGCGGGTATCACTGCAGAGTGTCCGACTCAGACTGAAATCGTACTGAAAGGTGCAGATAAACAGTTGATCGGCCAGGTTGCAGCTGACTTGCGCGCCTACCGTCGTCCTGAGCCTTATAAAGGCAAGGGTGTCCGTTACGCCGACGAAGTCGTGCGTACCAAAGAGGCTAAGAAGAAGTAAGGTAACACTATGGATAAGAAATCTGCTCGTATCCGTCGTGCGACCCGTGCACGTCGCAAGCTCAAAGAGCTGGGTGCTACTCGCCTGGTGGTACATCGTACCCCGCGTCACATTTACGCACAGGTAATCGCCCCGAACGGTTCCGAAGTTCTGGTCGCTGCTTCTACTGTAGAAAAAGCTATCACTGAACAACTGAAGTATACCGGTAATAAAGAAGCCGCAGCTGCTGTAGGTAAAGCTATTGCAGAACGCGCAATCGAAAAAGGCATCACTGGTGTTTCTTTCGACCGTTCCGGTTTCCAATATCATGGTCGCGTCCAGGCACTGGCAGATGCTGCTCGTGAAGCTGGCCTTCAGTTCTAAGGTAGAGGTCTAAGATGGCACACATCGAGAAACAAGCTGGCGAACTGCAGGAAAAACTGATCGCGGTAAACCGTGTTTCTAAAACTGTAAAAGGTGGTCGTATTTTTTCCTTCACCGCACTGACTGTAGTGGGTGATGGTAACGGCCGCGTTGGTTTTGGTTACGGTAAAGCGCGTGAAGTTCCAGCAGCGATCCAGAAAGCGATGGAGAAAGCCCGTCGCAATATGATTAACGTCGCGCTGACCAACGGCACTCTGCAGCACCCTGTTAAAGGTGCTCACACGGGTTCCCGCGTGTTCATGCAGCCGGCTTCTCAAGGTACCGGTATCATCGCCGGTGGTGCAATGCGCGCCGTCCTGGAAGTCGCTGGAGTACATAACGTTCTGGCTAAAGCATATGGTTCCACCAACCCGATTAACGTGGTTCGTGCAACGATTGATGGCCTGGGCAATATGAATTCTCCGGAAATGGTCGCTGCCAAGCGTGGTAAATCCGTTGAAGAAATTCTGGGGTAATCACGATGGCTAACACTATTAAAATCACTCAAACCCGCAGTGCAATTGGCCGTTTGCCTAAGCATAAAGCCACACTGGTTGGCCTGGGTCTGCGTCGTATTGGCCACACCGTTGAGCGTGAAGATACGCCTGCTGTACGCGGTATGGTTAACGCGGTTTCCTATATGGTTAAAGTGGAGGAGTAAGAGATGCGTTTAAATACTCTGTCTCCGGCCGACGGGTCTAAGCACGCACCTAAGCGTTTAGGTCGTGGTATTGGTTCTGGCCTCGGTAAAACCGGTGGTCGTGGTCACAAAGGTCAGAACTCACGTTCTGGCGGTGGCGTACGTCGCGGTTTTGAAGGCGGTCAGATGCCTCTGTACCGTCGTCTGCCGAAATTCGGCTTCACCTCTCGCAAATCAATGATCACCACAGAGATTCGTCTGTCTGATCTGGCGAAAGTTGAAGGCGGTATCGTAGACCTGAACACGCTGAAAGCGGCCAACATTGTCGGTGTGCAGATTGAATTCGTAAAAGTAATTCTGTCTGGTGAAGTTTCTACACCGGTAACGATTCGCGGTTTACGTGTCACTAAAGGTGCTCGTGCTGCAATCGAAGCTGCTGGCGGTAAAATTGAGGAATAAGTAGCAGATGGCTAAACAACCGGGATTAGATTTTCAAAGCGCCAAAGGCGGCTTTGGTGAACTGAAACGCAGACTTTTGTTTGTTATCGGTGCACTGATTGTCTTCCGTATTGGCTCTTTTATTCCAATCCCCGGTATTGATGCCACTGTACTTGCCAAACTGCTTGAACAACAGCGTGGCACCATCATTGAAATGTTTAACATGTTCTCTGGTGGTGCTCTTAGCCGTGCTTCTATTTTCGCACTGGGTATCATGCCGTATATTTCGGCATCGATAATTATCCAGTTATTGACGGTGGTTCATCCAGCGTTAGCGGAAATTAAGAAGGAAGGGGAGGCTGGCCGTCGTAAGATTAGTCAGTACACTCGTTACGGTACGTTGGTATTAGCCATATTTCAGTCGATTGGTATTGCTACCGGTTTGCCGAATATGCCTGGAATGCAGGGCCTGGTGATGAATCCGGGCTTTGCCTTCTATTTTACCGCTGTTGTGAGTCTGGTCTCAGGAACGATGTTCTTGATGTGGCTAGGCGAACAGATTACTGAACGGGGTATCGGTAACGGTATTTCGATCATTATCTTCGCAGGTATTGTTGCGGGTTTACCGCCGGCCATTGGCCATACCATCGAGCAAGCGCGGCAAGGTGACCTGCACTTCCTTCTGTTGCTGTTGGTTGCAGTTCTTGTATTTGCAGTGACCTTCTTTGTTATTTTCGTTGAGCGTGGTCAACGCCGCATTGTGGTGAACTATGCAAAACGTCAACAAGGTCGTCGTGTATACGCTGCACAGAGCACACATTTACCGTTGAAAGTGAATATGGCGGGCGTAATCCCAGCTATTTTTGCTTCCAGCATTATTCTGTTCCCGGCAACGATTGCATCGTGGTTTGGGGGCGGGACCGGTTGGAACTGGCTGACAACTATTTCGCTGTATTTGCAACCAGGACAGCCGCTTTATGTGCTACTCTATGCGACTGCAATCATCTTCTTCTGTTTCTTCTACACGGCGTTGGTTTTCAACCCACGTGAAACAGCAGATAACCTGAAGAAGTCTGGTGCATTCGTACCGGGAATTCGTCCGGGAGAGCAAACGGCGAAGTACATCGATAAAGTAATGACACGTTTGACCTTAATTGGCGCTCTGTATATTACTTTTATCTGCCTTATCCCGGAGTTCATGCGTGATGCGATGAAGGTCCCCTTCTACTTTGGCGGTACGTCACTGCTCATCGTAGTGGTCGTCATCATGGACTTTATGGCTCAAGTGCAAACTTTAATGATGTCAAGTCAGTACGAGTCTGCACTGAAGAAAGCTAACCTGAAGGGCTATGGCCGTTAATTCAGGTGGTTGAGAAGTTACGGAGAGTAAAAATGAAAGTTCGTGCTTCCGTCAAGAAATTATGTCGTAACTGCAAAATCATTCGTCGCGACGGTGTCGTTCGTGTGATCTGCAGTGCCGAGCCAAAGCATAAACAGCGCCAAGGCTGATATTGTCACATATTTTTCTTGCAAAGTCGGGTTGAGCTGGCTAGATTAGCCAGCCAATCTTTTGTATGTCAGTACGTTGCCATTTGAGTATCCTGAAAACGGGCTTTTCAGCATGGGACGTGCTTATTTAATAATAGGAGTGCATAGTGGCCCGTATAGCAGGCATTAACATTCCTGATCAAAAACATACCGTTATCGCATTAACTTCGATCTTCGGTATCGGTAAGACTCGTTCAAAAGCCATCTGCGCTTCAACGGGTATTGCTGAAAATGTTAAGATCAGTGAGCTGTCTGAAGAACAAATTGATCAGCTGCGTGATGCAGTTGCTAAATTCGTTGTAGAAGGTGATCTGCGCCGTGAAATCACCCTGAGCATCAAGCGTCTTATGGACCTTGGTTGCTATCGTGGTTTGCGCCATCGTCGTGGTCTGCCGGTTCGCGGTCAGCGTACTAAGACCAACGCACGTACCCGTAAGGGTCCGCGTAAACCGATCAAGAAATAATCGGGGTGAGTAAATAATGGCAAAGGCACCAGTTCGTGCACGCAAGCGTGTAAGAAAACAAGTCTCAGATGGCGTGGCTCATGTCCATGCTTCTTTTAACAACACCATCGTTACTATTACTGATCGTCAGGGTAACGCATTGGGTTGGGCAACCGCCGGTGGTTCCGGTTTCCGCGGTTCACGTAAATCTACTCCGTTTGCTGCTCAGGTCGCTGCAGAGCGCTGTGCAGAAGCGGTAAAAGATTACGGTATTAAGAACCTGGAAGTTATGGTTAAGGGTCCGGGTCCGGGTCGCGAATCAACTATTCGTGCTCTGAACGCCGCTGGTTTCCGCATCACTAATATTACTGATGTGACTCCTATCCCTCATAACGGTTGTCGTCCGCCGAAAAAACGTCGCGTATAACGCCCTCGTTTTTTAGGATAGTTGGAGAAAGAAAATGGCAAGATATTTGGGTCCTAAGCTCAAGCTGAGCCGTCGTGAGGGCACTGACTTATTCCTTAAGTCTGGCGTTCGCGCGATTGACACCAAGTGTAAAATTGAACAAGCCCCTGGCCAGCATGGTGCGCGTAAACCGCGTCTGTCTGACTACGGCGGTCAGTTACGTGAAAAGCAAAAAGTTCGTCGTATCTACGGTGTTCTTGAGCGTCAGTTCCGTAACTACTATAAAGAAGCAGCACGTCTGAAAGGCAACACCGGTGAAAACCTGTTGGCTCTGCTGGAAGGCCGTCTGGACAACGTAGTTTATCGTATGGGCTTTGGTGCAACGCGTGCAGAATCACGTCAGTTGGTAAGCCACAAGTCTATTTTGGTAAATGGCCGCGTTGTTAACATCGCTTCTTATCAGGTATCTCCGAATGATGTTGTTAGCATCCGTGAGAAAGCCAAAAAGCAATCTCGCGTGAAGGCCGCTCTGGAGCTGGCTGAGCAGCGTGAAAAGCCAACCTGGCTGGAAGTTGATGCGACTAAGATGGAAGGTGTGTTCAAGCGTATTCCTGAGCGTACTGATCTGTCTGCGGACATTAACGAACACCTGATCGTCGAGCTTTACTCCAAGTAAAGCTTAGTACCAAAGAGAGGACACAATGCAGGGTTCTGTGACAGAGTTTCTAAAACCGCGCCTGGTAGATATCGAGCAAGTGAGTTCGACGCACGCCAAGGTGACCCTTGAGCCGTTAGAGCGTGGCTTTGGCCATACTCTTGGTAACGCACTGCGCCGTATTCTGCTTTCTTCCATGCCGGGTTGCGCGGTGACCGAGGTTGAAATTGATGGTGTACTGCATGAGTACAGCACCAAAGAGGGCGTACAGGAAGATATCCTGGAAATCCTGCTCAACCTGAAAGGGCTGGCGGTAAGAGTTCAGGGGAAAGATGAAGTTATCTTAACGCTGAATAAATCTGGCATTGGCCCTGTGACTGCAGCCGACATCACCCATGATGGTGATGTCGAAATCGTCAAGCCTCAGCATGTAATCTGTCATCTGACCGATGAGAACGCATCTATTAGCATGCGTATCAAAGTTCAGCGTGGACGTGGTTATGTGCCGGCTTCTGCCCGAATTCATTCGGAAGAAGATGAGCGCCCAATCGGCCGTCTGTTGGTTGACGCATGCTATAGCCCTGTAGACCGTATCGCCTACAATGTTGAAGCAGCGCGTGTAGAACAACGTACTGATTTGGATAAGCTGGTCATCGAAATGGAGACTAACGGCACAATCGATCCTGAAGAGGCGATTCGTCGTGCAGCTACCATCCTGGCTGAACAACTTGAAGCTTTTGTTGACTTACGTGATGTACGTCAGCCAGAAGTTAAAGAAGAGAAACCAGAATTCGATCCGATCTTGCTGCGCCCAGTTGATGATTTGGAATTGACTGTCCGCTCTGCTAACTGCCTTAAGGCAGAAGCTATCCACTACATCGGTGATCTGGTACAGCGTACTGAGGTTGAGCTGCTTAAAACGCCTAACCTGGGTAAAAAATCTCTTACTGAGATTAAAGATGTGCTCGCCTCACGTGGTCTTTCTTTGGGCATGCGCCTCGAGAATTGGCCGCCGGCAAGCATTGCTGATGAATAACCGGATCACAGGTTAAGGTTTCACTGAGAAGGATAAGGTCATGCGCCATCGTAAGAGTGGTCGTCAACTGAACCGCAACAGCAGCCATCGTCAGGCTATGTTTCGCAACATGGCTGGCTCTTTGGTTCGTCATGAGATCATCAAGACGACTCTGCCGAAAGCCAAAGAGTTGCGCCGCGTAGTTGAGCCGCTGATTACTCTTGCCAAGACCGACAACGTAGCTAATCGTCGTCTGGCATTCGCCCGTACTCGTGATAACGAGATCGTGGCAAAACTGTTTAATGAACTGGGCCCGCGTTTCGCGAGCCGTGCCGGTGGTTACACTCGTATTCTGAAGTGTGGCTTCCGCGCTGGTGACAACGCTCCGATGGCATACATCGAGCTGGTTGATCGTCCAGAAGCTCAAGCAGAAGCTGTTGCAGAGTAATCTGTAGCAACGTAAAGAACCCGCTTCGGCGGGTTTTTTATTGCCTATCGTTAAGCAAATTAACTATTCTGATCATCATGCGATTTTGGAGGCACTTATGTGGTTACTCGATCAACTTGCTGAGCAGCATATAAAAGCAGCACAGGATAAAGGTGAACTTAGTCATCTTCCCGGGGAGGGTAAACCTCTCGAGCTCGATGATGATAGTCACGTACCTTCAGAACTCCGAGCGGGCTATCGGCTGCTTAAAAATTCAGGCTTTTTACCGCCAGAGCTTGAAATACGCCGTCAGGCTATAGAAATCAACGATCTTCTCCAGCAACTCGATCCTGACGATCCTCAATATTCAGATCATTGTAAGCACCTAATGTTGTTAGAATTTAAACTTCATCAAGCGGGAATGAATACAGACTTTCTTCATAGCGAATATGGAAAATCCATTCGCCAACGCTTGGGGGAGAATTAAATGTACCGTATTGGTCAGCTTGCAAAGCTAGCGGATGTTACGCCAGATACGATTCGCTTTTACGAGAAGCAACATATGATGGATCATGAGATTCGAACGGAGGGTGGTTTTAGACTTTATAGCAGTAGCGATCTTCAACGTTTAAAATTTATTCGCTATGGCCGCCAGTTAGGTTTTAGCCTCGAATCAATCAGAGAGTTGCTTTCTATTCGAGTCGAACCTGCTAAACACACCTGCCAGGAATCAAAAGCCATAGTTGAAAAAAGGCTTAATGAAGTTAATAAAATGATGGCTGAGTTAAAAGTAATGCAGCAATCGCTCCTTCATTTATCAGAAGCATGTTGCGGTGATAGTCATACAAGTGTTGCCTGCTCAATTCTGGAAGCGTTAGAACGTGGTCCAGTGTTGAATGAAAGTTAGGCTGTGTTACATTGCGAGATACAAAACAGGAATACATTACAGGAGAATATATGAGTGGTTATAAACATACCAAAGGGATAATTAGAGACAATGCTATTGAAGCATTGCTTCACGATCCGCTGTACCGTCAACGTATTGTGCAACAGCGTAAAGGGAAAGGCAGCTTTAAGCGCAAAGAAAAATCGAATAAGGAAAATATTTGGGAGGGCAGTGATAAATCCAAAATTTATCACTGCCCTTCTTTAAACTATAAAAAAGCCGCCTCGTTGGCGGCCTATTTTAGATTTTTGTATTTTGCTGTTTAAGCAAATCACGAATCTCAGTGAGCAGAACCTCTTCATTACTCGGTTTTGCAGCTGGTTTTTCAACTTCTTTTTTCTTGTGCAGTTTGTTCATCAATTTAATAGCCATAAAAATCGCGAAGGCAACAATAATGAAATCAAAAACTGTCTGAATGAAAATACCATACTGCATTATTACTGCCGGCGTCTCTCCTTCTGCAGGTTTGAGCACCCAGCTAAATGATTTAAAATCAACGCCACCAATCAGCAATCCTAGTGGTGGCATAATTATGTTTGCGACTAAAGATGAAACGATTTTGCCGAATGCTGCACCGATGATCACACCTACCGCGAGATCAACCACGTTTCCACGCATTGCAAAATCACGAAACTCTTTGAATAAACTCATTCTTCTCTCCTTGCCCTGGCCAATGACCTAAAGTCTAACAAAGCTTCCTGTATTTGCCATCATCGATGCGCAATTAGCAGAATTATCTTGAGTTAGTATTTTAACGTTCATTTCTTCTATAAAAAGAAAGGGCTAGGCTGGAATAGCCGTTCAACATCAGGAACAAACTTTTTATCTGTCAAAAACATGATGACATGATCGCCTTGTTCTATACGCAGATTGTCATTAGCAATCATGACATCATCGCCACGTACTATGGCACCAATAATAGTACCAGGTGGCAGTTTAATATCATCAATTGGACGCCCAACGACACGTGATGTTGTTTCATCACCGTGGGCTATGGCTTCTATTGCCTCGGCAATACCACGGCGTAAAGATGAAACGCCTACGATATCAGCTTTGCGCACATGGCCCAGCAGGGCAGATATAGTTGCTTGCTGTGGTGATATCGCAATATCAATAACGCTTCCTTGCACTAAATCGACATAAGCACGACGTTGTATCAATACCATGACTTTCTTCGCGCCCATCTTTTTCGCGAGCATCGCAGACATGATATTAGCTTCATCGTCATTGGTAACAGCGATAAACAAGTCAACTTGTTCAACATGTTCTTCTGCCAGCAACTCTTGGTCAGAAGCATCACCATAAAACACGATCGTATCCTCAAGACGCTCTGCCAGTTCTGCAGCGCGTTGTGGATTGCGCTCTATTAATTTGACGCTGTAATTTTTCTCAAGTCTTTGGGCTAAACCAAAACCAATGTTTCCACCACCAACAAGCATGATGCGTTTATAAGGCTTTTCGAGCCGCTGCATTTCGCTCATAACAGCACGAATATTTTGACTGGCCGCTATAAAAAACACTTCATCGCCCGCTTCTACAATGGTTGAACCTTGCGGGCGGATAGGGCGATCCTGACGAAAAATGGCGGCGACACGCGTATCAATGTGCGGCATATGTTCGCGTAGGATAGAAAGTGGATTCCCGACTAAAGGCCCACCATAGTAAGCTTTTACTACGGCAAGACTCACTTTCCCTTCAGCAAAATTAACGACTTGCAGTGCGCCAGGATACTGAATTAATCGATAAATATTATCGATCACTAATTGCTCTGGAGAGATAAGGTGGTCAATGGGCACGGCTTCTGGAATAAATAATTTATCCGCATCACGCAAATAATCAGCAGCACGGATACGGGCAATACGGTTAGGCGTATTGAAAAGTGAATAGGCGATTTGGCAGGCAACCATATTGGTCTCGTCAGAGTTAGTGACAGCAACCAACATGTCAGCATCCTCGGCACCGGCTTCGCGCAAAATACGCGGATGAGAACCATGGCCCTGAACAACACGCAGATCAAACTTATCTTGTAACTGACGTAGACGCGTTGAATCGGTATCAACTACCGTTATGTCGTTATTTTCGCCGACCAGGTTCTCTGCCAGTGTGCCACCTACCTGACCGGCACCAAGAATAATGATTTTCATCGATTAAGAATGCTCATTTCAATTTACCTCAGGTTTCTTCACAAGCTTAGCGTAGAAGAAACCATCGCCACCATCGACAGTTGGAAATACTTGCAAGCCTGTTTCAGGCGCACCAAAAAGTGAGCACGCGACAGCATCATTATGGCGTTCCAGAAATGCGCTTATCTGCAGCTGATTTTCATCCGGGAGTATGGAACATGTCGCATACAATAGCGTTCCGCCGGGTTTGAGCTGGGACCAAATAGCTTCAATGATCTCAGATTGAAGTTTGGCTAGTTCGGCAATATCGCGTTCGCGGCGCAGCCACTTAATATCTGGATGTCGACGAATTACACCAGTCGCTGAACAAGGCGCATCAAGTAAAATGCGATCAAACAGTTCATCGCCACACCAATCTTGGGGAGAGCGACCATCGCCTTGCTTCACTTCAGCCTTCATCCCTAGCCGTTGTAAATTTTCATGCACGCGCACCAGACGCTGTGCATCAATATCCACTGCAAGCACCCGAGCTTCAGGTGCGATTTCTAAAATATGAGTGGTTTTTCCACCCGGTGCTGCACAGAGATCGAGAATGTATTCACCATTTTTAGGCTCAAGCAATAAAGCGCAGCGTTGAGCTGAAACATCTTGAACTGTTACCCAGCCTTGATCGAAGCCTGGCAATTGGGTCACAGACGTAGGGGTTTCGAGTCGCAAAGCCTCAGGCACTTCAGCATCTATAAAGGCTGTTTTTTGAGTTTCAGCTAATAAAGCAAGCCAGCTATCACGAGAATGATGTTGCTGGTTTACGCGTAGCCACATTGGCGGACGAACGTTGTTTGCTTCAACAATTTGTTGCCATTGTGTAGGCCAGGCAATTTGCAAACGCTTCAGTAGCCATCCAGGATGGAGGTAGCGCTGTGGACCCTCTTTTATACTGGCAAGCAATGCATCCTGCTGTCGCTGAAACTGGCGAAGCACGCCATTTAATAAGCCTTTCAAGCTACCGCGTTTTAAAACTTCTGCACCCGCAACAGTTTCTGCCAAAACAGCGTGAGCAGGTATGCGTGTGTAGAGTAATTGATACAATCCAACCATGATCAAATAATGTAAAACGCGTTGTTTACCCGTCAGGGGGCGTTCCATTAATTTACCAATCAAGGCTTCAAGCTGTGGCAAAGTGCGTAGTACACCGAAGCAAATTTCTTGCACTAGTGCGCTGTCTTTATCGGACAGTTTTTTTTGTGCCTGAGGCAATACGGTATTGAGTGATTCACCTTTGTCGACAACACGTTCGATAAGCTGGGCTGAAAGGCTACGTAGATTGGTATTTTTGTTCATAGGTTTTTGTCATCAAACAAAAAGCCCGGTGATTACCGGGCTAAAGGGTCAGGCCAGAATAGTTCCAGGTTCAAACCATTCACGGCGCGAGTTGAGAAGATCTTGTGCAGACATTGGCTTTTTCCCAGCAGGTTGAAGCTGGAGCAAATTGAGCACGCCCTCTGCTGTCGCTATTTGTATACCTTGCTTATCAGCCTGGATGATTTCACCGGGTTGCTTATCAGCATGCGGAAGCACGCTTGCTTGCCAGACTTTAATTGGCTGATCATCAATGTTGAAAAAACTCATTGGCCATGGATTGAAAGCGCGAATGCAGCGCTCAAGTTGCATCGCGGGGAGCTGCCAGTTAAGACGCGCCTCTTCTTTACTCAATTTCTCTGCATAATTGGCTAATGCTTCATCCTGCTTTTCTGGATGCGCACGGCCATCAGCAAGCTGCGACAGCGTATCCAGTAATCCTTGCGGCCCAAGCTGTGCAAGTTTGTTATAAAGCGTTGCACTGGTATCTTCAGCGGTGACAGGGCAGGCAAGCTTATACAGCATATCGCCGGTATCCAGGCCGACATCCATCTGCATGATAGTGACACCCGTTTCGTTATCTCCAGCCCACAGCGCACGCTGAATGGGTGCTGCACCACGCCAGCGAGGGAGTAGCGAGCCGTGCACGTTAATACATCCTAATCGTGGCATATCAAGAACCGCTTTTGGCAGGATCAAACCATAGGCAACGACAACCATAATATCTGCCTGAAGATTGGCAACCAACTGCTGACTCTCTTCAGGGCGTAATGATTTAGGTTGGAAAACTGGAATGTCGTTTGACTGAGCCAAAACCTTTACCGGACTAGGCGTCAATTTATTACCGCGGCCTGCAGGGCGATCGGGCTGTGTAAATACAGCCACTACCTGATGCTCAGAAGCGAGCAGCGCGTCAAGATGACGCGCTGCAAAGTCAGGTGTGCCAGCGAAGATTATTTTTAATGGGGCAGACACATTTATCCCTTCTAAAGAGCTTAAGATTCTCGCGTGTTTTGACGCGCCAGCTTCTCTAATTTCATTTTGATTCGCTGACGCTTCAACGGCGACAGATAATCAATAAAAAGTTTGCCGTCCAGGTGATCAATTTCATGCTGGATACAGATTGCCAACAAATCACCGGTTTCCAGCTCAAAGCTATTACCATCGCGATCGAGCGCACGAATTTTTACACGCTCAGCACGCGGTACGAAAGCGCGTTGATCGGGTATAGAGAGACAACCTTCTTCAATTCCCGTTTCGCCACTTTTTTCCAGCAACTCGGGATTAATCAGCACCAAGCGTTCTTCACGGCTTTCAGAAACATCAATCACTATAATGCGTTGATGAATATCGACTTGCGTAGCGGCCAGCCCAATGCCTTCTTCGGCGTACATCGTTTCAAACATATCATCCACGATACGCTGAATATCTGCGTTAACTTCTTTAACTGGCGCGGCGATTTTGCGCAGACGCTCGTCAGGGAAATGTAATACCTGCAAAACTGACATAAATTTCCAGATCTGTATTCGGTTAAGTAAAGATTACTACCTCATATTGTAGACTTTTTGGGGCATGATTGACAGCATTCCACCGCAGGAAGCCTCAGCGAAAATGGATGCTAAAAAATGGAAAAGATGGCGTTATGTCTACAATTAGCCGCTGTTAGCGGAATGGTTGGTAAGCGTTGGCTTGAAGCCGCAAACCTGCTTTTAAGCGGGGGTGATGTCGCTAAACATTTGTCTCAGCTTAAATTTGATGAGCGCCAACGACAACAATTCAATAGTTTCCAGCAGGCTAATTTCAAAGAGCTACAGGCATGGCTCGCCAGTCATCGCAAACACCATTTCCTTACGGCGCTTGATGACCATTACCCCGCTTTGCTTACTGAGACTGATCGCTTCCCGCCGCTTATTTATATCAAGGGTGATCCTGCAGCTCTAAATACACCGCAGTTGGCTGTGGTCGGGAGCCGTAATTGCTCACATTATGGACGACACTGGTGCGAATGGTTTACTCAACAATTGGCGTTAAGTGGTTTGACTATAACGAGTGGGTTAGCCCGTGGCATTGATGGCGTTGCACATCATGCTGCACTTAATGTCGAAGGCAAAACGGTGGCAGTATTGGGTAGTGGTTTGAAGCACCTCTATCCGAAATCTCATTTCGCACTCGCTGAAGAAATCGTAGAAAAAGGTGGGGCGATTATCTCAGAATTCCCGCTAAATGTACCACCTAACGCCACCCATTTCCCTCGACGTAATCGTATTATCAGTGGCCTGAGCCAAGGTGTGTTAGTGGTTGAAGCCTCACTCAAGAGCGGTTCACTTGTTACCGCACGTTATGCCCTTGAGCAAAATCGTAACGTCTATGCTTTGCCCGGGTCATTGGGTAATCCCAGCAGCGAAGGTACAAATTGGCTAATCCAACAAGGCGCAATGTTAGTGGCGCACCCCAATAATATTCTCGAAGATTTGGGCAGTGCGCTTAACTGGTTACCTGTTACAAAATCAGATGAAATATATTGTGATGACAATGTTCATGCTCCATTGCCATTTGCCGATGTGTTGGCTAACGTAGGTGATGAGGTTACACCTGTTGACGTTGTCGCTGAACGTGCCGGCCAACCTGTGCCAGTTATCTCAGCTCAGTTGCTGGAACTGGAGTTAGCAGGATGGATCGCAGCTGTACCCGGCGGCTATGTCCGATTGAGGAGGGCATGCCATGTTCGACGTACTCATGTACTTGTTTGAGACATATATCCACAACGAAGCAGAAATGGGTGTTGATCAGGACAGATTGACAGATGACTTGACGGATGCCGGTTTTCATCGTGAAGATATTTATAATGCGTTGAACTGGTTAGAGAAGTTGGCGGACTATCAAGAAGGGCTGGTTGCGCCAATTTTACTGACAAATGATCCGCTCTCCATGCGTATCTATACAGATGAAGAGAGCAAACGTTTAGATGCTGAAAGCCGTGGTTTCCTGTTATTTTTGGAACAAATTCAAGTTTTGAATTTGGAAACACGTGAAATGGTCATTGAACGTGTCATGGCGCTTGATACTCCAGACTTCGATCTTGAGGACCTTAAGTGGGTAATATTAATGGTTTTGTTTAATATACCTGGATGTGAAAACGCTTATCAGCAGATGGAAGAACTGCTATTCGACGTCAATGAAGGTATGCTGCATTAAATTCCTTTTCATACATCTCTATCGTTATGAGTAAAACTGCACTCTTCGCTGTGCGAAAACAGGATCCCTGCCCCGCTTGCGGGGCAGAACTTGTTATTCGTTCTGGCAAACATGGACCTTTTCTTGGCTGCGCAAATTATCCTGCTTGCGATTATATCCGCCCACTGAAAAATCAGGCTGATGGCCATATCGTTAAAGTGTTGGAGGGGCATGCTTGCCCGGATTGTGGAGCAGATAAAGTGCTGCGCCAAGGGCGCTACGGTATGTTTATCGGTTGCAGCCATTATCCCGAATGCGCTTATACGGAAACCATCGACAAACCAGATGAGACTACGATTGATTGTCCTCAGTGTCAGAAAGGCAAGCTTGTACAGCGCCGATCGCGCTTCGGCAAAACGTTTCATGCCTGCGATCGTTATCCGGCCTGTCAATTTGCAGTAAATCTCACCCCAATTGCAGGTGTGTGTCCATATTGCCAGTTTCCGTTATTAGTTGAGAAAAAAACTGCGCAGGGCGTAAAGCTGTTCTGTGCCAGTAAAAGTTGCGGCAAAGCTATCGCTCAAGAGAATTAAGAGTTCAACATGCATAACCAAGATCTTTCTACTTCGTTAAATGATTGCGTAGGTCACCTTAAACGTCACGCCGTAATCGCCTATCCTACTGAAGCTGTTTTTGGGCTGGGGTGCGATCCGGATAATGAAAGTGCAGTAATGGCGTTATTAGCTCTTAAACAAAGACCCGTCGAAAAAGGATTGATCCTGATTGCTTCTGAATATGCGCAATTAGAACCCTATGTGTCCGATCGAGAGCTTTCAGTCATCCAGCGAGAGCGGATGTTTGCCTGCTGGCCTGGACCAGTAACATTTGTTGTGCCGGCTCCGCCGCATACTCCCCGTTGGTTAACGGGAAAATTTGATTCATTGGCGATACGAGTCAGTGATCATCCTGATGTACAAGCATTATGCCGCGCATTTGGTAAACCTTTAGTTTCAACCAGCGCTAATCTTTCGGGGCAACCGCCTTGCCGCACAATAGAAGACGTAAAATTGCAGTTTGGTAATGACTTTCCTGTCCTCCCGGGATTAACCGGTGGGAGACAAAATCCTTCCGAAATTCGCGACGTCATCACCGGTGATCTCATACGACAGGGATAATTTATGAATAACTATGCTGTTTTTGGTAACCCTGTTAGCCACAGTAAGTCACCATTCATTCACCAAGCCTTTGCCCAACAGACGGGAATAGAACATCGCTACGGCCGTATTTGTGCTCCGCTAGATGGATTTCCGCAGGAAATCGCTGAGTTCTTTGCTCAAGAAGGCGTAGGGGCAAATGTCACCCTGCCTTTTAAGCAGCAGGCGTGGAAATTGGCAGACGAGCTTAGCGAGCGGGCAGCCCTTTCCGGCGCAGTGAATACATTAAAGAAGCGCAAAGATGGCACTATCCTCGGCGACAATACTGATGGTATTGGTTTATTGAGCGATCTCGAACGTCTCTCGATGATTAAGCCGGGAGACAGAGTTCTTCTGGTCGGGGCAGGCGGCGCTGCACGTGGCGTAATTCTACCCTTACTTTCTTTGGGCATTGCATTAACCGTGACTAATCGTACGCGCTCGCGAGCAGATGAATTAGCAAATCTCTTTAAACACAGCGGTGCAATCAATACTTGTAGCTTTGATGAATTAGAAGGCAAAGCGTTCGAACTCATCATTAATGCTACGTCTAGTGGCGTTGATGGGCAAACTCCACCCTTACCTGTTTCGTTAGTGCATCCCAGCTTACGCTGCTATGACATGTTTTATCAGTCTGGGCAAACGCCGTTCTTATATTGGTGCCAACAGTTTGGTGCACTTCATTTAGCCGACGGTCTGGGCATGCTGGTGGGACAAGCGGCACATGCCTTTCATTTATGGCATGGCGTTATGCCTGATACCGCGGCAGTAATTGAATCTTTGAAAAGAGAGCTAGAGCTATGAATCAGGCGATTCAATTTCCCGATCGAGAGCATCTCGATCCGAATTTAAACGCTATTTGTTTTCCTGTATTAGTTAATGGCATGGGGCTGACCTGTGCCATCCATACAGAGGCATTACATCAACGGTTTGGCGACGAGGAAGCGATGACGCTTTTTAGCAACCACCGCTGGGATCTGGAAGAAGAAGCCGAACGCTGTATTCGTCGAGATGAAGTTGATGTTCAGGGTTGGGTTTGGCTTTCTGTCAAATAGTCATCTTTCCATCCGACATAATTATTAGCCGAATAGAGCAGCCCTTCAATTTCCTTTTCGTTAAGCGGTCGAATCTGTTTTACCGGACTTCCTAAATATAGATAACCGCTTTCGAGACGTTTACCTGGAGGCACCAAGCTTCCTGCACCAATCATCACATCATCTTCTACAACGACCGCATCCAACAAAATAGACCCCATCCCAACCAAAACACGATTACCTATAGTGCAGCCGTGTAGCATTGCTTTATGCCCAACCGTGACATCTTCACCAATTATTAGAGGGTAACCTTCGGGATTTGATGCTGATTTATGAGTGACGTGCAGAACGCTGCCGTCCTGTATGTTAGTACGGGCACCAATACGCACTTGATTCACATCTCCACGAATAGCAACCAAGGGCCAAATACTAACATCATCCGACATGATGACATCCCCAACGACAACGCTGGTCGGATCTATCATTACGCGCTGGCCCAGCTGTGGATAAAGGCGTTTGTAAGGACGTAAGGCTGATGACATAAAAGCTCTCCTTTACTTAGTTTCTTTGCAGCCTGGTGTGATTTTGAGCGGCAGGCAAGGGGATTCTGCCTGAGATCGATGACGATCTCATCAATATGAATGTTTTCTCGCCACTTAGAAAAAAGATCCAGAAAAAGGCTTGTGCTAAGAAATTGGATCCCTATAATGCGCCTCCACTGACACGGCAAACCGGCAACGGGATGGCGGTTCAGGAGACGCAGGAAACTGCGTCGCCGGAGAAAAACTTCTGAAAAAGAGGTTGACTCTGAAGGAGAGAAGCGTAATATACGCCACCTCGCGACAGACCGGCTAAGCCGCTGTTCGCACTGCTCTTTAACAATTTATCAGACAATCTGTGTGGGCACTCGCAGGATGGATAT
>Ga0160472_100500_pt1 | contig 26079 bp, 22 predicted proteins | sample HID1973M_E11MG_FD_108267 | JGI IMG/M metagenome (GOLD analysis project Ga0160472, IMG submission 108267) | Enriched mosquito-associated microbial communities from UW Madison campus, WI, USA - HID1973M_E11 MG | ecosystem: Host-associated > Arthropoda: Insects > Digestive system > Unclassified ... | reverse complement strand
CCAGATGATGGCTCTGTTGGGCTGAAAAGCCTTTTTTCGTCTGCTGCGAGCACAAACGCAAACGCCCCGAACAAGTCGGGGCGTTTGTTGAACCGTCATCAGCGTGTTTTCACACAGTCTGTTTGGCCGGGTTTTTTTGCCCCCGTAGGAGCTGCCGAAGGCTGCGATCTTTTGATTTTCCTTCTACAGCCAGGATCAAAAGATCGCAGCCTTCGGCAGCTCCTACGGGGGAGGGTGTGTTCAGGTGCTAACTGGCTTGCGTGACGCAACAACCGGATTCAAGACTCTTGAGTATCGGACAATCCGGCCGATGATCCCCCTGACAATGCTCCACCAGATCTTGCAGGGTGTCGCGCAGCTGTCCAAGTTCAAGGATCTTGCGGTTAAGTTCATCAATATGCTGCCGAGCCAACGCCTTCACATCAGCACTGGCCCGCTGGCGGTCCTGCCACAGGGTCAATAATTTACCGACCTCTTCCAGGGAAAACCCCAAGTCCCGCGAGCGCTTGATGAAGGCCAGCGTGTGCAGGTCGTCGTCGCCATACACCCGGTATCCGCTGTCAGTACGATGGGCCGCCTTGAGCAGGCCGATGGACTCGTAGTAACGAATCATCTTCGCACTCAGGCCGCTCTGGCGCGCTGCTTGGCCGATGTTCATCGTTTGTCCTCCAGGTCTTCGGGTTTCCAGGTTTTCAACAGTAGCGCATTGCTCACGACGCTGACGCTCGACAGCGCCATGGCCGCGCCGGCCAGCACCGGATTGAGCAGGCCAAACACAGCCAGAGGGATGCCGATCAGGTTATAGACAAAGGCCCAGAACAGGTTCTGGCGGATTTTTGCGTAGGTCTTGCGGCTGATCTCCAGTGCCGCCGGCACCAGTCGCGGGTCGCCGCGCATCAGGGTGATGCCGGCGGCGTGCATGGCCACGTCTGTGCCGCCACCCATGGCGATGCCGATATCCGCAGCCGCCAGCGCCGGTGCATCGTTGATCCCGTCACCGACCATCGCGACCACGGCGGTTTTCTTCAGGGCGGTGACGGTGGCGGCTTTGTCCGCCGGCAGCACTTCTGCGTAGACGTCGTCGATGCCCAGCGCTTGCGCCACGACCCGGGCGCTGCCACGGTTGTCACCGGTCAGCAGGTGACTGCTGATGCGGCGAGCGCCAAGCTGTTGCACGGCTTGAAGTGCGCCGGGCTTGAGGGTGTCACCGAAGGCGAACAGGCCAATTACCCTCGGGACAGGGCGTTGCTCGATCAGCCAGGACAGGGTGCGGCCTTCGCTTTCCCAGGTCTGCGCCGCGTCGGCCAGCGAACCTTCATCCAAACCGCTTTCCTGCAGCAGACGCCGATTACCCAGCGCCAGTTGCCGCCCCTCTAGCGTACCGGCAATGCCGCGTCCGGTCAGGGACTGGCTGGCGCTGACATCGGCCACGGGCAAGCCACGTTCGGCACAGGCGTCGAGCACCGCCTTGGCCAGCGGATGTTCACTGCCGCGTTGCAGGGCGCCGGCCAGTTGCAGCAGGTTCGCTTCGTCATCGTCGATGGCGCGCAGATGGGCAATGCGCGGCGTGCCAGAAGTCAGGGTGCCGGTCTTGTCGAACACCACCGCGCTGACTTCGTGGGCACGCTCCAGGGCTTCGGCGTCCTTGATCAGAATGCCGTGTCGCGCCGCCACGCCGGTGCCGGCCATGATTGCCGTCGGCGTCGCCAGGCCCAGGGCGCAGGGGCAGGCAATCACCAGTACGGTCACGGCGTTGATCAGCGCGGTTTCCAGCGGGGCGCCATACAGCCACCAGCCGATCAGTGTGGCCAGGGCGATCAGCAGCACGGTGGGCACGAACACCTGGCTGACCTTGTCCACCAGTTTCTGAATCGGTGCCTTCGCCGCCTGGGCGTCCTCCACCAGGCGAATGATGCGCGCCAGCACGGTTTCTGCGCCCAAGGCCTGGGTGCGCACCAGCAAGCGGCCTTCACCGTTGATCGCGCCACCGGTGACCTTGTCCCCCGGCTGCTTGGGCACCGGCAGGCTTTCGCCACTGATCAGCGCTTCATCGGCATGGCTCTGGCCTTCGACGACTTCACCGTCCACCGGGAAACGCTCGCCGGGTTTGACCAGCACCCGATCACCCAGGCGCAGGGCGCTGATAGCGACGTCGTGCTCGCGACCGTCGATCACCTGGATCGCCCGCTCCGGACGCAGCGCTTCGAGGGCGCGGATGGCGCTGGCGGTCTGGCGTTTGGCGCGGCTTTCCAGGTATTTGCCGAGCAGCACCAGGGCAATCACCACGGCTGACGCTTCAAAGTACAGATGGGGCATGCGCCCGGCGGCGCTGGCCCATTCGTAGAGACTCAAGCCATAACCGGCGCTGGTGCCGATCGCCACCAGCAGATCCATATTGCCGGCACCGGCGCGCACGGCTTTCCACGCCGCCACATAGAACCTCGCGCCGAAGATGAATTGCACCGGCGTGGCCAAGGCAAACTGGGCCCAGGCCGGAAGCATCCAGTGCACGCCAAAGGGCTGCAACAGCATCGGCAATACCAGCGGCAAGGCGAGGATGATCGCCAGGATCAACGCCCAGCGCTCGCGGTGCAGGCGTTGATGCTGGTTGTCGGCTGGCGGATGGTCGCTGTCGAGGAGGCTGGCGGCGTAACCGGCCTTGGTCACGGCCGCGATCAGGCTCTGCCCATCGACATGGCCGAGCAGGTCGACGTAGGCGCGTTCATTGGCCAGGTTGACGCTGACGCGCTTGACCCCCGGCACTTTGTTCAGGGCCCGCTCCACGCGACCGACGCAGGAAGCGCAGGTCATGCCGCCGATGCTCATTTCCAGGCTCTGCTGCGGCACGCTGTAACCGGCTTTTTCCACCGCTTCCATCAGGGCCGGCAAACTGTCGGCGGGCGCTTCGACCCGCGCCTGTTCCGTGGCGAGGTTGACGCTGACGGCTCGGGTGCCGATGACTTTGCTCAATGCACGCTCGACACGCCCGGCGCAACTGGCGCAGGTCATGCCGCTGATCGGCAGATCGAAGGTGGTGGATTCGGACATCGGTCGCGCTCCCTGTAGTAGATGACCACAGGATCAACCTTGCCATGCTGGCAAGGTCAAGCGCCAATCTGCAATGTCGCGCCGGTCCTGTAGGCGCGAGCCTGCTCGCGATTGGGCGGGACAGTCGGCGCCCATGTCGGCTGACAGGACGCCTTCGTCGGTTCGCCGCCCGGAGCATGCTCGCTCCCACAGAGGCAGGGGGAGGGGTGTCTCAGTAACCGAGATCGGTGCGCTTGAGGTACATCCCTTCCCGGGTCATCGCGATTCGGTACTTGAGCACGTCCCCGGCCTTGAGCGCGATCTCCTGCGAGCCCGGCGCGAGCATGCCCGGGTTGCAACCTGGCGCCTGGCCCGGCAACAGCTTGAGGCGCAGCGACACATTGCCCGGCGGCAGGTTGAAGGAAGTGCTCTGTTCCTGGAACAGGCGCGCCGATAATTGATCCTGGATATACACACCGATCTCGCAGGAGGTGGCGACTTCCAGGCGTTCCCGGGAAATGATCAGCACGCCGTAATCCTCGCCGACGGCGTGGGCCGAGGGGACAGCAGCGAAAAGGCCGAGGAAGCCAAACAGGCTGAAAGCTGACCAGCGCATGGCTGAATCTCCTGAATCGAGTCATTGATGCACGCAGCTTGGCCGAGCGCGACGCCGATTGCCAGCCCGGCAGCTATTGTCAGAACTTGACCTTGCCATGGTGGCAAGCCTGAGACTGTCCGCAATTCCCCTATCAGGAGTCTATTGCATGCAAGTGTTCAACGTTGAAGGCATGTCCTGCGGTCACTGCGTCAAGGCCATCACCCAGGCGATCCAGGCGAAAGATCCGGCGGCGAGTGTGCGCGTCGATCTGTCGGCCAAAGAGGTGGGGGTCGAAAGCGCACTGACGGCACAACAGGTGATCGAGGCGATCAGTGAGGAAGGCTACGGCATCCAGCTCGCCTGAGCTTGGTGATAGTTAGCGAGCTATCGTAATGTTCAAGGCGTTCTTGGGCGGCTAGACTGTCGGCCTGCCCGACTTATGCGCCACTGGATGCCTGATGAACTTTCGTACCATTTTGATTCTTGGCGCCTTGAGCGCTTTCGGTCCGCTGGCGATCGATTTCTACCTGCCAGCCTTTCCCGCCATGGCCCTGGCGTTTGGCACCGATGAAAATCATGTCCAGATGACGTTGGCGGCCTACTTTCTTGGTCTGTCCATCGGGCAGCTGGCCTACGGTCCGGTGGCGGATCGCTTCGGGCGACGCATTCCGTTGCTCATCGGTGTCGGCTTGTTCACCCTGGCATCCGTGGCGTGTGCCTATGCACCGAACCTGGAATGGCTGATCGGCGCGCGCTTCGTTCAGGCCCTGGGTGGTTGCGCGGGGATGGTGATTTCCCGGGCGATCGTCAGCGATAAATGCGATGCGGTTGGCTCGGCAAAGGTTTTCTCGCAACTGATGCTGGTGATGGGGCTCGCCCCCATTCTCGCGCCTTTGCTGGGCGGCTTGCTGGTCAACCTATCGGGCTGGCAGTCGATCTTCCTGGCCCTGACCGTCTTCAGTGCATTGGCCGGGCTCGCCGTAGCGGCGGGATTGCCGGAAAGCATGCCGGCCGACATGCCCCGCCAACCGCTATCGGGGGCCCTGCGTCAGTACGGTCGATTGCTGGCGGAGCCCTTGTTTCTGGGGTATGCCCTGACAGGGGGCATCGCCATTGCCGGGATGTTTGCCTACATCGCCGGTTCACCTTTCATCATCATCAAACTTTACGGGGTTGCGCCGGAGCACTTTGGCTGGCTGTTTGGTGCCAATGCCGCCGGCTTTATTCTGGTTGCGCAGGTCAACGCCCGGTTGCTGGCCAAGCGCGGCCCGGCGTTTTTATTGGCGCGTGCGGTCTGGGTGTATCTGGCGGCCGGCTTGACCCTGCTTGCGGTCAGCTCCCTGCACACCACGCATCTGTGGCCGCTACTGATCCCGCTGTTCGTCTGCATCGCCAGCCTCGGTTGCATCAGTCCCAACGCCGCCGCCTGTGCGATGAATGGTCAGGGCGCCCGGGCCGGCAGCGCGTCGGCACTGCTCGGTTGCCTGCAATTCAGTGTGGCCGCGGGGGCCTCGGCGCTGGTGGGGGTGTTGCACGATGGCAGTGCTGTACCGATGGCGATGGTCATCACTCTGTGCGGGGTTTGCGTCGTGAGCGTGGCAATGCTCACCCGGCGATTGCAACGCAACCGGGCGCTGGCTCAAGCACAGGTTTGAGGCAGGTATCAGCCGACAGCACGCTGCTGATAGTGAAGGGGGATCGAGTGGGGAGCCTGGATTCGGGCTTCGAGCGTGCGCAAGAAGGCGCGGGCTTCGGCCTCGCTACGGAAGGTCACGGCATGTTGGTCAAGGCGGACTTGCCACTGGGATTTTGCCAGTTCTTTTAACAGGATCTTCATAGCTGATCTCCTCTCGTAAAAGACGTCATGCAACAGGGTGCCTCGCAGGAGATTCGATTGTAGACCTGAATACGAGCGCGATTGTGACAAGGGAAGACTGTCGGACTGACGGTTTGTAACAAAAACTGTAGGCGCTGCCGCAGGCTGCGATCTTTGATTTTCGATAACGTGCAAATCGCGAGAATCAAAGATCGCAGCCTGCGGCAGCTCCTACCTGTGTGCGATCCTAGAACCCTTCGAGCACGATTTTGCCCTTGGCCTTGCCGCTTTCCAGCAGCGTATGGGCGCGGCGCAGGTTGGCGGCGTTGATGCTGCCGAAATGCTCGCCGACCGTGGTCTTCAAGGTGCCGGCATCGATCAGTTGCGCGACGCGATTGAGGAGCTTGTGTTGCTCGATCATGTCGGCGGTTTCAAACAGCGAGCGGGTGTACATGAACTCCCAGTGCAGCGAAAGGCTCTTGCGCTTGAGCTTGGTGACGTCCAGCGCCTTGGGATCATCGATCAGGGCCAGCTTGCCCTGGGGCGCCAATGCCTCGACCAGTTGATCCAGGTGCTGATCGGTCTGGGTCAGGCTGGCGACATGGGTCACGGCGTTGACGCCGGCGCGCTTGAGTTCTTCACTCAGTGGCTGGCTGTGGTCGATCACCAGGTCGGCGCCCAGTTCACGCACCCAGCTTTGGGTCTGTGGGCGTGAAGCAGTGCCGATGACTTTAAGGCCGGTCAGCTGGCTGGCCAGCTGGGTGAGGATCGAACCCACGCCACCGGCCGCTCCGACGATCAGCAAGCTCTGGCCTTCGTCGCTGTTGCCTTCGCGCACTTGCAGGCGTTCGAACAGCAGCTCCCAGGCGGTGATGGCGGTCAGCGGCAGGGCGGCGGCTTCGGCGAAACCAAGTGACTTGGGCATGTGCCCGACAATTCGTTCGTCCACCACATGCCATTCGCTGTTGGCGCCGGCGCGGGCAATGGAGCCGGCGTAGAACACCTTGTCGCCAGCCTTGAACAAGGTCACTTCACTGCCGACGGCCTTGACCACACCCGCGACGTCCCAGCCCAGTACTTTCGCCGCGCCCGCTTCAGGCTGGACGTTCTGGCGCACCTTGGTGTCCACCGGGTTGACCGAAATCGCTTTGACTTCCACCAGCAGGTCGCGCGGACCGGCGACCGGTTCGGGCAGCTCAACGTCCTGCAAGGCGTTTTCGTCGGTGATCGGCAAGGAAGAGTAATAGGCAACGGTTTTCATGGACGGCTCCTGAAGACAAATAAAGGCAAGACGGGATGGCACAGATGATTGGCTATTTCTCTTGAAGATAAAACCGGCTAAAAGAGCAGTCTCTTTCAATATTTTTTTGATAATCGAGGCTTCAGATGCTGCGTTTCGATGATTTGCAGCTGTTCGTCCGGGCGGCGGACCTGGGCAGTTTGTCGGCGGCTGCTCGCGGCATGGACATGTCGGCGGCGGTGGCCAGTGCGGCACTCAAGCGTATCGAGCAACAACTCGGTGCCCGCCTGTTGGCCCGTTCCACCCGCAGCTTGCGCCTGACGGCCGAAGGCGAGGGCTTTCTGGAATATGCCCGTGGGGCGTTGAGTCAGCTCGACGAAGGGCGCCGGCTGTTGGCCAGTGGGCAAGACCAGGTCAGCGGGGTGCTGCAGCTGTCGGCGCCCTCGGACTTCGGTCGTAATCTGTTGCTGCCGTGGCTCGACGAGTTCCAGCGCGAGCACCCGAAACTTACCGTGCGCTTGCTGCTGGGCGACCGCATTGCCGACCTGTTCCGTCAGCCCGTGGATATCGCCCTGCGTTACGGCGAACCGGAGGACTCCAGCCTGGTGGCGTTGCCCATCGCCGCGCACAACCGCCGCGTGCTCTGCGCGTCCCCGGACTATCTGGCGCGGCATGGCGAACCCCGGCAACTGGAGCAACTGGCGCAGCACAATTGCCTGCTGTACATGCTCGGTAGCCGGGTCCACGACCACTGGAGTTTCCAGGACGGCAAGCGCCAGGTCAGCCTGACCGTCAGCGGCGACCGCTTCAGTGACGATGCCGATGTCGTGCGTCTGTGGGCCTTGGCGGGGGCCGGGATAGCCTACAAGTCGTGGCTCGATGTTGCGGCCGATGTTCTCGCGGGCCGCTTGAAAGTGCTGATACCCGAGCTGCTCGGTGAGCGCGCGCCGCTGAATCTGCTGTGTGCTCATCGCGCACAATTGAGCAAGCCGGTGAATCTTTTGCGGGAAATGCTTGCCAGCCGATGCGCCAGGTTGAGCAGGCATTTTCCAGGGTTGGCGGAAAACGATCATTAGTCGCACGAAAAAAGCGAAATTTCTCTCAGAATCTATCAGCAGCCGGAGTTGGCGGAGCGCAGGAAGCGCCGACTAACCTGCATATACTATCGCCCGCCTCATTCAGACCGACGATCTCGCCATGGCGAGGCCCGGCGGCCCGACTATACGTTCAATGGTTTGAGCTTCATGACATCTGCCGGGCAAACCAGCGAGTGCAGGTGACGCTGCCAGGCCCATGGCGTCTTTGGCGTCCAGGCTTTGCCGGATATTCCCGGGCAGTAGACGAAACGATTCAACAGGGAGTGAATACATGGAACATGCACCTTGCATCAGCCAGATTGCCACGTTACTGGCCGAGCCCAAGCGCAATGCAATGATGTGGGCCTTGATGGACGGCTCGGCGCGAGCGGCCGAAGAGCTGGCGTTGCTGGCGGGCCTGTCACCGTCTTCGGCCAGTGCACACCTGGGACGTTTGCTGGCCGGAGGTCTGTTGAAAGTGGAAAACCGCGGACGCAAACGCTTCTTCCGGTTGGCCGCACCTGAAGTCGGGGTCGCCATTGAAGCGCTGGCCAGTGCCACGCTCGCCAGCGCACCACAGCAAATCCCGCAGGTTTTCACGCGTCCTTCTCCGCTGGTCAAACCCCGGGTGCAGCGCTCGGCTCTGCTGAGCGCCCGTCTGTGCGACGATCACCTGGGCGGCACCCTGGCGGCGGAGTTGTACCAGCGCCTGCTGGATGCGGGCTGGATCGAGCAGTTCGAGCAGCGGGTCGTTGTCACGCTCAAGGGCGCGAAGGGGCTGGCAGAGCGGGGCGTGTTCGTCCAGGCGTTGGCCCATCGTGACGGCAAGGTCGCCTGCGCGTGCCCGGACTGGAGCGAAAGACGCCCGCACATGGGCGGGTCCCTGGGGGCGGCCTTGCTGCAGTTGTTCATCCAGTCCGGCTGGTTGAGCCTGCCTGGTGATTCCCGCGCCTTGCAGCTGACTGCCGCCGGGCAGCGTGAGATTCATCGTTTCGCCAGGGAAGCGGAGCTTGAGTTGGCGCTCTAGCCGCGCTTGCGCAAAACCTGCGACAACGCATGCGTCGTCGTTGATGTTCCGCCCGAGGCTGAGTCGCCAACCCTGTCTTCAATGGTCTCAGGGTTTGACCAGGCGCGCATCCAGGCTGTTCTGCGCCAGACGTTTGGCCTGGTCCTCGGTCATGCCCAGATGAGTGTGCAGGGCATGGAAGTTTTCGGTGACGTAGCCGCCGAAATACGCCGGGTCGTCGGAGTTGACCGTGACCTTCACTCCGCGCTCCAGCATGTCGAGGATGTTGTGTTGCGACATGTGGTCGAACACGCACAGTTTGGTGTTCGACAACGGGCAGACGGTCAGCGGGATCTGCTCGTCGATGATGCGCTGCATCAGGCGCTCGTCTTCGATGGCGCGTACACCATGGTCGATGCGCTGGATTTTCAGCAGGTCGAGGGCCTCCCAGATGTACTCGGGCGGGCCTTCTTCGCCCGCGTGGGCAACCGTCAGGAAACCTTCATGACGGGCACGATCGAACACGCGCTGGAACTTGCTTGGCGGGTGGCCCATCTCGGAACTGTCCAGGCCGACGGCCACAAACGCATCGCGAAATGGCAGCGCCTGATCGAGAGTCTTCTCGGCTTGCTCTTCGCTCAAGTGACGCAGGAAGCTGAGGATCAGGCCGCTGGTGATGCCCAGTTGTTGCTCGCCATCTTTCAATGCGGCGGCGATACCGTTGAGTACCACTTCGAACGGAATGCCGCGATCGGTGTGGGTCTGCGGATCGAAGAACGGTTCGGTGTGAATGACGTTCTGTTCCTTGCAGCGCAACAGGTAGGCCCAGGTCAGGTCGTAGAAGTCCTGGGAGGTGCGCAAGACATCGGCACCCTGGTAATACAGGTCGAGAAACTCTTGCAGATTGTTGAAGGCATAAGCCTTGCGCAAGGTTTCGACGTCGTTCCACGGCAGGGCGATCTTGTTGCGCTCGGCCAGTGCGAACAGCAGCTCGGGCTCCAGCGAACCTTCCAGGTGCAGGTGCAGCTCTGCCTTGGGCAGGGCATTCAGCCAGTCGTACATAATTCTTTTCTCATCAGGTGCAATGGACGCCATTCTACAGATGCCAGCCGCAACAATTGCTAAAACCTGACCAGCCGGTTCATTCCACCCCTTCCAGTTCTCGCCGATAGGCGTAAGTATCGGCGAAACGCGAGAGCAGGAATTCGGCACAGGTGGTGGTCGGATATTTCGCCGGGTGCCGTTCATCCTGGCAACCGGGCAGGCATTCGATGCGCGTGTCCGGGTGGGGCTCGGCAAAGAAGGGCATCGAGTAGCGATCCACGCCGAGCGGGCTGATGACCCGGTGCGGGGTCGAGAGGTAACGGTCGTTGCTCCAGCGCGCCATCATGTCGCCCAGGTTGACCACGAAGGTGCCTTCGATGGGCGGCGCGTCAATCCACTCGCCTTGTACGTTGCGCACTTGCAGGCCGCCAGCGCTGTCCTGGTAGAGCAGGGTGATGCAGCCGTAATCGGTGTGCGCCCCGGCGCCTTGCTGCTCCTCGGAGCTGGCGGTGTGGCGTGGCGGGTAGTGGATCATGCGCAGCACGCTGACCGGCTCAACGAAGCGACTGTCGAAGAAATCCCGTTCGATCCCCAGCGCCAGGGTCATGGCGCGCAACAGGGTTTGCGCCAGCGCTTGCATGTCGAGGTAGTGCTGCTCCATCAACGCTTCCCAGCCGGGCAACGCCGGATGGCGGTTGGGGCCGCGCAAGGGTTTTTCGGCGAGGACGTCGGGGTGATCCAGGGGCAGGTGCAGGCCCATGTCGAAGGTTTCTTTCAGGTCGCTGGGCTTGCTCGGGTCGAGTTGCTCGGTGGCGATGGCGCCGTAGCCGCGATGGTGGCGGGTCTGGGTGATATCGATCTGCAGTTTTTCGGCGGTGGGTTGGGCAAAAAAACGCTGGGTGTGATCGAGCAGGGCATCGATGCGCGCGGCGCTGATCGGGTGGCCCTTGATGTAGAAAAAACCCCATTCGCGGCAGGCGCGGTCGATCTGATCGGCAACGGAGGGCCAGGCGGATGGGTCGTCGCCGTAGAGCGGGGTGATGTCGATGATGGGAAGCTGGTTCATGCGCAATCCTTGAAAACGCTGAAAATCCCTGTAGGAGCTGCCGAAGGCTGCGATCTTTTGCTATTGATTTGCAAGGTCAAAAGATCGCAGCCTTCGGCAGCTCCTACAGTAGGCAGTGATCGAAAGTCAGTGTTCAGTGTTCAGGGGCAGTGTGTTACTTCGGTATCTCAGCCTTCATGCCTTCCACGTAGTAATTCATCGACGCCAGATCCGCCGTGGTCGCGCTCACGCCGCTCGGGATTTTCTCGACGCCAGCCTGATCCTTGATCGGCCCGGTGAACGGTTGCAGCGTACCGCTCTTGATGTCGGCAATGATCTGCTCGGCTTCGCTTTTCACCGCGGCCGGCACCAGGTCGCTGATCGGCAATTCAACGGTGCCTTCCTTCAGGCCGCCCCAGTAGTCGCTGGATTTCCAGTCATGGTCGAGCACGGCTTGCGTTGCCTGAATGTAGTGCGGCCCCCAGTCATTGACGATCGAGGTCAACACCGCCTTCGGACCGAAGTGCGCCATGTCCGAAGCGTAGCCCACGGCATACACGCCGCGACGTTCGGCGGCCTGGATCGGCGCCGGGCTGTCGGTGTGCTGGAACACCACGTCCACACCCTGATCGATCAGCGCGTTGGCGGCATCGGCTTCCTTGCCCGGGTCGAACCAGGAGTTGACCCATACCACTTTGATTTCGGTGCCGGGGTTGTACTTGTTCAGGGCCAGTTGAATGGCGTTGATGTCACGGATCACTTCCGGAATCGGGAAGGAGGCGACGTAGCCGATCTTCTTGGTCTTGGTCATCTTCGCCGCGAGGAAGCCGCCGACGTAGCGACCTTCATAGGTGCGCGCCAGGTAGGTGCCGAGGTTCTTGTCCTGCTTGTAGCCGGTAGCGTGTTCGAAGGTGACCTTGGGAAACTGCTTGGCGACTTTCACGGTGGGGTTCATGTAGCCGAAGGAGGTGGTGAAGATCAGGTCGTATTTGTCCTTGGCCATGTTGCGGATAACGCGTTCGGCGTCGGCACCTTCGGCGACGTTTTCCACGTAGTTGGTGGTGACCTGCGCACCGAGTTTTTCGGCGAGTTCCTTGCGCCCCTGTTCATGCTGATACGTCCAGCCGTGGTCGCCGATCGGGCCGATATAGACGAAGCCGACTTTCAGCGGGTCGTTGGCACTGGCGGACAGGCCGGCGCTCAGACCGATAGCCGCGGTGACGGCGCAAAGCAGCTTCTTCAACGGACGTTTGTGCATGAATTGAAACTCCATTTTGTTGTTGGGTGGTGCGCAGTTGTTGGGCTTGCACAGGGCAATGCAAATTGCTGACCAACAAGACAACAAAAAAACAAAAGATCGCAGCCTGCGGCAGCTCCTACAGGTTTGGTGAGCACCGTAGGAGCTGCCGCAGGCTGCGATCTTTTGCTTTCCATTCATTCATCAGAACCAAGCCGGTGCAGGGCTCCGACTTCACGCCACCCTGTGGTGCGCTAAGGTTTACGAAACGTTAGCGCCACTCAGCAGTCAGTAACTCATCCGCTCCACTCGGCAAAAAGGCCCGTCATGCTCAACGTCCTCAAACAAGAAGGCTTCCTGTTGCTGGCCCTGGTCGCCGCCGTCGTGGCTTTCCCGCTGGAACACTGGATGTTGCACAACGGCCAGGCCGTCGCGCTGATCAGCGGCGTGGTACTGATCGCCTTCATCGTCGCCGCTTCCATGCGCGTTGCCCGTCAGGCTGAACTGCTCGCCGAAAAGGTGGGTGACCCCTACGGCACGATGATCCTGACCCTGGCGGCGGTGCTGGTGGAAGTGGTGATCCTGGCGATCATGATGAGCAATGAAGCCTCGGCCACGCTGGTGCGCGACACCATTTACTCGGCGGTCATGCTCGACATCAACGGCATCCTTGGCCTCGCCGCATTGATGGGCGGGCTCAAGCATGGCGAGCAGTCTTATAACGACGATTCGGCACGCAGCTACGGGGTGATGATCCTCACGGCCATGGGCGTGTCGATGGTGGTGCCGGAGTTCATTCCCGAGGCCAACTGGAAGATTTATTCAGCCTTCACCATCTGCGCGATGGTGGTGCTGTATGCCTTGTTCCTGCGCATGCAGGTCGGGCCGCACAGCTACTTTTTCAGTTACAGCTACCCGGAAAAACGCCGCAAGAAAACCCCTGACGAAGCGCCGCAGCCGATCAATCTGGTGCTGAGCATTGCGACGCTGGTGTTTGGTGTGGTGGTGATTGGGGCGTTGGCGGAGGTGATGTCCAAGACCCTCGATCTGGGCCTGGAAGGGACGGGAGCGCCGCCGGTGATTACGGCGATTCTGGTCGCGGCGATTTCGGCCGCGCCGGAGATTCTGACCGCGTTGCGCGCAGCCCTGGCCAATCGCATGCAGTCGGTGGTCAACATCGCCATGGGGGCTTCGTTGTCGACCGTGATCCTGACGGTGCCGGTGATGGAAGCGATGGCGCTCTACACCGGCCAGCCGTTCCAGATGGCCATGACCCCGGTGCAGACCGTGATGATCTTCATCACCCTGATCGTCAGCGCGATCAACCTCAACGATGGCGAAACCAATGCCATTGAAGGCATGACCCATTTTGTGCTGTTTGCGACCTTTATCATGTTGTCGCTGCTGGGCCTTTAAAGGCATCGCCAGCAAGCCGGCTCCTACAAAAACAACCTGTAGGAGCCGGTTTACTTGCGATGGCGGCCGATCAGGTCCCGGCGATCAACTGGCGAGCTGCCTGGGTGTGATCGGCGATCAGACCCTTTAGGTCCAGCCCTTCGACCTGCCCATCAATCACCCGCCACTTGCCGCCGACCATCACCCGGTCCGCGCGATCGGCACCGCACAACAGCAGGGCCGAGACCGGATCGTGGCTGCCGGAGAAGCGCAGCTCATCGAGCTTGAACAGCGCCAGGTCGGCCTGTTTGCCCACCGCCAGTTCGCCGATGTCGGTACGGCCCAGCAGATTCGCCGAACCTTTGGTGGCCCAACCCAGTACGCGTTCCGGGGTGATTTTCTCAGCGCCGTAGCGCAGGCGCTGGATGTACAGGGCCTGGCGCGCTTCGAGCATCATGTTGGAGGCATCGTTGGAAGCCGAACCGTCGACACCCAGGCCGAGCAAAGCGCCGGCGTCGGTCAGGTCGATGCTCGGGCAGATGCCTGAAGCCAGGCGCATGTTCGAGCTTGGGCAATGGCAGATGCCGGTGCCGGCTGCGCCGAGGCGAGCGATTTCGTCCGGATTGAAGTGGATGCCGTGGGCCAGCCAGGTGCGCGGGCCGAGCCAGCCGACGCTGTCCAGGTAATCCACGGTGCGCAGACCAAAGCGTTGCAGGCAGAATTCTTCTTCGTCGAGGGTTTCGGCCAGGTGGGTGTGCAGACGTACGTCGAGCTTGTTCGCCAGTTCGGCGCTGGCGGACATGATTTCCGGGGTCACCGAGAACGGCGAGCAGGGTGCCAGGGCGATCTGGATTTGTGCGCCGGCACCGCGTTCGTGGTACTCGGCGATCAGGCGCTGGCTGTCGGCGAGAATGACTTCACCTTCCTGCACTGTCTGTTGAGGTGGCAGGCCGCCGTCCTTCTCGCCAAGACTCATGGAGCCGCGGGTCAGCATGGCGCGCATGCCCAGTTCTCGGACGCTCTCGACCTGTACGTCGATGGCGTTTTCCAGGCCATCAGGAAACAGGTAGTGGTGATCCGCCGCCGTGGTGCAGCCGGACAACAGCAGTTCGGCCAGCGCGACCTTGGTGGCCAGGCCGAGTTTTTCCGGCGTCAGGCGTGCCCAGACCGGGTACAGGGTTTTCAGCCATGGGAACAGCGGCTGGTTGACCACCGGTGCCCAGGCACGGGTCAGGGTCTGATAGAAATGGTGGTGGGTGTTGATCAGGCCCGGCAGGATCACATGCTCGCGGGCATCGAATACTTCATTGCAGGGCGCTGAAGGTTGCTGGCCGGCGCCAAGCACTTCAACGATCAAACCGTCTTGCAGCACCAGGCCGCCACGGGCATCGAGCTCGTTGGAGGTAAAAATGGCGAGGGGGTTTTTTAACCAGGTACGGGTCGCAGGCATGTTCGCCGGCTCCTCTGAAAGTTGGGTTCAGGGTTGCCAGCTCAGTGTTGCCCTGTCTGCTGATCCAGGTTCGCCGGGGAGGCGAGGTGGGCAGTTTCGATCAAAACGCCTTCCGAGGCAAGCTTGGCCCGACCAGACGAAAAACAACTCTCAACTGTAGGAGCTGCCGCAGGCTGCGATCTTTTGCGTTTGTTTTTTACAATCAAGATCAAAAGATCGCAGCCTGCGGCAGCTCCTACAGAGGGGGGCGGTGATTACCAGGGAATGGTCTCACCCCGATAGTTGATGAAGTGATGCCCGCCCTTGCCGGTAAAGGCGTTCACCTGATCCACCAGGCCCCGGGTACTGGTCTGCACGTCGATGTCGGCGCCTTCGCCGCCCATATCGGTTTTCACCCAGCCCGGGTGCAGCGACAGCACGGTGAGGCGGGTGTCGCCCAACTGGGTGACGAAGCTGCTGGTCATGGAATTCAGCGCCGCCTTGCTGGCCTTGTACAGCGCCAGTTCCGGGGCGTCGGGCATGGTTACGCTGCCCAGTACCGAACTCATGAAGGCCAGCACGCCTGTGTCGGGGCGAATCTGCCCGACAAAGCGCTGGGCCAGGTTGATGGGGGCTACTGCGTTGGTGAAAAACAGCTGGCCGACTTCGTCGCGGGTCGCGCCGCCATTGGGTGTCTGTACTTCAGGGCCCTTGACCCCGGCGTTGACGAACAGCAGATCGAATGGCTCGCCCTTGAGTTGCTGACTCAAGGCGATGACGGCTTGCTGATCATCCATGTCGAGCTTTTCGATGCGCACCTTGCCCAGGGCCTGCAAGGCGTCGGCTGCCTGCGGGTTGCGCACGGTGGCGGTGACTTGCCAGCCGTCGGCCAGCAGGGTTTTCACCAGCCCGAGGCCCAGGCCCCGGGAGGCGCCGATGATGAGTGCGGTTTTTGCCGTGGACATGGGGGGCTCCGTGGAAGATGTGGGTGATGAGTTCAATGGACAGTGCAGGTGGAGCCAATGTTGCAACTGTTGGTGTCAGGCGTCGAGGGTGTTGTTGTCAGTTCCGGCCTCATCGCGGGCAAGCCCGCTCCTACAGGGTAGGAGCGGGCTTGCCCGCGAAGGGGCCAGTGCAGTCACCACTTGATCAATGCCCGGCCTGCCACGGCTGCCCCAACGACACCGGCGCATACAACCGCGTACGCACCGCATCCCGGGACAACAACACCAGCACCACAATGGTCGCGACGTACGGCAGCATCGCCAGCAGACTCGACGGAATCGCCAGGCCCAATCCCTGCGCCACCAGATGCAAAATACTGGCGAGGCCAAACAGGTACGCCCCCAGCAACAGACGCCACACCCGCCAGCTGGCAAACACCACCAATGCCAGGGCAATCCAGCCGCGCCCGGCGCTCATGTTCTCCGCCCACATCGGCGTGTACGCCAGGGACAGATACGCCCCGGCCAACCCCGCCATCGCCCCGCCAAACAGCACCGCCAGGGTGCGCACTGTCAACACCGGCAGGCCCATGGCACTGGCCGCGTCCGGGTTTTCCCCGACCGCCTGGATGATCAGCCCGACGCGGCTTTTGAGGATCACCCACGCCACCAGCGCGAACAGCGCAAATGACAGGTACACCAGCAGATCCTGGGCAAACAGCATCCGCCCGATCAGCGGGATGTCGCTCAGATAGGGAATCGCCAGGGGCTCGAAACCGGTCAGCGGTTTACCTACCCACGCCGCGCCAACGAACGTCGACAGACCAACACCAAAGATGGTCAGCGCCAGACCGGTGGCCACCTGATTGGCGTTGAACACCAGCGCCACCAGGGCGAACAACGATGACAGCAGCATCCCGGCCAGCATTGCCAGGACCACACCCAGCCACAGGTTGCCGCTGTTGAACGCGACGATGAACCCGATCACCGCCCCGAACAGCATCATGCCTTCCTGGCCCAGGTTGAGAACGCCGCTCTTTTCGCAGATCAGTTCGCCCAGGGCCACCAACAGCAAAGGGGTCCCGCAGCGGACCATGGCGAAGAAAATATTGCTCAGCAGATCGATATCCATCACAGCGCTCCTGCGTGTACGGCGTTGGCTTGCGCGCGGCGGTTCCAGCGCAGGTTCAGACGTGGTCGGTAGAGGATCAGCACGTCACTGGCGAGCAGGAAGAACAGCATCATGCCCTGGAACAATTGGGTGATTGCCTGGGGCAGGTTCAGGCTCATCTGTGCGCTCTCGCCGCCGATATACAGCAGCGCCATCAACAGGCTGGAAAAGACGATGCCGATGGGATTGAGGCGCCCGAGAAAGGCGACAGTGATCGCCGCGTAGCCATAGCCCGGCGAGACCTGCGGCACCAGTTGGCCGATCGGCCCGGTGACTTCACAGACCCCGGCCAGTCCCGCCAGTCCGCCGCTGATCAACAGCGCCAGCCAGATCAGGCGCTTCTCGCGAAAACCCGCGAAACCAGCGGCGCGCTTGTCCAGGCCGAGTACCTTGATCTGGAAACCGATGAAGCTCTTCTGCAACAACACCCAGACCGCCACCAGGGCCAGCAGGGCGAAGTACACCCCGGCGTGAACCCGCCCGTCTTCCATCAGCAGCGGCAAACGGCTGGCGTCGCCAAACATGGCCGACTGCGGAAAGTTGAATCCCTCGGGATCTTTCAATGGGCCGTGCACGAAGTACAGCAGCAGGTTCAGGGCGATGTAGTTGAGCATGATGCTGGTAAGGATTTCATTGGCGTTGAAACGGGTACGCAACCAGGCGGTCAGCCCGGCCCACGCGGCGCCGGCCAGGGTGCCGGCGAGCAGGATCAGCACCAGTGCCCAACGACTTTGCAGGTCGATAATGTTCACCGCCAGCGCACTGCCGGCCAGCGCGCCCAGCAGCAATTGGCCTTCGGCGCCGATGTTCCAGATCCGCGCCTGATAGGCGACAGCCAGACCGAGGGCGCAGAGCAGAATCGGCAAGGCCTTGACCAGCAATTCGGAGACGCCGTACAGGTCACTGACCGGTGCGATCAGCAGTGTGTGCAAGGTCAATAGCGGGTCGTGTCCCAGGGCAATGAATAGCAACGAGCCACAGCCCAGGGTCAGGATCGCTGCCAGCAGGGGTGAGCACCACAGCATCAGGCGCGATTGCTGGCCGCGGGGTTCAAGGGAAAGCAGCATGTGAGACTCCGTCAGCGCGATGCGGATGTGAGTGATTGTGGAGTGTCGAACTGGCCGGCCATCCAGCCGCCGACATCGCTCAGGCAGGTGTCGGTGGTGGCCCTGAGCGCGGACAGGCGACCGCTGCACAGAGCGCCAAGGCGGTCGCTGATCTGGAACAGTTCATCGAGGTCTTCCGAGACCACCAGGATGGCCGCGCCGGCATCACGCAGGGCAATCAGCGCCCGGTGAATGGTCGCGGTCGCGCCGATGTCCACGCCCCAGGTCGGGTGCGCCGCGACCAGCAATCTGGGTTGTTGCAGGATTTCCCGGCCGAGGATGAATTTCTGCAAGTTGCCGCCGGAAAGGCTGCGCGCCAGTGCCTGGTGATCGGGCGGCTTGACGCCGAAGCGGCGGATGATTTCTGCGGCGAGTGCCTCGACTTTGCCACGCTGGATCAGACCCTTGTTCACCAGGCCTTGCTGGAAGGCCGTGAGCAGTGCGTTGTCCGCCAGGCTCAACTCCGGCACCGCGCCATGGCCGAGCCGTTCGGCTGGAACGAAGGCCAGGCCCCGTTCGCGGCGTGCCTCAGGGCGCAAGTGGGCAACCGCTTCGCTGCCGAAGCGAATACTGTCGCCTGCATCACGCTGCAGCCGCACTTCGCCGCTGAGCAAGGCCAGCAACTCGTCCTGCCCATTGCCGGCCACGCCTGCGATGCCGACAATTTCGCCGCTGCGTACTTCAAGGTCGATGCCTTTGAGTGAGCAACCGAATGGATCGGGGTTATCCCAGGACAGCCCGTTCACCTGCAAAAACGCTACGGCTGCGGCCACCTTCGGATAGTCGGTGATCAGCGCTGCCGCTTCGCCGACCATCATCTGTGCCAGTTGCGCATCGGAGCATTCGGCCGGCACGCAATGCCCGGCCACTCGGCCCCCTTGCAACACCGTCGCGCCGTGACACAGGGCGCGGACTTCGCCGAGCTTGTGGCTGATGAACAAAATGCTGCAGCCCTCGGCGGCGAGTCGGCGCAGGGTCACGAACAGTTCATCGGCTTCCTGTGGGGTCAGCACCGACGTGGGCTCATCGAGAATCAGCAGGCGGATGTCCTGCATCAGGCAGCGAATGATTTCCACCCGTTGCCGCTCACCGATGGACAGGCTGTGGACAAGTCGTTCGGGCTCAACAGCCATGCCATAGCGTCGCGACACTTCGCGAATCTTCGGTTCAAGCTGTCGGGGGGTGCCTGCGGCGGCACCCATGGCCAGGGCGATGTTCTGCGCCACGCTCAGGGTTTCGAACAGGGAGAAATGCTGGAACACCATGCCAATCCCCAGCCCCCTGGCCTGCGCCGGATTGCGCACATTCACCCGCTGTCCTTGCCAGATCATCTCGCCCGAATCGGCCTGGGTCACGCCGTAAATGATCTTCATCAAGGTGCTTTTTCCCGCACCGTTTTCCCCAAGCAGGGCGTGGATTTCGCCGGGGGCGATGGTCAGGTCGATGGCGTCATTGGCCAGGCAACCGGGATAGCGTTTGCTGATTCGGCGCAGTTGCAGGCGCGGAACCGGCTCGGGAATTGAGTCGGGGTTGGACATGACGGGCTCGATGCAGTTGGACTTATTCCTGTGGATAAAGCAATTTTCTGGCCATTAGGTCAGGAAAAATTCCAGGGCAGCCCCTCCCAGGCTTTGTGCGCGCCGCTTTCCCGTCGGGTGGGGCAGGCGCGGCACCACTTGGGGGCAAAGCCATTGATCAGGCTCCGATTTCGCCCACTCCAAGGTGATTAAAAAATGATCAATCAGGCGCGCACCATGCCCGCCGTGGCATGGCGATGAGCATGAACGGGTTATCCACAGATTGCTCCACAGTATTTGTGTGCAAGCCCGAATGTCGGGCATAAGCACTGTGCGGCTTTCTTCTAAAGGAGATAAACCCTCGTAACTGTTTGTTTTTACTTGAATTTGGTGTTGCGCAGAGGCGATTGAACAAAAATTGAACAAAGCCCGCAAAGCCGCATGACAGAAGGGTTACAGGTAAATGTACTCAGGTTATCCACAGTCGGGTGCACAGTAGATGTGGGCAACTTGGGAATATAGGACAAACTGTCCTGCCCCAAAAGATCGCAGCCTGCGGCAACTACTACGGAAACAGGCGTAGGAGCTGCCGAAGGCTGCGATCTTTTTACTTATTTAGCGCTCGAGAATAATCCGCCCGCGGCTCAGATCTGCCAGTTGGGTTTGCAAGGTTGCGATCTGCGCTTCCCCCACGGCTAACTGCAACTCAACCCCATTGGCCGTAAAGGTTTCATCCACAACCAACCCGCCAAGTTCGGCGACCCGCAGCTTCAGCAGGGCAAGCTCGGCAAAGGCGCAGGCACACCGCAGTGGCACCCGGCTGATCAGCTCAAGCTTCGGCGCCGCTTGCAGGCATTTGTTGGCACCTCCGCCATAGGCCCGGGCAAGGCCGCCGGTCCCCAGTTGAATTCCGCCATACCAGCGAATCACCAGCACCACGACCTGATCGCAATCCTGGGCCTCGATCGCCGCGAGAATCGGTCGACCCGCCGTACCGCCAGGTTCGCCATCGTCCGTGCTGCGATATTGATCGCTAATTTTCCAAGCCCAGCAATTGTGCGTGGCGTTCAAATCGCTGTGTTGTTCGATGAAGGCCTGGGCGTCGGCCGGGCTTGAGATCGGTGCGGCGAAGGTGATGAAGCGGCTTTTGCGAATCTCTTCGCGGTATTCGCAAAAACCGGCAAGGGTAAAAGGCATAGGGACTCAGAGAACAGGTGTCAGGCCGCAGCCTTTGAGAATGATGCGGATCAGGTTGTCGCCGGCGTCTTCCATGTCCTGTTTGGTCAGGCGGCTGCGCCCGGTGACGCGGCAGATCTGCGTGGCGAAGTCAGCGTAATGCTGGGTGCTGCCCCACAACAGGAAGATCAGGTGCACCGGGTCTACCGGGTCCATCTTGCCGGCATCGATCCAGGCCTGGAACACACCGGCTCGGCCCTGGAACCAGGCGCGGTAGTCCTGGTTGAAATACTCGCTCAGGCATTCGCCGCCGCTGATGACTTCCATGGCGAAGATCCGCGAGGCTTGCGGCTGGCGCCGGGAAAACTCCATCTTCGCGCGGATGTAGCGGGTCAGCGCTTCTGCCGGATCGTCCTCGGCCGTCAGGGTGTTGAAGGTGCTGTCCCACAGTTCGATGATGTTGCTCAGCACCGCCACGTACAGACCCAGTTTGTTGGTGAAGTAGTAATGCAGGTTCGCCTTGGGCAGGCCGGCGTTCTGAGCGATGGTGTTCATGCTGGTGCCTTTGAACCCGTGACGGGCGAACTCGTCTTCGGCGGCCTTGATGATGGTCTCTTCATTCTTCTGGCGAATGCGGCTGGCGGGTTTGCCGCCGTGGGCTGGGACTTCAAAGGTCATGAGCACTTCCGGACTGTGGATGGGACGGCTTGTGGGTTGATAGCCTACCCATCGGCTGGAGACAAGTCCCGGTGCAATAAATCCAGAAAAACCTCACAACTCCCGTAGGAGCTGCCGAAGGCTGCGATCTTTTGATCTTGTTTTTTCAGGATCAAAAGATCGCAGCCTTCGGCAGCTCCTACGCAGAGTTGTGCTCGTCAGCGTGTCGCCGCCAGGCTTTCCAGAAAACTCTCCAGCACCAGATGCGGCCGCCGACCCTTGCGCGTCACCGACGCCAGGCTCAAGTCATAAAAACGCGCCTTGGGTTTCAACGCGCGCAGCCGCCCTTGTTGCACCCAGAGGCTGGCGTAATGATCCGGCAGGTAACCAATGTACCGGCCGGTGAGAATCAGAAACGCCATGCCCTCGCGGTCCGAGGCGCTGGCGGTGCAATTGAGGGCCTGATAGTGCGCCTGGATCTCCGCCGGCAAACGGAAGGTCGGGGCGATGGCGTCCTGCTGGTTGAGGCGTTCATCGTCCAGTTGCTTGTCGTCGACATAAAACAATGGGTGACCGACTGCGCAGTACAGCAGCGAGCGCTCGCTATACAGCGGCTGATATTCCAGTCCCGAAAGCGCACTGGCCTGGGGCACCACGCCGACGTGCAGGCGCCCGTCCAGCACGCCCTGTTCAACTTCGTTGGGGGCGATCATGCGGATCTGGATCTGCACGTCCGGGCCGCGTTCCTTCAATTGCGCGAGGGCGTGGGTGATGCGCATGTGGGGCAGGGTGACGAGGTTGTCAGTCAGTCCGATGGTCAATTCGCCGCGCAGGTGCTGGTGCAGGCCGTTGACCTCGGTACGGAAACTTTCCAGCGCACTCAACAACTGTAGCGCCGATTGATAGACCTCGCGGCCTTCCTCGGTCAGGGAAAAACCGGCGCGCCCGCGCTGGCACAGGCGCAGGCCGAGGCGTTGTTCAAGGTCGCTCATTTGCTGGCTGATGGCCGAGCGACCGATGCCCAGCACGCTTTCTGCAGCGGAGAACCCACCGCATTCGACCACGCTGCGAAAAATCCGCAACAGGCGGATATCAAAGTCGCTGACCTGGGCCAGTGGATCGGGACGACGGCTGGACATGGGGTTACTCGAAAGTTTAGTAGCGAGGTGACTGAACATCGCAAAAGTTGAATTTCACCGACTTTATCCCCGTGGCAATTTAGCTGCAAGAACGCTTTTCAACTCCATGCCGCTCATCGCCCCTGCGAGGTTTCGCTCATGAACTTGCCTGAAAACGCCCCGACTTCCCTGGCCAGCCAGTTGAAGCTCGACGCTCACTGGATGCCCTACACCGCCAATCGCAACTTTCAGCGCGACCCGCGTCTGATCGTTGGCGCCGAAGGCAGCTGGTTGATCGACGATAAAGGCCGCAAGGTTTATGACTCGCTGTCCGGCCTGTGGACCTGTGGCGCCGGCCACACCCGCAAGGAAATCCAGGAAGCGGTAGCCAAGCAGTTGGGCACCCTCGATTACTCGCCGGGCTTCCAGTACGGCCACCCGCTGTCGTTCCAGCTGGCGGAAAAAATCACCGACCTGACCCCGGGCAACCTGAACCACGTGTTCTTCACCGACTCCGGTTCCGAGTGCGCTGACACCGCGGTGAAGATGGTCCGTGCCTACTGGCGCCTGAAAGGCCAGTCGACCAAGACCAAGATGATCGGCCGCGCCCGTGGTTATCACGGTGTGAACATCGCCGGCACCAGCCTGGGCGGCGTCAACGGCAACCGCAAACTGTTCGGCCAGGCGATGATGGACGTCGATCACCTGCCGCACACGCTGTTGGCAAGCAATGCGTTTTCCCGTGGCATGCCGGAGCAGGGAGGTATTGCCCTGGCTGACGAACTGCTGAAGCTGATCGAATTGCACGACGCCTCGAACATCGCCGCCGTCTTCGTCGAGCCTTTGGCCGGCTCCGCTGGTGTGCTGGTTCCGCCTCAGGGTTACCTCAAACGCCTGCGTGAAATCTGCGACCAGCACAGCATCCTGCTGGTGTTCGACGAAGTGATCACCGGTTTCGGCCGTACCGGCAACATGTTCGGTGCCGACACCTTCGGCGTGACCCCGGACCTGATGTGCATCGCCAAGCAAGTCACCAACGGTGCGATCCCGATGGGTGCCGTGATTGCCAGCTCCGAGATCTACCAGACCTTCATGAACCAGGCGACGCCTGAGTACGCAGTGGAATTCCCCCACGGCTATACCTATTCCGCACACCCGGTGGCGTGCGCCGCGGGCCTGGCAGCACTCGATCTGCTGCAAAAGGAAAACCTGGTGCAGAGCGTGGCCGAAGTCGCACCGCATTTCGAAAATGCGCTGCATGGCCTGAAGGGCACCAAGAACATCATCGACATCCGCAACTACGGCCTGGCCGGCGCGATCCAGATCGCCCCGCGTGACGGTGACGCCATCGTGCGTCCGTTCGAAGCCGGCATGGCGCTGTGGAAAGCCGGGTTCTACGTGCGCTTCGGTGGCGACACCCTGCAGTTCGGCCCAACTTTCAACAGCAAGCCGCAAGACCTTGACCGTCTGTTCGACGCGGTCGGCGAAGTGCTGAGCAAGATCGACTGATTTCTCCTTCTATATAACTACAAACAACGGGCGTACCTGATCGGTGCGCCTGTGGACAATTTTCAGGAGCTTCCATGAGCGTTATTCCGCATTTGATCAATGGCGAACTGGTGACCAGCAACGGTCCTGCTGTTGATGTGTTCAACCCGTCCACTGGCCAGGCGATTCACAAACTGCCGCTGGCCACGCGTGAAACCATCCAGAGCGCCATCGATGCCGCCAAGGCAGCATTCCCGGCCTGGCGCAATACGCCTGCGGCCAAGCGTGCCCAGGTGATGTTCCGCTTCAAGCAACTGCTGGAGCAGAACGAAGCGCGCATCTCGCAATTGATCAGCGAAGAGCACGGCAAGACCCTGGAAGACGCCGCCGGTGAATTGAAGCGCGGTATCGAGAACGTCGAGTTCGCCTGCGCTGCCCCGGAGATCCTCAAGGGCGAGTACAGCCGCAACGTCGGCCCGAACATCGATGCCTGGTCCGACTTCCAGCCCCTGGGTATCGTTGCCGGTATCACCCCGTTCAACTTCCCGGCCATGGTGCCGTTGTGGATGTACCCGCTGGCCATCGTCTGCGGCAACTGCTTCATCCTCAAGCCGTCCGAGCGTGATCCAAGCTCCACCCTGCTGATCGCTCAACTGCTGCTGGAAGCTGGCCTGCCAAAAGGCGTGATGAGCGTGGTGCATGGCGACAAGACTGCGGTGGACGCACTGATCGAAGCGCCGGAAGTCAAGGCGCTGAGTTTCGTTGGTTCGACGCCGATCGCCGAATACATCTACGCCGAAGGCACCAAGCGCGGCAAACGTGTCCAGGCATTGGGCGGCGCGAAGAACCATGCGGTGCTGATGCCGGATGCGGATCTGGACAACGCTGTCAGCGCACTGATGGGCGCGGCCTACGGTTCCTGCGGCGAGCGCTGCATGGCGATTTCGGTTGCTGTGTGTGTTGGCGATCAGGTGGCCGACGCACTGGTGGCCAAACTGGTTCCTCAGATTCAGGCGCTGAAAATCGGTGCGGGTACTTCCTGCGGCCTGGACATGGGTCCACTGGTGACGGGTCAGGCGCGTGACAAGGTCAGCGGTTATGTCGATGACGGCGTGGCGGCGGGCGCGACCCTGGTGGTCGACGGTCGTGGCTTGAGCGTGGCCGGTCACGAGGAAGGCTTCTTCCTGGGTGGCTGCCTGTTCGACAACGTCACCCCTGAAATGCGCATCTATAAAGAAGAGATCTTCGGCCCGGTACTGTGCGTCGTCCGGGTGAACAGCCTGGAAGAGGCCATGCAGCTGATCAACGATCACGAGTACGGCAACGGCACCTGCATCTTCACCCGTGACGGTGAAGCGGCGCGTTTGTTCTGCGACGAGATCGAAGTGGGCATGGTTGGCGTCAACGTGCCATTGCCGGTGCCGGTGGCTTACCACAGCTTTGGCGGCTGGAAGCGCTCGCTGTTCGGCGACCTGCATGCCTACGGTCCGGATGGCGTGCGTTTCTACACCCGTCGCAAGGCGATCACCCAGCGCTGGCCTCAGCGTGCGAGCCATGAAGCTTCGCAATTCGCTTTCCCTAGCTTGTAAGTAGAAAGGGTAAAAGAAGGCCGACCCTTGGGTCGGCCTTCGCGTTTGCGGGGTTTTTTCACTTATATGACAGAATTGTGAAATTAGAAGTTGACGGCGAATTTTAGAAGCCTATAATTCGCCCCACTTCCGGCGCAGTCGAAACGGAAAACTCCTTGGTAAACAATGGGTTACGTAGTTTCGGCAGCAAGTGCTTCAGTTCATCGAAGCCAAAAGGAAGTTGAAAAAGAGGTGTTGACAGCGGCGTGTAACGCTGTAGAATTCGCCTCCCGCTGATGAGAGATCTGAAGCGCAAGTGGTTGAAGTTGTTGAAGAAATCTTCGAAAGCTTCTGAAAAATACCACTTGACAGCAAATGAGGCTGCTGTAGAATGCGCGCCTCGGTTGAGACGAAAGATCTT
>Ga0160472_100498_pt1 | contig 26260 bp, 18 predicted proteins | sample HID1973M_E11MG_FD_108267 | JGI IMG/M metagenome (GOLD analysis project Ga0160472, IMG submission 108267) | Enriched mosquito-associated microbial communities from UW Madison campus, WI, USA - HID1973M_E11 MG | ecosystem: Host-associated > Arthropoda: Insects > Digestive system > Unclassified ... | reverse complement strand
TGGATGTGCCGACCTCATCGCCAGCAAGCCGGCTCCTACGGGGGGCTGCGGCGAACGCCGGAATTGTGAGCAACACAAAACACCGTAGGAGCCGGCTTGCTGGCGATGGCGGTGTATCAGGCATCAGGGATGTTGGATGTGCCGGCCTCATCGCCAGCAAGCCGGCTCCTACAGGGAATTGCGGGGAATTCGATGGATGCGGATGCAAAAAAACCCGCTGACCGTCACCGGTTCAGCGGGCTTTTTTTGATCGGGTCTGTGATTACAGAGCCATATCACTCGCCGCACTGGCCTTCGGCGCTTTCGCATCCGTATCGACCGTCACTGGCGTCACAGCCGGTGCCAGCGCTTTCACCGGTGGCGGCGTCAGTTCCAGCACCTTGGCGGTGTAGGCCCATTCCTCGGCAACCTTCTCGGGGCTGTTGTTCAGCTGGGTGCCGTAGCTCGGCACGATCTGGTGCAGCTTGGCCTGCCACTCAGGGGAGGCGACCTTGTCCTTGAACACTTTCTGCAGCACGGTCAGCATGATCGGCGCGGCAGTCGAGGCACCTGGGGAGGCGCCCAGCAGGCCGGCGATGGAGCCGTCCTCGGCGGCGACGATTTCGGTGCCCAGTTTCAGCACGCCACCGGCGGCTTCGTCACGCTTGATGATCTGCACGCGCTGGCCGGCTTGCCACAGGCGCCAGTCTTCGGCCTTGGCGTTCGGGAAGTATTCCTTCAGGGCGTTGAGGCGGTCTTCGTCCGACAGCATCAGCTGGCCGGCGAGGTATTCCACCAGCGGGTATTCCTTGATGCCGACCTTGGTCATCGGCCACACGTTGTGGGTGGTCGTGGTGGTCAGCAGGTCCAGGTAGGAGCCTTCTTTGAGGAACTTGGTGCTGAAAGTCGCGAACGGGCCAAACAGGATCACGCGCTTGCCATCCAGCACGCGGGTGTCCAGGTGTGGAACAGACATCGGCGGTGCGCCCACCGACGCCTTGCCGTAGGCCTTGGCCAGGTGTTGCTCGGCGATGGTCGGGTTCTCGGTGACGAGGAACGAGCCGCCCACCGGGAAGCCGGCGTATTCCTTGGCTTCAGGAATGCCCGATTTCTGCAGCAGGTGCAGGGCACCGCCGCCGGCGCCGATGAAGACGAACTTGGCGTCGGTCTCGGACTTGCTGCCGTCCTTCAGGTTTTTGTAGCTGACGCGCCAGCTGCCGTCCTCGTTGCGGGTGATGTCCTGCACTTCGCTGGACAGCTTCAGATCGAACTTGGGCGTGGTTTGCAGGTGAGCGACGAACTGGCGCGTGATTTCGCCGAAGTTGACGTCGGTCCCCAGCGGGCTCCAGGTGGCGGCGATCTTCTGCTTCGGATCACGGCCTTCCATCATCAGCGGAACCCACTGCTTGATCACGGCCGGGTCTTCGGAGTACTGCATGCCGGCGAACAGCGGGCTAGCCTGCAGGGCTTCGTAGCGCTTTTTCAGGAACTGGATGTTGTCGTCACCCCACACGAAGCTCATGTGCGGCGTGGAGTTGATGAACGAGCGCGGGTTCTTCAGCACGCCTTGCTGGACCTGCCAGGCCCAGAACTGACGGGAGATCTGGAACGCTTCGTTGATTTCCACGGCCTTCGGAATCGACACCTTGCCGTTGGCGTCTTCCGGGGTGTAGTTCAGCTCGGCCAGGGCGGAGTGCCCGGTACCGGCGTTGTTCCAGCCGTTGGAGCTTTCCTGGGCGACGCCGTCGAGGCGCTCGATCATTTCCATCGAGGTGCCGGGTTCCAGCTCGTTGAGCCAGACACCCAGGGTTGCGCTCATGATGCCGCCGCCAATCAGCAGCACGTCGACTTTCTTGGCTTCTTGCGCCTGGGCTGTCGAGATCCCCATCGACAAGGCCAGACCCAACAGGGCCGTGTTTACTTTCTTAAACATCTGTAGCACCTAATGATAAAACGCCATCCGCCCTGCAATTCCTGCGCATACAGCCCATGTTTCACGGCAGACCACGGGTAGCGGCGATCCAGGATCGCAGGGTGGGCACACAAGGCCGATGAACCGCATCGACCTCCGTTTAATGTCCCTTCTGAACTGACTTTTTATCTTTATTGGCTTCAGCTACTTGAGCGACAGTGATTCCGTTCGCCCGTCTTCAAGACAGGCAAACTGAATAGGTCAAACCAAGTTGTCGCAAAGAATATCACGACAAGCCTAACCCGCGCGTCTGTTCCTGACTGCCAGGTCCCGGTTGGAGAAGGCACACAGCACCGTAGGAGCCGGCTTGCTGGCGATGCTGCCCCTGAGTCTAGCAGTGCCATGACGGCCGTCATCGCTGGCAAGCCAGCTCCTACAAAGTCCCGGTGATACACAGAACCGGGAGCCGGCGGGTGAGTGACTATACTCAACGTGCTTTTTCGACAGAATTTCTCGCTGAATGAGGAGCCGTCATGAGCGACGAAGACGATCTACGCAAATACTCCTCCCAGGTCATCGATGGCGTCGAGGCCGCCCCGGCCCGCGCCATGCTGCGTGCCGTGGGTTTCACTGACGCCGATTTCAAGAAACCGCAGATCGGCATCGCCTCGACCTGGGCCATGGTGACGCCGTGCAACATGCACATCGACAAGCTCGCGCTGGAGGCGGAAAAAGGCGCGAACGCCGCCGGGGCCAAGGGCGTGATTTTCAACACCATCACCATTTCCGACGGCATCGCCAACGGCACCGAAGGCATGAAGTATTCCCTGGTGTCGCGGGAAGTGATCGCCGATTCCATCGAGGTGGTGGTCGGCTGCGAAGGCTTTGACGGGCTGGTGACCCTCGGCGGTTGCGACAAGAACATGCCGGGATGCCTGATCGGCATGGCGCGGCTCAATCGCCCGTCGATCTTTGTCTATGGCGGCACCATTCGCCCGGGCGCCGGCCACACCGACATCATTTCCGTGTTCGAAGCAGTGGGCCAGCACGCCCGGGGCGACATCAGCGAGATCCAGGTCAAGCAGATCGAGGAAGTGGCGATCCCCGGCCCCGGTTCCTGCGGCGGCATGTACACCGCCAACACCATGGCTTCGGCCATCGAAGCGCTGGGCATGAGCCTGCCGGGCTCCAGCTCCCAGGACGCCATCGGCGGCGACAAGGCCTCGGACAGTTATCGCGCCGGGCAACAGGTGATGGAACTGCTCAAGCTCGACCTCAAGCCCCGGGACATCATGACCCGCCAGGCCTTTGAAAATGCCATCCGCGTGGTCATCGCCCTCGCCGGCTCGACCAACGCCGTGCTGCACCTGCTGGCCATGGCCAATGCCGTGGACGTCGAGCTGACCCTGGATGATTTCGTCGAGCTGGGCAAAGTCTCGCCGGTGCTCGCCGACCTGCGCCCCAGCGGCCAGTACATGATGAGCGAGCTGGTGGCCATCGGCGGCATCCAGCCCCTGATGAAACGCATGCTCGACGCCGGCATGCTGCACGGCGACGTGATGACCGTGACCGGCAAGACCCTGGCGCAGAACCTCGAAAACGTGCCCGACTACCCCGCCGGCCAGGACGTGATCCGGCCGTTCGATCAGCCGATCAAAAAGGACTCGCACCTGGTGATCCTGCGCGGCAACCTCTCGCCCACCGGCGCCGTGGCCAAGATCACCGGCAAGGAAGGCCTGCGCTTTGCCGGCACGGCACGGGTCTACCACGGCGAGGAAGGCGCGCTGGCGGGCATTCTCAATGGAGAGGTGCAGCCGGGTGAAGTCATCGTGATTCGCTACGAAGGCCCCAAGGGCGGCCCGGGCATGCGCGAGATGCTCTCGCCGACATCGGCCGTGATGGGCAAGGGCCTGGGCAAGGATGTGGCGCTGATTACCGACGGGCGTTTTTCCGGCGGGTCCCATGGGTTTGTGGTGGGGCACATTACGCCGGAGGCGTTTGAAGGCGGGCCGATTGCGCTGGTGGAAAATGGCGACCGGATCGTGATCGATGCCGAGACGCGGCAGATTACCGTGGAGGTCAGTGATGCGGTGCTGGCTGAGCGCAAGGCGCGCTGGGTGAGGCCTGAATCGAAGTACAAGCGCGGGGTGCTGGCCAAGTATGCGAAGACGGTGTCGAGTGCTTCGGAGGGGGCGGTGACGGATAAGTATCTTTAAGAGCAAAAGATCGCAGCCTTCGGCAGCTCCTACGGCGGAATGCGTACCCTGTAGGAGCTGCCGCAGGCTGCGATCTTTTTAAAGCCTGAACCGATCCACCGACTGCGACAACCGCCCCGCCAGGCTCGACAATTCATCCGTGGTCGACGCCGTGCGCCCGATCACCTGGCTGTTGCCCTCGGACATCCCGGCAATCATCTCCACCTGATGCGCAATCTCGTTACTGGCCAGGCTCTGCTCACCAATGGTACGGCTGATGTCGTTGACCAGCTGCGTAGTGTTCAGCGTCGCCTCGAGAATCTCGCGAATGGCGCGCTCGACGTCGGCGGTCACCGCCATGCCCTTGTCGACCTGGGCCACGCCCTCCTCCATGCTGACCACCGCTTCGCGGGTGCTTTGCTGGATGCGCGCAACCATGCTGGCAATCTCCTGGGTCGACGCGCTGGTGCGCCCCGCCAGGCTGCGGACTTCGTCGGCCACCACGGCAAAACCGCGACCCTGCTCACCGGCGCGCGCGGCCTCGATCGCAGCGTTGAGCGCCAGCAGGTTGGTCTGGTCGGCGATGCCCTTGATCACTTGGATGATGTTGAAAATGCCTTCCGACTCCTTGTCCAGGGTGCGGATGACCTGCGCCGACTGCTGCGCCGAACGGGCGATGCCGTCCATGTCATTGACCACTTGATGGATCACCCGGCCACCGTCCTTGGCCAGGGCTTCGGCCTGATTGGCCATGTCCAGCGCCTGTTGGGCGTGGCGGGTGATTTCTTCGATGCTCGCGGTCATCTCGCTGGTGGCCGCGGCCATGGTGCTGGCGGCGGCGCTCTGCTGCTGGCTGCTACCGGCGACTTCGTGGCAGCCATTGCTCAGTTGCGCGCTCATGCCGCTGACGCCGTGGGCATTGCTGCGCACCGCTTCGATCATGCCGCGTAGGTCGCGCTGCATGGTGGCGAGGCTGCGGATCAGGGCGCTGGCTTCGTCTTTGCCAGTGGCTTCGACAATCGGCTCGCTGAGATTGCCCCGGGCGATGCTGTCGGCGATGCGGCTGGCGGTCTGCACAGGCCCGAGGATGCTCAGGATTACCCAGCGGCCCTGGGCCAGCAACAGCACCAGGCTGATCAACAGGACGACGCCGAGGGCCAGGTTGGCATTGCTGATGGCTTGCCCGGTGCCCTGGCTGGTCTGCTGGGTGTTGCTCTCGATCAGCTCGCTCAGGGCCGCCATCTGTTGTTCCAGCTGGCTGAACGCGGCATTGAAGGTGCCCAGTTCCTGCTGTGCGGCCTGGGGATTGTCCAGGGCCAGGGCGACAATGCGCTCGGCGGCGCCGATGTAGGTATCCAGGCTCGGCTTGATCTGGTTCAGGCCGGCCTTGATGGTGTTATTGACCGGCAGCTTGAGGTTGTCCCCCAGTACTTCACGAAAGTGCGCAGCATGCTCTGCAATGGAACTGCGCACCTCGGCCTGGCTGCTGGTGCTTTTGCCCAGGCCCACCAGCAGCGCTGACAGCACGTCGGCGCGCAGGGCGTCGTGCATCATGTCGGCTTCGAGGTGATTGCGCAGCGCCGACATGCCGACATCATTGTCCTTGACGGCCCCGGCCATGGCGCCATTGCCCAGGTAGCTGACCAGGCTCATGATCAGTGCGGCGAGCAGGCCTGTGCCCATCAGTAACAGTAAACGCAGTTTTATGGACACTCTGTGGTTCCTCTCTGGCACGTCTGTCGATTGCTTCGCCCACCGCGGATGGCGCGGTTGAACGGGTTATCGGCGGGCCCGAGGGGGAATTGATGGTTAACCCCATTGATTATCATTTTTGCGACATGCGGTCGTCAGCGGCGCTTTTTCCGTGGTGCTGCGCAAGGAAACCAGCAACAGGCTGACCAACGCGCCCAGGGTGGCAATCGCCATGTCCTTTTGCGAGTCCCAGGGATCGTTCTGCGCGCCGACGAAGGCTTGCCCGGTGTCATCGCCCAGATAGGCGCCACCGATCCACTCCACCAATTCATACACGGCCGAGGTCGACAGCATGAGGTTAAGGGTGATGAAAAACAGCCAGGCGCCGCGCAACGGCGTCAGGCGCAGCAAGATTTCGCGCACCGGATACACCAGCAGCAAACCGTAGCTGAGGTGCACCAGGCGATCGTAATGGTTGCGTTTGAGACCGAAGGTCTTGTCGAAGCTGGCGCCGAACATGTCCGAACACCACTGGTTGTAGGGCACCAGGGAATAGGTGTAGTGGGCGCCCAGTTCGTGGACGCAGAGGAAGGCGAACACCAGGGCAATGGACAGTGCCGACAGGCGAAACCAGCGATAGGCAGCTGCCATTACACCGAGTAGTACAAGCACCAGAAGATTTTCCAGCGCCCAATCCACCCGGCTGCGCGGGGCCAGGCCCGAGAGCAGGACGATCAGCAAGAAAATCAGCAGCAGCGTCAGGTCGAAGCGTGATTGTTGGTTGGCTTGCACGATTGGAGCCTCGGCATCCGGGCACCTGCCCTTCTGGTTCGAGGAATCCTTGCCCCGCAAAGTTCGCAATTTCCCGATAAACCGTTGCCTGCCAGTCACCACATCCCCCTGTAGGAGCTGGCTTGCCAGCGATGAGGGAGTGTCATTCGCCGTCACTGGCAGCTGACACACCGTCATCGCGGGCAAGCCCGCTCCCACAGTGATCTTCAGCGAGCACACAATTTGTGTGCCATGCCGCCCCTTTGTAGGAGCGAGCCTGCTCGCGATGGAGTGTCAGTGAAATAGGTGCCGCCTGACACACCATCGCGAGCAGGCTCGCTCCTACAGTTGATCTTCAGTGATCACAAATTTTGTGCGTTATAAATACCCGCACACTCAGGTATTGGTCTTCAGCTTCGTCCACAACCGCGTGCTCAACCGCGCAATCGCCGCCGGCAGATCCTCGACGGTAAACAGCTTGTCCATCACCGCTTTCGGCGGATAGATCGCCAGGTCCTGCTTCACCCCCGGGTCGACAAAACCATCCGCCGCGCTGTTGGGATTGGCGTAATGGATGCTGTTGCTGATATTGGCAATGACCTTCGGCTCCAGCAGGTAATTCATGTACGCATAGGCGTTCTTTTCATGGGGCGCGTTTTTCGGCATCACCACCATGTCCAGCCACAAGGTCGAACCTTCATCGGGAATCGAGTAGGCAATGTCGATGCCGTTTTTCGCCTCCCGGGCACTGGCGGCGGCCTGGACGATATCGCCGTTGAAGCCGATCACCGCGCAGACGTTGCCATTGGCCAGGTCGCTGATGTACTTGGACGCATGGAAATACTGCACATAGGGACGGATTTTCAGCAGCGCCTGCTCGGCCTTCTTGTAGTCCGCCGGCTCGTGGCTGTGGGGCGGCAAGCCGAGGTAATTGAGGGTGATGGGCAAGACCTGGGTCGGGTTGTCGATGATCGCCACACCGCATTCGCTGAGCTTCCTGATGTTGTTCTCGTCGAAGAACAGGCTCCACGACCGGGTGACATCGGTATTGCCGAAAATCGCCTTGATCTTCTCGACGTTGTAGCCGATGCCGGCAGTGCCCCACATGTAGGGAAAGCCGTACTGGTTGCCCGGGTCGTTGACCTCGAGTTTTTTCATCAGGGCCGGGTCGAGGTTTTTCCAGTTGGGCAACTGGCTGCGGTCGAGCTTCTGGATAGCGCCGGCCTTGATCAGGCGCGACAGGAAGTGGTTCGACGGACTGACCACGTCATAACCGGTGTTGCCGGTCATCAGTTTGGACTCCAGCACTTCGTTGCTGTCGTGAATGTCGTAGGTGGCCTTGATCCCCGTGGCCTGGGTGAAGCTGGGCAAGGTGTCGTCGGCGATGTAGCCGTTCCAGTTGGAAATGTTCACCGTTTCGTCGGCGTGGCCGACGGCGGAAAACGTGCAGATTGCCGCCATCAGGGAAAGAGTCTTGACGCGCATGTTGAATCACCTTCGATGTGAAGAGCTGTTGTTCTTGTTCTGAATCTCAGATTTCGCTTCGGGCCCGGGCCGCTTCCACACGCATGCGCAACATGGCACCGAGGTCGAGCAGCGGTTTGGGCGGCAGCCAGCCGGGTTGTGCGCGCGCCAGCACCGAGCGCAGCAGCGGTGAATCGCGCCCCGAGGCCATTTCCGCGAGCAAGCGGCCCCACAGCGTGCCGCGGGCCACCCCCGAGCCATTGCAGCCGGCCACGGCAAACACGCCCTGCTCAACCTCGGCAAAATACGGTTGCCCGGATCGGGAGGCGCTGAGGTGGCCGGTCCAGGTGTATTCGATGTCGTGTTCGCCCAGTTGCGGAAAACGACGCTGCAAACCCCGCACGTGATGCTCCCGGCGGCTGGCCAGTTCAGCGAGGGACAGGTCCCGGCAGCGATATTCCGCGGTATTGCGGATCATCACCCGTCGATCCGGGGTCAGGCGCACCGTCGCCCCCAATGGCCGGGTGGACAGCACGCCCCAGGGCTCGACGGCGCCCAGGGCGTTGTATTCGGCATCGCTGAGCGGCCGGGTCAGGCTGGCGCTGAGCTCCATCGGGAAAGTGCCGCTGTCCTCTACCCCGGCACGGGAGACGAAGGCATTCAGGCACACCAGCACCTGCCTGGCCTCCACGCAACCATCGCGAGCGCGGGCACTCAGACGACCGTCGCCCAGGCGCTCAAGGGCGCTGATCTCGGTGTTCTCGTAGACCGTGACCTTGGGCGGCAAGGCATCCAGCAAGCCTTTCACATACTTCGCCGGCTGCAGCAGCGCATTGCCGTTGCCACACCAGATCGCCGCCTGGTAGTGGCGGGTGCCGAGCTTTTCGACCAGTTGTTCGCCTTGCAGAAACTGCGCTGAAGCCCCGACGGCGTGCAGGGTCCGGACCTTGGCGTCGACCCGGGTCAACTTGCGCGGATCGTTGACGGCAAAAAAGTAACCCGATTCACGCAAGTCGCAGTCGATGCCATGGCGAGTGATCTGCTTGCGCACTTCATCGGCGGCGGCTCGGCCGATCGAGGTATCCGCTTCATACCCGGCGAAGCCTTCACTGCCGAGCAGTTCGCCAGGGGCTGGATGCTCATGGGCCACGACAAACCCGGAGTTGCGCGCCGACGCCCCTTGCGCGGCGCGCTGGCGATCCACGACGACGATGCGCGCCTGGGGATGCATTTGCGCCAGGGCATGGGCGGCACTCAGGCCGGTGATACCGCCACCGATGATCAACCAGTCGGCCTGCTCGATGCCCTTGAGCGAATTGCGCAGCGGTGAACTTCCCGCTTGTGCAATCCAGCCACAGATATTTTCCATGCTCACCTCGTCTTCTTGTTCTGCGAGCCGGCCCGACAATCCATGCTTGATTCGCATGAGTACTTGGCGATGGCGACAGCGATGACTAGAATTTAAAGGCTGCAGACAGCGGCGACCAACGCTATTAAATCATTGAGGCATTCGCAAAACGCATGGACAAGATTCGTCACCTGCCTTCGATGCAGGGCTTGCAGGCCCTGATTGAAGTCGCCGAATCCGGTAGCTTCACCCAGGCCGCGCAAAAGCTCTGCCTGACCCAAAGCGCGGTGAGCCGGCAGATTCAGCAACTGGAGAGTCACTTCGATGTTGCCCTGTTCGTCAGGAACAGTCGCAGCCTGCAACTGACGGCGCAAGGCGAGCAGGTGCTGGCCAGTGCGCGGGCCATCCTCGAACAGCTTCAGGCTTTAACGGATCGGCTGGCACCGAAAAAACGCCCGTTCCGCATCCGCATGCACGTCTCTCTGGCGGTGCGCTGGCTGCTGCCGAAGTTGAGCGATTTTTACCGGCACCATCCCGACGTTTCCCTGGCGATCGAAACCGTAGCCACGGAGATCGTCGAACCGGCCAGCGACAGTGACGCTTACATCCTCTATCTGCCGGAACCCTCCGCTGCAGCGGATTACCTGACCCTGTTCGAAGAAGCCCTGGTGCCCGTGTGCGCGCCGGGCCTGGGCAGCCCGGCACAGCCATTGGCGTCACTGGAGGATTTACGGCACTTCGCCCTGCTGCACCGCTCCGCCGACCAGAATGACTGGCTGACGTGGCTGTCCGCCAATGGCGGCAGGCCGCTGCAGGACTATAGGCACATCCCCTTCAATCTCGACGAACTGGCCCTGGATGCCGCCGCGCGCGGGCTGGGCGTGGCGATGACCGACATGACCCTGGCCGGCGAATCGATCGAGCGTGGCCTGCTGGTGATCCCGTTCGGCGAACCCCTGCACACCCGCGGCATTTACGCGCTGTGCCTGCAACCCTCGGCGACTGTGCACCCGGCGTGCGCGCAGGTGATGCAGTGGTTTACCGCACAGACCCGCTCCCTGTAGGGACTTTCCACAAAAGGTCCTGTGTGCACGCAACATCGTGAGAGTCAGCCTGCTGGCGATGGCGGCGGATCAGTCAGCAATGATCTTGGCTGACACACCGCAATCGCGAGCAAGCTCGCTCCCACAATGTGATCTCCCACAATGTGATCTCTGTTGTTCACAAACTTTGTGTTCGCTGAAGATCCACTGTGGGAGCGAGCTTGCTCAGTAAGAGGCCAACACATTCACCATCATCGCTGCCTGACACTGCGCTTTCGTCGGAACGCCGCCCGGACCAAGCCCGATCCCACAAGATTTTGTGCCGTCTCCTTGAAATAACCAACCCAGGCGGCAGAGGCTCATTGCACACCCCGCGATCGGTGGATCCCCAATGTGATGAGGTAGCGCTCCTCGGTGGGACGTTTTTTGTCCTTGAAGCGATGAGCCAGCAGCATCAGTTGATATTTATCGCCGGCTCGCCAGTAGGCTGTACCGCCTTTGTTGATATCGCGCAGTTGGGCTCGCCATTGCGGCGTGTCGGCGAACGACGGGTAGTTGTTGAGCCGGATGGGGACCCATCCGGCTGCACGCCACTGATCTTGCAGATCCAGTAAGACTTTGAGGGTGTCGTCGAGTAGTAGTGGTTCGATCTGGGGGGACATGCGGACACTTCTCACCTTTTCGTCAGTAAAACTCACGGTAAAGAATCGGGCCAAAGGCGTTACAAAGCCAAACTGGGGATCTGCGAAGCGAAGACGAGCATCAGACTCGGGAATGTTGAACCAGGAATGCCCCGGTATGGCGGGACCGATACTCGAGCTGGAACGCTGGCGCATGGCTTCGTATGGCTCGCCAATCACCAAGGCGATTTCCGGTTCGTCCGATAGCAACTCAATAGCTGACAGCGACAGGAGGGATGCGACCACCAATACCAAAATGCCACGCCGCCAACTCAGAGGATGCATCAAACTCATCGAACGCCCCCACCCAAGGCGATTTCCCGAATCGACCGCTCAATCTGACCGCGCTGGTCGCTATGCAGCAATTGGTCAAACTGCGCCGCGGCTTTTAGCACGAAGTCCATACGCCGCCCGACATCAGCCAGGTTGGCGAAGGGATTGCTGCTAAAACCAATGGTGCGTCCGTCCTCGACGGGACGGCACTGGCTGGCCAGCGTCAGCTCAATGGCCTGAGCAGCCCCGGAAGGAAAGTTGGTGACGTAGGAGAAATGGTTACTGCGCAGCAACCATTCCAGTCCAGTGACTTCGTACATCGCCGGTTGCAAGATGTTGACCTGCTCGTGTTCGGCAAGAAGCGCGACACTTTCCGCGATTTGACCAGCCTCAATCGCCTCGAAGGCCAAGAGGATTTCATCATGGTCAACTCCAAACCTCAGCGTTTCCTGCCCCACCGGCCACAACACCTCATGCTCACCAGTGCCATAGATGTTCTTCCGTGAATCCAGGCAGTTCCTAAGCGCCTCCAACCCCCGCTCCGCATAAAACACATGCAACGGATACACATCCAGGAATAGCGTGGTGTTACCCATGGCCAGCATCTCGTGCACATACCGGTACATCTGTTGCGAAAGGGGCAGCGCTTTGTCGACACCCCAATGGGTCAACCCCCACACCGGATTGTCACGATTGGCCTGCTCGTAATCCCGTTGGCGCTGTTCAAACTCCATTATCGCCGCGCGCTTTTCGCGCTCACTGGGGCTGATCAATCCCACCAGGCCTTTGCGGGCGCTGTCCCGTAACTGCTGCACCGTCTCCTCTTCAGCCTGCATCTTCTCGATCGACTCTGCCGCGTGCAGCAGCCCGCAGCCAACTTGCTTCGAGGCAAAGGCCGCCAGCCCCGCCCACTGGAAGCGCTGATCATGGCGCCACAGCTGCGCATAGGCGGCATTGATCGCCTTGTTGCGCGCTTTCGGGTCGGTGATCAGCTTGCCACCCGGTGCCACGACGTTTTCGACCCGTTGCTGGTAGCCGCGCCAGAGGTTCTCGCAGAGCGTTCCCGGCCGTTCGCTGACGGTTGTCGTGACGGTCTTGGGTGCCGAAGCAGACCCGGACCGGCGAGCTATGACCGGTTGGCCGGGGGCCGGAGGTGTGAAGGGTTGGGGAACGGCCCTGGCTGTGGGGGGCGCTGAGGTAGCCTGAGAGATATAGCTAGTGATCGTAACCGTGTGCTTTAGCGTGGCTTTGCAGGGACAACTGCTGACACTGTCCAACGTGCCGGCTATGGGCCTGCCGTGGCTGTCAATGTAGGAGACCCCCCCCAGAATCTGGAAGGATCCACTGTTCTTGCCGCAGGACACGCGATCCCCTGCGCGAGCATGGGCGAAGCCAAACATCGTGATGCGGGTATCGCCCTCCAGCACCTCGCCACCACAGCTGGTCTTGTCGCCTTTGCAAATGAAATATCCCTTGGTCATAGCCTCAAATCCGTGTGGGTTGATGATTTGAACGGGGCTCCAGTGCGCCCGCCGAAGCGCAAATTGCCCCGGCTCTCGAGTGAAAACGCAGGCATGGCAATGTGCGGCGCTAAGGATTGACGCCGGGGGAAATAAACGTAAATGGGATGTTTCCGTGATGCGTGTAGGAAATGGAGAAACGAAGATCTTTCTCTACATTTTTCTGGAAATGGGTGTGATAGCAGCCGGATATCTCCAGCCGACAGGCGTCATCGTTCGCGTTCATTCGCGAGCAGGCTCGCTCCCACAATGATGCAACAAACACCGGCCCCTGTGGGAGCGAGCCTGCTCGCGATAGCGGTGGTTCAGTCGATGAAGATATTGAGTCGGGTGGCCTCATCGCCAGCAGGCTGGCTTCCACAGGGATTTGCATATTGATCCAATAGTGGTTTCGTCCTCTCAATCATCCTCATGCAACCTGATCCCCCGCGCATGCAGCAACGCCGGCACCACCAGCACCAGCAAGGTCAACGCAAGAAAAAACGCCGAGATCGGCTGGGTCAAAAACACCGTCCAGTCGCCCTCGCTGATGGACAAGGCATTGCGCAGCTGTTTCTCCGCCATCGGCCCCAGCAGCATGCCGACGATCACTGGGGCCACCGGGAAGTCGAATCGGCGCATCAACACCCCCGCCCAGCCGATGCCCAGCATCAACACCAGGTCGAAGGACGAATGACGCATGCCATACACGCCAATGGTGGCGAACACCAGTATGCCGGCGTTGAGGTAAGGCCTGGGAATCTGCAGCAGCTTGACGCACAGCCCCACCAGCGGCAGGTTCAGCACCAGCAGGATGACGTTGCCGATGTACAGCGACGCCACCAGGGTCCACACCAGATCCGCCGAAGTTTCGAAGAGCATCGGCCCCGGTTGCAGGTTGTAGTTCTGGAACGCCGCCAGCAGGATCGCCGCCGTCGCGGAGGTCGGGATGCCCAGGGTCAGCAAGGGCACCAGGGACCCGGTCGCGCTGGCGTTGTTGGCCGCTTCCGGGCCGGCGACGCCTTCGATGGCGCCCTCGCCCTTGTTGGCCGAAAACTCCTCGGGGTATTTGCTCAGCTTGCGTTCGGTGGAATAGGACAGGAAAGTCGGAATTTCCGCGCCCCCGGCGGGAATCGAGCCAAAGGGAAAGCCGATCAGCGTGCCGCGCAGCCAGGCGGGCACCGAGCGTTTCCAATCGGCGCGGGTCATCCACAACGAGGTCAGGCGATGCCGGCCTTCGGACGACTCGGTTTGATAGAGCAGGCTGTACAGCGCCTCCCCCACCGCAAACAGACCGACCGCCACCAGCACCACTTCGATGCCATCCACCAGCTCCGGCACGCCCAGGGTGTAGCGGGCAATGCCGGAGGTCGAATCCAGGCCGATCAGGCCGATGGCCAAGCCAATGCCCAACGACGCAAAGCCGCGCAGCATCGACGCGCCGAGCACCGCCGACACCGTGGTGAAGGACAGCACGAGGATGGCGAAATACTCGGTCGGGCCGAAATTCAGCGCCAGCCGCGCCACCACGGGCGCGAACAGCGTCAGCAGGATAGTCGCGATGGTGCCGGCGACAAAGGAACCGATCGCCGCCGTGGCCAAAGCCGGCCCTGCGCGACCGTTGCGGGCCATGAGGTTGCCCTCCAGGGCCGTGACCATCGACGACGACTCACCGGGAGTGTTGAGCAGAATCGACGTGGTCGAGCCACCAAACTGCGCACCGTAATAAATCCCGGCGAACATGATCAGCGCGCCCGTGGGGTCGACCTTGGCGGTGATCGGCAACAGCAGCGCCACGGTCAGCGCCGGACCGATCCCCGGCAACACGCCAATCGCGGTGCCGAGCAGACAGCCGATAAAACCCCACATCAGATTGATCGGCGTCAGCGCCGCGGCAAAACCCATCGCCAGGCTTGAGAGAATCTCCACGGTCGGCTCCTGTCAGATCCACACATTGACCAGCGGCGGCAGCGCAACACCGAGGCCGGCGTTGAACAGCCAATAGATCGGCAGGGTCAGGGCGATGCCGATGGCCAGGTCGCGCAGCGGATGGCGGCTGCCAAACCCCCGCGCCGAGCAGGCAAACAGCAGGCCCGCCGCCAGGACGAAGCCGAGGACATTGATCAGCGCGGCGACACCGATCAGTCCGCCCGTGACCCAGGCAGCACCGGCCTTGCCCCCGGCCACCGGGGGCGAGTCGATGTTATCCAGCTCGCGAAAACCGCCGGTGCAGGCCTGATAGCTCAGCAACACCCCTACGGCCCCGAGAAAACCCGCGACCACATAGGGGTAGACGTAAGCCGGCAGGATCACGAAGCCCATCTCCGGGGGAAAGCGCCAGGCCCCCAAGGCCAACAGCACGCTGATAGCGATCAGGCCGATGCCGACCGCCAGTTGCGCCGGCAGCACTGCGCGCGCCGCGCCCATGTCAAAGCAGCCCGACCTTGACCAGCATCGCCCGCAGGCGCACATGCTCCTCATCGACAAATTTGCCGAAATCGTCACCGGTCAGCACGCTGGGGGTCCAGGCATTGGTTTGAATGTTGTCCTGCCAGACCTTGCTGTTGCTGGCGGCCACCACCGCATCAATCACTTCCTTGCGCTGCTCGGCGCTCAGGCCCGCCGCGCCGTACACCCCGCGCCAGTTGCCGATGATCACGTCATAGCCGCTTTCCTTGAGGGTCGGCGCATCGATCCCGGGCACCCGTTCCGGCGCGCCGATGGCGAGAACGCGGAACTGGCCGTTCTTGATGTACTGCCCCAGTTCGGCGTAGCCACCGGTGATCACCTTGAGCTGGCCGCCCAAGGCCTGGGCCACCACTTCCCCGCCGCCACCAAAGGCCACGTAATTGACCTTGCTGACCGGCACGTCCAGCTTGCCCGCCAGTTCGGCGATGCCGATGTGGTCGATCGAGCCCTTGGAGCCGCCACCGAAGGTAATGCTCGTCGGCTTGGCCTTGAAAGCCTTGATCAGATCGTCAAGGGTCTTGAATTCCGACTCCTTGCGCACGGCGATCACGTTGTACTCGGTAAACAGGCGGGCGATCGGCGTCACATCCTTCAAGGTGATCTGCGGTTTGTTCTGCTCGATGCCGGCGACCATGATCGCGCCGACCACCAGCAGCGCATTGGGGTCGCCCTTGGTGCTGTTGGCAAACTGCGCCAGGCCCAGGGTACCGCCGGCGCCGCCCTTGTTCTCGAAGGTCGCGCCCTTGGCCGCGCCCGCTTCGATCAACGCTTTGCCCAGGACCCGGGCGGTCTGGTCATAGCCGCCACCGACCGAGCCTGGGGCCATGAACTTGACGGTATCCAGGGCAAAGGCTGGCGCGCTGAGGGCGACAGCCGTGACGCCAACGGCCAGGCCGCGAGTGAAACGACGGATAAAAGAGGACATGGAACTCTCCCGATTGTTGTTATGGGTGCCGTTGCTCCGGGCGCAGTCAGCCAGCCTGCGCGCCGGACGCTGGCCTGCCACAAGCGTAGGCCACGACGCCCGCCCCCGCAGGCATCCGACAAAACAATGCCCGAGGCCCGGTGCCATGGCCTAACCTCATAGGCTGAGTGACCCACCAGAGTCGAGCACGCTTATGCGCAACGCACTCGGATTGATGATAGTCGCGGTTCTGGCCCTGTTCGGGGCCGGCAGCACTGCGGTGCTGGCAGCACCGGATGCGCTGCCCGTCGTCGCCAGTGCGACCCACACCCCTTTCCGGATTTCCGAAAGTGACCTGCAAGACCTGCAAGGGCGCCTCAACGGCTTGAAGCAGCAGGTGTCCCTGGCCACCAACTACAGCCAGCTCGAAGGCCCGCAAGACCTGGCCCAGGCCTTTGTCCAGGAAGTCGACCGTCTGACCGCGCGACTGACCCCGGAACAGGCGCAACTGCAGGCGCAACTGGCGGTGCTGGGACCTGTGCCCCTGGCCTCCGAAGAACCCGAGCGGTCCGATATCACCCTGCAGCGAACGGCCCTCACCGAAGAAAAAACCCTCGTCGACAGTCACCTCAAGGCCCTCACGGTGCTCAGGGCCAGCACCACCGAACTGCTCAGCCAGATCGCCAGCATTCGCCGCAGCCTGCTGGAAACCGAAGTGACCCAACAGACCCGGAGCATCCTCAACCCCTGGTTCTGGGCGCCGCTGTTCGACCCGCCCCTGGCAGACCGACAACGCCTGGACGGTTTCATGGAACAGGTCAAAGGCGCCCTCGCCTGGGCCTGGCTACCGGGCCAGCGCCTGCTCACCAGTGTGCTGGTGGCACTGGTGCTGATCATCTGGTTCGTCGGTCGCGGGCTCGCCGAACGCGGGCTGACCTGGCTCTGCATCCATCGAGTGCCCGAAGGACGGCTGCGCCGCAGCGCCCTGGCGATGGCTTCCGTGGTGGCGACCATGCTGACCGCGAGCATCGCCCTGAAGCTGCTGTTTTACACGCTGACCCGCGACCTGCCGCTGCCCCCGCAACTGGCGGGCTACGCCGAAGAGTTCGAAAAGGTCCTGTACACCTGCGTGCTGATCACCGGGCTGAGCCGCGCGCTGCTCTCGACGCAACACCCCTCATGGCGCCTGCCGGCCATCGCCGACCCGGTGGCACTGGCGATCAAACCCTTCCCCCGGCGCCTGGCCCTGGTGCTGCTGGTGCTGGTCGCCACGGCCCAGATCACCAACGTCACCGGCATGAGCGCCGATGTGGTGATCGCCGTGCGCGGCTTGATCTCGCTGGTGGTGTCAGGGGTGATCGCCGCACTGATACTGCGCGTCAACAAGGTACGCCGCAGCCTGGCGGCCGCCGGCACCGCCCCCGAGGCCGGCCGGACAGTGGCCGGCATGATGTATGCCTTCTGCAGCATTGCGGTGGTGATTTCATTCCTCGCCCTGCTGATCGGCTACGTCTCCCTGGCCCGTTTCATCACCTATGAACTGGTCTGGCTGTTCATCATTTTCAGCGGCTTCTACCTGCTGATACAGCTGTTCAGGGACACCTGCGAACACCTGTTCGACCCTCGCCACGGCGCCGGCAAGGCGCTCAAGCAACTGCTCGGCATCGGTGATCCGCGCCTGGAACAGATCGCGATCATCATCACCGGCGCCGGCCGCGCCGCGCTGCTGCTGATTGCCTGCATCACCCTGCTGGTCGGTGGCGTCGGTTCGACCCTGGGACAACTGGCGACCAACACCCTCGCCATACTCGGCGGCGACGGCCTGCGTCGACTCAACATCGTCCCCGCCAACCTGCTTAACGCCCTGCTGGCCATGATCATCGGCGTCTACCTGATCCGCTCGCTGCGGCGCTGGCTGGACAACGAGTTCCTGCCCAAGACCGCCATGGACCCGGGCATGTGCGCGTCCCTGAGCACCCTGTTCGCCAACCTCGGCTACGCCTCGGTGGTGCTGCTGACCCTGTCGTCACTGGGGATCAAGTGGACCAACCTGGCCTGGATCGTCAGCGCCCTGTCGGTGGGCATCGGCTTCGGCCTGCAGGAAATCGTCAAGAACTTCATCTCCGGCCTGATCCTGCTCACCGAACGCCCGGTCAAGGTCGGCGACCTGATCAGCATCAGCGGCGTCGAAGGCGACATCCGCCGCATCAACGTGCGCGCCACCGAGATCCAGCTGGCCGACCGCTCCATCGTCATCGTGCCCAACTCCCAGCTGATCTCGCAGAACCTGCGCAACGTCACCCTCGGCGGCAGTGCCCAGGGCGTGGCCACCCTGGAATTGATGTTCCCTTTGGACATCGACCCGGAACAAGTGCGCAACCTGCTGTACGACACCTACACCGAACACGAAGGCATCCTCGAAAAACCGGCGCCCTTCGTGCGCTTCAGCCAGCTGAAACCCGAAGGCATCACCCTGTCGATCACCGGCTACGTCGCCAGCCCGCGCACGGTCGGGGCAATCAAGAGTGAACTGCTGTTCGAGATACTCAAGCGGCTGGGTGCGGCGGGGATTGAACTGGCGAAGCCGCTGGGGACGTGAGGCTGTGCGACTGACCACGGCGTTCACCGCCACCCCGTAGGAGCTGCCGAAGGCTGCGATCTTTGGCCGATAAAAAATCCAGGATCAAAAGATCGCAGCCTTCGGCAGCTCCTACAGGGGATTGCGGTGTTGAGGCGAAATGCGGGGCCGCCTCAATCTGAAAAGCAAAAAAAACAGGCACCCGCCGCGTGGAGCGGGTGCCTGCTGCAATCAATGTGCGATGCACACCGATTTGAGCTCGGTGTAAGCCTCGATCACCGCACGACCGAATTCGCGGCCCATGCCCGACTGCTTGACGCCGCCGAACGGCATCGCCGGGTCGAGCAGCACGTGGGCGTTGACCCAGACGGTGCCGGCTTCGATGCGTGGCACCAGGTTCATCGCCTTGCTCAGGTCGTTGGTCCACAGGCTGGCGGCCAGGCCGTAGCAGTTGTCGTTGGCCAGTTCGATCACGGCGTCTTCGTCGTCGAACGGCATCACGCCCAGCACCGGGCCGAACACTTCTTCACGAGCCACGGCCATGCTGTGGTCGATGTCGGCGAGGATGGTCGGCTGCACGAAGAAGCCGTCGCTTTCCACCAGTTCGCCGCCGCAGACCACGCGCGCACCTTGCTGGCGAGCCAGTTCGATGTGCTTGAGCACGTTCTGCTGTTGCTTGCGCGAGACCAGCGGGTTGATCGCCGCGTCGCCGTTCATGCCGTCGCCGATCGGCATGGCCGAGACCGCTGCGGCCAGGGCTTCGACGAACTGGTCGTGGATCGAACGGTGCACGTAGAAGCGCGAAGCCGCGGCGCAGACCTGGCCGTTGTTGAGCAGGCCACCGAGGATCGCGCCCTGCACGGCTTTTTCGATGTCGGCGTCAGCCAGGATGATCATCGGGTTCTTGCCGCCCAGTTCCAGGGCGAAGCGGGTCATGTTTTCCATGCACGCCACACCGACGGCCTTGCCCACGGCGGTGGAACCGGTGAACGACACCTTGCTCACCAGCGGGTGCTTGGTCAGCACGCCACCGACCGAGGCGCCGCCACCGGTGACCACGTTGAACACACCGGCCGGGATACCGGCTTCCAGGGCCAGTTCGGCCAGGCGCATGGCGGTCAGTGGGGTTTCCATGGCCGGCTTGAGGATCACCGTGCAACCGGTGGCCAGGGCCGGCATCAGTTTCCAGGTGGCGATCAGCAGCGGGAAGTTCCACGGCACGATGCCGACGACAACGCCCACCGGCTCACGCTTGGTGAAGGTGGTGAACTTGGTGCCAGGCGGCATCGGGATCGACACGTCGAAGCTCTGGCCTTCGATCTTGGTCGCCCAGCCGGACATGTAGCGCATGAATTCAACGGTGGCGTTCAGGTCCAGGCCGCGGGCCAGGTTGATCGACTTGCCCTGGCTCAGGGTTTCCAGCTGCGCCAGCTCTTCAGCGTGCTCTTCGACCAAGCGGGTGAAGTTCAGCAGGATGCGCTCGCGATCCGCCGGACGCAGGCCAGACCACACGCGGGATTTGAAGGCCTTGTGCGAGGACTGCACAGCCTGTTCAATGATGTCCAGCGGCGCGTCGAGGGTTTCGCACAGCGGTTGGCCGGTGGCCGGGTTGACCACGGTGATACTGTCGCCTTCGGCAAATACCCACTGACCGTCAATGAAGCAGCCATGACGACGTTCGATAAACGCGGCAACCTGGGGCAGGATTTCTACGTTGCTCATAATTCACCTTTCATTCAAATGTAGGAGCCGGCTTGCCGGCGAAGCGTCTTGACGGGCGGTGCAAGACTCAAGACGGTCTTCGCCGACAAGCCAACCCCTACCTGGGCTGGATAGTTCAGGCGCGGTTGCGGCCTGAATCAGTGTTGTTCTTTGAGATAGCAGGCGACCGCCTCGCGGTCGTCGGCGGAGGCCAGGCCCATGTACGGCATGTAGGTGCCCGGCACGTAGGCCTGCGGCTGGGTGATCAATTGCTTGATGCTCTCGGCCTGCCAGTTGACGTCTTTGTCACGCATGGCCTGGGAGTAGCTGAAGCCTGCCAGGGAGCCGGCCTTGCGCCCGAACACACCGTTGAGGTTCGGCCCCATCATCCCTTCGGTGCCCTTGGTCACGGCGTGGCAGACGCTGCATTCATTGGCGAATACTTCGGCACCACGATTGACGACCGGGGCGCACTCGGCGGCCGCAGCGGCCTGGACCAGGGTGAAGGAGAGCAAACCGAACAGGGGCATACGCAGCGAGGTGAACATAGCAAAAGACCTTGAAAATCCACGCGCTCGTCAACGGACGAACACCAACACAAAAATTGCCGATGCAGGGTGCTTCGGCAGGTTGGTAGGGATTGTCTGCGCTCGCAGGCCGCCAGGGTTTGCCCTGCGTGCCAGTTGTGTTGGCAGTCGTGCCAAATCACGTAGGAGCTGCCGAAGGCTGCGATCTTTTTAGCTTGCCGTCGACGAAATCGAGAAGACAACGATCAAAAGATCGCAGCCTTCGGCAGCTCCTACGCCGGGGGAAGGTGGATTCAGTTGCTGTAGCGCTTGCGGTATTCACCGGGGGAAACGCCGAAACGTGCCTTGAACGCCGTGGAAAAGTAGCTCGAATCGTTGAAGCCCCAGGCATACCCCAGGGCGCAGAGCTTGCCCTCGCCCTGGGCCTGGCGCAGTTGTTCGGCGCAACGGTCGAGACGACGGTTTTTCACGTACTGCGCGACCACCAGGCCGTGGCGGGAAAACACCCGGTACAGGCCGCGCACCGAGACGCCGACCTGGGTCGCCACCCACTCCGGGCACAGCGCTTCGTCGCCGATGTGTTCATCGATAAAGCGCAGGGCCTTGCGGAAGGTGCGTTCCTGAGGCGAGTCATCCCCTTCCCGGGCGCCCATGGCCGGGCGCAGCAGGCTGATCACCGCGTCGAGGGTCGCTTCGCTGTCTGCCTGACCCAGCGCCTGTTCCGTGGCGCCGAGGATCAACCGCTGGGCCAGCCCGGCCATCGGCGCCGAGGCCGGGATGCGTTGCGCCGGCTTCACCGCGCTGTAGCGCAACTGTTGCTCGACCCGCTCCCGGGGCAGGATCAGCGACAACTGCCGGGCGTTGTTGCGGTAGACGAAGTTGCTTGGGCGGGTGGAGTCGATCAGGGTGATGTCCCCCGGCAGCAAGGTGATACAACTGCCCTGCTGCTCCATGACCGCCTCGCCGGCGAGCTGGAAGGCCGCGTAATAATGCGCGCCCTCGCCCTGTTCGATTTCGCGCCGGGTGCGGAACAGTTCGGCCTGGGCCACGTCGACGAAACTCATCTTCAGTTCGCCGCTGCGGTACTCGCTGATCGAGCCCGAAAACTCTGTCCCCAGCAGTTTGGCGCCGAACCGCCCGCAAACCTGATTGACCTTGTCGAGCCATAAATCAAAGCGCTCGACCTGTTGTGCCTTACTCATCACTGCCTCATTCATCGCCCGGGTTGCTGCGATGCGCCCTGCACATTTCGTTCCCGCCCCGCCGGGCCGCGTATCCGCCGCCAGCGCCACTCAAGCCTGCGCGATAACCGCGCAATGCCCGAACCACCGCACCAAAACCGGCCGACATGGCAACACGCCATGCAATCTGGCATGCACAACCAACTAATTGGCAAACAGGGAAAAGGCCGAACAAAAGTCGCGCCTTAGTATGAAAAAAGACCGCAACCCTGCGCTCAAGAACAAGAACGGATGTCATGCCATGCTCAAGTCCCCCTTGCTTCGCCTGTCGACACTGGCGCTGATGATCAGTGCTGGCCAGGCCGGAGCCTACGAACTCTACGCCGACGACGACAGTCACCTGAACGCTACCCTGGAAGCGGTATTCGGCATCTTCCACAGCCAGGAAAACTACGCCCTGTCGGGTCGTCTCGACGAAGGCAATTCGTCATGGCGCGAGGGTTACATCAAGTACGGCTTGGCTTTCGACCAGGGCCTGGGGGGCGCGGGCACTGCCTACGGCGCAGGCAACATGCTCAGTTCCGGCACTTGGGGTGACGGCGATGCCGCCGGCTTCAGCGATGGTTCGGAACGCACCACCAAGTTCGAAGACGCCTACCTCGGCTGGCGCTCGGCGGACCTGTTCAGCGCCTTGGGCACTGACGGCGTCGACCTGTCCTTCGGCCGTCAGAACATCGTGGTCGGCGACGGTTTCCTGATCCAGGGCGACGCCCTGAACATGGGTAAAGGCCTGGCCGACGGCGAATTCAACCGTGGCGGCGCCTACTACCTGGCCGCGCGCAAGGCCTTCGACGAGACCGCCGTGCTGCGTCTGGGTGGCAAGGAAGGCTGGCGCAGCGACCTGATGTGGCTCAAGTCCGACAACCGCGCCCAGGCCAAGACCGAGATGTACGTCGGCACCCTGGAGCACGTGGCCGAAGCCGGCACCGTGGGCCTGACCGTCATCAAGACCACCGACATCGACGAGCAATACGCCTCGCCGCTGCAGCTTGAACGCGACGGCATGAAGACCTACAGCCTGCGCGCCGCCGGCAACGCCGGGGTCAAGGACCTGTTCCTCTCCGGTGAATACGCCGAGCAGGACAAACCCCACTCTTCCAACGAAGACGCCTGGTACCTGGAAGCCGGCTGGACCTTCTCCGACGCGATCTGGAAGCCTAGCGCCAGCTACCGCTACAGCCGCTTCTCGGAAAACTACGACACCCTGTTCTACGGTTTCAGCCGTGGCTACGGCACCTGGTTCCAGGGTGAAGTGGCCGGCAACTACGCCGGGCCGTTCAACAGCAACTCGCGCATCCAGAACGTGACCTTGAAGGTTTCGCCGCTGGATAACCTCAACGTCGGTGCGATGTACTTCAACTACGACACCATCGACAAGAGCCTGGGCAACACCGACGGCCACGAAGTCGACCTGTATGCCGAATGGCACGTCAACGATCACCTGACCGTGATGCCGCTGGTGGGTATCTACCAGCCGGACAAGAGCGCAGAAAACGGCGGCACGCAACTGGGCAACAACGACCAGAACGTCTACGCCCAACTGGTTTTCGCCACCGGTTTCTAATCCCGGCCGCGGGCAATGACCAGCGCATTGCCCGCGTGGAAAAAGGTATTTCCAATGCACAGAAAATTCCTCACGATCCAGAGCAAGATCGCCCTGCTCGCCGGCCTTTGCCTGTTGCTGGTCGTCGGGCTGCTGATGGGGCTGTCGCTCTATCAAACCCACAAGAGCAGCGAACAGGTGGCCAAGGCCAGTGGCGACATGCTCGCCAATGCCGCCAAGGAACACATGCAGGCCCTGGGCAACGTGCAGGCCATGCAGGTGCAACGCACCTTCATGCAGACCCACGAATACGGCCAGGGTCTCTCGCGCTATTTACTCTACCTGCGACAGTTGCAACAAAAGGGCAGCCTGAGCCGCCAGCAACTGCGCCAGGAGCTGAGTACCCAGCTTCACCAAGCCTTGATCGACAAGCCCGACCTGCTCGGGCTTTATGTCATTTTCGAACCCGGTGGACTGGACGGCGCCGACGCCGATTTCGTCAATAACGCGCAGTTGGGCAGCAACGAAACCGGACGTTTCTCCCTGTACTGGGTGCAGAGTAAACCCGGCGAACTGCAAGCAGTGATCGGCGATGAAGGCCTGCTGGCCAACACCGAGCCGGGCCCCAGCGGCGCACCGTACAACGCCTTCTACACTTGCGCCCGCGACACCCGCCAGGCCTGCGTGCTGGAACCCTACTTCGATGACGCCTCGGGCAGCCGCAAACTGGTGACCAGCATTGCCTTCCCGCTCCTGGAAAACGGCAAGGTCATCGCCGTGGTCGGGCTCGACATCAACCTCGCTGCCCTGCAACAGAACAGCGAAGCCAGTGCCCATGCCTTGTTCGATGGCAACGGCCAGATCAGCATCATCAGCCCGCGCGGGGTGATTTCCGCCAACAGCCAGGACGGCAAGCGCATCGGCCAGCCGATGGACAACGCCGACGTCATGGACGCGCTGCGCCAGGGCAAACCCGGGGTGTTCGTCGACGCGCAACAGATCAAGGTCCTCGAGCCACTGGCGGCGATTGCCGGTGCGGCGCCCTGGGGCGTATTGGTCGGTGTGCCCCAGGACGTGCTGATGGCGCCCGTCACCACCCTGCAGAAGGAACTCGATGCCCAGGGCGTGCAAAGCACCGCGCTGGAGCTGCTGCTCGGCGGCGGTTCGGCCCTGCTCGGCCTGTTGTTGATCTGGTACACGGCGCTGCGCATCACCCGTCCGCTGCAAGTGCTGACCCGGGTCATGGAAGACATCTCCCTCGGTGAAGGTGACCTCACGCGGCGCCTGCAAGTGCAATCCCGGGATGAGATCGGCCAGTTGGCGACGGCGTTCAACCGCTTTGTCGAACGCATCCACCACTCGATGCGCGAAGTGTCTTCGGCGGCCCAGGGGGTCAATGAAGGTGCTCGACGGGTGCTGACGGCGTCGAACTCGTCCCTGAGCAACTTCGACGATCAGTCGACCCGCACCAACAGCGTGGCGGCGGCGATCAACCAGCTCGGCGCGGCGGCCCAGGAAATCGCCCACAACGCTTCCGACGCCTCGCAGCAAGCCTCCAATGCCCGGCAACAGGCCGAGGACGGTCGCCAGGTGGTCGAGCGCACGATCGAGGTAATGAACGAGCTGTCCGGCAAGATCAGTGCCTCCTGCGCCAACATCGAAGTGCTCAACGACAAGACCGTGAACATCGGGCAGATCCTCGAAGTGATCAAGGGCATCTCCCAGCAGACCAACCTGCTGGCGCTCAACGCCGCCATCGAAGCGGCGCGCGCCGGTGAAGCGGGCCGCGGTTTCGCCGTGGTCGCTGACGAAGTGCGCAGCCTCGCCGGACGCACCCAGACCTCGGCGCTGGAGATCCAGCAGATGATCGAGGAGCTGCAGGTGGGCGCGCGGGAATCGGTTACCACCATGTCCGAGAGCCAGCGCCACAGCGAGGAAAGCGTCAGCATCGCCAACCTCGCCGGCACCCGCCTGGGCAACGTCACCCAGCGCATCGGCGAGATCGACAACGTCAACCAGTCGGTTGCAGCGGCTACCGAGGAGCAGACGGCGGTGGTCGAGGCGCTGAACGTCGACATCACCCAGATCAACACCCTCAATCAGCAAGGGGTGGAGAATTTGCAGGCGACGTTGCGGGCCTGTACCGAGCTGGAACAGCAGGCTGGAAGGTTGAATCAGTTGGTGGGGAGTTTTCGGATCTGACAGGCGTATTGCCTGACACACCGCCTTCGCCGGCAAGCCGGCTCCTCCAATGTTTTGTGGCGCTCACAAATTCCACGTGCACCCACGATCCCTGTAGGAGCTGGCTTGCCAGCGATGAGGCCGGCACATCCAGCATCTACACCGCCTGACACACCGCCTTCGCCGGCAAGCCGGCTCCTACAATGTTTTGTGGCGCTCACAAATTCCACGTGCACCCACGATCCCTGTAGGAGCTGGCT
>Ga0160472_100497_pt1 | contig 26263 bp, 24 predicted proteins | sample HID1973M_E11MG_FD_108267 | JGI IMG/M metagenome (GOLD analysis project Ga0160472, IMG submission 108267) | Enriched mosquito-associated microbial communities from UW Madison campus, WI, USA - HID1973M_E11 MG | ecosystem: Host-associated > Arthropoda: Insects > Digestive system > Unclassified ... | reverse complement strand
CACGCGGTAGCCTTGGGTCACCACCTGATGGTCAATCGATATGAGGCCGGTCTTGTCCAGCACACCTTTTTTGAGTACGGCGCCGTCGGCCAACAGTGTGTAGGGCATGCCGGCCCAGCCCTGGCTGGAGGCGTTGGGAGTGGGCGCCAAGCTCAGGTTGATCGTTTCTTTCGAGAGGATTTTGGGGTAGTCCGGGTGCGTGGCCTTCATGCTCGCCGGGCCGCTGTAGTCGTAGTGCGCCGCCTTGACCCTGTGATCCCCGGCTGTGCCAAATTCGATGCAACACTCATCCAGGCTGAAGTAACTGCCGCCGCCGATGAAAGATAAGGTTGGCTGAGGGAGTCATGGCCTTCGAAGGCAAGGACGTCGAGGTGGGTGTCGAGTTGGTCGATCTTGAGTATGTAGCGGTTGTGGCCGACGAGGCCGCGCAGATTTGTGCTCATGGTCAGACTTCCTGGTCTGTGGGCGGACGCTCAGGAAAGCCGACGCTTTCACCCGAGTCCTCGAAGGGTGTAAGCATTGAAAAATCATAGAAAAGTAGAAATAGGACGCTTCCGAGGCGCGCGTAGGAAGCATCCAAAAAATGAGGCGCTTGATCTGTAGGAAATTGTTCAGCTTAAACTGGTGTGGCAAGGGAACTGCCTCCCTCGCCACAGCGCCCAGCGGTTAATCCAGCGGCGCGACGTTATCCAGTGCCCGGTTCACTGCCAAGTCCGCCAGCATGATCACCTGCTGGATTCCCAACAACATGCTGCGCTGCGGGCCGTCGAGAAAGGTGGCGAAGTCGCTGGCCATGACGCTTGCCGAGGCCAGTGATTCACAGGCGTGGGCCAGCAGGCTTTCGGTGTCGATGTCGGGGGCAATGACGAACATTCTGCTGGGATTGTGGGGCGCGCTGGATTTGAGGATGGCGGGTTTGAGGTTGAGGCTGGGGGGATTAGGTGTGGGTTTGACCATGGTGTAGCTCCTTGATTGGTGAAGCTGCCACAGTCCGCTGCGAAGCGGGAAAGGTGGCAGCCATACGCAGGTTCGCAGACCGGGAATCAAGGGACCCGGCAGACCCGAAGGTCTCCCGCGCATAGCCGCCATAACGCAAGACAGTGGGCAAATAAAAACGCCAACTGAATGGAAACGGTGGCGTTGAGCGCCTTGATTGATCCGGGCTGCGAAACCCGATCGCTGGATTTACAGCGACCCGGTGACGATAGAGTCAGGGTCCAAGGCGCACAAGCCGGCGGATTCTGGCGTAGTTGTAGGCAACGGCGCAAGGCGGTGTAGTTGCAGTCTGAGTCCTACAGACCGCTCTGGGAATTCCTGCTGCAATCCAATCTCTGTAGGAGCGAGCCTGCTCGCGATGAGGCCGGAACATTCAACATTGAGGTTGGCTGTCAGGCCGCCTTCGCTGCGATGCGGCGACCCGACAAGCCTGCTCCCACAGGGGATCGGGGCTGTGCGCGGATCTTGTGTGTGGCGCAGATCATTTGTAGGAGCTGCCGCAGGCTGCGATCTCTTGATCTTGCTCCTGAGCTTCAAAAGATCGCAGCCTCGTTGCACTCGGCAGCTCCTACAGGGATCGCGCGAGTCCGCGAGCAACAGGCCGGCCCGAAGGCCGCCTCGTTCATTCGCCTGCCGCTGAGTTCCCCTCACCTTCCGGCACCACTTTGGCCTGGGTCAGGTAGCGGTCCAGGGTTTCGTTGCTCGGCGAATTATCCCCCGCCACTTGCCACAGGTGCCGTTCGATACCTTGGGCGAGCATGTGGCCCACGGCCGCTTCGATCGCCGAGAGCACACAGAGTTGCGCCGGTTCGTTGGTGGTGTAGCCGACTTCCGCTTCGAGCAGTTTCTTGAACTCGATGAATTTGAACACGCCAGCACTGCGGGCCACGGAGTAGATGGTTTTGCTGGTCATCACGTTGGCCAGCACCTGGCCGCTGCGCACGTCGACGGCGCGCAGGTTGACGGTGACCTGGTCCACGCGGTACTCGCGGGAGATGTCGATGCCCAGGTAGCGAGCCCCTTCCCCGCCGCTGCGTACGTTGGTGTCGTAGGCGATGATGCCGCCTTCGAGCATCATGTTCGCCGCTTGCAGCGGAGGCAGTTCACCCTGGATGTTCACCGGGGTGTTGGGTTTCTTCTGCGAGGCGCGGATGATTTTGCGTTCGGTCAAAAGGTTCTGCAGCCCTTCCCGTTCCAGCACCACGAACCAGCCACTGGCCTGCAGGGCATCCATGAGCATACTCGCCGCGCCCTGGGTCACGCTGGTGGAGAACGAGCTGGCCGGGGTCGGCTTGTATTGCCCGGTCTGGTCGCGGAAGCCGTACACCACCGCCATCAGTCGCCCCTTGGGCCGTGGCATGGCCAACAGGTCGTAGTAAGTCGACGCCCTCGGGGTCAGAGTGGGCGTTTCACTGTCCTGTTCGGCGGACATCGGTTCACGCAGGCTGCAGCCGTACAGCGTGGCCAACAGCATCCCTAGCACTATTATTTTTTTCATGTCCGTAACTCCCCATCGGCCCGAATCCCTGTTCAAGGGGTGGTGGTGATGCCGTTTACCTGGATTTCCGAAATTTCACCGGTCGCACGATCAGTCACATTGATCGTCAAGGCCCCGGAGTCGTCGACCACGTCGACGATGAAGGCGTCGGTGGACAGGCTTCCCGTGTTGCCGGTGGAAATGTTGTCAAGCAGTTGCCCCAGCAAGCGCGATTGCAATTGACTGGTGAAGCGTTCCAGGGCCGAAGTCCCGGCCACGGTGCGGTTTTTCAAATCAGGGTCGTCGTAGTCGTTCTGCGACTGAGCATTGTTGAGCAACCAGGTGCCGTTCAACGGATTGCCACCGAACGACGGGTTGATCGGCGTGTAGACCAGTTCGGTGGCCTGGACCAGCCCGCAACTGCCTGCCCCGGTGAACAAAAGCCCGAACAGCCACGAACCGGTGCGGTGCGAGAAAATTCTTGTTTTCATAGTTCGTCCCTCTCAAGGTCGGTGGTGTCCTGCAGCAAGGCTTCCAGCTTGCGCTGCACGATCTGCATACGAACCTGATCGGCAGCCTCGTAGGCAGCGTCTTTCAATTCCGTGGTGTTCGGTGGCAGGAAGCGCCGATACACCAGGCGTTGCTGAAATTCCACGGTGACCAGGCTGCCCCAGCGCGCCGACGGTCGTTCGCGAACCACCAGGTTGAAATCCATCGGGCTGGTGGCGCGCAGGCGTTCACTGAACGAGTAATAAAAGTCATGACCGATGTGCGAAATCGTGTCGTCGATGATGAAGCCGAGCATCTCGTCCTCTTCACCGGCCCAGGTGCAGCTCGCGGCCAGCATCAGCATCAGGGCGAACAGCCAGTGGCGGTTCATGGCTGCAACGCCTGGGGCGCGGTGGACTGGCCTTTCACCGGGCCGGACGGGCCGTCGAGGAAGGCTTTCTCGGCAACGAACTGCCAGTCCTTGTAGCTGGCCATGCCGGTGAAGTCCGACCACTGGCTGGGGAAGTCCACCTGCTTGAGCGGCTTGTCCGCAGAGGCGCAATACACCCCGGTGATGCGCCCGTCGGTGCCACGCATCAGTGCCCACTCACCGCCGCTCATCGGCTCCGGATACAACTGGCGGATATGGTGCTTGGCCGACGGAAAACGTTCGTCCTGCAGCAAGTCCTCGAGCTCTTTCGGGTACAGGGCCACGCCCGGGGAGCTACGGTAATAACTGCGCAAGGCCTGGGCGTACTGAGTGCCGACCCAGAGCAGCTGGCGCTCGCGATCGCGGCGCGCGGCGGTGGCCCACAACTCCCCGGCGCTCGCCAGGCCCATGCCCATCACCATGATCAGCAACAGCACACCCAGGTAGGTGAAGCCGTCCTGGTTCACCGGCTTACCACTCGGAATAAAGGCTGCCATCACGCGACCTCCCTGTGGCACCGCTCTTGATATCGGCCACGCCGCCGGCCACGCCGTCAGGTGGTGCGACCAGGACCCAGGCGTCCTTGCGTTCGGCAATCGGGTCGGTGGGCTGGATGCGCAGGTAACGTTCTTCGACCAGTTGGTCGAGGGAGTCGGGATAATGCCCGGTGTCGCCATAGTAGTGATCGAGCGCCTCGCGCATGGCCGACAGGCTCTGGCGCAGGGTGGTTTCCTTCGACGCCTCCAGGCTGTTGAAATAGCGTGGCAAGGCGATGGTCATCAGGGTGGCGATGATTGCCATGACCACCATCAGTTCCAGCAAGGTAAAACCCTTTTCCCTACGCATGATCTCACCACTCCCGATAGGCGATGCCGTTGAGTCCGCGGCCCTTGGCCTTGGAGTAGACGTCGAAGACGTCTTCGCCATCGCGCGGGTTCTCGGCCGAACTGTCATAGGAACGCAGGCCCCAGCCGCCTTCGTCATCACGCTTGACCGTGGCCAGCGGATCCCGGGGTATGCGCCGCAGGAAAAAGAACTTGGCGCCCTTGGCGCTGCGCACGTCACGCACGCCTTCGACCAGCACCTTCAGGTTCGGCGGGTAGCCGTTGCTGGCCAGCGACTTCTCGATGTAACCGGCATCAAAGGCGCGCTTGTAGGCGTCGATGGCGTCGCGGATCTGGTACAGCGAGTTGCGCAGTTCCTGCTCCTTGCCCCGGCGCACCACGGTCTCGGTCAGCGGCGCGGCCATGCCGGCCAGCAGGCCGACCAGGGCCAGCGTCACCACGACTTCGATCAGGGTAAAACCGCGTTGCGAGGCGTTCATGATCAAGGCTTCCCGACGGTTACAGTGGTGGCGATCGGAGCGCCCATGCCCTCGATCTGTACCGTGCTGTTGCTGATCGATCGATCCGGCGCCTGGATGTGCATGCTGGTTTCGGTTCCGGTCTGGAACTCCATGTCCGACGGGCTCTGGTACGGCAGGTTGCGCACGATTCGTGGGGTGATCGACAGCACCAGTTCGGACTTGGAGACGTCATCGTGGTTGCTGCCGAACAGGCGGCCCAGGCCGGGAATGTCGCCAAGGCCAGGGATCTTGTTACCGGCGGCGCCATGGTCGTTGCGCACCAGGCCGGCAAGGATCTGGGTTTCGCCATCATGCAGGCGCAAGGTGGTCTGGGCGTTGCGGGTATCGACCTGGACCGGAATGGTGCCCTGGGCGGTCGGCGTCAGCGGCGTGGCGTTACTCACCTCAAGCGCGATCTTGATCGCCACTTCGTTGTTCAGGTGCACGATCGGCGTCACTTCCAGTTTAAGACCGACGTCGAGGTAGGTAACGCTTTCGGTGATCACCGGTCCCTGGGTAGACGGCACCGAGGTGGCGCTGATGATCGGCACGCGCTGACCGATGTGGATGCGCGCCTGTTCGCGGTTGGTCACGCGGATCACCGGGCTGGCCAGGGTATTGATGTCCTTGTCCTGGGCGTTGATCTTGGCTTGCGGCGATGGCGAGATGGAGATCCGGCCGGAGTTGATGCCTTTGAGTTGATCGAGAATGCTCACCGGCGAACCGTCGCTGTTGATCACACCGAAGGTGCTTGGCCATTGCAGGCCCAGATCGAGAATGCGCTGGGTGGCCACTTCCATCACTTCCACCTCCAGTACCACTTCCGGGTTGGACTGATCCTGCGACTGCAGCAGTTTCTCGGCCATGCGCACGGCGTCGCCGGTGTCGCGCATGGTCAGGGTGTTGAGGCGCTCGTCGACGAACACGTCGCGGGTCTTGAGCATGGTCTTGACCATGTTCAGCGCGGTGTTGGCGTCGATGCTGGTCAGGTAGAAGGTGCGCATCACCAGTTCCTGGTAATCCTTGAGCTTCTGCGGCGAGTCGGGGTAGATCAGCACGGTGTTTTCGTTCACCACTTTCTGGTGCAACTGGTTCTGTTGCAGCAGCAGTTCCACGGCGTCTTCGATGCGCACGTCACGCACGAAGATGGTGGCTTTCATGTCCGGGCGCAGGTCCTTGTCGAAGATGAAATTCAGTCCGGCCACCTGGGACAGCACTTCGAAGATGGTCTTGAGGTTGGCGTCGCGAAACTCCAGGGTCACCGGCCGGTCCAGCCGCGTGCGCAGTTGCGGGTACTGCACCACGTTGCGGCTCTGTACCAGGCGGATGTTGCCTTGCAGCTCCATGGCGCCTTCATTGTTCGGGTCCAGCTCGAGAATCTGTTTGACCTGACGGTCGGCACCGTAGACGTCGCCGCGACGCAGGTCGCCCCGGGCCAGCTCGAGCTTCTCGTCCATGCTGCGCAGGTACTCGAGCTGGCGCAGGGCGTCCTGGGCGCGACGGTTGCTCGGTTCGAGGCCCAAGACCCGTCCATAAGCCATGCGTGCCCCGGCGAAGTTGCGCTGGGCGCGGTCCATGTCGCCCTGGGTCAGCAGCGCAGTGACGGCGCGGGCGCGTCCGCTGGTAAGGGCGATATGCAGTTCGGTATCGCGCGGGTTCTCACGCAAGCCCTCTTCGATACGGGCCAGGCCCGCTTCGTACTGCCCTGACTCCATCAGGGCAGCCGCCTCTTCATTGGCGATCTGCGCCGAACTGCAAGCGACCAGCGCGGCACAGATGGCAAGGCTCAATAGCAAACGCGATCCTTTCATTGCGTGCTCCCCACAGACAGAGTCTGAGACAAATGCAGAGGCAGGTAGACCAGGCTCAGTTCCATCTCTGAAATGCCCTCGATCCGCCAGGTTTCGTCGATGACATCCCCTTTGCGCACGACGTATATTTTTTCGCCATTTTGTAAAAACACCTGCAGATCGGAACGGTCATCCAGCCGACCGACAAACTGGAAAGGCAATGGCGGTGCAGTGGGGACTTGCACCACCGGTGTGACGTTGACCGGTTGTTCGACGACGGTGCCGAGCACCGGCGCGGCCTTCCAGCTGCGGGCGGCGAACAGGTCCCCCGCAGGGCTCAGGTCCTTGATCGCCGCCGTTTTACCGGCGGCGGGTGACGCGCCCTGTGCGGCGATTTTCTTGTCTTTGGCAGGCTTGGCCACGGTGGTGACCAGCGCCTCGCTGTCGTCCGCCGACTTGAGGTAATCCGGCAACCAGGCCAGCGCTCCCGCGACCGCGAAGAACCCCACCCACCCTGCTACGCGTTTGGTATTCATCATGACCTCGACAGGTATAGGGTCATGCGGATCCGCCCGGTCAGGTCGGTGTCGGCGATCTTCTTGCGTTGCAGTTCCACGTCTTCGAGCACCACCGCCGGCAACTGCCCGAGCAAGGCGTGCAGGAAGCGCCGCAGTTGCGGGTAGCTGCCGCGCACCGGCAGGAGGATCTGGTAGCGCGCCAGGTGGGTCTTGGGGTCGACACCCAGGGAGTATTCACCCCGGGACAGGGTGATGCGTTCCTGGGCGGCCAGCGCGTAGATCTTGTCGATGGCGACGGTGGCCTGGGGCTGCGCCGGCAGTTTGCTGCGGAAGTCGTCGAGCTGGCGCTGGGGCACCACGGGGGCGGCGACCGTGCCGTCTTCGACCTTGGCCAGGTACTCGCTGGCTTCCCGGGTCTGCTGACTCAGATGCTGCAGCGATTGCCAGTCCGGCAGCAGGCCGGCCAGGCCCCAGGTCAGCGCCACCAGCAGCATGGCCAGGCCGGCGAGGCCCGGTACGCCCAGCCCTTGCAGGTATTCGTGGACGATCAATTTAGGGATTTGCATCGCCAATCTCCCAGGTAGCCGACAGGTTGAACTGGACCGGATGTTCCGGCGACTTGGCATCAATTTCGTGGCTGAGCAGCGACACGTCCGACAGTTCGTCGCTGGCTTCGAGGCGGCGGTGGAAGTCGAGCATGGCGTCCAGGTCGCGGGCTTCGGCGCTGATCCGCACCTGGCCCTTGCGGGCGTCCGGGGTCAGGGTCAGCAAGGCGACGTTCTCCCGGGGCATGGCTTCAAGGGAAGCGAACAGGCGTTCCCATGGGCGCCGCAGTTGCTGGGATACCTTGCGCATTTCCGCCAGGTTCTGCGCCTGCTCGCGGGTCTCGGCCGGGGTCAGGTTGACTTTGCCGCCGCTGTCGCCGGTGAGCACACGCTGGGTGGTTTGCAGGTGGCCTTGCTGTTGTTCGGATTCGCCACTGACGTGCTGTTGCAGCACCATGCAGGTCAGCGTCAGCACCACGCCACCGGCGAGCAGGCTCCAGCCCAGGGGACCGGCGCGGCGACGCGGCTGGAAGTCGAGCATCAGGGCGCGCATGTCAGGCCACCGCCCGAGACATCACGTACAGGCAATCCCGTACGGCGGTCTGGTCTTCTTCAAGGGTGCGCAGGTGCACACCGGGAACGTCAGGGTGCGAATCGATGCGCGCCGGTGCGTGCAGGTACACGTTCAGTGGCCGCTCGCTGGTGGAGGCCTGCAACTGGCTTTCGCGACCGATCAGGGCGCCGAGGGCCGCGTCGCTGTCATGGCTGCCGACCGAACGCACGGCGGCCCAGCGCCCTTCCCTGGCCAGCAGCAAGACGCTGCGCACCGGTTCGGCGACCACGAACAGGAAGTCGCCGGCGTCGAAGCTTTTATCAAAGTGATTGAACGCCGCCATCAGGTACGGTTGCACCGAGCGCAGGCGCAATCCGCGGACACTGACCAAGCTGCGCAGGCGATCGAGCAGGTCCTGGGGCAAGGCGCTGGCGACCCGGTCATAGCCCGCAGGCTCGGCCGACAACACCAGGCTCCAGGGCTGCTTCGGCGCGCCATATAGGTCCTCGAAACACAGCTGAGCGAAGCCTTGCAGTTCGCTGGGGCTGCTGATCTGCTCGCTCCAGGGCACCAGGCAATAGCGACTGAAATGGCCGGACACCACCACGGTCAATTCGGCCCGTGCAGGGACGTGTTCGGCCAGCAGGTGATCGAGGGTATCCAGGGCCACGGTCCAGGCCTGGAAGCCTTCGTCGATGTAGCCGACGCTGCCCAGCCAATGGGTGGCACTGCCCTGCCGCCGCCCCAGGCCGACACCGCTGGCGCCGAGCACGGCGACGTATTGTTCACGAGATAAAAGTGACACGATTGATCTCCTCGAGCGTGGTACGACCTTGTTCCACCAACTCCAGCGCCGACTCGCGCAGCAGACGCAAGCCGCGTTTGCAGGCATGGGCCTTGATTTTCGCAATCGGTTGGCGCTCGACGATCATTTGCCGCAGTTCGTCGTCCAGGTGCAGCAGTTCGGCAATGGCGCTGCGGCCGCGGTAACCGGTGCCCCGGCAATGGCCGCAGCCCTTGCCAAGGACGAAGCGGTAATGGGCGACCTGTTGCGGATCGAGCCCCGAACTCTGCAGTTCGTCTTCGCTCGGCCTGTATTCGGTGCGGCAGGTGCTGCACACCAGGCGAATCAGGCGCTGGGCCAGCACCGCATTGAGCGCGGAGACCAGGCTGTAGGGGTCGATTTCCATCTGGGTGAAACGGCCGATCACGTCGAACACGTTGTTGGCGTGAATGGTGGTGAACACCAGGTGGCCGGTCAGTGCCGACTGCACGGCTATCTGCGCGGTATCGGGGTCGCGGATTTCGCCGACCATGATCTTGTCCGGGTCATGGCGCAGGATCGAGCGCAGGCCGCGGGCGAAGGTCAGGCCTTTCTTTTCGTTGACGGGGATTTGCAGCACGCCGGGCAGTTGATACTCCACCGGATCTTCGATGGTGATGATCTTGTCCACGCCGTGGTTGATCTCGGTGATCATCGCGTACAGGGTGGTGGTCTTGCCGCTGCCGGTCGGACCGGTCACCAGCACCATGCCGTAGGGTTCGGCGGCCAGCCGGCGCAGTTGGCGCAGGGTGTCTTCTTCGAAGCCCAGGGCCTGCAACTGCACGCCGCTGACTTTGTCCGCCAGGTCCTGTTTATCGAGGACCCGCAGCACAGCGTCCTCACCAAAGATGCTCGGCATGATCGACACCCGGAAGTCGATCTGCCGGCCGCTGATACCGATCTTGAAGCGGCCGTCCTGGGGCACGCGCTTTTCGCCGATGTCCAGTTCCGCCATGACCTTGACCCGGGAAATCACCTGTTCGGCGAACTCGCTGCCCTGGATCTTGCTGATGTTGTTGAGTACGCCGTCGATCCGGTACTTGATCACCAGGCCGCTGCCGGTGGTGCCCAGGTGGATGTCGCTGGCGTGCATTTTCAGGGCGTCGTACAGGGTTGAGTTGACCAGCTTGACCACCACACTCGCGTCTTCGCTGATGCTGGTCAGCGACAGGCTCTGCAAGGTGTCGGCTTCGGCGCCGCCCTCGGCCTGGGCATTGAGCGATTCGACGGCGTGGAAGCTTTCTTCGTGGCGCGCCAGGTAGGCCTTGAGGTCGTCGGCGTGCACCAGGTAAAGCGGCGCGCCGTGCAGGCAATCGTCGATCCAGGCCAGGCGGGCGCTGTCGAAGGGGTCAGCAAACACACCGATGACCGCCTCGTCGTGACGCAGCAGGATGAATTCGCGCTTGAGGCATTGGGCCAGGGTGACCCGGTCGAATACCGGGGTGGACTGGAACAGGCTGTCGGTGTCGAGGGTCGGGTAATGCAGGGTGGTGCCGAGGCACTGGATGAACGGCATGGGTGCCAGTTCACAGAGTTCGGCCAGGGCATCGAGGACACGCTCGCCGGAGGTGGTGGCCAGGGACCGCGCCTGGGCCAACTGCTCACTGGTAAAGCGTGACGGTACGGGTTCCAGCTGCGCCGGTTCCACGGCAAGGGATAGACGGTCCATGGCTTGCTCTCCAACGCCCGGGGCTTTGAGCCCTGTCGGCGCGGCGAGCAATTACGGCGGGGGGGCCGGAACGTCTTGTCGCGCCATTACTCCCCGGTGAGCAATTGTTCGTCGTCTGGTGCCATGGAGGCCGATGAACTGCGTCGGCGATCTGCAAGCACCCAACTACCGTCGTACAACTGCAGCGGGAAACTCTCGGTCCTGCTCTGGCGTCGTTCGACAAAACCTTCAGAAGTGCTCACACCCGTGTCGCGTTCGTGCTGCCGGCCCAGAAGATCAAGGACTGCACGGGCCAGTTCCGCCATTGGAAACGGTTTGAACAGGATGTGGCTGACTCCCAGTACCCGGGCCCGTTCGCAGACTTCTGCGGTGGGGTGCCCGGTGATCAGCACAAAATGACACTTCCTGTTCTGGCGGACGGCATCGAGCACCTGAAACCCTTCCATATCGGGCAAGCGGTAATCGAACACCATCACATCGGGTGCGAAATCGTCAGCTTCAGCGATTCCCTGTGCACCGTCGTGAGCTACTCGGACATCCAGCGCTTGCGCCTGCAGGTAACCCTGGAGGTTTTCCGCCAGCAGCTGTTCGTCGTCGACAACCAGTACTTTGTTTAACAAGGTGGACTCCTTGAAACCGCAGGTCCGGATTTCGAACCTGGCGGAGTGCGCGCCTTGAGAGGTCTAACGCACACTTCATGCCAGGCTGGGCGCCGGTAATTTTAAGTCTTCATGTCCTTGAATTTAATGACAATGCCATCTCGTACACGCTCGTACAGGAACTCCATCCCCCAGACTCGGGGAAAGCGATCGGATCGGCATTGAATGTTTTCCCCCACTTTCGGGGAAACCCCCTATTCATCGTCAATCCGCTCGATTCGATTGCCTGACCTTAGCTGCGTCAGTGCCTGTAAACGAGCTTGAACCTGTTGCTGTCGGGCAAGGTAAGCCCGAACCATGTCAAGTCCTTGATCCTCTGTGACATCGGCCGCTGCCAAGTGGTTCTGTAAATAAATCAGGTGCCAACCCACTGATGTGCGAACCGGTTCACTGATTGAACCCGGGGCCAGGGTAAATGCCGCGGCCTCGAACTCCGGCAGCATGCGCCCGCGAGGAAAGTACCCGAGGTCGCCGCCGTTGCTGGCTGAATCATCCTCGGAGTTGCTACGGGCCACCGTGGCAAACTCCGCGCCGGCCTCGATTTTCGCGCGCAGGTCCACCAATCGTAGCCGTGCAGATTCGACAGTGGAAGCGTCCGCGCCGGGCGCTACCTTGATTAGAATGTGTCTGGCCTGCACTTCTTCAGGCCGGTTCATCTGCGCACGGTGTTCGTCGTAAAAGGCCCGAACCTCTTTTTCGTCCGGTTCGCCGACCCGGGTGAGGTCGGTGAACACCTGCCGGGCCGCCAGCTCGCGACGGGTGTATTCGAGGTAGCCGGCCTCATCGAACCCGGCATCTTCCAGGCGCCGGGCGAATTTCTCGGCGCCGCCCATGGCCTGCCGCGTCTGTTCGACTTGTTCCTGGACCATGCCGTCGCTGATCACCACGCCGCGCTTGACCGCTTCCTGCCAGAGCAATTCACGGTCGATCAAGGCATCCAGCGCGGCCTTGCGCAACTGCTTGTAGGCCTTCGGATTGCGGATGCTGCCCACCGCCCGGCCCTGATCTTCCAGGTACTCGGCGAAATAGCGTTCCAGGCGCATCTGCGATATTTCCTCGCCATTGACCCGCGCCACCGCCGGACCATTGCTGCCCCATGCGACAGGCAACCACAAGGTCAACAAAACCAGCACAGTGTTGAGTTTCATCATTGGCCTCCGCTCAAGGCATGGCAGCAATGGGTTTGTAGGGAGCGACCAGGTAGAAGCGCTGGTCGGGCAGGTCCACGGTGACAATGTGCGCGCCGCTCAAGCCCAGACGTCTACCTGGCCCGAAGCTGATCAGCGGCGTCAGCCCGGTGTCGAAGTCATGCAGGCCTTCCAGGGCCGTGACCAGTTTCTCGCGGCTGGCATCGCGCCCGGCCTGTTTCATGCCTTCGCTGAGCAGCATCATCGAACTGAATGCGCCCACCTGCAGCACCGCGTGCTGGCCACCAAGGCCCTGGTGTTCGCGCAACCGGGTCAGGGCCTCGCGTCCGGCGAGGGTCCAGTCGCTGGGGACAAAGGGATAAGCGAGGAACACCCGCCGGGAAAAATCGCTGGGCATCTGCAACAGATCCCCCGCCACCTGGTTCGACGCGGCGAACAGGTAAGGCACCTGCCCCGCCGTGCGCAGACGCTCGGCCAGATGGCTGAAGCCGCTGCTGCTGCCCAGGTAAAACACCGAACGCGAACCCAGTGGCAGATCATCCCTGGCCGGGTCGTAGGCTTGCTGGCGCACCTTCTGCCAGCCGTGCTCCTCCAGGTACTGGCGCAGGTTCTGCGCCGCCAGGCGTTGCCCGGGTTCGTCGGCAAAGGTGATCAAGGTCGGCCCCTGCAGCACCCGCAGGCTGGAACCGGCGTAGTCGGCCAGGGCGATCATTTGCTCGCGCAACCCCGGCAGCGGCTCGAAAATCTGCGGGCTGGCCTGTACCGAGCCCTGCAGGGACAACGGTCCGATCAGGGGAATGCCGACATCTTCCAGGCGTGGCGCGAGGTCCGGATCGAGTGCCGGGGCCAGCGGTGCAATAAGGGCGAACACCTGTTCCTGTTCGATCAGGTAGTCCAGCGCCGCTTCGGCGCTGTCGCGATCAGGGCCGGGATCGACGATAGTCAGGCGCAATTGCCGGCCATGGATCCCGCCCGCTTCATTGATGCGCGCCACGCAGCCCCTGAGTACCGCGGCGATGGTGGCGCCCTCCTCGCGCAATGGCCCCGACCCTGGCAACAACGTCCCCAGGTGCAGGCTGTCGGGGGTCAGCCCCGGGTCGCGGTCATCGGCCAGGCGCTTGAGGTAGGCGGTGAGGTTGCGCTGGTCGTTCATCGACAGGACGAACCTGGGCATGCTCGGGTCCAGCCGGTTGCTGCCGGGGTCACGCCCCTCCTGGATCGCCCGCGCCAAGGCGCCTTCGCTGTAGGCCGGATAACTGCGCCCGTTGATCTGCTGCTGGCCATGGCGGCTGGTCAGTCGCGACCAGCTCAGATCCGGTGGCCGCACGCCGCCTTCCGGCCGGCCGAGGCCATCGGCACCATGGCAATTGGCGCACGGCAGGCTGGTGGCTGGCAGCACCATGTCGGCCGCGCCGACCCGGGCCATGATCGGCTCACCGGTGCTGGATATGCCTTCGCGGTACAGCCGTTTGCCGGCACTTTCGCTGGCATTGAGCGGCAGCGCCTGGACGGTCAGGCTGAACCCGCCGAGCAGCAACAGACCAAGGACGAGGGCAGTTTTCATGGCCCTGGCTCAGCGATCGGCGACGGGCATTGTCAGCAACTGCAAGCGCTGGGCAATGGCGGCGGCCGGGGCATCGGGGCGGATTTTGCTCCAGCGTTTGTTCGCCACGTCACCGACGATCAACTGCGTGGAGTGCTGCTCGGGGGTTGGCACGATCTGGCCGATGCGGCCCAGTACAAGGTCCATTTGCGCCTTGTCGCCAGTGAGGAAAAGCCAGTGCGGGCCATCGACGCCCTGCTTCAAGGTGTAAGCCTTGAGTACCGCCGGGGTGTCCCGCAGCGGATCACTGGTAAGGGAAATAAAGGTAATGCCGTCGGCCTTGTCGCCCAGCACCTCGCGGACTTCCTTGAGCTTGCGGGTAATCAGCGGGCACGCATCGTTGCAGCTGGTGAAGATCACATTGAGCAGCACCACCCGGTTCTGCAGCGCATCGCTGTAGAAGCGCAGGGTGTTGCCATCCTGGTCCTGCAACGGCGTGTCGGTGAACCAGGTTTTGGCGTCATGGGTGCCGGTGGCCGGTGGCGCCGGTTGCGTGGCCGCCACGGTTGGCGTGGCCTGTTTGTGCCCTTCGTGGGCTGTCGCCAGGGCGCTGAGTGACAAACAGGTGCTCAGGGTAATCCAGCCGAGGGTTTTCATGGCTGTGGCTCCATGGCGATGGCGGTGTGCTTGGCGTGGGCGTTGCGTTCACCGCTGAGTTTCTCCACGGCGCGGGCCAGCTCCGTCGGGTCGGTGAAGCCGTAATAGCGGGTCCAAAAGCGGCTGTTGCCGTCGCCCACCAGAATCAGTGGCGAATGGTTTTTGAAGTCGCCGCTGTAGGCGCCAAGGCCTTTGAGGGTGGCGTTGACCGACTGCGGTGAACCGGTCAGCCAGCTCCAGCCCGGGCCTTTCTGAAAGGCGCGGGCGTAGTCATTCAGGCGCTTGGGATCGTCGCGCTGCGGGTCGATGCTGATCGACACCAGCTGCACTTCGGTGCCGACCCGGTGCCCCAGTTGCTGCTGCACCTTGCCCATGATCGAGGACACCACCGGGCACACCGTGGTGCAACTGGTGTAGATGAAGCCCATGACCACGATCTTGTTGCCGACCAGGTCTTTTTCCAGGCTCACCACCTTGCCGGTCTGGTCGAGCAGGGCGACGTCGGCGAATTTGATTTGCGCGGTTTGCGGCTTGACGGTCTTGGCCGCCATGTCGTGCCCGGCATGCTCGTCCGCCGAGTGGGCCAGGGCCTGGCCAATGCCCAAGGCCAGCAGGCAGAACGTCAGCAGACCACGATGTGCGATACGGTTCATGTCAGTTTCCTCTTAGTGGGCTTCGCCGGGCATGACCCGAACACTGGCAAACGTCTGGTCATCGAAACTTTTGCCCAGGGACGCCGCACGTACGTGCAGGTACCAGGCACCGTTCTGGTCGAGGTTCACCGGGGCTTCGTACACGCCGTCGGCGACTTCCACCGCGGCCACGTCCCGGGGCCGCGAAGACGGCGCGCGGAAGTAGCGCACCTGCACATCCTTGACCCCGCTGCGCTGCACCTTCTGCTTGCCCTGGACGATGCGAAAGCGCACCTGGTAAGGGCTGCCCAGGGCCGCGGTGGACTTGTCGAGCATGAACTCGACTTTCGGCACGCCACGGTGCGCATCGAGGGTTTTGTCCGCCTCGACCAGGGTGCTGAAGCAATGGATGATGTTCGGCTGGTTGAGCAGGAACGCCACATCGAAGCGCCCCGCCGCCGGCAGCTTGACCCGCGAGCTGTACAGCCCCGGCTCGACTTCGCGCAGGCTGCGGTCGATGACCAGCGCGGCCCGCGCCACTTGCCCGCGATTGGCGTAGCCGGACATCGGTGCATTCATGCCTTCGGCGTAGAAGTAGGTGGTGTTGTCCACCGGGTTGACCACGAACACCGCGTTATCGTCCTTCGACACCGCCAGGCTCGACGCCAGTGGCAGGTCGCCGGCCAGCCGTGGCGGCTGCGGCCCGGCTTCGAAACCCTGGGTGATCGGCGTGCGGCCGGCACCGAGGGATGACAGGTTGATCATGGTGACCTTCGGCGACGCCAGCCCGCGGATGTAGGCGTAGGCCTTGGTGAACACCACCTGGTACGGTTCGGCGGAAACGTCAAGTGTATGGATCAGCGCATCGGTGGCGCTGTCGATCACCGCCGCCTGGTTCTCCAGGGTGTTGAGCACGATGCCGAAGCGCCCGTCGGCACTGAAGTTCATCGGACCCAGGCCCTGCTTGAGTTTGATGACCCGGCGAACCGACTGGCTGCTGCTGTCGATCACTGTCACGGTGCCGTCCTTGCCGTCCGCCACGTAGGCGGCGCCGGACAGCGGCGAGTAGACCACCGACAACGGGTGCGAGCCGGTCTTGAGCTGCTGGCTGATAGTCAGGCTGGCGATGTCGACGATGCTCACCGTGCCGTCATCGCGGTTGGTGACGAAGGCCAGACGGCTGTCCTTGCTGAAGGCAATTTCGTGGTGGCCGCGACCGGTGGCCAAGTGCTTGATGGGTTTGAGGCTTGCGCTGTCGATCACCGTGACCCCCGATTGCTCGGCCGAGGCGGCATTGTTGCCGACCCACAGCAGGCGCTCATCGGGTTGCAGGGCGACACGGACCGGGTTGCTGCCCGCCGCCACCGAACCGACCAGTTTGAATTGCTCGCTGTCGAGCACCGCAACTTCCCCGGCGGTGGGCATCGACACGAACACGCGTTTGTTGTCCCGTGGCGTGACCCAGTCCATGGGCGGCGCCTTGATGTCGATGCGTGCCATGGTGCTGGTGATGCCGCCCACAGACACCGACGGATCGACCACCGACACGCTGGCATCGCGGTTCATCACCAGCAGGAAGTAGCTGTTGAGGTCGAGCATGGGACGTGCGCCGATGCTCGACTTGAGAAACACCCCGACCCGCGACTTGCAGCTGCGCTCGCGGCCCTGGGCCTGGTCGGCGGCGACGGTTTCCGGGTCGATCCAGGCACCGGGGGCGACGCCTGCCAGAGGTTGCCCCGAAGCTTTGTCGGTGACACGGAACATCACATCGGCGAACCCGCCTTCACGCAGCACGCCGTCTTCGGCCAAGGGTTTGACCTCGAAGGCGACCGCGATGCCGTCGCGCTCCAGGGTCTGGCCGCTCCAGGTGTCAGGCAGTGCGACTTCACTGAGCAGGGTCGGTGGCGATGTGCGTGATACCCCGAGCCAGATCAGCGCTGCGCTGATAACCAGCGCGCAACTGGCGAATGTGATGGTCCTGTTCATTTTCCTTCTCCCCTTTACAGATCTGTGCCTGCCTCACCGCCGTCCCCTGTAGGAGCTGGCTTGTCGGGTTGCCGCATCGCAGCGATGGGGCCAGCACATTCAACATCAATGTCGTCTGACACGCCGCCATCGCTGGCAAGCCAGCTCCCACAGGTATTGCTTTGTCCCTGCTTTACGGTGCCGGCGCCGGTTCCGCCTCGTTGGTCACCCGCAGCAGCCCCCACAACCCCGAGGTGTTGCCATAGGCGCCGTAATCGCGGAACAGGTAGTCCCCCGGTATCGCATTGGCCCCGCCGGCGCTCGGCATCATGAAACTGAAGTGCGCCGCCGGCAGCACGCTTTCGCGGGCGCCGATGTACATCGACATCGGGTTGTAGCCGAACTTCACCGAACCCACGCCCGGGCTGCCCATCGGATAGCCGCCGGTATCGCTCTTCTCCGACAGGAACGGGTTGGTCGACCAGACGTGCCCGTCGAGCTGGAAGGTGCTGCCGCGACTGCCGCCGGTAGGCATCAGGATGTGCGTGCGGAACGGTTGCCCCGGCTTGGCGTACAGCACTGGTGTTTGCGGATCTCCCCCCACCAGGGCGTTGCTGTAGGCCATGTGTGCGTTGACCATGTCGCCGTAGCCTGCGCCGTCGGCGTGGCCGAACGGTGCATCCGGGGCCAGGCCGAAGCGGTACCACAGCGGCTCGGTCCGGTAGTTGATGGCCATGCTGGAGTTGTCCTGCGGATCGGTCGGCACGCCGAAGCCTTCCGCGGCAATCCCTTCCACCGGCCGGCCGTTGGCCCAGCGTATGTTCAAGGCTTTCTGCCAGACCATGGCGAAGTCGCGGTAGCTGGTTTGCCCCGGCGCGGTGACCGTCGCATTGACCTTGCGCGTATCTTCGACCCAGGTGGCGCCGACCGGCAGGATGCTCATCGCGGCTGCCAGGCCTTTTTGCCCCTGCTTGATCACGTCCGCCGGGGTGAAGTTCAAGCCACCGAACTCCACGGCCGTCGCGTTGATGTTGTCGACGCTGCGACCCAGTTGGGTGATCGGTTTGCCTTCACGCTCCAGGTGCCCGGCGTAGTACTGGTAGGTACGGGTCGGGTACGCGCCACTGTTGCCGACACGCGGCGGCACGGTCTGGGTCGGGTTGGCGCCGACGTTGGTGCCGTCGGATTTGGTGATGTCGTACGCCAGCAATTGCGCGTGCAGGCCGACATGGCTGGACGGGCGCATCAGGTTGTTGCTGAAGGTGGTCGAACCACCGCTGCTGTTGCGGTCGCGCTTGACCATGCCCTGCATCACCGCGGTCTGGGTCAGGTCCGGCATGACGCCGGGCAGACGGTTCTCCAGGGTGATGTTGATGCAGTCACCGGCGGCTGCGCGCAGGACCAGCGGCTCGACAGGCACACCGGGCTTGAGCTTGCCGGTGCTCGGGTCGAGGTCGGCCTTGCGCACATAGAGGATCGCGGTCGGGTCATGCAGCGGCCCGCTTTGCCCGCCGATGGTGATGGTTTCACCGTCTTCGGGGTCGGTCACGGTGACTTGCGCAATGCTCACCGTGCGCGAGTTGAACACCAGGGTGCCGCCCGCCGGATTCAGCGGCCCGCCCACGTGTTGGCCGAGGCCTTCAGGATCACCGATGGCCAGGCCCAGCGGGTTACCGAGGATGTCGTTGGCCAGCGCCGCGACCACTTCATAGTTGCGTTGCGGGGTTGGCCGGGTACCGATGCCAGTGGGGTTGGCGCCGATGCGTGGGCAGATGCCTTCAAAGGCCACGGTGTTGCGCATGCCCGCCGGTTTCGGGTTGTTGGGCAGCGCGAACAGGTCGTTGCGTTGCGCCGTGTAGTTGCGCATCACGCCCCAGATCCCGCTCCAGTAGCCTTCGATGGAAGCGTCCATCGAGTACAGGTAGTCACCCGTGGTCGCCGCCGAGCTGGAGAGCATCGACACCGGTGCAATGAAGCCCATCTGCTCGGAGATGCCGATCATTTGCGACGCGCGCCAGCCGGAGTTGGAGCTGTTGCCAAAACCGGAACCGCTCTGCAGCCACTTCACGCCGTGCAGGGTGACGTTGTGCTCTTCTTCATGGCCGCCGGCATGCACCCGCAGCCGCACGTTGTCACCGGTGTAGGTGCGCAGCATCGGGGTGAACGGGTCACCCGGTTCCGCCCCGCCCTTGTTGATGTGTGGCGGGAACTGGGTGCTGCCGCCGGTTGGGCCGGTGGCCGAGGTCAACAGGTTCGGCGCCAGGTTCATCGCCGGGATGGCCCGGTCGGTGCGGCTTTGCATGGCGTACGCGAGGTCACCGCCCAGGCCGTCCGCCTGCATGCCGCGCTTGCCGTCCGGGCCGACCTTGTTCGGGTCGTACACCCGCAGGGCCAGCGGTTCGTTACGGTAATTGACCACGAACATGCCCGGGTCATCCACCGAGATCGCCTGTGGGCACGGCCGGCTCGGGCAGCCGGGCACTATACCGCCCTGCACTTCCAGGATGCCGTCGAGCAGGGTGCTGGCGTTATTGCGCACCGGCGGGTTGATGGCGTAGCGGAAGCTGTCGGCGGTGGCCGGGAAGGACTGTGCATTGGGCTTCCCGTCGGGACCGGCGCCCACGTACACACCCGCTTCATAGGCGTGCTGGAAGTCGCTGTACTCGAGGAAGAACTCGCGGAAGCTGTCGTTCTTGCCGTCGCCGTCCAGGTCACCGGTAGCGATCACCGCCTGCCACGAAGTCGGTCCGCCGTCCTGGCGCGCGCCGTTGTACAACGGCTCGCCGGTTTCGGCGTGGAACCAGGTGGAACCGGCCGGTTCGGCCAGCACGGTGGCGTACAGGCCGATCTGCTGGTGAGTCGATGGGCCGAGGTGGTCGTGGGTGAAGATGGTGCCCAGGCCGCGGTCGACGCCTTTGCTGTTGATCACAGGGTCGACGAACCAGCGTTGCATCGCCGTACGCGCACCGACCCAGTCGGCGCGGCCATACTGACCGAAGAACGGATGGTTCTTGGCTTTCGGGCAAGCCGGCGTGCCGTCACGGGCGTCACCGGTTGTGCATTGGTTGTACTCGCGAATGGCGTGGATGCGCTCTTGCACCGCACCCGGGGAAAGTACGCCGTCTTCGTAGTTCCAGCCGTTGGACGAACCATCGGCGGAGGTCAGGTCCCATTTGGGCAGGTGGATGTGCTGGCCGATCACGTCGGTCGGCGTGCGCACCTGATAGTCGTCCATCTCGTAGGTGGCCGGCACCAGGTTGGTTTGCTGGTACTGCACGCAGTCGAAGGTGTTCATGCGCATCACCAGGGGCTCTGGCGGGCGCTGCTTGGTGATCACAGGCCAAGCGTCTTCCCAAAGCGCCAGGATGCGCGCCTGCGGGAAGTGGTAGCCGACTTTGTTGTAAACCGCGTCGAACTGGATATTGGCCGCCTTGTAGATGCGCGGACGGTCGGCGGTGAAGGTCGAGGAGCCGGTGAACGACATGCCGTCGGCCCGTTCGCCGCTGTTGAATTCGCCGGTGCCGGCGCTGGAAGTCAGGCGTTTTTGCCGGTCATCCATGCACGGCTCGTAGTACGGCGCGCCTGCAATCGGCAAGGCACCGTTGGTGCGGAAGTTGCGCGCCACGATCTGGCTGCCTGGCAGCACGGCGAAGCTTGGGTGGTCTTTCTTGGCGTGGAACGCCATGGCAGCCTGTTCGACTTCGGTGCCCTCTTCCGGCAGGTAGATTGGTTTGGCCCGGGTGACTTCCTTGGAGAAATCCAGGGAGGTGGTCACCGTGATGGCCTCGCCACCGGCCGACACACCATCCAGGGCATGCCTGCCCAGACCGCCGTCCCAGCCACCGGACTGGTTCGGGTCGAGGTTGGCCCACAGCGCATTGCCGCTGGCCTTCAGTGCCTGTGCCTTGGCCGCGTCGAGCATGTCCAGCGGCGGAGTCGGCGGACGTTGGCCGACCGAACTTTCCATGCCGCCGATCCAGAACGGATAACCAGGGTTTTTCAGGGTGCCATCGGCATTGCGATTGGCTTCGCTGCGATCGACCAGCGCCAGCGAGCCGATGGCCTGGGCACCACCGCCACCGCCGTGATGTTCGCCGTCGTCATCGTCCTCTTCTTCATCGTCATCATCGTTGGCGGCCACCCGGGTTTCGCCGATTTTCGGGACCACGGCGACTTTGCCTGGCATCGGTGCCATGGCTTTACCAGGCAACGGGACCACGGCGGGGATCGGCGTACCGGCGATGATTTCGCCATCGGGCAAGGCCCGTGCACCGGCGGCCGGTTTGCCGCTGCGCAGGGCAAAAGGTTCATTGTGGAAACCGTCCGCGCCCTGTTGCGACACTTCCAGACGGGTGCCTTCCTCAAACACATCGTGCACCCGCCACATCGCCCACATGCCCTGGGCAAAATGCGGATAGAAGTGGCAGTGATAGATCGCATCGCCCGCCACCCGGTTGCGGTTGCCCGAACCGCCGTTGGCGATTTCATAGGTGTAGCCGGCGCCCGGGCCTATGCCCTGGGCGTCGACATAGTCGGAGTTGTCGTCGTTGGGGTTGAACAGCCACTGGTGCCCGTGCAGGTGAAAGATGTGCTGCTCGTGGCCATTGTGGGTATTGCGAAATTTGACGAAGTCACCGATGTAGCTGTGGTTGACGTTGGACGGCTCGGCCGGGTACAGCGCCATGGTCGCCTTCACCCCCACCTGGTCAGCCCGCGGAGTTTCCCCCGGGCGAATGTTTTCCAGGCCGGCGTTGGCGGGCACGTCCACCAGCATGGCAACGTCACCGACGGTGTGGGAACTGAGGAAAAACTCTTCATAGGCGCAGGACAGGCAATCGTGCATCGGCCCCACGCCCAGGCGGTTGGCGACCACTTCGGCACCCATGCCGCCGGAGCCATAGTTGATCATGAAGGAGTCCCGGGTCGGCTCCAGCACGTGGGCCATGACCGGGTCTGCCCAGTAGGCGGGAAAGGCCTGGGTGGCAGCGGTTTCGTCCTGGAACTGCGAGGCGAAATCGCGGAATGGCTCCAGGCGGTTGGGGATGGCCGGGTTGCGTTTACCCACGGACTCCAGCGCATAGGTCGATGGCGGGAAGCTGCCATCGGCATTGCTGCCCATGACAATCGCATCGCTTTCGCTGGAAATGATTTCGTTGCCGTCGACCATGTTGATGATCGGCGTGCCGGCCTTGCCTTCACGGATCCATGGCTCACGCTGCGGGTAGCGTGCCTGGTAGTCGACGATTGGCTGACCGGCCGGCGTGCGCCCGCTGCTGGCCAGGCGCATCTCTTCTTCGGTCAGGGTGTTGCGGTAGGTGCGACCGCCCTTGGGCACCACCACCACTTGACCGAACAAACCGTTGGCGACGTTGCCGGCCGCCCCTTCACCACCGAAGGTCGCGCCACGGCTGCTGGCGGCAAACACCCCTTCACGCTCGGCGTACAGGGTGTAGGAGCGGCTGCCGCCTGGAGGAATCAGGGAGTTGGCATTGCGCCCGGTAAAGGACGCGATGTCATCGATGCTGTTCACTGCCTGCAGGCCATTGACCTGAAAGCCGACATGGCGGTCGGCGACCTGCTCATCGACCTTGAAGTCTTCGGCATTGCCGATTTCGATTTCTTCCTCGCCCTCTTCTTCCTCGCCCCCCTCATCGTGGGAGCCGGGGTTGGCCTGATAGGACAGCAGGTTCTGCAGGTTGATGGTCAGGCAGTCGCCAGCGGCTACCCGCAGCACCAGCGGACGCGGGCGCTTGTCGGGCCGCAGGGAGACTTTGCCCGGCACCGCTACGCCACCCTGGGCCAGGGACTTGTCATGGTCATCGACCACATCGCGACGCAGGGCGAACATCATGCCGTTGACGTTCTGCGCACCGAGGCGGTTGAACATCAGCGGCTGATCCAGCGCCACGACGTTCGCCACCAGGTTGCGTTCACAGCGGGCCGCTGCGTTGGCCACTTCGATGCCGAGCATCGAGGTCACCAGCAACAGCAGATTGATCAGGGTTGGAGCGTTGTGCATGCCGATCATGGTCTCGGGCCTCGCTGCGGGTATCAGGAGCGGTTCTCGACAAAGGGTCTACATAAAGGCCTGAGCAATCCGCGTGCCACAAAAAAATCCGTTGTTAATCAACTGGTTATATTTGCGAGTTAAGGAGACGGGGGATATTCCCCACCCAATCCCCACTTTCCCGCCGGGGCCACCATGCCCCAACATTGGGGGAAACGGGGCGCGGCCCGACACTCACAACGGCGCATCCGCCGACAGCCCCTGCAGACGCCGATACTGGTTGAGCACATTGGGGACGTAACGCTGGGTTTCGGCGAACGGCGGGACCACGTTGCCGCGGCTGAGCACCGCCTGCGGCCCGGCGTTGTAGGCCGCCACGGCGAGGCGGATGTCGTTGTCGAACATCGTCATCAAGCGCTTGAGATAACGCGCGCCACCCTGGATGTTGGCCTTGGGGTCATAGACGTCGCTCACCCCCAGTTCGCGGGCGGTGTCGGGCATCAATTGCATTAACCCTCCAGCCCCGCTGGGGGACACGGCGCTGGGGTTGTAGGCCGATTCGGTCTTGATCACCGCGTGCAACAACGCCGCCGGCAATTCATTGGCCTTGGCCGCCGCCGACACCAGCTCGGCGTAGGGTTGCGCGGCGATCATCTGCGGCTGCTGGTCGAGGCTGACCAAGGCCGCGTCGGGCTCGCGAATCACCCGTTCATAGTGGCGCCCGGGGCGGTGGACATTAGACAGGACGTAGCTGCCCTTGGCGTCGACGGAAACGAACACATCCGCCTGCGCGGCCCCGGCCAGCACCAGCAGACCGAGCAATCCCGTGGTGAGTGATTTCATTGTTATGCCTCCCCTTCCCGACCCCGAAAAATGGGGCTAATGCCCCAATGGCCGGTAGTGGATCAGGCATACGCAAGCACTGTGCCGTAACGGCGAAGGCCCGTAGCACAAGGGCTACAGAAGGATGACCGGTCATGAGCATGGCAATTGCATGCATCTATATGTCGAACCTTCTGCCGACTGTGTGAGGTCATCATGAATCAGCGTCTTCGTTGTGCCCCGCGTCATCAAAGCGGGTTCACCCTGCTCGAACTGTTGGTGGTGCTGGTGGTGCTCGGCCTGTTGGCCGGCATCGTCGCGCCGAAGTATTTCGCCCAGCTGGGCCGCTCCGAAGTGAAAGTCGCCAAGGCGCAGATCGAAGGCCTGGGCAAGGCCCTGGACCTCTACCGCCTGGAGGTCGGCCATTACCCTTCCACCGAACAGGGCCTGCAGGCCCTGGTCAGCGCACCCAGCGACGAACCGCACTGGACCGGCCCGTACCTGCAGAAAAAACTGCCGCAGGACCCATGGGGCCGTAACTACGCCTACCGCTACCCCGGCGAAAACGGCGAATACGACCTGTTGTCCATGGGCAAGGACGGACAGCCCGGCGGCGAAGGCGAAAACGCCGAAGTCACCAGTTGGCAGTGAAGGGAACCGCCACCATGCGCTTTCATCTCAAAGCCGTCGGCAAGGCCGGCGTGGTTGCACTGACCGTCGAGGCACCGGGTCACAGCGAAGCCCGGCGCATCGCCGAAGACCAGGGCCTGCGGGTGGTCAGCCTGCACGCCGAACGCCATTGGCGCGCGTTGCGCCTCAAGCAGCGGGAGACCTTCAACCTGGTGTTGTTCAGCCAGGAGCTGACCACCCTGCTCAATGCCGGCCTGCCCTTGATCGACGCGCTGGAAAGCCTGGCGGAAAAGGAATCCGCGCCCCAGGCCCGCAAGACCCTGAGCGAACTGGTGCGCCTGCTGTATGAAGGCAAATCCTTTTCCCAGGCCCTGGGCCAGCTGTCGGCGGTGTTCCCGCCGCTGTACGTGGCGCTGGTGCAGTCCAGCGAAAAGACCGGGGCCGTGGGCGAGGCGCTGGGCCGTTACGTCAGCTATCGCCAGCGCATGGACGAAGTCCGGCAGAAGATCGTCAGTGCCTCGATCTACCCCATGCTGTTGCTGATAGTCGGCGGCGGTGTCGTGCTGTTCCTGATGGGCTACGTGGTGCCGCGCTTCAGCCTGGTGTTCGAAGGGCTGGGCTCGAACCTTCCGTGGATGTCGCAGATCCTGATGAGCAGCGGCATGTTCCTCCACGCCCACCAGGGTGAATTTTTCGGCGGCCTGCTCGGCCTGATCGTGGCCATCACCCTGTTGCAGCGCCAGCCGGCCTTCCGCCGAAAGCTGGACCGCCTGGTCGAGAAAGTCCCGGCGGTGCACCAGCGCATCTTCATGTATGAACTGGCGCGTTTCTATCGTTCCCTGGGGATTCTGCTGCAAGGCGGCATTCCCCTCGTCACCGCCATGGGCATGGTGCGCAATCTGCTCACTGTCGCCTCCCGCACGCGCCTGGACCAGGCCTGCGAGCGGGTGCGCGAGGGTCAGTCGCTGTCCGCGGCACTGGAGCTTAACCATCTGGTGACCCCGGTGTCCCTGCGCCTGCTGCGTGCCGGCGAGCAGTCCGGCAACCTCGGGCAGATGATGGAACGCAGCGCGGACTTTTACGACGAGGAAATCAGCCGCTGGATCGAATGGTTCGTACGCCTGTTCGAACCCTTGCTCATGACCTTCATCGGCCTGCTGATCGGGGTGATCGTGATCCTGATGTACATGCCGATTTTCGAACTGGCCTCCAGCATTCATTGACCTTTGCACCGGGTCGCGCCCTGCGCCGGTTTTTTTCTTCACCCTGGCATCGAATAAAGCCAGGGGCTGACGTGTTCAGGGACAAGCAGCATGGAAAAAGCGGCACGTTGCATTGTTTATCAACGTTCCAATCTGAATAAGAAGACGGAGAACGACATGCACATCAATAAGCTTTTACTCGCAGTAGCTATTGGCGCGGTTCTGTCGGCGTCTACCGTATTGATTCCGGACAGCCTGTCCGGGGTTTCCAGTGCTCAGGCCAAGGATGGTGGTGGCGGTGGGGGTGGCGGTAATGGAGGTGGTGGTGGCGGCAATGGAGGCGGTGGTGGCGGCAATGGCGGT
>Ga0160472_100496_pt1 | contig 26273 bp, 23 predicted proteins | sample HID1973M_E11MG_FD_108267 | JGI IMG/M metagenome (GOLD analysis project Ga0160472, IMG submission 108267) | Enriched mosquito-associated microbial communities from UW Madison campus, WI, USA - HID1973M_E11 MG | ecosystem: Host-associated > Arthropoda: Insects > Digestive system > Unclassified ... | reverse complement strand
CCGCGCCCCGCTTCACCGGCCGACGCGGCCTGGATGGCGGCGTTCAGTGCCAGTACGTTGGTCTGCTCGGTAATGTCGGAAATCAGCTCGACGATTTCACCGATCTCCTGCGACGATTCGCCCAGCCGCTTGATCCGCTTGGAGGTTTCCTGGATCTGCTCGCGGATGTCGTTCATGCCCGCGATGGCGTTCTGCACCGCAAGCTGGCCCTGCTCGGCGGCGGACAGCGAGGCGCGCGCCACGTTGGCGGACTCGGCCGCGCCGCGCGACACCTGCGTGATGCGGTCGGCCATCTCCACCACCGACTCGCCGGTCTGGCGGATCTGGCGCGACTGTTCCTCGGTGGTCGAGGCCAGTTCGTCGGAGGTCTGCTGGACCTGCCCGGACGCCTGCGTCACCTCTTCCGACGTCATCTGCACCCGGCCGACCAGTTCGCGCAGTTCCTCCACGGTGTAGTTCACCGAGTCGGCGATGGCGCCGGTGATGTCCTCCGTCACCGTGGCCTGGCGCGTCAGGTCACCGTCGGCGATGTCCTGCAGTTCGTTCATCAGCTGCAGAATGGCCTTCTGGGTCGTGTCGTTGTTGCGCTTTTCGTCCAGGCGGCGGGATTCGGCCTCGCGTTCGCGCGCCTCGGCTTCCAGCGCCCGGACGCGCGAGTCGCGCAGGTAGAGGGCGGCCAGCGCGCCCAGGCACAGCAGCGTGGCGAGCGCCGATACCACGGTGGCGGTCAGCGTCAGCGGGCGGAAGCGCGCCGATTCGCCGTAGGCGTTCTGCAGCGCGGCCAGATCGGTGCGCAGGCCTTCGCTGTCGTTGAAGATCTGCTGCTGCGCGCGCTTGGCGGCGATCAGGCCGGGCAGGTTCTTCAGGATGGTCTGGGTGGTCTTCTGCACCGACTCGAAGCGCTCGGACAGCTGCTTCAGGTAGGCGCGGGTGTCGGGATCGGTGGTGGGCGACAGGCGTAGCGCCTCGCTGCCATTGAGCAGGCCGTCGAGCGTCTCGCGGAAGGTGTTGGTGTCCTTGCCCAGCAGGAACGCGGTTTCGGGGTTCACGCCTTCGCCGGCCAGGAACTCGTTCAGGTTCTTGCCCAGACGCTGCGTCAGCATCACCAGCTGCGCGGAGGCAGCCACCTCGCGCGTGTTGGCGCCGCTCTGCAGCTTGGCCGCGGCCACCTGTTCGGCGGATTCGAGCAGTTCGGGGTTGGAGGCGTTGAACACCTGCAAGGTCTTGCCGACGGTGGTCAGGGTCGGTTCCTGCGCGATGATGTCGGCCGCGCTCTTCTCGCTGCGCGTCCAGGTCTTGATGGCGGTGTCGAGCAGCGGCAGGGCGTCGCCGCCGGTGGCGCGCACGTGCTTGTCGTCACTGCCGTCGTGCAGCGCCTTCAGGTCGCCCGCGAGCTGGTCTTTCGACTGCTTGAGCTGGGTGAACGCCTGCGGGTTGCCCAGCAGCGCCACCGGCACCGCCTTCGCCAGGCGCTGCGAATGCATCAGCATGTCGCCGGAGATCTGGATCTGGGCCGCGCCGTTGTTGGCCTGCCGGTTGTCCAGGTAGACCGAGCCGAGCAGCGCCGCCAGCGAGACCACGAGGCCGATGCTCAGCGTGCGCTGGCGCGAGTTGAACGGCATGCTCTGCAGCCAGCCCGAGACCTGCTCGATGGGGGTGAGCCCCAGCCCGTCGGCACGCGCCGCGGCCATCACCGTCGACTGCGGCGCCTGGGCCGCCATCGCGCCGGCGGCATCTGCTGCCGGCGTTTGCCGACCGAGGCTGAAATTCTTGAGACCCATAGCTCCCTCACCCTTATCCGTTGTTTCGGTTGTTCTTGTCTGGCGGCGCTTGCGGCCACCGGTATTTCCTGAAACTGCTCGATACAAAGGCAAACCCGGTCCGGCATGGCTGCCTGGAAACGCGCCGGCGGTCTTCAGCCCTGCCGTCCCGCCTGCAGGAAGGCCGGTGCGTCCAGCAGCCGCCCGATGTCGAGCACGCGCCAGTCGCGTCCGTCCCGGTCGACCAGCGCCGCGCCCTGCCAGTCCTCCGGCGCGCCCGGCACGGCCCGCGGCTGCAGGTCCCCGGCATGGCGCAGGCCCGTCACCCGCGTGGCCAGGATGCCGCAGGCCCGTTCCACCTCGCGCGACAGCACCACGATCTTGCTGCCCGGCTGCAGCGGGGTCGGGCCTTCGCCGCAGAACAGGCCGAAGTCGATCACGCCAAGCAGGTTGCCGCGCGCGTTGATCAGCCCGGCGTACCAGGGCTGCGTGAGCGGCACCGGGCTGGCGGCCTTCCATTCGATGATTTCGCCGGTCTGCGCCAGCGGCAGCAGCCAGTTGCGCGCGCCGACCTGCACGCCGAGGTAGCTGTCCACGGCCGGCAGGCTGCGCGCCTCGCGCAAGCGCCGGGCAAGCATGGCCTGGTAGTCCTGCAGGCGCACCTGGCGGGCGCGAAGGTCCTGGCGGGCGATGGTGGTGGACATGGTTGCCTCCGGCGTAGCGTGGCGTGGCTTGGCTTGGCGATGCGCTCAGTGCGCGAGCGCGGCGATCTTCGTCAGCAGTTCGCTGCTGTCGACCGGCTTGACGATGTAGTCCGAGGCGCCCTGGCGCATGCCCCAGATGCGGTCGGTGTCCAGGCCCTTGCTGGTGCACATGATGACGGGGATGTCCTTGAAGCGGTCGTCGCGCTTGATGGCGCGCGTGGCCTGGTAGCCGTTCTGGCCCGGCATCACCACGTCCATCAGGATCAGGTCGAAACGCTCGGCCTCGAGCCGGGCGAACGCCTGTTCGCTGTCTGCCGCCACGGCAACCTTGAAGCCCTTCTTGCCGAGCATGTCGGACATGAACAGGGCTTCGGTGGGCGAATCGTCGACGATCAGGATCTTGTGGATGGCGGTCATGGTCTTCTTCCTTCGGTTCAGCTTGGCGACGCTCAGGCGGGCAGCGGGCTGTCCTGCACGCTGGCGGGCGGCAGCACGGCATCCACCACGCGCAGCAGGGCGTCGCGGGTAAAAGGCTTGGCGAGATGGTCTTGCGCGCCCACGAGGCGGCCGCGCGAGCGGTCGAACACGCCGTCGCGGGACGACAGCATGATCACGGGAATGGCATGGAAGCGCGGACTCTTCTTGAGCAGCGCGCAGGTCTGGTAGCCGTCCAGGCGGGGCATCAGGATGTCGCAGAAGATCAGGTCGGGACGCATGTCCCCGACCCGTGCGAGCGCCTCGAAGCCGTCGCTGGCAAGCGTGACGTCGCAATCGGCTTGCGACAGGAAGATCTCCGCCGTACGGCGAATGGTGCTGGAATCGTCGATGACGAGCACCTTGCGGCGCGCAGACGCGCACCTGCCGGCACTGTCCGCCGGCTGGCTTTCTTCAGATAGAGCGACCCGCATTGTGTCCCCGCGGCCGGCGACCCTGCCACCGGCATGCATTGGAGAACCCCCGGACGAGAACGGCCTTGTTTGGCGGCCGCTTGTCGCCGGACCCCGATTTCAACTTCCCAAAAATCCAACAAAAGCCGGCGAACCGGCTTGTCTCGCGGTGACGCGTTGGTGCGCGCCTACCTTTCTCGCATGCGGCCTGTTACGACACGCTTATTTGATTTGCAGCAAAAGTGTGACAAAGACGCCGTGTGGCAGTCAATCCGCACTCGCCAGCTAATGGGTCGGAAAGGGTCCGAAAGGGTCGGATGTGTCGCTTTGGCGCGACGCGGGCAGGGAGTGCTTGCGTTCGGGAAAAAACGTGCGAACCGGTCGCTTCGTGTCAGGTTCGCTTATTGCGCCGGCCTGCCGGTCAGATCGCCACCATCTCGAAATCTTCCTTGCGGGCGCCGCATTCCGGGCAGGTCCAGTTCATCGGGACGTCTTCCCACCGCGTGCCAGCCGCAATGCCGTCTTCGGGCGATCCTGTCGCTTCGTCGTAAATCCAGCCGCAAATGAGGCACATCCAGGTCTTGTATTCCATATGACAGGCGGGTGTCGCCTCTCCAGTTAAAATCCAGCGCATGATGGTACCGAAACGTTGCCACCCGCGCCAGCGGGCACAACGCGTCGTTGCCTGATCCGCCGTGTTCGCGCACGTTGCAGGACAAATGCCGCGCAGTTCCCCTGCTTTAACCGCATCTAGGCGCTGCGTGGCAAATCCTGGCCAGCGCGGGCGCCTGCCTCCCTGAAGTCGTACCGAAGCTCAAACCCGAATCGCCATGTCCCGTAACCAGCAGCTCTTCGACCGCGCCCAGCAAACCATTCCCGGCGGCGTGAACTCCCCCGTGCGCGCGTTCCGCTCCGTGGGCGGCACGCCGCGCTTCATCACGCGCGCCGAGGGTGCCTATATGTGGGATGCGGACGGCCAGCGCTATATCGACTACATCGGCTCGTGGGGGCCGATGATCGTCGGCCACGCCCATCCCGAGGTTGTGCGCGCCGTGCAGGAGACCGCCGGGCACAGCTTCTCGTTCGGCGCCCCGACCGAGGCCGAGATCGACATGGCCGAGGAGATCTGCAAGCTGGTGCCGTCGATCGAGCAGGTGCGGCTGGTGTCGTCGGGCACCGAGGCCACCATGAGCGCGCTGCGGCTGGCGCGCGGCTTCACCGGGCGCGACCTGATCATCAAATTCGAAGGCTGCTACCACGGCCACGCCGACAGCCTGCTGGTCAAGGCCGGGTCCGGCCTGCTGACCTTTGCCGACACCACGCAGAACGCGCCCTCCTCCGCCGGCGTGCCCGCCGACGTAACGCGCCATACGATGGTGCTGGCCTACAACGACGTCGCCCAACTGGAAGAGGCATTCCGCACGCACGGCGATGAGATCGCCGCCGTCATCGTCGAGCCGGTGGCCGGCAACATGAACCTCGTGCGCGCGTCGGATGCCTTCCTGCAGGCCATGCGCGCCCTGTGCACGCGGCACGGCGCCGTGCTGATCTTCGACGAGGTGATGACCGGCTTCCGCGTGGCGCTGGGCGGCGCGCAGGCGCACTACGGCATCAAGCCCGACATGACCTGCCTCGGCAAGGTGATCGGCGGCGGCATGCCGGCGGCGGCCTTCGGCGGCCGGCGCGACATCATGGCGAAGCTCGCCCCGCTGGGCGGCGTGTACCAGGCCGGCACGCTGTCGGGCAACCCGCTGGCCGTGGCGGCCGGCATGTCGACGCTCAAGCTGATCCAGGCGCCGGGCTTCCATGACCGCCTCGCCGCGCAGACCCGCAAGCTGGCCGACGGCCTGGCCGACGCCGCCCGCGCCGCCGGCGTGCCGTTCTGCGCCGATTCGGTCGGCGGCATGTTCGGCCTGTACTTCCGCGAGTCGGTGCCGGCCAGCTTTGCCGAGGTGACGCAGAGCGATACCGCGCGCTTCAACCGCTTCTTCCACGCCATGCTGGACGCCGGCGTCTACCTGGCGCCGTCGGCGTTCGAGGCCGGCTTCGTCTCGTCGCAGCATGACGACGCGATCCTCGACGCCACGTTCGAAGCCGCCCGCAAGGCCTTCGCGGCGCTGTAATCCTGCCGCGCTGCCGCCGTCGCCACCCCGGCACGGCGGCTGCCTTGCGCTACACTTGAATTCCTTCCACCGAGGAGTTCGCGATGCGCGCATCCCCGACCTTGCGGCGAGACACCGGGCTCTCCGTGCTGCGCTGGCTCGTGCTGGCCATGCTGGCCAGCCTCCTGTCCGCCTGCGGCTACAACGACTTCCAGGCCAAGGACGAAGCCGTCAAGGCCGCCTGGGGCGAGGTGATCAACCAGTACCAGCGCCGCGCCGACCTGATTCCCAACCTCGTCAACACGGTCAAGGGCTACGCCTCGCACGAGCGCGAGACGCTCGAGGCCGTGACCAGGGCCCGTGCAGCGGCCACCAGCATCCAGGTCACCCCCGAGACACTCAACGACCCCGAGGCGTTCAAGCGCTTCCAGGACGCGCAGGGCCAGCTGACCAGCGCCCTCTCCCGGCTGCTGGCGGTGTCGGAAAACTATCCGAACCTGAAGGCCGACGCCTCGTTCCGCGATCTCCAGTCACAGCTCGAAGGCACCGAGAACCGCATCACCGTGGCGCGGCAGCGCTACATCGCCGCGGTGCAGCAGTACAACGTGCTGGCGCGCAGCTTCCCGACCAACATCACGGCGATGATCTTCAAGTACCCGGTCAAGCCGTCGTTCACCGTGGAAAACGAGAAAGCCATCTCGGCCCCGCCCACGGTGAAGTTCTGACCGCCCGAGGGCGCACGCCATGAACGCCGCCCGCGCCATTCTCCGGCTGGCCTGGGCCACGCTGCTGCCCGTGCTGGCGTTGCTGGCGGTGCTGGCCGGCCCGGCCCGCGCCGCCGACGACGGCTTCGTCGCCGTACCGCCGCTGACCCAGCGCGTCACCGACCTCACCGGCACCCTCACCGCGCAGCAGCGCACCGCGCTGGAAAACGTGCTGGCAGCGTACGAGACGCAGCGCGGCAGCCAGATCTTCGTGCTGATGCTGCCGACCACCGCGCCCGAGACCATCGACGCCTACAGCATCCGCGTGGCCGACGCCTGGAAGGCGGGCCGCCAGGGCATCGACGACGGCGTGATCGTCCTCATCGCCAAGGACAACCCCGGCGACCTGCGCAAGATGCGGCTGGAAGTCGGGCGCGGCGTGCAGGGGGAACTGACCGACGCGATGTCCAAGCGCATCCTGCAGGACGTAATGGCGCCGCACTTCCGGCAGGGCGACTTCTACGGCGGGCTGGCCGCCGGCGTCTCGGCCATCCAGGCCACCATCGACAAGGAAGGACTGGCCGCACCGGAGGCGAAGCGGAAAGCCGCGCAGTCCGGCTGGAGCGACTTCCTGCCCGTGCTGTTCCCGCTCGCCATCATCGTGTTCTTCTTCCTGTCGGCCATGCTGCGCCCCCGCGGGCCGCAGATCATCACGAGTCGGCGCGGACGTGACGTGATCGCTGGCGGGCTGGGCGGACTGGGAGGCTTCGGCATGGGCAGCGGCTGGGGCCGCGGCGGTGGCGGGGGCGGCGACTTTGGCGGCGGAGGCGGAGGTGGAGGCTTCGGCGGTGGTGGCGGAGGCGGCTTCGACGGCGGCGGCGCCTCCGGGAACTGGTAAGGAGCACCGACGCCATGCCATTCCTTCGCCGCGCCCTGCGCCATTTCGGCACCACCTCGCGCACCGCCAGGCGCTATTTCCCGCCCGAGGCGCAGCATCGGCTCCAGAAAGCCGTGCATGACGGCGAGCAGCACCACCGGGGCGAGATCCGCGTCGTGATCGAATCCAGCCTGCCGGTCGGCCACGCCTGGGCCGGCACCACCCCGCGCGAGCGGGCGCGCCACCTGTTCGGGGCGCTCGAAGTCTGGAATACCGAGGACCACACCGGTGTGCTCCTCTATATCAACCTGGCCGACCACGCCGTCGAACTGCTGGCCGACCGCGGCATCGACGCCCGCGTCGGGCAGGATGCCTGGCGCGAGATCTGCGCCGAGCTGGTGGCCGGGCTGCGGCAGGACCTGTCGGTGACGCCGGTGCTGCACACCATCGCCCGCATCCACGCGCTGCTGGCCACGCACTTCCCGGCCAGCGGACACAACCGCAACGAACTGGACGACCGGCCGATCGTCCTCTGAGCCCGGCAATCAGCCCCGGCGCCGCGCCCCCAGCGCGTACCACAGCGCCGCCAGCAACTGCAGCGTGACGAAGATCCCCCACACCGTCAGGTGGGCCGCCTTCGGATAGCGGCCGTCGACCGCGGGCCAGAAGTCCAGTATGTAGCCCACGCCGACCTGGCAGACGAAGGTCGACAGGAACACCGTCAGCGTCAGCGCCGTGGTGGCGCGGCCGATCAGGTGGTCGGGCACATTGCGGGCGAGCACCGCGTAGGCGAGGATGCCGCTCGACCCGAACACCCCGAACGCCGCCCACAGCACGCCCTGCGCCGGCCCCTGCAGCACGGGCAGCGGCGCCATCAGCAGCCCCTGCACCACCACGAACATCGTCATGCCGATGCCGGCGAAGGCGTAGAGGCTGACGCCCATCCGCTCCAGGTGCCGCGCCGCCCAGCCCGCGCCGACGCAGCCCGCCATCATGGCGAAGCCGATCACCGACACCAGCCGCGCGCCCGCCTCCGGCGCGAGGCCCGGCACGTCGCGCATGAAGGCGCCCACCCACAGCGTCTGCACCGCGAGGAAGATGCCCTGGTTGAGCAGCGTCAGCGGCACCACGCGCCAGAAGAAGCCGCTGCGCAGGATCTGCGCCGTGCCGCGCAACTGCTCGCCGAGGCTCTCCTTGCTGGGCCGGCGCGCCTCCGGTGCGGCGAACCACAGCAACACTGCCATCGCCAGCGTGATGCCGCCCATCGCGAGACTCAGCGTGCGCCAGCCGGCGAGCGACAGCAGCCACGCCAGCGGCGCGCCCACCACCACCGCGCCGAGGCCGCCAATCGCCATCACCACGCCGTTCAGCAGCGGCATGCGCGACAGCGGGAACCACATCGACAGCGCCTGGATCGCCGCGCCGAGGCACACCGATACGCCGATCCCGATCAGCATCCGCCCCACCGCCAGCCCGGCCATGCCCGGCGCGAGGGCGAACACCAGCGAGCCGGCCACCGCCACCAGCAGCAGCACGGCCTCGGTGCGCCGCGGGCCGAAACGGTCGAGCAGCAGCCCGGCCGGCAACTGCGCGGCGGCGAAACCGAGGAAATAGAAGCTCGTCAGCAGGCCGAGGTCGGCCGCGCCGAGGCCCAGCTCGCGGGTCAGGTGCGGGGCGAAGCCGAGGTTCACGCCGCGGTAGATATAGGAGACGAGGAACCCGAGGGAGAAGATGGCCAGGACGCGCCAGCGGGCCGATGCCGGCGGGCGGGCCGCCGCGGCGGTGGATTCCGGGGGGCGGGAGAGGTCTGCGGAAGTCATGGGCGGAATTGTGCGCCAAAACGGGGCGCCAGCATCGAATGACGCACCCGCGCTACGGTCTTCCGCGGCCGTCGCCGGGCGCGTTCGCTGTCCCCTTGTTTCAACCTTGCAACCCTTTGCGCGGGATGTGACCGCGACGGCGGCCATGGCCGTCATCTCATACTTCATGATGACTTCCCGCGCCTTAGGCTGCCTATTGGCGCGCGGCATGGCCCCGGGCACTCCGCCTTTTGAGTGCCAGGCTTTCATCCTTCTCGCCGTGCACAAAACGTCCGCGCCTCACGGAAATTGCAACCCGCTCTTCCCTTGGCGGCCCGGATGTTTCATCGATGTAACCACTTGGCGCATTGCGCGCTGCCGAACACAACTCGACCATTTGCGCGCCCGGTTCGTCACATTTGCCTGCGAATCGGGCGAGTTCCGCTTCGCCAGCGTTCGGCACCCCACAAAGGCCAGTCGTCGCCCCCGTGTCGTCCGTCGCTGGTGGCGAGCAACAATTGGTTACAGAGTATCGCGCCCGCCACACGATCGACCAACAAATCCTTATAAATCAAAGCCTTATACAGGCTGGCACATTCGTCGCGATAAGCCCTGCAAGACATGCGAATGGCAGTTCCTTGACCAGTTGGTCATGAGGACACCGACGCTGCAAAAGACAAGACAAGTGCCGCACCCGCCTGGGAGAGCGGCAAAGGGGAAATCTCAGAGGACAGGCGCGGCCATCCGGCCCGGGCGCCATCCAATCAGCTTTCCAGATTTTCAATGCAGTAAATGCAGGCGTTGACCGGTCCCTGAAGGGCATTTGGACCGGGCAACGGCGCCCTGACCGGCGTGACGCCGCATTGTCGGCCAGCGTCAGGGGCGTGCATGTGTCGGATCGCCAGCCGGCGATGCGGCGAGTGCCCTGGGATCGGTGGAGTCGGGGAGCCGTTCAGGCGCTGGCGTTGGGAAAGGCAGCCGGTTTCGTGCCACTGCCAACCCGCCGCAAGCGCCGGGCCGGCTGATCGATTTGGCCCTGGCCGGCCCCGTCCGGCTTAAACCTGGTGCCCGAACTTCAGCGGGTGCTTGTTTTCCCTTTCAACCAAGACGTGAAGGAGAAGGACATGAACTCCATGATCCAAGGCATCAAGCAATTCGTGCAGGAAGAGGACGGGGCGTCGGGCGTGGAATACGCGCTGCTGCTGGCGATGGTGGCGCTTGTGATCGCCGGGGTGTTCACCGGCGTGTCCGGCTCCATCAAGACAATCTGGACGAATATCCAGACCAATCTCGCAACCGCGTCCAGCTGATTCCTTGCGCGTCGACGGACCGTCTGCGGCTGGCAGCTACGCCATCACGGCGAACAGCAGCCAGCCGCGACATCCACGTTGCGAGCACTACCCAACGAAAAGGCTATACGCCATGCAAGCCCCTCCCGCCGCGTTTCAACTCTGCCTGCTGGCGATGGTTGCCGTCGCGGCGGTCACCGACCTGCGCAGCCACCGCATCCCGAACTGGCTGGTCGCCGCGGGGCTGATCGTGGCGATGATCCTGCAGGTCGCACAGGCCGGCTTGGGAGCAGGTGCCCAGAACTGGATGTACGGCGCGCTGGTTGGCTTCATACCCTTCGTTTTTCTATACGTCGTTGGCGGAATGGGTGCCGGCGACGCGAAGCTGATGGCCGCGGTCGGCGCATTCGCCGGTCCGGACTTCATGCTGCCGACCCTGCTCGCTACGGCCGTAGCCGGCGGAGCGATGGCTCTTGTCTCGATTGTCGCCGGCCATAACGCCAGGAGCGCCATGGCGCGCGTCGGCGCGTTGCTGATGGCGATCCCGTTCGGCATGCGAGCCCTCAAATCCAAGTCAGGCAGCGACGGAGTACCCCAGGTCCGCCTCCCCTACGCCGTGGCCATTGCCATCGGTGTCGGGGCGGCGTTGCTGTATGCCGGGACGTCGTAGCCGGAAATTCGGGCGTCGCCATGACGGCGCCGCCTCGGCAGTACCGCCTGGATCGTGCAGCGCCATGCGGAGCAGGAGCAGTACCCCGAATCCCGATTCCACTCAGTGGAGGACCATCAAATGAGAAACGTTCGCGCACTCGTGATGCTGCTGGTGGCAGCCCTGGCGGGCCTGGCGGCAGTCGTGCTGGCCTCGCGCTGGATGATGGAGCAGAGCGCCGGCAGCACGACCAAGGTCGTGGTGGCGACGACCGACATCAACCTCGGCCAGCGCCTCAGCCCCGAGTTCGTCAAGGTGGTGGACTGGCCGCGCGACAGCCTGCCGCCCGGCGCGTTGACCGACCAGAAGACCGTGGACGGCCGCGTGACGAAGCTCAGCGTCATGCGCGGCGAGCCGATTCTCGAATCCAAGCTCACGCCGATCGGCACCAAGGGCGGCCTGGCCGCCGTGATCGCCGAAGGCAAGCGCGCCATCACGGTCCGCGTGAACGACGTGGTCGGTGTGGCCGGCTTTGCGCTGCCGGGCAGCTTCGTCGACATCATCGTCAACACGCAGAAGGACGCCAAGAACGGCGGCGGCACGCAGAACGAACAATCGATCTCGAAGATCGTGCTGGAAAAGATCCTCGTGCTGGCGGTGGCGCAGGAAGTCAACCGTGACGAGACCAAGCCGAAGGTGGTCAACGCCGTGACGCTCGAAGTGTCGCCCGAGGAAGCCGAGAAGCTCGACCTCGCACGCAGCGTGGGCACGCTGTCGCTGGTGCTGCGCAACCAGATCGATCCGAACCCGGTGGACACCGCGGGCGCCACCAAGCGCAGCCTGCTGAACGAGCCGGTCATCCAGGTAGCCGCCGCGGCACCGTCGGTGGTGGTCAAGACGGTACAGGTCGTGCGGCGCGTGGCCGAACACAAGGCGCCCGGCAACTGCGTGAGCGTGATCAACGGCATGCAGGCGAACCAGGAATGCTTCTGAGCGGGCCCGGACAGTAGAAAGGGAACGCAGCAGCGAGGCAGCAGAGACGCAGGAACAGGCAGCAAGCCAAGACGTAGCAGAAGCAATCAGCAACAAGCACGCAGCAGTAACGCAATCACGCAGCCGTAGACGTCGCCGTGCCAGCCCCAGCAAACCGGGGCACCAAACCGGGGGAATCCAATAATGAAGCCACTACCCTACCAGGCAGGTCACAAGTTCTTGCGCCTCACCACCCTGGCCTCGCTGGCGATGATCAGCGTCTGGCTTGCCAGCGAACAGGCCCAGGCTGCCGATGCCAGCGCCGCCAACGCGCAGCCGGTCCGGCTCGCGACGGGCGGCCCGATCCAGCTCACCATCGGCGCGGCCAACGTGCCTGTCGCCGCGCCGGAAAGCGGCGGCCGGACGCCGAACTGTACTTCCGCGGGAGCAGAGCCCCAGGAAGTCACCCTGCCGGTAGGCAAGTCGCGCATGGTCCAGTTGCCCGAGCCGGTCCGCTCGCGCACGCTGGGCAACCCGGGCGTGGTGCAGGCCATGCTGGTGTCGCCCCAGGTGCTCTACCTGCTCGGCCTCGACGTGGGCAGCACCAACATGATCGTGCAGGGCCGGAGCGGCCGCTGCACCATCATCGACGTGACGGTCGGCGCCGACCCGGGCGGCCTGCAGAGCGCGGTGCACCAGCTACTGCCGGACGCGCGCAACGTGCGCGTGGCCGCTGCCGCCGACAGCCTCGCGCTGAGCGGCAACGTGCCGGACGCCACCACGGCCCAGCAGGTGATGGACATCGCCAATGCCTTCGTCATGCGGCAGACGCGCGGGCCGCTGCAAGCACCCCAGCAACAGCTAGGCGGTGCCCCGGCGCAGGGCGCCGGCGCTTATGCGGGCGGTATGGGCGGCGGCATGATGCCGACTGCGCTGACCGCAGGCGGCAGCAGCACCGGCCTGCCCAACCGCAGCACCCGCATCATCAACATGATGACCGTGGACGCACCGCAGCAGGTGATGCTGGAAGTGAAGGTGGCCGAGGTGTCGAAGACGCTGGTCGACCAGCTCAGCCTCAATGCCGCGTTCATGGGCAAGTTCGGCAGCTTCGGCCTGATCGCCAACTTCCTGACGCAGGGCACAGGCACGATCGGCTCCTTCACGACGATTCCGCCGACCAGCAAGACCTTCACGGCGGTAGGCGTCTCGCCGGAGCATAGCGACGGCATTGTCAAGATCCTGGCGGAACCGAACCTGATGGCCATCAGCGGGCAGGAGGCGTCCTTCCTCGCCGGGGGCAAGGTGTTCATTCCGGTCCCGCAAAGTAGCATAGGCGGCACCACCACCATCACGCTGCAGGAAGAAACGTTCGGCGTGGCGCTTCGCTTCACGCCCACCGTGCTGGCCAACGGCCGTATCAACCTGCGCGTGGCGCCGGAAGTCTCGGAGCTGTCGCCGACCGGGGTTGCGGTCACGGCGCCCAATACCAGCAATTCGGCCATCCTGCCGCTCATCACCACCCGGCGCGCCTCTACCACGCTGCAGGTTATGGACGGCCAGAGCTTCGCCATCGGCGGCCTGATCAAGAACAACGTGACGGGCAGCCTGAGTGCGATCCCCGGCCTCGGTGATGTGCCGGTCCTGGGTGCGCTGATGCGCAGCACCAGCTTCCAGCAGGACCAGACCGAACTGCTGTTCGTGGTGACGCCGCGGCTGGTCAAGCCGCTGCCGGCCAACTATCCGTTGCCGACCGACACCTTCGGCCCGGTGAATCGCGCCGAGGTCTACATGAACGGCAACATGGAGGGGCATCCGAGGACCATGCCGGTCAATGCGCCAGTCAATGCACCGGCTATGACACCGGCTCCGGCACCGACGGCAGTCCCGGCGCCCGTCTCGATGACGACGCCGGCCGCAGTGGCCACCCCTGCCCTTGCCGCGCCTGCTGCACCGGCTGCGCCTGCCACGGCACCAGCGCCGGCCAAGGCTACGCCCGTCGCCCCCGTGGCCGCTCTAAAGCCTGCGGCACCCGTCGTGGCAGACGTGCCGGCACCGGTCGCAGCAGCTGCCCCGGCACCGGTCGCCGCCCCCGTGACCGCACCCAAGCCTGCAGCACCTGTCGCGGCAGAGGCTTCGGTCACAGCAGTTGCTCCGGCACCGACCGCCTCGCAACCCGCACTCCCCGCGGTGAGTGCAGCGCCCACACCGGCCCGGCCGGAAGCAGCCCCCGTCGCACCGCCGCAACCCGAACCGGTGATGTCCGAAGCCGCCAGGACCGCGATGCGCGAGCCGGAGCCGGCCACCATGCCCGCTCCCGCTGAACCGGTCATCGCGGACCGCATGGCGATGCCGGCCGATCGTCCGCCCGGGCCCGCAGCGCAGCCCGAACCGGCCCCGTTTGTACAGCCCTTGCTGCCCGAGCCGACCCTGTCCAGCCAGGCCGCGATGCCCGACCCGGCCGTGCCGAGCGCGGTACCCGAATCGGCGCCCGCCAGCATCAGCCTCGACGCCGTCGCAGCCGCGCCGACGCCGGATGCCGACGCCACCCACTGAGCCCGTGCCCATGGACCGCTACCTGAAGGGGAACACCATGACCATCCAGAACCTGGCCTCGCGCCTGGGCCGGCCCGCCGCGGCAATGCTCGCCGCCGCCGGCGCCGTCCTCCTCGGCGGCTGCATGACCTCGACGCCGAACTACGACCAGCGTTTCGCCGAATCCGTGCGCTCGGTACGCGAGATGCAGACGCTCAACCCGGACGGCCCGATGAACACCAACCCGGTCAGCGGCATCGACGGCCGCGCCGCCACCTACGCACTCGACCGCTACGGCCAGTCGTTCCGTAGTCCGCCGCAGGACAACAACCCCTACGCCGTCGGCGTCAGCAGCGGCGGCTCGAGCGGTTCGCCCTGAACGGGCGGCGGCACGGCGCGGCAGTTTCATCGCATTACTTGGGGGATATCGACATGGCAAAGCTCATCGTGGTCTCGGCGGACGAGACCCGGGCACGGCAACTGGCCGCGCTGGCAGGCCTGGCGCGTACAAGCCGGCAGGTCAGGCTGGTGACCGCAACGCCGGAAGAAGCCCTCGCGGCATCCGGCCTGATCCATCCCGCCGACTTCGTGGTCCTCCAGGCCGACGACTTCGACGCCGGGCTGCTCGAACGCCTGCGCCAGCGCTTCCACGAACCGAACGACATGCCCTGCATCCTGGTGACGCAGTCGCCGTCGTCGGACCTGCTGATGCGCGCCATGCGCGCGGGCATCCGCAGCGTGCTGTGCTGGCCGCTGGACCAGAACGAGTTCTGCGGCGAACTCGAACGCCTCGCCGGCAAGAGCACCGGCTCCGGGCAGAACGAGGCGCTCACGCTCGCATTCGTCTCCTGCAAGGGCGGCAGCGGCACCACCTTCACCGCCGCCAACTTCGGCTACGCCATTGCCGCCACGCGCGGCAAGCGCGTGCTGCTGGTGGACCTGGTGCAGCAGTTCGGCGACGCCGCCTTCCAGGTGACCGACAAGGAGCCGCCTGCCACGCTGGCCGATGTGTGCAACCAGGTGGAGCGGCTCGACCTTGCGCTGCTGGACGCCTGCATCACCCACGCCCACCCGAACTTCGACGTGATCGCCGGCGCTGGCGACCCGATCCAGGCCGGGCAGGTCAAGGGCGTGCACATGAAGCACATCCTGGAGATGGTGCGACCGGTCTACGACGTGCTGATCTTCGACATCGGCCAGGACATCAACCCGTCGTCCATCGTGGTGCTGGACCAGGCCGACATCATCTGCCCGGTGCTGCAGCCCACCCTGCCCTACCTGCGCGCCGGCCGGCTGCTGATCAGCATGCTGCGCTCCCTTGGCTATGCCCCCGACCGCATTCATCTGGTGTTGAGCCAGTACGAGAAGCACTCGGCCGTGACCGTTCGCACGCTGGAAGACGCGCTGGGTGCGGAGGTGCGGCACCTGCTGCCGCAAGACCCGAAGTCCGCGCGCGACGCCAGCAACCAAGGCATCCCGGTACTCCAGATGGCGCCGCACAGCCATATATCGCGCGCGCTGGTCAACATGGTCGACGTGGTCTTCCCCACCCAGGGCGCCAAGAAGGAAGGCCTGATGCAGCGACTGCTTCACCGTGGCGGCGAAAGCGCGCGCGGGCTGCATCTCCAGAAGCAAACCTAGGAAACAAGCCTAGCCCAAGCCCCATGCACTGAACCAGGACCCAGGGTCGGAGAACTGACATGTCATTGCGCGAACAACTCTACGAACGGGCTGGCGAGATTCCTCCGGATCGCGTCGCAGCGCCCGCGGCGCCGATCAGCCCGGCCAATCCGCTCAGCAGCACCTACCAGCAGCTCAAGCTGGAGATCCACGAAGCGATCATCGAGCGCGTCGATCTGGAAAAGCTGCAGCACCTGTCCGCCGAGCAGGTACGCCGCGAGATCGCGATCCAGGTGGAGCGCATCATCGAGGAGCGCAACATCCCGGTGAACGAGGTCGAGCGCAAGCGCCTGGTCTCGGACGTGCGTGACGAGATGCTCGGCTTCGGCCCGCTGGAACCGCTGCTGACCGATCCGTCGGTGTCAGACATCCTGGTCAACACGGCCAAGCAGGTCTACGTGGAACGCCACGGCCGCCTGGAACTGACCGACGTCACCTTCCACAACGACGCCCACCTGATGAAGATCATCGACAAGATGGTCTCGCGCGTGGGCCGGCGCGTGGACGAATCCAGCCCGATGGTCGATGCCCGGCTGCCGGACGGCTCCCGCATCAACGCGATCATTCCGCCCTCGGCGGTGGACGGCCCCCTGCTCTCGATCCGGCGCTTCTCGACCAATCCGCTGATGATCAAGGACCTGATCGAGCTGAAGACCCTGACACCGCCGATGGGGCAGCTTATCGAAGCGCTGGTGAAGGCCAAGATCAACGTGCTGATCTCCGGCGGCACCGGCAGCGGAAAGACCACGCTGCTCAACATCCTGTCCGGCTTCATCCCGCCCAGCGAACGCATCATTACCATCGAGGACGCCGCCGAGCTGCAAATGCGGCAGGAACACGTGCTGCGGCTCGAAACGCGACCGCCCAACATCGAGGGCCGCGGCGAGATCACGCAGCGGTCCCTGGTCAGGAACGCGCTGCGGATGCGACCCGATCGCATCATCCTCGGCGAAGTCCGCGGCGCCGAAGCCATCGACATGCTGCACGCGATGAACACCGGTCACGAAGGCTCGCTCGCCACCATCCACGCCAACACCCCACGCGATGCCCTGACCCGGCTGGAGAACATGATCAGCATGGCCGGCCTGGCGCTGCCGCCGCGCACGATGCGCCAGCAGATCACGTCGGCCATCTCGGTGATCCTGCAGGTCTCGCGCCTGAGCGACGGACGCCGCAAGCTGATGAGCGTGCAGGAGATCACCGGCATGGAGGCGGACGTAGTCAACATGCAGGAAATCTTCACGTTCAAGCGGACGGGCGTCGACCATGACGGCCGCGTGCTGGGGCACTTCTGCGCAACTGGCGTGCGCCCGCACTTCACCGAGCGCCTGCAGGCATTCGGCGTCAACGTACCGGAGCGGCTGTACGACCCGTCGATCCGGTACGACGTATAAGCATGGCCGCGTCCAGGAGGAATCCGTCATGAACGCTACCCTTTTCGGCTTCGCCGTCGCCCTGTTCGTCGCCGTGCTGCTGTTGCTGGTCGGCGGCTACCAATGGTGGATGGCCAAGCACGGCGCGAGCGCCCGCCGCTTTGGCCGCCGGTTGCGTGCCGCCGCCGAAGCGGCATGGAAGACCGACGCGCCGCTGATCGCCAAGTCCCGCACACTCGGCAATACGCGCTGGCTGACCGACCTGCTGCGCAAGCTGCCGATTGTCCACGTGCTGGATCGCTTACTGATGCAGTCCGGCCTCCCCTGGACGGTGTCGGCCTTCCTGTTCTTCACGCTGCTGCCGCCCTTCGCCATCGCGCTCGTGTGCCTCCTGCTCCAGCTTCCGGTGTTCGTCGCGGTGGCTGCCAGCCTTGCATGGCTGCCGTTGCCGTACTGGCATGTCGCGCGGAACCGGCAGCGCCGCCTGCTCCAGATCGAAGCGCAACTGCCCGAAGGGGCCGACCTCATCAGCCGGGCGCTGCGGGCGGGTCACTCGTTCTCCAGCGCGCTCGACATGGCAGGCAACGAATTGCCCGACCCGCTCGGCGCCGAGTTCCGGACCACCTTCGACGAGATCAACTACGGCATGTCGATGCATGACGCGCTCACCAGCCTCGCCGCCCGCGCGCCCCTGGCGGACCTGCGCTACCTGGTGATTGCGGTACTGATCCAGCGTGAATCGGGCGGCAACCTGGCCGAGATCCTGAACAACGTTGCCCGCATCATCCGCGAGCGGCTGAAGCTGCGGGGCCAGGTGCGAGTGCTGTCGGCCGAGGGCCGGTTGTCGGGCTGGGTGCTGTCGCTGCTGCCGTTCGGGCTGGCGGGAATGATGTACGTCCTGAACCCTGGCTTCCTCGACCCGCTGGCCAAGGATCAGATCGGCATCTGGCTCGTCGGCGTCTCGCTCTCGATGCTGGTGCTCGGCATCCTGTGGATCCGGTCCATCGTGCGGATCCACATCTAGCGGCCGGCACCGCTGCAACATACGAACCACGAACGCACGCGTGCAGCATGCATGGCGGTAAGACGAACGAGATGGAGGATGGGCCTGGCCCAGTGCAATCATGCAAACCGCGCAAATCGTCATCCTGGCCCTCACGTTCATCCTCGCGTTCGGCGTGACACTCGCAGCCCTCTGGCTGATGCAGCCGGACAAGATGCGACGGCGCATCGTGCAGATCACGCAGCCCATGGCGCCGACCGAAGCAGAGCGGGTACAAGCGCAACAGGACTGGATGGAGACGCTGGAGAAGCTGTCCAAGCCACTGGCCAGGCTGTCGCTGCCGGGCGAAGGCTGGGACTCCTCCGTCATCCGCACCCGGTTCATGAATGCCGGTTGGCGCAACCCCGCCGCGGTGGCGATCTACTTCGGCGCCAAGACATTCCTGGTCATCGCCTTCCCGATACTCGTCTTCTCGCTGGTGCCGGCAGCCTGGACTGAGGACCAGCCGCGCCTGTTGCCCCTGGCCATGCTCGTCGCTGCCGCGATCGGCTTCTACCTGCCTGACCTGGTCCTGCGGCGCAAGGCCAACCAGCGCAAACTGCAAATCTTCGAGAACTTTCCGGATTCGCTGGACCTGATCATGGTGTGCGTGGAGGCGGGCCTGGCCTTCGACGCCGCGCTGGTGAAGGTCGTGGAAGAAATGCGCCGCGAGCGCAGCGCGCTGGCGGAGGAGCTGGAGCTTCTGCTGCTGGAACTGCGCGCCGGCCTCTCGCGCGAGAAGGCACTGCGCAATCTCGCGCTGCGCACGGGCGTGGAAGACGTCGACATGCTGGTCAGCATGCTGGTGCAGTCGGACCGATTCGGCACCAGCGTGGCGGACTCCCTGCGCGTGCATTCCGAGACGCTGCGCGTCAAGCGGCGCCAGCGGGCAGAAGAGATGTCCGCGAAGATCTCGGTGAAGCTGCTCTTTCCCCTGATCTTCTTCATCCTGCCGTCGCTGTTCGTGGTGCTGCTCGGCTCGCCCGCGATCCAGTTCTACCGGATCCTGATGCCAGCGTTGGCAGGCGCCCCGAGCTGAGGGGGAGCCGGCACAAACCAGACAGACACACAGGGATGGGAACGGGTCAAGGAGAACCTGCCATGCAAAACGGAACACGCATCCATCGGCGAGAGCGTCCCGCGCCGGGACGCCGCCGCGAACAAGGCGCCAGCGCGGTCGAATTCTCGCTGGTGGCGTCCATCTTTTTTCTGCTGCTGTTCTCCGTCGTCGATTTCAGCATGATGATGTTCGCCAACCTCACCATGCAGAACGCGGTGCGCGAGGGCGCCCGCTACGCGGTGACCGGCCAGACCAACCTCGATCCGAATGCCGCCAGCCCCCAACGCTACGAGGCCGTGCTGTGGGCCATCCAGAACTCGTCGCTCGGCATCTACGGCATGTCGAACGCGACGGTCACCACCTGGGTGAACGGGGTGGCCCAGCCGTCCGGCAGCGCCAACATGTTCGGCTCGCCCGGTGACCTGGTGGTAATCGAGGTCGACTGCTCCTGGCCGCTGTTCACGCCGCTGGTAGCAGCTTTCTTCAGGACCGCGAACGCGAATACGAGCGGCCGCTACAACTTCAGTGTCGCCGCCACGATGCGCAACGAGGCTTTCCAATGAAATCCCATCGTGCCCTGCCCCGCAGGAAGGCCGCCAGCGGTATCGCGGCCATCGAAATGGGCTTCCTGCTGCCGATCCTGGTTTTCCTGACCCTGCCCGTCATCGACTTCGGTCGGGCGATCCAGGCCAACCAGATCCTCGTCAACCTGACTCGGGAGGGTGCCAACCTGGCGTCGCGGGACTCCAACGACACGCCGCAGGTGATCATGAACACCCTGTCGGCCACCACACCGCCGCTGAAGATGCCGCAGCGGGGCATGATCTACATCACCAAGATCATGGGCTATTGCGCGGTGAGCGGCCCGAACTGCGCTGCCACGAACGTCGTGCTGGAGCAGTATGAATGGCTGTCCGGGTGGCAGCAGGCCAGCGGCGCCGTTCCCGCGAGCAAGATCTGGAACTGCGGCGGCAGCGGCTCCAGCTGGGCCGGCGATGGCAGTTGCGGCGGAATCCCGAGCGGAGGCAACGCTCCTCCCGTCAGCTTCATGGCCGGCAGCCTCCACGATGGCGACGTCGCCTACGTCGTCGAGGCCTACTACAACTTCGACATGCTTTTCAGCGGACTGTCCCTGGGCGGGATGACGATGCCTGGCATCGGCCCGAACTTGTATTCGATCACAGTGTTCTGAGCCATCGCCGAGGAGAACGAGCCATGAAGCGCGTGCAACCGACCAGGCAGAAGGGGCAGATCACGATCATCGTCGGCATCCTGATGTTCGCATTGCTCGGCATGATCGGGCTGGCGATCGACGGTGGCCTGTCCTATGTCGTCAAGGCCAAGCTGAACTCCGCCGTGGACTCCGCGGCCGTGGCCGCAGCGCGGGCAGTGACCAACGGTGCGACCCAGGGGGACCAGATCGCATCCGCACAGGCGGCCGCGACGGCCTTCTTCAATGCCAACTTCCCGACCGGGTATCTGATGTCGACCCCGTCGCTGAGCCCCATTTCCGTCAACTTCGATACGCCAAAGGCAGGAGCGATCACCATCGGCGTGTCCGCCAGCGCGGACAAGCCGCTGAACTTCATGAAAGTGCTCGGCTACAACGACGTTGTGGTCGCCTCGACCTCGCAGACCATCCGCCGCGACCTCGACCTCATCTTCGTGATCGATTCGTCGGGCTCAATGGGTCCGGTATGGAGCACGGTGAAATCCAACGCCAACTCCTTCCTCGACCAGTTCAGCCCGTCGTCGGACCGCGTCGGCCTGGTGCATTTCTCGTCGGGCGCGGTGTCGGATATCGCGATCAACACGTCGCAGCGCGGCTTTAACCGGCCGACGATGGAATCCACGATCAGCGGCCTCGGCAACGGCGGCAATACCAACTACGCCGAAGGACTGTACCAGGCCCGCAAGCAACTCGACAGCATCACCACGGCCAACCAGTCGAGCCTGCGGGTAGTGGTGTTCTTCTCGGATGGGGAGCCCAATACCCTCGCCGCCAACTACCAGATGGGGACTACGACCACCACCGTGACGGCGACGCGTACCACCACTTGTACCGGTGGCGGGGGCGGTGGCGGCGGGGGCTCTGGCAGCACTGGTGGAGCTGGTGGCACCAGCGGTAATGGCAACGGCAATGGCAATGGCAATGGCGGGAACGGGAACGGCAACACGGGCGGCAACGGCGGCGGCAGCACCCAGACCTGCACCACGTCGCCCACCACCACCACGACCTCGACGTCCGTCACGCCGAATGGCACGTCGTGCGCCGGCGGCGCCATGGAAGGTTCGCCGACCAGCACGCCCAACGGGCTGTACTACCCCAACCGGCAGGACACGCCGATGACCGGGTCCTGCAACATCACCGCGAACACGTCCGTGACCGGAGGCCTCGGCAACGGGACGCAAGCCGGGACGTTCACGAGAACCACGACGACGACGGGCTATGGCCCCGTCGCCATGACCGCCACCTATGACGTCCGCACGGAAAGCGATCCGAACTTGATGTTCCAGGTCATCGGCAGCGAGGCCAACACGCACTCCGGCATGCCCGTGACCGCCGCCTTCTGGAACACGCCCAGCCTGTTCAACGCCGCCACCAACGTACCCATGGAGATGGCCTCGTACCTGCGCAGCAAGGGCGTCTACATCTTCACCCTCGGCCTCGACGGCAATGGCGGGTTCAACCCGGACCTGCTGAAGAACATGGCCAACACGCCGGACGCGCCCCAATACAACGCCAACCAGACCTCGGGCATGTACTGCTACGCCAAGACCATCAACGATCTCAAGCCCTGTTTCACGCAGCTCGCCTCGGCGATCCTCCGTATCTCCAAGTAAGTGTGCGCCGCCGCCGGCCAGCCCGGCGGCCCCACCGACGCACGCCCGCAGTTCCCCTTTTTGGCCCGGCCTTGACCGGGCCGCTTCTTTTCTGAAGAATCGTTCCGGGCCATGCACGCCAGCGCGCCGCCACGGCGGCCCCCGCTTCAGCCGCAGCAGCAGCCGGGAGACCCCATGAAGATCCGCGTCCTGAGCGACCTCCACCTGGAGCATCACACGCCGTTCTCGGTGCCGGACTGCGCCGCCGACCTGGTCGTGCTGGCCGGCGACATCGCCAACGGGCGCGATGGCATCGACTGGGCGGCCCGCCACTTCGACGCGCCGGTGGTCTACGTCCCCGGCAATCACGAGTACTACGAGAACTCCTTCGAGGTCGTGGATGACGTGATGCGCGCCGCCGCCGCCGAATTTCCCAACGTCCACCTGCTCAACGGCGCGGTGATGACCTTCGGCGATGCACCGGGATCGCGCGTGCGCGTCATCGGCACCACCTGGTGGACCGACTACGCGCTCTTCGGCACCGACCGGCGAGAAGCGTCGATGGACGCCTGCTCCCACGTCATGATGGACCACCGCCTGATCGAGATCACCGCCGCCGACGGCCACCTGCGCCATTTCAGCCCGGCAGACGCCCTGTGCCGCCACGTGGCCGCCACCGACTGGCTCGCCGCGCGCCTGGCCGAGCCGTTCGACGGCAAGACCGTGGTCGTGACCCACCATGGCCCCGACCTGGGCAGCCTGGACCCGCGCTATTCCCACGACCTCGTGTCGGCGGGCTTCCTGTCGCGCCGGCCCGACCTCGTGGCGCAGGCGGATTTATGGATCCACGGTCACACGCATACCAGCTTCAACTACTGCATCGACGCGTCCCGTGTGGTCTGCAATCCACGCGGCTACGTCAGCCTGCGCACCGGGCAGCTCGAGAACGAGCGGTTCGACTGGTGCTGCGTGGTGGAAGTCTGAGCGATTCTTTGCCTAATCTTTTAGCGAATCATTCCGCATACCGTCGCACACCTTTGCACGCCGGCGGGCACGATCAGGTAATGAATCAAGCACTTTCAGGTCGTATAATCCACTTCCACATTGTGCAAAGGACCCTCATCAGACGGAAAAACTAGTCTGCCCCCGCCCAAACAAGGCAAAATTGCGGTCTCACCACCGGTCTGCGATCCAGCGCCGGCGGCGCACTCTCTACCCCTCAGCCCCGAGATAAGTATGAGCACCCCTAAGATCATCTACACCCTGACCGACGAAGCGCCGCTGCTGGCCACCAGCGCCTTTCTGCCGATCATCCGCACCTTCACCGCTCCGGCGGGCGTGGACGTCGTCACCAGCGACATCTCGGTCGCGGCCCGTATCCTCGGCGAATTCTCCGAATTCCTGACCGAAGAACAGCGCGTGCCGGACAACCTCGCCGAACTCGGCCGCCTGACCCAGCTCCCGGACACCAACATCATCAAGCTGCCGAACATCAGCGCCTCGGTGTTCCAGCTCTTCAGCGCGATCAAGGAACTGCAGGCGAAGGGCTACAAGGTGCCCGACTATCCGGAAGAGCCGAAGAACGACGAAGAGAAGGCCATCCGCCAGCGCTACTCCAAGGTGCTGGGCAGCGCCGTGAACCCGGTCCTGCGCGAAGGCAACTCCGACCGCCGCGCCCCGGCCGCCGTCAAGAACTTCGCCCGCAAGCACCCGCACAGCATGGGCGAGTGGAGCATGGCCTCGCGCACGCACGTCGCCCACATGAAGCACGGCGACTTCTACCACGGCGAAAAGTCCCTGACCCTGGACCGCGCGCGTGACGTCAAGATGGAACTGGTCACCAAGTCGGGCAAGTCCATCGTGCTCAAGCCGAAGGTGTCGCTGCTCGACGGCGAGATCATCGACAGCATGTTCATGAGCAAGAAGGCCCTGCTGGCCTTCTACGAAGAACAGATGGAAGACGCGCGCAAGACCGGCGTCATGTTCTCGCTGCACGTGAAGGCGACCATGATGAAGGTCTCGCACCCCATCGTGTTCGGCCACGCCGTGCGCGTGTTCTACAAGGAAGCCTTCGCCAAGCACGGCGCGCTGTTCGACGAACTGGGCGTGAACGTGAACAACGGCATGGTCGACCTGTACGAGAAGCTGAAGACGCTGCCGGAATCGAAGCGCGAGGAAGTCATCCGCGACCTGCACGCCTGCCACGAGCACCGTCCGGAACTGGCGATGGTCGACTCGGCCAAGGGCATCTCGAACCTGCACGCGCCGAACGACGTGATCGTCGACGCCTCGATGCCCGCCATGATCCGCATCGGCGGCAAGATGTACGGCGCCGACGGCCGCACCAAGGACACCAAGGCGGTGATCCCGGAATCGACCTTCGCCCGCATCTATCAGGAAATCATCAACTTCTGCAAGACCAACGGCAACTTCGACCCGCGCACGATGGGCACGGTGCCGAACGTCGGCCTGATGGCGCAGAAGGCCGAGGAATACGGCTCGCACGACAAGACCTTCGAGATCCCAGAAGCCGGCCAGGCCAACATCGTCGACCTGGCGACCGGCGAAGTCCTGCTGACGCAGGACGTGGAGGAAGGCGACATCTGGCGCATGTGCCAAGTCAAGGACGCGCCGATCCGCGACTGGGTCAAGCTGGCCGTCACGCGCGCCCGCAACTCGGGCATGCCCGTCGTGTTCTGGCTCGACGCCTACCGTCCGCACGAAGCCGAGCTGATCAAGAAGGTCGAGACCTACCTGAAGGACCACGACACCACCGGCCTCGACATCCAGATCATGTCGCAGGTGCGCGCCATGCGCTACTCGCTGGAACGCGTGATCCGCGGCCTCGACACCATCTCGGCCACCGGCAACATCCTGCGCGACTACCTGACCGACCTGTTCCCGATCATGGAACTGGGCACCTCGGCCAAGATGCTGTCGATCGTCCCGCTGATGGCCGGCGGCGGCATGTACGAGACCGGCGCGGGCGGCTCGGCGCCGAAGCATGTCAAGCAGCTGGTGGAAGAAAACCACCTGCGCTGGGACTCGCTCGGTGAATTCCTGGCGCTGGCCGTGTCGCTGGAAGAACTCGGCATCAAGACCGGCAACAACAAGGCCAAGCTGATCGCCAAGACGCTCGACGCCGCCACCGGCAAGCTGCTCGACAACAACAAGAGCCCGTCGCCCAAGACCGGCCAGCTCGACAACCGCGGCAGCCAGTTCTACCTGGCCATGTACTGGGCCCAGGAACTGGCCGCGCAGACGGAAGACGCCGAACTCGCCAAGGCCTTCGCGCCGCTGGCGAAGACGCTGACCGAGAACGAGCAGAAGATCGTGGGCGAACTCGGCGCGGTGCAGGGCCAGCCGGCCGACATCGGCGGCTACTACATGCCGGACGCGGAGAAGCTGTCCAGCGTCATGCGTCCGAGCCAGACGTTGAATGCGGCGTTGGCTTCGGTGAAGGTTTGAGAGGTTGAGCCACACCACTCACGGTGATTGAACTGCCGCGCGCTCCCCTCTCCCGCCTGCGGGAGAGGGAAGCAAACAAAAACCCCCGCAGACGCGAGTCCGCGGGGGTTTTTGTTTGGCAGGCCCGTCGGCCGGCGGTCCGGCCGACGGCCAGGCAATCACTCGCCCAGGTAAGCCGCCCTCACCTTCGGATCGTCCAGCATCTGCTTGGCTTCCCCGCTCATGGTGATCAGCCCCGACTCCATCACGTAGCCGCGATGCGCCGCCTGCAGCGCCAGCCGCGCGTTCTGCTCGACCAGCAGCACCGTCACGCCCTGCGCCGAGATGTCGCGCACGACCTCGAAGATCTTCTCGACCATGATCGGCGAGAGACCCATCGACGGTTCGTCGAGCAACAGCAGCTTGGGCTGGCTCATCAGCGCACGCGCCATCGCCAGCATCTGCTGCTCGCCACCGGACATCGTGCCAGCCAGCTGGTTGGCACGTTCCTTCAGGCGCGGGAACGTCTCGAACATGCGATCGACGTCGGCCTTGATGCCAGCCTCGTCGTTG
>Ga0160472_100493_pt1 | contig 26490 bp, 23 predicted proteins | sample HID1973M_E11MG_FD_108267 | JGI IMG/M metagenome (GOLD analysis project Ga0160472, IMG submission 108267) | Enriched mosquito-associated microbial communities from UW Madison campus, WI, USA - HID1973M_E11 MG | ecosystem: Host-associated > Arthropoda: Insects > Digestive system > Unclassified ... | reverse complement strand
CAGTGGTTTTGTGGCGTACCCGGATTCTGCGAACACCGCAGATCCCCTGTAGGAGCCGGCTTGCCAGCGATAGCGGTAGATCAGCCAGCAGAGAGGTTGAAGCTGCTGCCGTCATCGCGAGCAAGCCCACTCCTACAGTGGTTTTGTGGCGTACCCGGATTCTGCGAATACCGCAGATCCCCTGTAGGAGCTGGCTTGCCAGCGATAGCGGTAGACCAGACAGCAGAGAGGTTGAAGCTGCTGCCGTCATCGCGAGCAGGCTCACTCCTACAGTGGTTTTGTGGCGTACCCGGATTCTGCGAACACCGCAGATCCCCTGTAGGAGCTGGCTTGCCAGCGATAGCGGTAGACCAGCCAGCAGAGAGGTTGAAGCTGCTGCCGCCATCGCGAGCAGGCTCACTCCTACAGTGGTGTTGTGGCGTACCCGGATTCTGCGAACACCGCAGATCCCCTGTAGGAGCTGGCTTGCCAGCGATAGCGGTAGACCAGCCAGCAGAGAGGTTGAAGCCGCTGCCGTCATCGCGAGCAAGCTCGCTCCCACAGTTTTTTTGCAGTGATTGGCAATACGGCGTTCCTGTGGGTAGTTGTTCGAAGTTGTAACAGCGCCGAGTGCTTACACCCGCGACTCTAAAAATAAATCAATAAAACCAAAGACATATCACCTTTATAAGTCTGTTACAGCTTATTCCACCCCCAATTGCCGCCTTACTGAACACTCGTTTAGTATGGCCTCAAGTCGCCGCACCTCATACCAATCACAATAATTCGAGGATTCCCATGACCACTCAATCGTCGCTGCTCAGCCAGGTTGAAGCAGGCGTTGCCTGGATCACCCTCAATCGCACCGCCCAACGCAACGCGCTGGACATTCCGACCCTGAAAAACCTGCACGCCTTGCTCGACGGTTTCAACGCCGACCCGGCCGTGCGGGTGGTGGTGTTGACCGGCTGCGGCCGCAGCTTCTGTGCCGGCGCCGACCTCGATGAATGGGCCGATGCCGAAGCCCGCGGTGCCCTGGAAACCTACGGCTGGACCGAAACCGCCCACGCCCTGATGACCCGCCTGCACAGCCTGGAAAAACCCACCATCGCCGCCATCAACGGCACCGCCGTCGGCGCCGGCATGGACCTGACCCTGTGCTGCGACCTGCGCATCGCCGGGCAGTCGGCGCGCTTCAAGGCCGGCTACACCAGCATGGCTTACTCGCCGGACGCCGGCGCCAGCTGGCACCTGCCGCGGCTGATCGGCAGCGAACAGGCCAAGCGCCTGCTGTTCCTCGACGAATTGTGGGGTGCCGACCGCGCCCTGGCGGCCGGTCTGGTGGGCGAAGTCTGCGCCGACGAACAACTGCTGACCGTCGCCAACGAACTGGCCACGCGCCTGGCCGCCGGCCCGACCTTTGCCTTCGCCCAGACCAAAAAGCTCATGCGTGAAGGCGCCGAACGCAGCCTGGCCGAGCAGCTGCAGGCGGAACTGGCCGCGGGCCTGTTGTGCGGACGCAGCGAAGACGGCAACGAAGCCCTGCGCGCCGCCATGGAAAAACGCCCGGCACGTTTCATCGGCCGCTAAGCGTCGGCCTCGCGCCCCTCTGAAATCGGCCTTGCGCACCCTTTGTATCGATCTTGCGCACACGTTGTATCGGCCTCGCACGCCCTATGTATTGGCCTCACGCAACCTTTGTAGGAGCTGGCTTGCCAGCGAAGCTTTTTAGCATCTCCCCATTACGCCGTTAACGAACAACAGGTAGCGCCATGAATTTCCAACTGACCCAAGAACAAGAAATGTTGGTGGACTCGGTACGCAGCTTCGTCGAGAAAGAACTGCTGCCTTATGAAACCGAAGTCGACCGCGCCGACGAGGTCTCCCCGGAACTGGCCGCGCAGATTCGCGGCAAGGCGATTGCCGCCGGTTTCTACGCCTTCAACATGCCCGAGGAAGTGGGCGGTGGCGGTCTCGATTACCTGTCCCAGGCGTTGATCGAGCGTGAGCTGTCCAAGGTCTCCTGGGCCCTGCACGTGTTCGTCGCGCGGCCGTCGAAAATCCTCATGGCCTGCAAGGGCGAGCAGATCAACGACTACCTGCTGCCGTGCATCCAGGGCGAAAAAATCGACTGCTTCGCCCTGACCGAACCGGGTGCCGGTTCCGATGCCAATGCCATCAAGACCCGCGCCGTGCGTGAAGGCGACGACTTCGTGCTCAACGGCAGCAAGCACTTCATCAGCCACGCCGGCCATGCCGATTTCGCCATCGTCTTCGCGGTGACCGACACCTACGAACACAACGGCAAGAAACGCAACGCCGTGACCTCGTTCCTGGTCGACCGCAACACCCCGGGCATGACCATCCGCCGTGGCCCCAAGTGCGTGAGCAACCGTGGCTACCACACCTTCGAAATGTTTTTCGACGACTGCCGTGTACCCGCTAGCAAGGTGCTGGGCGAAGTCGGCAAGGGCTGGGACGTGGCCAACGCCTGGCTCACTGCCGGGCGCGTGATGGTCGCGGCCAACTGCGTCGGTCAGGCCCAGCGCGCGCTGGACGTGTCCTTGCAATGGGCGGCGGACCGCAAGCAATTCGGCCAGCCGATCGGCACTTACCAGGGCGTGTCATTCAAGCTGGCCGACATGGCCACGCAAATCCGCGCCGCCGAACTGCTGACCCTGCATACCGCCTGGAAAATGGAACAGGGCACCATGACCGACGGCGAGGCCGGCATGGCCAAGCTGTTCGCCAGTGAAGTGCTCGGCCGTACCGCCGATGAAGCGGTGCAGATCTTCGGCGGCATGGGCCTGATGGACGAAGGTCCGGTGGAGCGCATCTGGCGCAACGCGCGGATCGAACGGATCTGGGAAGGCACTTCGGAAATCCAGCGCCATATCATTTCCCGCGAGCTGCTGCGGCCGCTGCTGCGCTGATGGTCCCGGAGAACTCCCATGTCCCAATCCATTCGTGACAACCTGCAACGCATGCTCGCCCCGCAACACGTGGCGTTCGTCGGTGGCCGCAGCATGGCCCGCGCCCTCAAGCGCTGTGCCGAAGGCGGTTACCAGGGGCAAATGTGGCTGGTCAACCCGCAGCACGACCACCTCGAAGGGGTGCCGTGCGTGCGCAGTGTCGCCGAATTGCCGTGCGGCCCGGACGCAGTCTTCATCGCCACCAACCGTGAACTGACCCTGACCTGCGTCGCCGAACTGGCCGCCATCGGCGCCGGCGGCGCGATCTGCTACGCCTCCGGATTCGCCGAGACCGGCGCCGAAGGCCAGGCCCTGCAACAGCAACTGCTCAAGGCCGCGGGCAACATGGCCTTGCTCGGCCCCAACTGTTACGGCCTGCTCGACTACCTGCACAGCTCCGCGCTGTGGCCGGTGGCCCATGGCGGCAAGGCGGTAGAGAAGGGCGTGGCGGTGCTGACCCAGAGCGGCAACTTCGCCTACAACCTGTCCATGAGCGACCGCTCGCTACCGGTCGCCTATATGGCCTCGGTGGGCAATCAGGCGCAACTGGGCGTGGCCGAACTGATGGACGTGCTGCTCGACGAGCCGCGTGTCACCGCCATCGGCCTGCACCTGGAAGGTTTGAAGAACGTCCCGGGTTTCGCCCGCGCCGCGCACAAGGCGCTGGAGAAGGGCATCCCGATCATTGCCCTGAAAACCGGCGTGTCGCAGATCGGTGCCGAACTGGCCCTGAGTCACACCAGTTCGCTGTCCGGTTCCGATGCCCTGTACGACGCGCTGTTTGATCGTCTCGGGGTGATTCGCGTCAGCGGGCCGGTGAGTTTTGTCGAAACCCTCAAGGCCGCCGCCTGCGGCAACTTGCCGGCGGGCAACAGCCTGATCGCCCTGGCCTGCTCCGGTGGCGATGCCGGGTTGATTGCCGACTACGCCGAACGCAACGACCTGGCCCTGCCGAAACTCGATCAGGGACAAGTCGGCGAACTCGCGCAGGTGCTGCCGAGCTACGCCAACCTGGTCAATCCGCTGGACTTCACCACCGCCATCTGGGGCGACGGCGACGCCTTGAACCGCATGCTCGACAGTGCCCTGCGCACCGAGGCCGACGCGGCGATGCTGGTGCTCGACTACCCGTCGGAGTTCACCGGCGAGCGCAAGGAATGCGACCTGCTGCTGGAGCTGTACTGCGCGGCGCTGCAACGTCACGGCAAGACCGGTTTTGTCACTTCGGCTTTCCCCGAATTGCTGCCGGCCCACGCCCGTGAGCGTCTGCACGCCCAAGGTGTTGCGGCACTGCAAGGCGTGGAAGATGGTCTGGCCGCCTGGGGCCGCATCGCCGGTTATCAGCGCAATCGTCAGGCCCTGTTGGCCCTGGGGGAATCCGCACGGGTCCCGCTGTGCCCGCAAGCGCTGGAAGGCGAGGGCCGCTTGCTCAACGAATGGGATTCCAAGCAGGCGCTGAAAGCCTTCGGCCTGCCGACGCCCGATGGCGTATTGAGCACCCCGGACAAGGCCCTGAAGGATGCCCAAGCATTGGGCTTTCCGCTGGTACTCAAAGCCGTCAGCACCCAACTGCCGCACAAGACCGAAGCCGGCGCCGTGGCGCTGAACCTCAAGGACGGCGCGGCACTGAGCGCCGCCCTGGAAAAAATGCGTACCAGCATTGCCGCTTACGCCCCGGGCGTCGCCTTTGATCAAGTGCTGCTCGAGCCGATGGCCAAACCGCCCCTGGCCGAGCTGATCGTCGGCATCAAGCGCGAGAACGATTTCGGCCTCGCCCTGGTGATCGGTGCCGGCGGCATTCTGGTGGAGCTGCTCAAGGACAGTCGCAGCCTGTTGCTGCCGACCACCGACGGGGCGATCCGCAATGCCGTGCTCGGCCTGCGCAGCGCGCCCTTGCTGCAAGGCTTCCGCGGCCGCGAGCCGGCCGACCTCGACGCGCTGGTGACAGCGATCCGTGCCGTGGCCGACTACGCCTGCGAAAACGTTGCGCAGTTGCTGGAACTGGATGTGAACCCCTTGTTGGTCGGTGCCCAGGGCACCACTGCGGTCGACGCGTTGATCCGCCTCGGCCATGCGTGAGGACATGAACATGCAAAGCAAAACCTTGACCGGCGGCCAGGCCCTGGTGCGTCTGTTGGCCAACTACGGCGTCGACACCGTATTCGGCATCCCCGGCGTGCATACGCTGGAACTGTATCGCGGCTTGCCCGGCAGCGGCATCCGCCACGTCCTGACCCGCCATGAGCAGGGCGCCAGTTTCATGGCCGACGGCTACGCCCGGGTCAGTGGCAAGCCTGGGGTGTGCTTCGTCATCACCGGCCCCGGCGTGACCAACGCCGCCACCGGCATCGGCCAGGCCTACGCCGACTCGATTCCGATGCTGGTGATTTCCAGCGTCAACCACAGCACCAGCCTCGGCAAGGGCTGGGGCAGCCTGCACGAATGCCAGGACCAGCGCGCCATGACGGCGCCCATTACCGCGTTCTCCGCCGTGGCCCTGACCGCCGAAGACCTGCCGGAACTGATCGCCCGCGCTTACGCCGTGTTCGACAGCGAGCGTCCGCGACCGGTGCACATCTCGGTGCCCCTGGATGTATTGGCGGAGCCGATTGCCCGAGACTGGAGCAATGAGGTAGTGCGCCGTCCCGGTCGCGGACCGGCATCCACCAGCGCCATCGAACAAGCAGTAGCCAAACTCAACGGCGCGAAACGCCCGATGATCATCGCCGGTGGCGGCGCACTGAACGCCACTGCAGAACTGCAAGCCCTCAGCACCCGACTCGCTGCGCCGCTGTTCACCAGCGTCGCCGGCAAGGGCGTGCTGACGCCGGATGCGCCGCTCAATGCCGGTTCCTCCCTCTGCGTGGAACCGGGCTGGAACCTGATCGCCGAAGCCGACATGGTGCTGGCGGTCGGCACGGAAATGGCCGACACCGACTTCTGGCGCGAGCGCCTGCCGCTCAATGGCGAACTGCTGCGGGTGGACATCGACCCGCGCAAATTCAACGACTTCTATCCCTGTGCGGTGGCCTTGCACGGCGATGCACAACAGACCCTCGGCGGACTGCTTGAGCGCCTGCCGGCCGAGGCGCGCGACGCCAGCGCTGCGATCGCCTCGGTTGCCGCGCTGCGTGAAGCGGTCAAGGCCAGCCATGGCCCGTTGCAGTCGATCCATCAATCAATTCTCGATCGGATTGCCGCGGAACTGCCGGACAACGCCTTCATCAGCACCGACATGACCCAGCTGGCGTATACCGGCAACTACGCCTTCGCCAGCGCCGCCACCCGCAGCTGGTTGCACCCGACAGGCTACGGCACCCTGGGTTACGGCCTGCCGGCGGGGATCGGCGCCAAGTTCGGCGCGCCGCAACGGCCCGGTCTGGTGCTGGTCGGCGATGGTGGTTTCCTCTACACCGCCCAGGAACTGGCGACCGCGGTCGAAGAGCTGGACAGCCCGCTGGTGGTGCTGCTGTGGAACAACGATGCGCTGGGGCAGATCCGCGATGACATGCTTGGCCTCGACATCGAACCCATCGGCGTGTTGCCGCGCAACCCGGATTTCGCAGCGCTGGCCCGTGCCTTCGGTTGCACCGTGACCCAGCCGCAAAGCCTGGCCGAGTTGCAGACCGACCTGCGCCACGGCTTCAAGCGCAACGGCGTGACCCTGATCGAACTCAAGCATGCCTGCGCGCATTGATCTGCATTTCAAGGGGATGAAGCCATGCGCTTTTCCGATCTGACCCAACGCATTGCCGGTGACGGCGCTGCGGCCTGGGACATTCACTACCGTGCCCTGGCGCTGCGCGAGCAGGGCAAGGACATCCTGTTGCTGTCCGTGGGCGACCCGGATTTCGACACACCACAACCCATCGTGCAGGGCGCCATCGACAGCCTGCTCAATGGCAACACCCACTATGCCGAGGTGCGCGGCAAGCGTGCCCTGCGTGAGGCCATTGCCAGGCGTCATCAACAGCGCAGCGGCCAGGCCGTTGCGGCGGACCAGGTCATCGTGCTGGCCGGGGCGCAATGTGCGCTGTTCAGCGTGGCCCAGTGCGTGCTCAATCCCGGTGACGAAGTGATTGTCGCCGAACCCATGTACGTCACCTACGAAGCGGTGTTCGGTGCCTGCGGTGCCGTGGTGGTGCCGGTGCCGGTGCGCCCGGAAAACGGTTTCCGCGTGCTGCCCGAAGACGTCGCCTCGCGCATCACCCCGCGCACCCGCGCTCTGGCTTTGAACAGTCCGCATAACCCGTCCGGCGCCAGTCTGCCGCGCAGCACCTGGGAGGCGTTGGCTGAACTGTGCATCACCAACGACCTCTGGCTGATTTCCGACGAGGTCTACAGCGAACTGCTGTTCGAGGGCGAGCACGTCAGCCCGGCGAGCCTGCCGGGCATGGCCGAGCGCACCGCGACCCTCAACAGCCTGTCGAAATCCCACGCCATGACCGGTTGGCGCGTCGGCTGGGTGGTGGCGCCGCCGTCCCTGGCCGCGCACCTGGAGAACCTGGCGTTGTGCATGCTCTACGGCTCGCCGGACTTCATTCAGGACGCCGCCGTGGTCGCCCTGGAAAGCAACCTGCCGGAACTGGACGCCATGCGCGAAGCCTACCGCCAGCGCCGCGACCTGGTGTGCGACAGCCTGGCCGATTGCCCCGGCGTGCGCGCCCTGAAACCCGATGGCGGCATGTTCGTGATGCTCGACATCCGTGAAACCGGGCTCAGTGCCCAGGCTTTTGCCGACCGCCTGCTCGACCGCCACGGTGTGTCGGTATTGGCCGGCGAAGCCTTTGGCCCGAGCGCGGCGGGGCACATTCGCCTCGGCCTGGTGGTCGGTGCCGCGCCGCTGCGCGATGCCTGCCAGCGTATTGCCCGTTGTGCCGAAGAACTGATGGAGGTCGAAGTTGATGCTTGATCACAACGCACTGTTTATTGATGGCCGCTGGCAGAAACCGTCGGGCCAGGGCATCGCCGAGGTGATCAACCCGGCCACCGAGGAAGTCTGCGGCCGTGTGCCGCTGGGGGATGAACGCGACGTCGACAACGCCGTGGCCGCTGCCCGCCGGGCTTTTGCTGCATGGTCGCGTACACCGTCCAGCGTGCGTGCCGGCTACATCCGCGCGCTGGTCGGGCAACTGCGCCATCGGGCCGATGAGATGGCGGCGGTCATCACCACGGAACTGGGCATGCCGGTGCAGTGGAGCCGCTCGGTGCAGGTCGACGGGCCGATCATCGGCCTTGAGCAATACGTCGAGCTGGCCGGGCTGATGGACGAGGTGCGCGAGGTCGGCAACTCCCTGGTGATGCGCGAAGCGGTGGGGGTCTGCGCGTTCATCAACCCGTGGAACTACCCGCTGCACCAATTGATTGGCAAACTCGCCCCGGCCCTGGCCGCCGGTTGTACGGTAGTGGTCAAGCCGAGCCAGGACACGCCGCTGCACGCCTTCCTGCTGGCGCAGATGATCGAGGACATCGGCTTGCCGGCCGGGGTGTTCAACCTGGTCAGCGGGCCGGGCTCGAAAGTCGGTGAAGCCCTGGCCAAACACCCGGACGTGGACATGGTTTCGTTCACCGGTTCCACCGGCGCCGGGGTGCGCGTCGCGCAGGCAGCGGCGCCTTCGGTCAAGCGTGTGTGCCTGGAACTGGGGGGCAAGTCGGCGCTGCTGATCGCCGAAGACGCCGATCTGGCCGCCGCCGTGCGCTACGGCGTGCAGGACGTGATGATTAACTCCGGGCAGACCTGCACCGCACTGACCCGCATGCTGCTGCCGGCCAGTCGTTATGCCGAGGCCGTGGAGCTGGCGCTGGAGCAAACCCTGAACCTGCGCATGGGCGATCCCCTCGACCCGCAGAGTTTCCTTGGCCCGATGTGTTCGGCGGGGCAGAAACGCACCGTGCTCGACTACATCAAGGTCGGCCAGGAAGAGGGCGCCCGTCTGCTCTGCGGTGGTGATGCGCCGGCGACGTTCGAGCGCGGCTTCTATGTCAGCCCGACACTGTTTGCCGACGTCGACAACCGCATGCGCATCGCCCAGGAAGAAATCTTCGGCCCGGTGCTGTGCCTGATTCCGTACGCCGATGAGGCGCAAGCGATCCAGATCGCCAACGACTCGCCGTTCGGCCTGTCCAGCGGCGTCTGGGCCGGCACTGCCGAACGTGCCTTGGAGCTGGGCCGGCAGATGCGTGCCGGACAGTGCTTTCTCAATGGCTCGGCGTTCAATTATCAGGCGCCGTTTGGTGGCTACAAACAATCGGGCAATGGACGCGAATGGGGGGAAGAGGGGCTGAACGAGTTCGTCGAAGTGAAGGCGATCCAGGTGTGACGTTTGGCAATTCATACGTTGTATGCACCGGGCCCTGGCCCGGTGTCTTGCGTGGTTTTGAATTGAAATTCCATTAGCTTTTGATCAGGGGCAATGCAATGAGCGATAACAAAAACAAGATTACTCAAGCGAACCAGGAATTCAGCTTTCCCCGTCGGGACTTCCTGAAGTACAGCGCGGCCGCCGCAGCCGTGGCCGGCGCGTTTTCCATGGGGTTGCCGTTCGGTGCCTTCGCCGAAGAAGCCACGCCCAAACCGGGCGGCGTCCTGCGCCTGGGCCTGGCGGGGGGCAGCACCACGGATTCGAAAGACCCGGGCTCCTGGGCCGACACCTTCACCTTCGTCGGCTTTTCGGCGGTCTATAACACCCTGACCGAAATCGCCGTCGACGGCACCGCCATCCCGGAACTGGCCGAAAGCTGGACCTCGTCACCGGATGCGCGCATCTGGACTTTCAAGGTCCGTCAGGGCGTGACCTTCCACAACGGCAAGACCCTGACCGCCGACGACGTGGTTGCCTCTATCCAGCATCACCTCGGCGAGAAATCCACTTCGGCGGCCAAGACCGTACTGGGTGACGTGGCCACGGTCAGCGCCAATGGCAGCGACAGCGTGGTGTTCGAACTGCACTCGGGCAACGCTGATTTCGCCTATGTGGTCGCCGACTATCACCTGGCGATCATGCCGGGCAAGGACGGCGCGGCGGACTGGCAGGCCGGTGCCGGCACCGGTGGCTATCGCCTCAAGGAGTTCGAACCGGGCGTGCGCATGACCCTGGAGCGCAGCCCCGACTACTGGAAACCTGGCCGCGCGCACTTCGCCAGTGCCGAACTGATCGCCATCTCCGACGGCGCCGCGCGGGTCAACGCGCTGGTCACCGGGCAGGTGGACGTGATCAACAAGGTCGACCTGAAAACCGTGGCGCTGCTCAAGCGCAACCCGAACCTGGTCATCGAGGAAACCAAGGGCGCCCAGCACTACACCTTCCCGATGCTCACCGACAGCCAGGTGTTCCTTAACAACGACGTGCGCTTGGCGATGAAGCACGCGATCAATCGCGAAACCCTGCTGGCCTCGGTGCTGCACGGCTATGGCCTGGTGGGCAACGACCACCCGATCCAGCCCGGCAGCCGCTTCATCAACACCGCGCTGGAACAGCGCACCTACGATCCGGACAAGTCGCGTTTCTACCTGAAAAAGGCCGGGCTGGATTCCCTCAAGGTGCGCCTGCAAGCCTCCGATGCGGCCTACACCGGCGCGGTCGATGCCTCGGTGCTGTTCAAGGAGCAGGCGCGGGCGGCGGGGATCGACATCGACGTCGTGCGTGAGCCTGCCGACGGGTTCTTCTCCAACGTCTGGATGAAGCAACCCTTCACCACCTCGTTCTGGTACAGCAGCCTGACCGCCGACCGCATGTTCAGTATCGGCTACGCCAAGGGCGCGGCGTGGAACGAAACCCACTGGGACAACCCGCGGTTCAACCAGCTGCTCAACGCCGCCCGCGGCGAGATGAACGATCCGCTGCGCCGCGAGATGTACAACGAAATGCAGGGGCTGTGCCGGGATGAGGGCGGGGCGATTGTGCCGTTGTTCGCCAGCTCCGTGGCGGCGCGCTCCAACCGCGTGGTGCATGGCGGGCAGACGGCGCCTTATGGCGAGCTGGATGGGTTGCGGGTGATTGAAAGGTGGTGGCAGGCATAACGCCGTGAAAAGCCACGTACGGCGATCCAACCGGCGGAATCGATGATAGGAAACGACGCAAATCAACTGTAGGAGCTGGCTTGCCAGCGAAGAGGCCCTCAAGCCCTGTACCGCCCACGCGGACGCCTTCGCCGGCAAGCCGGCTCCTACAGGTCATTTGTAGTTTTCAAAGGCGTGCCTGTTTCAAGGAACTTCACTATGACAAGTATCTTCAAGCTGTTGGGGCAGCGCCTCGCTTTAGGCCTGCTCTCCCTGTTCGCCGTCTCGGTGATCATCTTCCTCGCCGTCGGCATGCTCCCGGGCGACATCGCCCAAGCCATGCTCGGTCAATCAGCCACTCCGGAAACCGTGGCCGCCTACCGCGCGCAACTGGGCCTGGACCTGCCGCCGCTGACCCGCTTCGGCCACTGGATCTGGCAACTGCTCCACGGCGATCTCGGCGTCTCCCTGGCCAACCAGCGCCCCATCGCCGACCTGGTCGCCAGTCGCCTGGGCAACACCTTCAGCCTCGCGCTGCTGGCGGCCCTGGTGTCAGTCCCCACCGCCTTGCTGCTGGGCATGCTTGCCGCGCTGTACCGCAACAGCTGGTTCGACCGCTTGCTCAACACCTCGGCCCTGAGCGCCGTGTCGTTCCCCGAATTCTTCGTCGCCTACATCCTGATCCTGGTGTTTGCGGTAAAACTCAACTGGTTCCCGAGCATCTCCAACCTGTCGCCGGACGCCTCCCTGGGCACGGTACTGGAACGCTCGGTGCTGCCGGTGGCGACCCTGAGCCTGGTGGTGATCGCGCAGATGATGCGCATGACCCGCGCCTCGCTGATCAACCTGCTGGCCAGCCCCTACATCGAAATGGCCCGGCTCAAGGGCATCAGCCAGTCGCGGATCATCTTCCGCCACGCCTTGCCCAATGCCCTGGCACCCATCGTCAACGTGGTGGCCCTGAACCTCGCGTACCTGGTGGTCGGCGTTGTGGTGGTCGAGGTGGTGTTCGTCTATCCGGGGCTCGGCCAGTTGCTGGTGGACTCGGTGGCCAAGCGCGACATCCCGGTGGTGCAGGCCTGCAGCCTGATCTTCGCCGCCACCTACATCCTGCTCAATACCAGCGCCGATGTGCTGTCGATTGCCAGCAACCCACGCCTGATGCATCCAAAGGGGTAGACCATGAGCCTGTTGAAACAATTGTGGCGGGCGCCCCTGAGCGCCCAGTTCGGTTTGTCGATGATCCTGCTGTACGTGCTGGTGGCGCTGTTCGCACCGGTATTGGCGCCGTTTGGTGAAACCCAGGTGGTGGGCGAGGGCTTTGCGCCCTGGGGCGGGCAGTTCCTGTTGGGCACCGATAACCTGGGGCGCGACATGTTCAGCCGCCTGGTCTATGGCGCGCGCAATACCCTGGGCATTGCCTTCCTCACCACCGTGCTGGCCTTCCTGCTGGGCGGCTTGAGCGGCCTGGTGGCGGCGATCAAGGGCGGTTGGGTCGACCAGGGATTGTCGCGGGTGGTGGACATCCTCATGGCCATTCCGCAACTGATCTTCGCCTTGCTGATCCTCAGCGTGGTCGGCACCACGGCAACCTCCCTGGTGCTGGTGATCGCGCTGCTGGATGCAACCCGGGTGTTTCGCCTGTCCCGTGCCGTGGCAATGAACGTGGTGGTGCAGGATTTCGTCGAAGCCGCACGCCTGCGCGGTGAAGGCCTGTGGTGGCTGGTGACCCGCGAGGTGTTGCCCAACGCCGCGGCGCCGCTGATTGCCGAGTTCGGCCTGCGTTTTTGCTTCGTGTTCCTGTTCATCAGTGCGCTGTCGTTCCTTGGGCTGGGCATCCAGCCGCCCACCGCCGACTGGGGCAGCATGGTGCGCGACAACGCTGTGCTGATCACCTTTGGCGACATCAGCCCGCTGTTGCCCGCACTGGCCGTGGCCTTGATCACGGTCAGCGTCAATTTCGTCGTCGACTGGATGCTGCACAAATCCAGCGGCCTCAAGGAGTGCTGAACATGACGACCTCGAAACCTTTGCTGGAAATCCGCAACCTGCACATCGAAGGCCACTACGAAGACGCCTGGCATCCGCTGATCAAGGGCATCGACCTGACCCTGCAACGGGGCGAGGTTCTGGGGCTGATCGGCGAGTCCGGTGCGGGCAAGTCGACCCTCGGCCTGTCGGCCATGGGCTACACCCGCGACGGCTGCCGGATCACCGGCGGCTCGGTGCATTTCGACGGCATCGACCTGCTCAAGGCCAAACCCGAAGCCCTGCGCAAATTGCGCGGCTTGCGCATTGCCTATGTCGCGCAGAGTGCCGCCGCCTCGTTCAACCCGGCCCATCGCCTGATCGACCAGCACGTCGAAACCGCGGTGAAAAACGGCGGCATGAGCCGCGACCAGGCGATGCGCGAGGCGGTGGAGCTGTATCGGGTGCTGCGCCTGCCCAACCCGGAAACCATCGGCCAGCGCTATCCGCACCAGGTCTCCGGCGGCCAGTTGCAACGGGTCATGACCGCCATGGCCATGGCCTGTCACCCCGACCTGATCATCTTCGACGAACCGACCACCGCCCTCGACGTCACCACCCAGATCGAAGTGCTGGCGGCCATTCGTGATGCGGTCAAGACCTATGGCAGCGCGGCGATCTACATCAGCCACGACCTCGCGGTGGTGGCGCAGATGGCCGACCGCATCATGGTCCTGCGCCACGGCAAACTGGTGGAGGAGGCCGAGACCCGGCAGATGCTCGGCAACCCCCAGGAGGACTACACCAAGTCCCTGTGGGCGGTGCGCAGCTTCCGCACCGAAGCCAAGGCCTGCCCGCAGCAGGAGCAACCCTTGCTGGAACTGCGCAACAGCTGCGCCAGTTACGGTCGGCAACCGGTGCTGCACGACGTCTCGCTGAAGCTCTATCGCGGCCAGACCCTGGCGGTGATCGGCGAGTCCGGCAGCGGCAAAAGCTCCACGGCGCGACTGATCACCGGTTTGCTGCCACCGACCTACGGCGAGGTGCTGTACGACGGCCAAGCGCTGCCTGCCGATTTCCGCCAGCGCAGCAAGGAACAATTGCGGCGCATCCAGATGATCTACCAGATCCCCGACACGGCGCTGAACCCGCGTCAGCGCATCGTCGACATCATCGGCCGGCCCCTGACGTTCTACCTCGGCCTCAAGGGCAGGGCCATGCGCGCCCGGGTCGCCGAGCTGCTGGAGATGATCGAGCTCGACCCGGCTACCTTCATGGAGCGCCAGCCACGTGAGCTGTCCGGCGGGCAGAAGCAACGGATCTGCATCGCCCGGGCCCTGGCGGCCGATCCGCAATTGATCATCTGCGACGAAGTGACCTCGGCCCTCGACCAGCTGGTCGCCGAGGGCGTGCTGAAACTGCTCAACCGCATCCAGCAGCAACTGGGCGTCGCCTATCTGTTCATCACCCACGATGTCGCCACTGTTCGGGCGATTGCCGATGAGGTATTGGTGATGCAACGGGGCAGGGTGGTGGACCACGGCTCGCGCAGCCAGATCTTCACTCCGCCCCATCAGGATTACACCGCACTGCTGTTTTCTTCCGAACCGCAAATGGACCCCGACTGGCTCGACCGCCTGCTGGCCACACGCGCTTCTACATCTTCAACCGTTACGCTGGAAAACGTCTAAGGAATCACCATGAAAGTACTGATCGTCCACGCCCACCCGGAGCCGCAATCCTTCACCGCGGCCCTGCGCGACCAGGCCGTCGCCACGTTCCAAGCCCAGGGGCACGAAGTGCAGGTCAGCGACCTGTACAAAATGAACTGGAACCCGGTGGCCAGCGACGCCGACTTCTCCAGCCGGGAAAATCCCGAGTACCTGGTCTACGCCCTGGAACAGCGCCTGGGTGTGAAAAGCCAGTCACTGGCGGCCGACATCCAGGCCGAGCTGGATAAACTGCTGTGGGCCGACCTGCTGATCCTCAACTTCCCGATCTTCTGGTTCTCCGCCCCGGCCATGCTCAAGGGCTGGATCGACCGGGTGCTGGTGTCCGGCATCTGCTACGGCGGCAAGCGTTTCTACGACCAGGGCGGTCTGGCCGGCAAAAAAGCCCTGGTGACCGTGACCCTGGGCGGCCGCGAACATATGTTCGGCGACGGTGCGATTCATGGTCCGCTGGAAGACATGCTGCGGCCGATCCTGCGCGGCACCCTGGCCTATGTCGGCTTCGATGTGCTCGAACCCTTCGTGGCCTGGCATGTGCCGTACATTAGCGAAGAGGCGCGCCAACAGTTCCTGGTTGACTACGATCAGCGCCTGCAACACCTGAGCGACGACCAGCCGTTGGTGTTTCCGAAGCTGGCGCAGTTTGATGACAGGCTTTATCCCCTGGCCACGGCCTGACAGCCACCCCCCATCCTGTGGCGAGGGAGCTTGCTCCCGCTGGGGTGCGAAGCGCCCCCGCTCTACACCTCAAGAGCAGGGACTGCTGCGCAGTCCAGCGGGAGCAAGCTCCCTCGCCACAGATAATGTGTTTGTCTTCAAGTGAACAGCATTCCTGCTGGAGTGCATCAGAGGCTTTCCAGCATGCTGTTTATTGTCTGTTTAACGGCTGTAAGCCGTTACTTCCTGCAAGCCACGCCGGCTTGCGTCATTGCCTACAGCTACGCCAGAATCCGCCGGCTTGTGCGTCATGGGGGCGGGCTCTATCGTTTGCCGGTCGCTGGAAAACAACAGCGATCGGGTTTGGTAGCCCGTGTCCCACATACGCGTAGCATCACCTGTAGACAGGTGCCTTTTTGGCAATTGTTTTAATGGTGGCCATGCGTAGGGCGCTCTCGGGCGCGCCGGTTTTTCCATGTGGGCCGGTCTACCAACCTTCGTATGGCCACCACCCATCGTTTGGTAGCGTGAGTGATGGCTCCGTTTCTCACATATGGAGTTTCACTATGTTCAAAGTCACGCCCAACCCACCGGATACCGATCCGGCATCCCCGTACGAAAATCTCGATGCAAAAATGCTCCTCGAAGCCGCCGAGCACATCCTCGATCATCACCTCAATCCCGGCCCCGGCATCATGGCCACACCCCGCAAACCCACCGCCATGTTCATCGTCAATCCCGAACTCAGCCCAGAAACCCTGCTGGTGCATGCCTGTGAATCACTGGCGTCGGCCAACGTCATGGCCACCGATCTGGTCGATCATCTGCAAGGCAGCAGCCGTCACGCACTGCTCGGTATCGCACAAGTCATCATGCTCGGCGAACTGGCAGTGAACCGCGCGCTGGATCAGCTCGATCCGCCATAACCACCAGTCTCAAATTCACCGATAAACCTGTAGGAGCCGGCTTGCTGGCGATAGCGGCGCGTCAGACAAAACAGACGCCGACTGACACGACGCTATCGCCAGCAAGCCGGCTCCTACAGGAGATAGCGGCGCGTCAGACAAAACAGACGCCGACTGACACGACGCTATCGCCAGCAAGCCGGCTCCTACAGGAGATAGCGGCGCGGCAGACAAAACAGACGTCAACTGACACGACGCTATCGCCAGCAAGCCGGCTCCTACAGGAGATAGCGGTGCGTCAGACAAAACAGGCGTCGACTGACACGACGCTATCGCCAGCAAGCCGGCTCCTACAGGAGATAGCGGCGCGTCAGACAAAACAGACGTCGACTGACACGACGCTATCGCGAGGCCGGCTCCTACAGGAGATAGCGGTGCGGCAGACAAAACAGACGTCGACTGACACGACGCTATCGCCAGGCCGGCTCCTACAGGTGAATGGGGGCATACCCCCAGCCTCTGACCGACGGGCAACCGCCTGCCTGCGCGGGGCTGGACTACAATCAACCCGGGCGAACCACGCTTCCCCGGAGGTCATCATGAACAGGCTAACGCCCGTCAGCCTTTGCATCTGCTTGTCGATTTTCAGCGTCCCGGTCTGGGCCGAGACGGTGATGCCATTGAAAGGCCAGAGCTCCCAGCAAACCCAGGCTGACATCAACGAATGCAACAGCATCGCCGCCAGCCAGAGCACTTCGACGTCCTCGACGCCTTCGGGCGGTCGGATCAAGGGCGCGGCCGTAGGCGCCACTGCCGGTGCGACGGCGGCCCAGGTGCGCGGTAACCAGCATGACGAAGTCTACGACCGCGTCGACAGTGACAGGCAACAGGACTACCGGCAGGACCGCGCCAAACAGACCGCCGCGGCAGGCGTGGTGGTCGGCGGCTCGCGTCAGCGACAGGAACGCCGGCAGGATGAGAAAACCAGCGCGGCGAACACCTCCACCGCCTACCACAGCTGCCTGCAGGGCAAGGGCTACCAGATCAACCCCTGACCCGCACCTCACGAAAAACGCTCGGCTATCTCCTTCCGTAGGAGCTGCCGAGTGCAACGAGGCTGCGATCTTTTGATTTTCAAGATCAAGATCAAGATCAAGATCAAGATCAAAAGATCGCAGCCTTCGGCAGCTCCTACGGGACGATAAAGAAATCACCTAACGCCCTACGGTAATCACCGTCCCCGCTGCTGTTCCCCTCAATATCCCGCCCGACTCCACTCCCATAGGCTGTGCGCAAAGAACTGCCTGACCACCGGAGTCGTTATGCGCTTGTTTGAATTGATCACACTGACCGTACGCGTCCGTACCGTGGCCGATGCCCTGGTGCGCATCGAAGCCGCCCTCAAGCAACCGGAGGTCGGTGGCGTATTGATGGGCTGCTGGGCCTCGGAAATCGGTCAGTTGAACCAGATTGCCGTGCTGCGCGGGTTTGCCGATGAACAGGCCAGACAAGCCGAACGTGAACGCTTCCTGCTCGACGGCAGCGGCTTTGGCGCCAACGCTTTCATCACCGACGTGCGCATCGAAAACTACAGCCTGTTTCCCTTCCTCGAACCCCTGGCCGCCGGCGCCCACGGACCGCTCTACGAACTGCGCGTCTACGACCTGATCAGCAGTGGCCTGCCACCGACCCTCGACGGTTGGCGCAAAGCCATCGAGGCGCGCACGGCCGAACAGTATTCGAAGGTGTACGCCGCGTTCTACGCCACCGACGGCAACCTGCCACGCTACCTGCATATCTGGCCGTGGCAGAGCCTTGAACAGCGCTATCAGGTGCGGAGCCAAGCGGTGGCAGACGGCGTCTGGCCACCGGAAAATTCCGGCCCGCAACTGCGCGACATGCGCTCGACCATCTGCCTTCCAGCGAAATTCTCCCCCCTGCAATAACGATCGATCACCCCCCGTAGGAGCTGCCGCAGGCTGCGATCTTTTAATCTCGATCCCCGCAGCTCCGGCCACCTACTTACTAGCGTCAAGCACCACCCGATACCGCGCCTTGCCACTGCGCAAATGCTCGATGGCGTCGTTGACCCGGCTCATGGGAAACATCTCCACCTGCGGCAAAATCTGATGCCGCGCGCAGAACTCGAGCATCAACGCGGTATTGGCCGGCGAGCCCACCGGTGAACCAGACAGGCTCTTCTGCCGCGGGATCAGGTCGAACACACCCACCGGGATCGCGCTGGGCACGATGCCGACAAAATGCAGGCGGCCCTTGCCGCGCAGGGTGCCGAGCATGGCGGACCAGTCGAGGTCGGCACTGGCACTGACCAGCAGGAAATCCAGGGTACCGGCGATGGCTTTCAGGGCCGCGCTGTCGGTCGAGGCCACCACCTTGTGCGCGCCCAGGCGTTTGGCTTCATCCTGTTTGTTCAAGGACGAGGTGAAGGCGGTGACGTCGCAACCCCAGGCATTGAGGAAGCGCAGGGCCAGATGGCCGAGGCCACCGATGCCGACCACGCCGACGCGATCGGTGGGCTTGATGTCGAACTCCACCAGCGGGTTGAACACCGTTGACCCGGCGCAGAACAGCGGGCCGGCCATGGACGGGTCGAGGGCGTCCGGAATAGGCAACGCCCAGGCCCAGTGCGAACGCAGGCGATCGGCAAAGCCGCCGTTGCTACCGATAATGGTCGGCTTGGTGGTGTTGCAAAGTTGGTGGGAACCGCTGATGCAGGAGGCACAATGCATGCAGCTGCCTTTGAACCAGCCGATGCCGACGCGCTGGCCGACTTTCAGGCCACGGGCCTGGGCGCCGATGCGCACGATGCTGCCGACCACCTCATGCCCGGGGATGAAGGGATAGCGGCTGATGCCCCATTCGTTGTCGATCATCGACTGGTCGGAATGGCAGACGCCGCAGTATTCCACCGCCACTTCCACCTCATCGTCTGCCAAAGGGCCGGGGTCATAGCTGTGTGGCTGCAGGGGAGCGCCGGCCGCTGTGGCAGCCCAGCCGGTAAACGTCGCGAGTTCGGAACTGTCGCTCATGGCAAACCTCTGGATCGGACAAGGGTTTTGACCGCTGCGGTGTGGCAGCGCAGCCTGAAAGTGTAGCGGGTCCCCGCGCCTGCGCCATTGTCACGGAGGCTGACCCGGTGCCTCGGCATTTGCACTGAACTCCTGCCGGCCGCCTGCCTCTGAACAACTAGAGCAACCCGTGGTTCGCCAATCAGGGAGACCGGCCATGAGCAACGCGCCCACCCTCGAACAATGGCTCGATCCCTTCGCCGTCCGCCCCGTTTCGCCGTCGGCGACAGACGGCCTGGCGCGGCTCATGCAGCAGTTGATCGACCACGATCTGACCCGCCTGCCATTGCCCGGCCAAGGCCATACCCTTGAGCGCTGGCGCACGCTGGCGGCTGTCGCCGGCTGCGACCTGGCACTGGCCAAGCTGTTTGAAGGCCATACCGATGCACTGGCGATCCTCGCGGAGATCGAACCACAGGCGCCGCCGGTGACTGGCAGCTGGGGCATCTGGGCCGCCGAACCACCCTTTGCCCGGGTCAAAATTGTTGGCCGCGAGAGCAATCAGGTGTACCTGCAAGGGCAGAAAGCCTGGTGCTCCGGCGCCTCGCTGCTCGATCACGCACTGCTCACCGCATGGGACGAACACCAGCGCCCGCAATTGGTCGCAGTAAACCTGCGGCAACCCACCCCCTCCTGTAGGAGCGAGCCCGCTCGCGAAAAACCATCAGACCCCACGGGCTCCCGGGTACAACGCGCTACCACTGACGACCATCAAGCCCCCCCCGGCATCCGCATCAACCAAGGCGGCTGGCAAGCCATCGGCATGGCCAGCAGCGCCAGCCTCGACGTGCATTTCGACGGCGCACAGGCCCGTGCCGTCGGCGCACCGGGCCAGTACCTCGATCGCCCCGGTTTCTGGCATGGCGGCGCCGGCATTGCCGCCTGCTGGTACGGCGCGGCCTGTGCCCTGGCCGGCTACCTGCGCCAGCACTGCAGCAAACCGCACCATGACGTGCATGCCGCGGCGCATCTGGGCGCTGTCGATGCCGCGCTCGGTGCCGCGGCCGCAGCCCTCAGGGAGACGGCCACGTGGATCGATGCGCACCCGAACGCTTGCGCCGAACTGCGCGTGCGACGGGTGCGGGCACAGGTTGAAGTGGCCGTCAGCGCGATACTCGAGCATGTCGGGCGGGCTCTGGGCGCCACGCCGTTCTGCCGCGACAGTCACTTCGCCCGGCTCGCTGCCGACCTGCCGGTCTATGTGCGGCAAAGCCACGCGGAAAAGGATCTTGCCGAGCTGGGCAAACAGGTCGCGGCGTTGTCGGACAGGGAGTGGCAACTGTGAGTGGTCAGGCAGAGAACCTGATTCAAGGCCCGGGTACGTCCATGGCCAAATGGCGGACCAGTCGCGCGCTGGCGCGGGTGCCGACCATCAGTCATGCCGACCTTGTTCCCCCAGGGGCGCGGCTGGTGGTGGTCGCACCCCATCCCGACGATGAAATCCTCGGGTGCGCCGGCCTGCTGGCCGGCATGCAGGGCAGGGAAGAGCAGGTGCTGTTGATTGCCGTCACCGATGGCGAAGGCAGCCACCCGGGCTCGACGGTCTGGACAGCGGCGCGCCTGCGTCAGCAACGTCCGCTGGAAAGTGTGCAGGCATTGGAGCGTCTCGGCCTGGATACGAACGCCATGAACTGGCAGCGCTTCAGTGCACCTGACAGCCGCGTGCCGGAGCATGAGGAACAACTGGGGGCCTGGTTGTCGGCGATGTTGCGGCCGGGGGACCGGGTCGTCACTACCTGGCGCCACGACGGCCATTGCGATCACGAAGCCACGGGGCGGGCCAGTGCCCACGCTGCCCGCATTCAGCACGCCTGTCTGATCGAGATGCCGGTCTGGGCCTGGCATTGGGCACATCCGGAAGACCCGCGCATCCCCTGGGAACGAGCGCACAAACTGCTGCTCGATCAACCCCTGCTGGCTCACAAGCGCCAGGCGATCGACGCCCATGTCTCGCAAGTGACGGCCGATGGCACAACGGCGGCGGTATTGAGCGCCGAAACGATCGAGCGCCTGTGCCAACCCTTTGAAGTGGTGTTTTTATGACCCTCTCGGCCGACTATTTCGAGCAGATGTTCCATGGCAATGATGATCCTTGGTCCTTTCGCACCCGCTGGTACGAGAAGCGCAAACGCGACCTGACCCTGGCCTGCTTGCCACGCCAGCGTTACGCGCGGGTGTTCGAACCGGCCTGCGCCAATGGTGAGCTCAGTGCATTGCTGGCCGGGCGCTGCGAATCGTTGCTGTGCCAGGACCTCAACGCCCGGGCCGTGGAACTGGCTCGGGAGCGGTTGAGCAAGCACCCCCATGTCCGCGTCAGGCAGGCGCGCATTCCTCAGGACTGGCCTGAAGAAATTTTCGACCTGATCGTGCTTAGTGAAATCGGTTATTTCCTTGATGCCGGCGAGTGGACCCAGGTGATCGATAACAGCCTGCGTAGCCTGAGCGCGGAGGGCGGCGTCCTGGCCTGTCACTGGTTGCAACCGGTCGAAGGCTGTTCCCAGGATGGCCGCCAGGTCCATGCACTGCTGGATGAACACCTGCACCTGCATCAAGTGCTACGCCACGAAGAAGCCGGTTTCCTGCTCCAGTACTGGAGCCGCCAGCCAGCTGCAATCGACCTCGACGAAACCTGCGATTGATCACTGCGCCAGTGATTTCAAATAATCGCCAAAACCTTCGCTGCAGCGACAATCCTTGCGAGCACTGGTAGTCACCCGGTTGGTCGCCGTCCACATGATGTTGGCGCCGCTGCGTTCCAGGTCGGCGATCAGTTGCACGTCTTCATGGGTGGGCAAGGATTTGAATCCGCCCGCGTCGAGATAGGCTGTGGCGGATACGCCGAGATTCGCGCCGTGGATGTGCCGGTGACCGTCGACAGTCTGGTAATGGGCGTCATAGCGCTCGCGCACCGCCGCCGGATGCTCTGACCAGTCGATGACCTGAACCAGGCCACAGACTGCATCTACATTAAATTTCAACTGATCGGCCAGCCAGGAACGGGGCACGATGCTGTCTGCATCGGTGAACGCCAGCCAGCGTGCACCGGCCGCCAGTAGATGTGCAGCGCCTTCGGCCCGGGACTGGCCGACGTTGCGATGGGCGCACGTCACGGTCATCACCCCGTAGGCCTGGGCGATGTGCAACGAGGCGTCGGTGCAGTCATCCAGCACCATCAGAATCTGCACCTCTTCATTGCCCAGGTCTTCGTGAAGCGCGGCGACCAGCAGCGATTCAATGCAGTCATGGAGAAAGGCTTCTTCGTTGTGCACCGGGACAATGACGCCAATCATGTGCGGCTCTCCATGACACCCATGCATTTGTTGCATGGCTTTCCGATGTCGACTGGGGCCCGTGAGTAATGGTTTCAACTATTTGTGGATGGCCTGTCATCGCTGTGAAAGGGGGCGCCGTCCGTCGGCTTTGCTGAACCCTTGTCACGGCGACTGGCTCTCTCTCTTAACCTCAGCGAGCGGAACCTGGCCATGACGTGTGTGATTTGCTTGAATCCCGGTGCGCGAGTGGTCTCGGGAGGTGTGTGGCAGGAATTTCATTGCCCGGATTGCGGCAGTGGCCGGGTGTCCGGGGAGCTGTTGAACCTGATGACGCTGTTGAATCTCGAGCTCGACATCGAGCCGGTTCGACGCTGGGTGCTGGAGCGCAGGCGAAGCGACCCGCTGCCGATGATGCAGGTGAGTGACATCCTGCTGTGCCGGGACGCCCGCGCGACGGAGAGCGTCCTGACTCAGCCCAATCCCTTGTAGGAGCCGGCTTGCCGGCGAAGGCGTTCTCAATAATTTTGCATGACTCACGGCCGCCATCGCTGGCAAGCCAGCTCCTACGGGATCTGGGGTGAATGCTGTTTTGGGCACCACACAAATCTGTAGGAGCCGGCTTGCTGGCGATAGCGGCGTCGAATGTGATGTTGCAATCGCTGGCAAGCTAGCTCCTACGGGATCTGGGGTGAATGCTGCTTTGGGTACCACACAAATCTGTAGGAGCCGGCTTGCTGGCGACAGCGGCGTCGAATGTGATGTTGCAATCGCTGGCAAGCCAGCTCCTACAGGATCTGGGGTGAATGCTGCTTTGGGTACCACACAAATCTGTAGGAGCCGGCTTGCTGGCGATAGCGGCGTTGAATGTGATGTTGCAATCGCTGGCAAGCCAGCTCCTACAGGATGGTCCGACGCCAAGAAGAGGTAGCCATGATGATTTGCGCGCAGAAAGACACCGATAAACCACTGACCCCACCCGAAGACCCGGATCGCTATGATCCACTGACCAGCCCCGACGAAGAGCGTCCGGAAAGATGGGAAGCGCCGGACCGGGACATGCCGGAAGCCGACGAGCCAACGCCGCTGTCGGACGACAGGCGCTGAACCAGGTGGAAAAGAAAAAGTAGGGGCAGACTTTACGTGGAGGAGGGTGACCGCCCGCAACACCAAAGGAGAGTCTGCCCCTACGAAGATGTGAAGCCCTGACCCACAGGGTTTCACTGGACGAAGAGGAGTCCGGCCATTCCGACGTTCGACCTTCGGTCTGGCTGCGTCGATTATGGACAACCCGACGGGTAAAAACGCCTACCCGTAACGGGTAGGGGTACGTCCCCCTCACCCTGCACAGTGAGGTCTGCGCGGATGAAATCACCGATGCTCAGTGGCTGGCTTGGACGGGGTTGATGCCCTGATGGCGGCGCGGGCGCAGTTCGCGATCACCATCAGTTTCCATATCGTCCTGGCGGCATTCACCATTGGCCTGGCCAACTTCCTGATGGTGCTCGAAGCGCTGTGGCTGTGGCGGCGGCTTACGATTTACCTGGATGTCTACCGCTACTGGCTGAAAGTGTTCGCCCTGACGGTGGCAGTGGGCACGGCGTCCGGTCTGATCCTCGAATACCAGTTCGGCCTCAACTGGGCGCGGCTGTCGATTCAGGCCGGCGACATCCTCGGTCCCCTGATGTTCTACGAGGTGCTGGCGGCGTTTTTCCTCGAAGCCGGTTTCCTCGGCATCATGCTGTTCGGCATGAAGAAGGTCGGCCCGCGCCTGCACTTCTTCGCCACCTGCGCGGTCGCCGCCGGCTCGCTGATTAGCGCTTTCTGGATTCTTTCGGCCAACTCCTGGATGCAGACACCTGCCGGCTTTTCCATCGGTGCCGGTGGCCGCTTCGTTGCCGAAGATTGGTGGGCGATTATCTTCAATCCTTCATTTCCCTATCGACTGGTGCACATGACCCTGGCGGCCTTTCTCGGCACCGCCACACTAGTCGGCGGAATCAGTGCCTGGCAATTGATGCGTGATCCGGTAAATCCTCGAGCGCGCCTGCAATTTTCCATGGCGCTGTGGCTGCTGGTCGCACTCGCGCCTCTGCAAATCATCGTCGGCCACCTGCACGCGGAGAACAGCCTGAAAACCCAGCCCCTGAAAGTCGCCGCCATCGAAGCCTCCTGGACGCGCCCGGCCGCCGGCGAAGGCGAGCCCCTGCGCCTGTTTGCCCTCCCGGACAGGACCCTACGACGCAACCATCTGGAATTGGCGATTCCGCACCTGGGTTCGCTTTACCTTCGCTATGACTGGACCGGCACCATCGCCGCGCTGGACGAATTTGCCCCCGAAGACATTCCCCCGGTGGCTCCCGTGTTTTTTGCCTTTCGCCTGATGGTCGGCTTGGGCCTGTTGATGCTGGCTCAGGGGCTGACCAGCCTGCTGTTGCGCCGGCGGCAAAGGCTGTTCGACGCCCGCTGGATGCTGCGCGGGTGCGTGTTGATGGCCCCGGCCGGCTTTGTCGCGATGCTCAGTGGCTGGGTGGTGACCGAGGTCGGCCGCCAGCCCTTCACTGTCTACGGCCTGATGCGCACCGCGGACAGTCTGTCGGCGGTGTCCCGGCAACAGGTGCTCGGCTCGACGTGGACGATCCTGGGTTTTTACCTGGTGATTTTCAGCATCGGATTCTGGGTACTGATGCGCCTCTTGCGTGAACCACCGCACAAGGACGAGCCCGGCCCGCAACCCACCCTGGCCGACGAAATCGGTGACTCTCGAGGGCCTGATCATGCTGGACACTGACTGGCTGACCCTGCTAGGCGCAGCGGCCCTGGGCTTCTCGGTACTCAATTATGTGCTGCTGGACGGCACCGACCTTGGGGTTGGCGTGCTGTTGGGCCTGACCCGCAGCCCTCAGCATCGGCGCAGCATGGCGGTGAGCATCCTGCCGATCTGGGATGCCAATGAAACCTGGCTGGTGTTGGGCGGCGGTGGCTTGCTGGCGTTGTTCCCACTGGCTTACGCCATGCTGCTGCCGGCGCTCTACCTGCCATTCATCGTGATGTTCCTGGCGTTGCTGCTGCGCGCAATGACTCTGGAGTTTCGCGACCATGCGCCGAATGCAGGCTGCAAGCGCATGGTCGACGGACTGTTGCTGGCGGGATCGGTACTGGCTGGCGGCATGCAAGGGGTAGTGCTGGGCACCCTGGTGCAAGGTGTGCCCGGGGAAGGCGGGCATTACAGTGGCCATGGCTGGGAGTGGCTGGGCCCGTTTCCGCTGTTCTGTGGCGCCGTGTTGGTGACCGGCTACACGTGGCTGGGGGCTTGCTGGCTGTACTGGCGCACGGAAGGGCAACTGCAAGTGCGCTCGGGCCGTCAGGCGCAGGTGCTGGCCGGGCTGACCCTGATGCTTCTGGTCGTCCTGGAGTTCTGGACAACGACTTTGGACAGCCGTTACGCGCAACGGCTGACAACACCTCTGGTCTGGGTGCCGGCCACGACAGTGCTGACTGCCCTGACGCTGGTGTTCACCCTGGGCTTTCGCAGTCGCCGCGAGTGGCTGCCGCTGTCCGGTGCGTTGGGGGTCTTCGTGCTGGCGTTCGCCCTGATGGTCGTTGCGCTGTTTCCGCTGATCGTCCCGCCAAACCTGACCCTGCAGGCTGCCGCCTCCGGTCCGGTCAGCCAGAGGTTCATGCTGATCGGCTTTGCCGTGCTGGTCCCGGTGACGCTGATCTACAACACCTACGGCTTCAGCGTGTTCAGCGGCAAGGTGAAATCCCAGTAGGCGCTGGCTTGCCAGCGAAGAGGCCCGCGGGTTCAGTACAAGGCTCAAGGCCGCCTTCGCCGGCAAGCCGGCTCCTACAGGGATTCGGGGCAGCCCATGAATATTGCGGGGCAGCCCGCGAATATTGCGCATGGCGCCGATCAAACTGT